>Ga0247843_1002942_pt1 | contig 29273 bp, 16 predicted proteins | sample LaCruzMarch2017__FD_192420 | JGI IMG/M metagenome (GOLD analysis project Ga0247843, IMG submission 192420) | Freshwater microbial communities from meromictic Lake La Cruz, Castile-La Mancha, Spain - LaCruzMarch2017_8m | ecosystem: Environmental > Aquatic > Freshwater > Lake | place: Spain... | reverse complement strand
ATATAGAGCACATTGAGGGCAAAGACAACATTCGCCTGCACGTACTATCTTAGCCTTTGATTCCATGATCATTATTTTTGTCACCACAAATATACTCATCAACACTCAAGCGGTTGACTACCTAAAAATGTATTTCTTCGAAACACAAATCCGCGTCCGCTACGGCGAAACCGATCAGATGGGTTACCTCTACTACGGACACTACGCTCAGTATTATGAGGTGGGCCGCGTAGAGACGATCCGTTCTTTGGGCTTGACTTACAAGGAGTTGGAAGAGGTGTATGGAATTTGGCTGCCGGTGGTCAGCCTAGAAATGCGCTTTGTGCGTCCGGCCCTTTACGATGACCTGTTGACCGTCCGCACCGAGATTCGGGAATTGCCGGACGAGTACATCACCTTTCATGTGGAGATATTCAACGAGCAGAAAAAACGCGTGAACGCGGGGCGTGTGCGGCTTTGCTTTTTTGATTCAAAAACAAAGAAGGTGGTGGAGGCTCCGGAGTATTTGATGGAGAAACTTCGAGACTACTTTTAGTAAAAAGGTTCATTAGCAAGAGCGGAAACCAATATTGGGGCAATTTTTCGGACAATTTTTTCTGTATACCGTAGGGTCTTATGAGCCCGCATTCCGCCATGCGGTAGGCGACATCCCGAATTCTTCCGAAAACACCCGGCTAAAAAATTTGGGGTCATTGAAACCTGTCTGATACGCCACCTCGGATATACTTAGCGCTGGATCGGCAAGCAACAGGCGGGCTTTTTGAAGCCGGATGCCCCGAACATACAGTGTTAGCGAAAGCCCCGTTAACGCCGTCACTTTGCGGTGAACAACGGGGTAACTCATGCCCACCATTCTGCTGATATCCTCCACGGAAAGATTGGCTTCAGCCAGGTGCTCCTCCACAATTGTGCGCAATTTTTGGAGAAATAGGTCTTCGGGGTCTGGTGATTGGTTAATTGGTGATTGGTGGAGTGGTGATTGGTTTATTGGTGAATGGTGGATTGGTGATTGGTGGAGTGGTGCGCCCGACTCCTGATCACCATTCACCAATCCACCATTCACCAATCCACCAATTAACCAATCACCAACAGCATATTTTGCCTGGAGTTTTTGGCGCAATTCCAGGAGGTTTGACAACACTGCCCGTAGCTCTTCCGGGTGGAATGGTTTGGCCAAATAAGCATCCGCGCCGCGCCGAAGTCCTGCAATTCGGTCTTCCACTCCGGCCTTGGCCGTGAGTAGTACAAGGGGGATGTGACTTGTACGTTCGTCGTTTTTCAAAAATTCGCAGACCTCGAAACCATCTTTTTCAGGCATCATTACGTCCGAAATGATGAGGTCGGGGATGGTTTCCAGTGCCCGCTCGATGCCTGCCCGGCCATTGTAGGCATAATCCAGGCGGTAATTTTCTCCAAGACAAACGCTGAGGTATTCCACTACATCGGGGTTGTCCTCAATAAGCAGAAGCTGGGGAGTCGCAGCATTGGAGTCGGAAGGTATGGTCGCAGCAATTCGCGCGAGGGGGTGATTTTGGGACAAATTTTCGGTTTCGATTTCAGCCATATTTCGAATCGGAAGCCTTACCGCAAACACCGTCCCCTTGCCCAATTCGCTTGTTGCAGCAATGTCGCCGCCCATCAGCTTCACCAATTCCTGGGTCAACGAAAGCCCGATGCCGGATCCACCCACAGTAGAATTCTGCTGATTATCTGCCTGGAAAAAACGATCGAAAATATGCGGCAATTGTTCGGGTGGAATCCCTGCGCCCGTGTCGGAAACGATGATTCGCATCCAGCTTTCCGATCCCGACTTCTTCGGGACAGAACTTTCGGAAAGTTCTACCCGTAGCGAAACGCGCCCGCCGGGCTGAGTGAATTTGATGGCATTCGACAACAAATTATGCAAAATATGCAGCAGCCGTTCCGGGTCATAATCCATTACAATTTTCCCCTCGGCCACATTACTTTCCACTCGAAGCAACACATTTTTCATACTGGCCAGCGAGTGCATACTCTCGGCGGCATAACGAACAAAAGCCAGTACATCCCCTTGTACATAATTGATTTTCAATACATTGTTTTCGAGTTTAGCCAAGTCCAGGATCTGGTTGATGAGCCGAAGCAGGTTTTGCCCACTGCGTTTGATAAGGGTAACTGCCGACTGCGCTTGGCCACTGCCAGCTGGCTGGTTTTCCAACTGCTCGGCCATACCCAGGATCACGGTGAGCGGCGTGCGAAATTCATGGGAAACATTGGTAAAAACCCGCGATTTGAACTTGTCCAGTTCCGTCAATCGCTCAGCATTGAGTTGTTCCAGTTCCAATTCCTGTTGCAAACGAAGTTGAGAAAGTCGAAAACGCAGGTACCCGTAAATCAAGCCTACCACCATCGCTGCATAAATCAGGTACGCCCAGATGGTTCGGTACCAAGGCGGCAACACCCTGATTTTCAAGGTGGCCGGAGTCGGATTCCATACCCCATCGCCGTTGGCGGCCATCACTTTGAATGTGTAGCTGCCGGGTTGAAGGTTGAGGTAGGTCGCGCTGCGCTCCGTGGTTTCGGGATGCCAGTTGGTTTCAGCCCCTTCCAGGATCCAGCGAAATCGGTTTTTTGCAGTCGTGGTAAATTCTAGTGCGGCAAATGAAAGTGTAATGCTCCGCTGTTCAAATGAAAGCGTGATATTTCCCAGAAACTCAATAGCCTGTGGCAATACTCCGGTCGAATCTCCAACACCCACCCGTTGATTGTTGATACTCAGCCCGGTCAAAAAAACAGGTGGCAAATGGGCGTTGTCCTCAAAATCTTTTGGAGCAAGGATATTCAAGCCATTGATTCCGCCAAACATCAGCGTACCCTCCGGGCCAGGGGCATAAGCCCAGGTGTTGAACTCGTCGCTTTGCAAACCATCCGCTTCAGTGAAATTTCGGATCGCACCCGTGCCGGGAGTGTACCGGATAATTCCCTTATTCGAACTCATCCAAAGATTGCCTTGGGCATCGGGCAGAATCCCGTAAAGCACATCGTTGGGCAGGCCATTCCGGCTGTAAAAATGCGTAAACTGCCGAGTGCTCAGGTCCAAACGCGCCAAGCCGCCACCTTTGGTTGCAATCCAAAGCACTTGTAAGTTTAGTGGGTCGAGCAGCAAGGAAGAAACGGCGTTGTGTCGCAATTTACCCGTTTCAACTGTGTGAAGTTGGTAGGCAAAACTGCCTTTCCCATCGGGTTTGGCCTCCAGTAAACCAGCTTGTGTTCCTATCCAAAGCGTACTATCAGGCGTTTTTTGGAGGCAAAAAATTTCAGGGTTGATGGAGAAAACGGATTCCAGCGAATAGGTTTTCCAGCTTTCGGTTCGTGTGTCAAATTGGTGCAAATGCTGGTCGCTGGCCAGCCAAACAAATCCCTCATTGTCGCTTGTCAAATTGCCCGGGATCCGAAAAGTGCCCGGGATTTCAAAAATCTTTTGGGAACCATTAGGGGTCGTTTTCACCAACTGGGAGCGCAGGTTTCCTGCGGCCAACAGCCATTGATTCCCGTTTTTATCGGTGGTACTTCTCCAATGTCCAAGGACTTTGGAGTTGTTTTGGCTGGCAATTTGCTCCGCATGACTGGAGGCATTTGCTGGATAAACGAGCAATTTTGTCGGAAGCACCGCCGATACGATTCCATTTGGTTCCGAAAAAACAGCACCGTACACAGAGTTTCCTGCAAAGAGATGCTGTACACGCCGAAAACCGGGATTGGTCTTCAAAATCCCCTTGCCGTTCTGCCCGACCCAAAGATTACCGGAGGAATCTTCCATCTGACAAAGTGCCGCATCCGGGCAAGGCATGCTCCAATCTGTCATGGATTTGCTGAGCTTTCCGGCAGCCCGGATTTTTGAAATCGGAATGGCCAATAACTCGCCTGAAGCGCCAATCAATACATGATCGGAACGGAGCACTACTTCAAACTGCTCGATAGTAAAATCAGACACAAAATCCTGATAGGTATTCCCGTCAAAACAAGACATCCAATTCCCGACCGCACACCAGATTTTGTCCTCAGCATCCAGGTGTAAATTGATGGGGCGGGTGCCCGCAGGCCAGTGGATGGGGGTTTGTTGCAAACTGCGGGTATCCAGCGCGTAACAAGATTTCTCGGAGTTAAAAAAAAGGGTGTTCCGGTCCTTGCTCATCACTGCCGAAAATACTTTTTCGGTGGGTACAAACGCTGGTTTCAAACTGCGAATGCTTTCTGGGTTGGAAGCTAATTGATCCCAAAAGCCTTCTGGTATACGAATAACACAGATTTGGCGGAAGCTGCTAAACTCTCCTGTGACGAGCCAAATGTTTTGCTGCGCATCCAAAAATATCTTTGAAGTATAGGGTGCATTGAGCGTATTGCCCGCTGTTAAAGGCAGGTGAAAAAAACGCCTCGATTTTTTATGGAAAAAATCAAGCACGCCGGCTCCCGTTGCAATTAACAAGAAATCCTCTTGTTCTTTGAGTGCCCACACTTGATCGTCCGACATGGAATTGGAATCCTCCGGGACGTGGGTGAATTGCAGGAACTCCCGGCCATCATAACGGTTGAGACCGTTCTTGGTTCCTATCCAAATAAAGCCTTCCCGATCTTGTAGCAGTCCGGGAACGTACCCTTGTGAGAGGCCCTCTTTGATGCTGATGTTTTCCACGCGCAGCGACTGGGCATGGAGCCCACACCCCAAAAAGAGGAAACATAACAGGATAAATTCTCGGAGCATAGCAACTTCTTAGTGCAAAGGACGATAAAAATCATCGTATGCTGTCTGGCTCAAATAGTGTACCGAGAATCAAAAGAGCCGCTTCCCGATCACTCGAGAAGCGGCTAGATATGCTTACAAAGGCTTTTTTACATATTTATCTTGAAATCACCAATCGCTTCTGCACTTTCCAGTTTTCTGATTGGAAATCAATCAGGTAAATACCCGGTGCGAGGCCGTTCAAATCCAAGGGCATCACATTTTCCCCTTCCAATCCGATATCTTCCCGGTGGTAGATCATGCGCCCAGAGACGTCGAAGATTCGGAACGAGAACGCCTGTGCAGCTGGCAACTCAAACGCCATGGTCGCCTCCCCGCTGGTCGGGTTGGGGTAGATTAGTAGATCAAATGTTCCATGGCTTACACCTTTGCCCCCGTCTCCACCCTGCTGGAAGTCGCCATTGCCAGGGAGAATCACAGTAACCACCGACACGCAGGTAGCCGCATTGCCACTCCAGTCTTTTACGGTGACCGTCAGATTGTTATTGCCTAAATTCGCTGCGGTATAAACCTTGGCGTATGGGAGGTAGGACCACACCGAGCAGTTGTCTGTGCTGTTGAAGGCAAGGTCTTCACCATACACCACGGCATAACCATTCGGGCCAATCGCTATTGTCACATCTTCACAAACCGCTGTTGGCGCAATGGCGTCTTTCACGATCACATAGCCAGTACATCTAGATTCATAGCCCTGATTGTCCCGTACCGACAAGGTTACTGGCACTGGAGAGCCACTGATTTGACTACAGTCGAAATTGTTGGGGAAAACGGACATGATGGCAATGCCACAGTTGTCAGAGCTTCCATTGTTTACTGCTGCCGGTGTAATCGTAGCCATCCCATTATCGTCCAGAAAGACCGTGGTGGTTTTACACAAGGCCATGGGCCCAGTAACATCCCGCACCCTCACCGTGGCCGTGCAAGTGGACATGTTGCCACCAGGGTCTGTGGCCTTGAGCGTCACGGTCTGCAGACCGATCTGGGAACAATTGAAGGGGTTGGGCATCAAAGTGAACGTAATAGAGCAGTTGTCGGTGGAGCCATTATTAATGGTCAAGGGGTCTAGGGTAACGGTGCCGCTGGGTCCCAAGTCTGCGTTTATAATACCTGTCTTGCATCTTGCAACGGGAGGAGTCACATCCCGGACCGTTACCGTGGCGGTGCAGGTGGCCGTGTTGAAGGAGGCATCTCTTGCCGTCAAGGTCACGGTGTTGGTTCCGACGTTGCTGCAACTGAAACTGTTGGGATTTACCGCGTAGTTTACGGTCCCGCAGTTGTCGGAGCCCGTTTGTAACACGTTTGCAGGGACAATGCTCACATTCCCTGAGGCATTCAGGTCGGCGGTGTAGTTTTTGCAGGTAACCGTCGGCGGTGTTACGTCATTGACCGTCACGGTGAAGGAGCAGGTACTGGTTTTGGCATTCACATCCGTTGCGCGCCAAACATTGATGGTCGTTCCAACCGGGAACGTGGCCCCAGAAGCCAGACCACTTTGCAAGGTCACGGATTGAATTCCACAGTTGTCTGTTGCCGTTGGCGTGGTGTAATTCACCACGGCGCTGCAAGCGCTGGCCGGGCTGTTATTGACGCTTATGTTGGCCGGACAAGTAATGCTCGGCAGGGTAACATCTGTAACTGTTACGGAAAAAGAGCAGGTGGCGGTGTTGTTGCTCAGGTCTGTTGCACGCCAAACATTCGTCGTTGTCCCCACCGGGTAGGTCGCGCCAGAGGCCAGGCCGCTTTGTAAGGTCACGGACAGGATTCCACAGTTGTCCGTTGCCGTAGGCGTACTGTAATTCACCACGGCGCTGCAAGCGCTGGCCGGGTTGTTGTTGACGCTGATACTGGCCGGACAAGTGATCGTCGGATTGATGATATCAATATAATCTAAGGTGTAGGAACTGGTTTTAGTACAGCCATTGGCATCTGTGACCGTAACGGTGTAAGTGGCCTCCACTACGTTCAGGAGGTCTTGTGTGGTGACGCCACCCGTCCAGGAATAGGTGTAGCCTGGCACGCCACCAGACACGCTGAGGTCAATAGAACCATTGGCCACGAAACAGTTGGTTGGCTGGGTCAGGATGGCACTGAGGACAATTGCTGTCGGTTGTGTAATCGTAACCGAGCTTGTTTTGGTACAGGCGTTTGCATCGGTGACCGTTACGGTGTACGTACCTGCCGCCAAGCCGGAAACATCCTGGGTAGTGGCCCCACCCGTCCAGGAATAGGTATAGGCTGGTACACCACCAGATACCGTCAAATCAATGGAACCAGTTGAGCTACCGTTGCACAGCACGTTGACTTGAGTGGTACTCAAGACCACTACGGTCGGTTCGGTAATGGTGGCAGAAAGGGTTTTGGTGCAGTTGTTGGCATCCGTGACGGTCACGGTATAAGTGCCAACTACAAGGCCCGAGCGGTCTTGCGTAGTGGCCCCGCCCGTCCAGGAATAGGTATAAGGCGAAGAGCCGCCCGACACCGTCAGGTCAATGGAGCCCGTGGCGCTGCCGTTGCACAGTACGTTGACGTGTGTCTCGGTCAACACCAGGGGAGAGGTTTCAGTGATACTTACCGACAGGGTTTTTGTACAGGCATTCGCATCGGTAACGGTGACTGTGTAGGTGCCAAACCCAAGGCCCGAACGGTCTTGCGTGGTGGCGCCGCCCGCCCAAAGGTAGGTGTAAGGAGAAACACCGCCGGTTACCGTCAGGTCAATGGAGCCAGTCAAAGCGCCATTGCAAAGCACGTCCACATGGGTCTCGGTCAATACGAGGGTAGCAGGTTCCGTGATGGTCGCAGAAAGGGTTTTGGTGCAGACGTTTGCATCGGTTACCGTCACGGTATAGGTCCCCGCAGCAAGGCCCGAGCGATCTTGCGTGGTGACGCCGCCCGTCCAGGAATAGGTATATGCACCCGTGCCACCAGAAACTGTCAAGTCAATGGAACCCGTCGAATTGCCGTTACAGAGTACGTTCACCTGTGTGGTACTCAGGACAATTGCGGTCGGCTGCGTGATGGTGGCAGAAAGGGTTTTGGTGCAAGCGTTCGCATCCGTCACCGTCACGGTATAGGTGTCTGCCGCGAGGCCAGAACGGTCCTGTGTGGTCGCGCCGCCTGTCCAGGAATACGTGTAGGGTGAAGTACCGCCTGATACCGTTAGATCAATAGAGCCCGTCGAGCTGCCGTTGCACAGCACGTTCACATGGGTCTCCGTCAGCACGAGCGCCGTAGTCTCTGTGATGGTAGCAGAAAGGGTTTTTGTGCAAGCATTCGCGTCCGTGACCGTCACGGTATAGGTACCAGCTGCGAGGCCTGAGCGGTCCTGCGTGGTCGCGCCGCCTGTCCAGGAATAAGTATAGGGGGAAACGCCGCCAGATACGGTCAGGTCAATGGAGCCAGTCGAAGCGCCGTTACAAAGTACGTTGACATGGGTCTCTGTCAACACTACGGTCGAGGCTTCAGTGATCGTGGTCGAAAGGGTTTTCGTACAAGCATTCGCATCAGTAACGGTCACTGTGTAGGTGCCAGCGGCCAAACCGGAGCGGTCTTGCGTAGTAGCGCCACCAGTCCAGGAATAAGTATAAGGCGAAACACCACCCGACACCGTCAAGTCAATGGAGCCGGTCGAGTTTCCGTTGCACAACACGTTGACGTGGGTCTCGGTCAATACAATGTTCGTAGGCTCGGTGATGGTTGCCGAAAGCGTTTTAGTACAAGCATTCGCATCCGTCACCGTCACCGTGTATGTGCCAGCGGCCAAACCCGAACGGTCTTGCGTGGTAGCGCCGCCCGTCCATGAATAGGTGTATGGAGAAACACCGCCCGATACGGTCAGGTCAATCGAGCCAGTTGAGTTGCCGTTGCAAAGTGCGTTGACATGGGTCTCTGTCAACACGATGTTTGTCGGCTCCGTAATGGTGGCGGACAATGTTTTCGTACAACCGTTCACGTCTGTGACGGTTACCGTGTAGGTGCCGGCAGCAAGGTTTAAGCGGTCCTGCGTTGTCGCGCCGCCCGTCCAGGAATAGGTATAGGGGGTTGTGCCGCCGCTCGGTGTGAGGTCAATAGAACCGGTTGAGTTGCCGTTGCAAAGCACATTGACATGCGTTTCGATCAATGTAATGCCTGCTGCGGGCTCGGTGATGGTTGCTGAAAGCGTTTTAGTACAAGCATTTGCGTCGGTGACCGTCACGGTGTAGGTGCCAGCGGCAAGCCCCGAGCGATCCTGTGTGGTTGCGCCGCCCGTCCAGGAATAGGTGTAGGGAGAAACGCCGCCCGATACGGTCAAATCAATAGATCCAGTCGAAGCGCCGTTACACAGCACGTTGACATGCGTTTCCGTCAGTACAATGTTCGTAGGCTCTGTGATGGTAGTAGAGAGTGTTTTGGTGCAGGCATTTGCGTCTGTCACCGTCACGGTGTAAGTGCCAGCGGCTAAACCTGAGCGGTCCTGCGTCGTTGCGCCACCCGTCCAGGAATAAGTGTATGGAGAAATGCCACCCGACACTGTCAGGTCTATCGAGCCGGTGGAACTGCCATTACACAACACATTTACATGCGTTTCTGTCAACACAATGTTTGTCGGCTCCGTGATGGTGGTGGATAATGTTTTCGTACAACCGTTCACGTCTGTGACCGTCACCGTGTAAGTGCCGGCAGCGAGGTTTAAGCGGTCTTGCGTGGTAGCGCCGCCCGTCCAGGAATAGGTATAAGGGGTTGTGCCGCCGCTCGGTGTCAGGTCAATAGAACCCGTTGAATTGCCGTTGCAAAGCACGTTCACATGCGTTTCCGTCAAGGTAATACCTGCCGCAGGTTCAGTAATGGTTGCGGAAAGCGTTTTAGTGCAGGCGTTTGCGTCTGTTACGGTCACCGTGTAAGTGCCCGCGGCCAAACCAGAGCGGTCTTGCGTCGTTGCCCCGCCTGTCCAGGAATAAGTGTAAGGCGAAACTCCGCCAGATACCGTGAGGTCTATGGAACCAGTAGAGGAGCCTTGGCACAAAACGTTGACGTGCGTCTCGGTCAATACAATGTTCGTGGGTTCGGTAATTGTGGCAGAAAGGGTTTTTGTACAGGCGTTGTTGTCCGTCACGGTTACGGTGTAAGTGCCCGCCGCCAAGCCAGAGCGATCCTGCGTGGTCGCACCGCCTGTCCAGGAATAGGTGTATGGAGAAGTGCCGCCCGTCACCGTCAGGTCAATAGAGCCGGTGGAGCCGCCGTTGCACAACACATTGACGTGGGTTTCTGTCAAAGCGATTGTTGCGGGCTGTGTAATGGTAGTGGATAGGGTCCTTGTACAACTGTTCGCGTCTGTAACGGTCACCGTGTAAGTGCCAGCAGCAAGGCCAGAGCGGTCTTGCGTCGTTGCGCCGCCTGTCCATGAATAGGTGTATGGTGAGACCCCACCCGATACGGTCAAGTCTATCGAACCCGTCGAGCCGCCGTTGCAGAGTACGTTGACGTGGGTCTCTGTCAGGCTAAGGCCGTTGGATGGTTCGGTAATGGTAGCAGAAATGGTCTTGACACAGTTGTTCGCATCGGTTACGGTTACGGTGTAAGTGCCCGCAGCCAGGCCCGAGCGATCCTGTGTGGTGGCGCCGCCCGTCCAGGAATAGGTGTAAGGAGATCCCCCTCCCGTAACCGTCAGGTCAATGGAACCCGTTGAGTTGCCGGTGCATTGCACATTTACCTGTGTGGTGCTCAAGGCCAATAAAGTAGCGGGCTGCTTGACCGTATCTCCAAAAAAACCTTGACAACCATTGGCATCCGTAATGGATACAGTATAAATACCTGCTACTACATTCATTAAGTCTTCCGAGTCGGTATCCGGATTTTGAGGGCCGTTGTTGCTCCAGTCATAGGTATAACCAGGCGTACCTCCGAATACGGTGATGTTAAAGCCCCCGGTGGCATCGCCAAGGCAAGGCACATTGATGTCTATAGAGCTTACGGTGATTGAATTAGGCTGTGTAATGGTGGTGGAAAGGGTTTTCGTGCAGGCGTTGGCATCGGTTACGGTCACCGTGTAAGTGCCCGCAATAAGCCCCGATCGATCCTGTGTGGTTGAGCCGCCGGTCCAGGAATAGGTGTAAGCGCCTGTGCCGCCCGTTACCGTGAGGTCAATCGTACCATTGCTTTGGCCGTTGCACACCACGTTCGTATGTGTCTCCGTCAATACAATGGCTGCGGGCTGCGTGATGGTTACAGAAAGTGTTTTGGTACAAGCGTTGGCGTCTGTGACCGTCACGGTATAGGTGCCCGCAACCAGCCCCGAGCGATCCTGCGTGGTCACGCCACCCGTCCAAGAATAGGTGTAGGCGCCCGTGCCACCCGACACCGTCAGGTCAATCGAGCCGGTAGAAGCGCCATTGCACAACACGTTGACGTGCGTTTCGGTCAATACAATGGCCGTGGGTTGTGTGATCTGGATAGATGCTGTTCCCGTCGCCATATTCGCATCGGTTACAGTTACGGTATAAGTGCCTGCGGCAAGGCCGGTACGGTTTTGTGTAGTCACACCACCGTCAGACCAGGCGTAGGTATAGGGTGCTGTGCCATTGGTCACTGTAGTCGTGATGGTGCCATTGGAGCCGCCGTTGCAAGAAACGTTGGTGCCGGTCAGGCTGGGCTCTGGCGCTGGGCAATAATTGTTGCTTCCTGGTATGTTCACGTTATCCACGGTCATGGTTTCCGTGTTGAAATTTCCGCATACCTGAATCTGAATCGTGCCACCCGAAAATCCTGTTTTTGTTACTGTAACGCTACCACTTTGGTCCAAAGTAGGAACCGGATAATCAATGGTTCCGGTGCCACCACCCACTACGTTGGGTACTTGTACAAAAGCGCCTCCATCAATACTGTAATTTACATTGATATAATCTTCCTGGTCAAAGGTTACCCAAGAAAGGTCAACCGAGAACTGGGTTCCTCCGTTGAGGTCAATCAACGGACTGGTCCAGCAAATTTCCTGGTCAAAATCTATGCCCACCAAAGCTCCGCCGCTGGTTCTGAAATAGTCATTAACCTCCCGGCCAAAAGGGGCCGGTGGCGCTGGCGCCCAAGAGCCCATCGTCCAGTTTACCCCTGCAAAGTCGTCCACATAATTGGCCAAGTAGCCTTTGTTAGCGATATTGAATTGTTCGAGGTAGGCTCCAGACGGGAGTATGCCCACCGTGGCGCTTTTCGTGGCAGAACAACCACTTGCATCCGTGACGGTAACGGTATAGGTGCCCGTTCCCAATCCAACCAAATCTTGTGGGTCGTTGTCGGGGTTCTCTGGCCCGTCGTTGCTCCAGTCGTAGGTGTAGCCTGGCACGCCGCCGGTTACATCGAGGCTTACTTCGCCGTCCATATTGCCATTGCAAGAGGCATCCAGTACCAGGGTGGTAAGGGTAAGCGTCGGGGCATTGCCAATGGTCGCGCTGATGGTAGCCGAGCAGGAAGCTGCGTCTGTTACGGTCACGGTATAAGTCCCGGTGGGTTTTCCACTTATGTCTTGTGTGGTTGCGCCGCCTGTCCAGGAGTATGTGTAAGGGGGCGTACCAGCACTCACCGTGAGGTCTATGGCGCCACTGTTGGGATTGGAGCAGCCCACGGGCGTTACAACAGTGCTGAGCGAGGGAGCAGCGCAGCCTACGTTTACGCCTGCTTCTGGCACTTCCACGTTATCAATCGTTACGAGTTCTAAATTAGCATTAGTTTTAACCTTTATCCTGATTTTCAAGGTGCTGCCACCCGCGACGCCTCCATGGTTGATCATTACATTTCCACTAAACTGCCCTCCTGGATTTTGAAAAGGGTAGGCCACCGTAGCACAAGCATTGCCGCCGGCTACGTTAGGGATCATAACGTAGGCGCCGCCATTGACGCTGTACTCTACTTTAATATAGTCGGTCGAACAATTGTTGGCTGCCACATCCGTGTCAAATTCAACCCAGGAGAGATCCATCTTGATGCTCACCGGGTTGGCTGCGACGGTGTTGATGAGCGGACTTTCCCAAAATACCTCCTGGTCCAGGTCAATGCATTCCAGCTTGCCTGCGGCAGTGGTGTTAAAATAATCGCCGGCATCGCGGTTGCCGGAAGGTTGGTCCCAAGCACTTAGAGACCAGTTCACAGCGGTTAAGTCGTCTATAAAATTGATTTTATAGCCTTTGCTGGGTACAGAAAATGGTTCAGAATACTGGGCTTGTGCCGCAATCGCAAGGCACAAAAATGGTAGCAATAAAAAATTACGTATCATTCGAAAGGAGATGGTATGTGAATAATGCCACAAAAGTACCCGGATAAGCGGGGCCCAGAGAAGCGTGAAAATGCTTGGTTTGCAAAACGGGTATTTATACCTGTTTTGGAGTGCGTGGGTCGGGGTTCGCGCAGGTTTCGCGCAGAGAAATTACACAGATTTCACACAGAAATCTGTGTGCTTCGCTGCAATGCTAAGGTGCTTCTTAACGGAAATCAGGTTCAATTGTCCGAAGATCAGGTTTCTTTGTCCGAAGACTTGGTTTCCTTGTCTGAAGTTTTACCCATGGTGGAACAAGTTTTCTGGAAATAACACGCTCTTAGCGTTGCAATACCAGGCGTCTTTCTACTTTCCAGTTTTCTGATTGGAGGTCAATCCAATAAACACCGGAGGCCATGCCTTGCAATTGCAGGGGAATGGAGTTCATTCCTTCCAAACTGAAGTATTCTTGGCTGGAGGTAATGCGCCCTGAAGTGTCAAAAATCCGAAGCACAAATGATTGTTTTTCAGGCATTTGGAACGTCAACACAGATTCTCCATTCGTTGGATTTGGGTATACTGCTGCCGCGAGTCCTTTGCCTGTCAGCAGCGAGGCATTGCCCAAAAACACGCCAGCTTCCTCCACTAGAACGTTGTCAATGGTCACAACTTCTGCATTGGCGTTGGTGAAAACACAAACCTTGATTTTTAAAGTGCTGTCGCCCACGATGCCCGCTTGGTTGACGGTCACGCTGCCATCGTACGCCTGGCCGGGATTCTCAAAGGGGTAAGAAACCGTCGCACAAGCATTGCCGCCGACTACGTTGGGGACCATGACATATGCTCCGCCATTTATACTATAGAGTACTTTGATCCAATCCGTTGAACAATCATTCGCCATTATATCTGAGTCAAAACCTGCCCATGTGAGGTCCACTTTCAGGCTGACCACGGGAGCCGCGAGGGTATTCAAGACCGGGCTTTCCCAGCACAGTTCCTGATCCAGGTCGAGGCACTCCAAAACCCCTGAAGCCGTGGTATTGAAATAATCGGATGCATCCCTAAGGCCAGCATTTTGATCCCAGGCAGAAAGAGCCCAGTTAACGCCGCTGAAGTCGTCTGCTAAATTGAGCAGGTAGCCTTTGTTGGGCGTGGAAAAAGTTTCAGAATACTGGGCTTGTGCCGCAAAAGCGAGGCACAAAAGTGATAATGGTAGAATAATGCGGGTCATTTATAGGAGATGGTTAGTGAATAATGCGCCAAAAATAACGTTAGGCCCTCAAGCTCACGCCAAATCCTGCTTGAAAACTCTTTCCAGCATAGAAAAAAGTTCCGGATGCCGCTTTTCCAGCAATTTGGGTTGTTGAAAAAAATACTCACTCACAACGCTCAGAAACTCAGCCTCATTGGTACTGCCATACGGATTTATATCAGAAGCGCCATCCTGTATGGCCTTGATTTCCTGGTGCATCAGTTTCACCCAGGGGATCAGAAAAGGCTGTTGGAGGAGTGCTTCCGGGACGCCATCGGTGGCGCCGTCTGCCCGGTCGAGCATGTGGACAAACTCGTGGATGCCCACATTATGGCTGGAGTTGTTTTTAAAGCCCTCGTGCAGGGCCGGTTTCGACAATATCATGGTGCTGGTCATATTGGCTCCACCAACCATGCCAAGAATATTCCGTTCCTCACCTTGTTGTGTCTCATAATCGGTGTTGAACGAACCCTCATACAGGATCACTTCGGTTAAATTGCGGTAGTGCCATCCCGGGAATCCGAACAAGGGGATAGTAGCACTTGCGGCAACGAGTAACCGATCGGTATCATCCACTTCCGTGCCTACGCCTGAAATTCTGACCGCCTCCCAAAAACGAAGTATGCTCTCTTCAAAACGAGATTTCTCCGTCGCCTGAAGATCCTTATAGAACCCTACATAGTCCGAAAGAATGACACGCCAGGCTTCCTGGAAGGCTTCGGTTGTGCCTTCTTTCTTTTTTGGGGATAACCACCACCAGAATGCTATTCCCAGGAGTAAGAAAAATAAAATCGCAAAAAGTTGGAATAAGTCCATAGTATATGGAGGTTTTTAGACGGGTTGAACACGCACATTTGTTCCGACAAATGTGCGGAAATATTACCATCCAAAATTATTAAATCAAGCAGCTTGACTTCAAGAAGCGGGCGTTGGATGGCGTGGGTTATTACCCAAAAAAAGAAAGCCGCCCCGGCTAACCGAGACGGCTTGTCTTTATCTTCCTACCGTGGTAGATTCTTCTGAGACCGCAAGACATTCTTTTACATCTTGTGATCGACGCAAAGGTGATGGTATGGGGAGCACTAGCAGGTTCGATATTGTTGCACACTGGTTTGTTATTGTTGCAAAATGACTTGTCAAAGCACTGTTTTTTTGGTATTTTTGCGCGACAATGTACGATAAGGTGTCAAAAAATGCGCTTCTAATCTCCTGGGTTCTAAGGCTAAGTTCCTGCTTCTTAGCAGCTTTATTGCCTGCGCAAACGCCCCTATTGGAACGACTCGGCGCTGCGGAGGGGCTCTCGCAGGGGATGATTTTTGACCTGCTGCAAGACCGCCACGGTTTTTTGTGGTTCGCCACCAAAGATGGCCTCAATCGTTATGACGGCTACTCTTTCCAGGTTTTTCAAAACAATCCTTTCGATCCTTTTTCCATTTCTGACAACGAGATCCAATCTTTGTTGGAGGACCATTTGGGGCGGATTTGGATCGGTACGGTGAGCAACGGCTTGAGTATACTCGACCCCCTGACCTGGAAGTTTTATCACCTGAACAATCTCTCTAATCCGAGCATTCTGAGCATCGCACAAACGCCCGACGGTTCGATCTGGGTTGGCTCGCCCACTGGCGTAAATCGGGTGCGCGTGCCCGATTTTTTGCCGTCAAACAACCCCAACCTCAAAGATTTCGTCGAGGTGGATACTTTCCAATGGGAAGCCCCATCCACCCATTCTCTGGAGCGAAACAATCGGATCGTGGATTTGAAAGCGACCAAAGACGGCAAACTTTGGGTGAGCAGCTTCCTTCAAATTGGTGTTTTTAACACCAATACCGGCCAGTTTCAAACAGTTGTCAAGAACCCTCCGCCCATAAACGGCGAATATACAAATGGTCGTTTTCAAGTCGCCCCGGATGGCTCCATGTGGGTGGGACTGCCGGGACAAGTGCTGCGGGTTCGGGATACACAAGTAGAGACATTTAAACTTCCTGAAACCTCGAAATTTCCGCTTACAAGCATTGCTTTCGATCCAGGTGGCGATATGTTTGTCGGTACGCGCAAGCAGATTTTCAAGTTACCCGCTGCGATGGCGGCCAGCCCCCTGACTGCTCGATTCGAGCTTTTTTACCGTTTCCCGGAAACGGGGATCATGGGTTCAACCAAATTGTTGATGGATCGCGGCGGATTGCTCTGGATTGGCACCAATGGCTATGGCATTCGAAAATACAACCCTGGAAATCGCAGGTTTCAACATTATTTGGCCGGAAAAAGCCCGCGCCGCATTGTCAGTGATGCGCAGGGAAGGGTGTGGGTGTGGCATGCCGGGGGAATCTTTTACAGGCTCCAGGAAAAGGAAAACCAACTTGGGGCACCGATTTTTGAAGACCCCAGCTTGTTGCAACACGATTGTATACAGGCCAGTGAGGGGGCTTTTTGGATAGTGTGTGAAAACTTGCAAAAACTTCAAGGCGATGGAACCTTGGTACGACTGAACGGGAAAACCCTTGAGCAGGAGGCCAGATACCCAATTCCTTTCAGCACCCGTGTGTTTAGTCGCCTGTACGAAGACAAAGAAAAAAAATTGTGGATTGTCGGTGATCAAAGTGTGATGGCAAAATTTGATCCTGTTAATAGCCAATTTGCTGCGTACGATTTCAGTGCGGTCACAGGATTTCGCGAAGCGTCTTTGAGCGTTCATCGGGATCCTGCCGGGCACATTTGGGTCGGCACCCCACATGGTTTGGTTCAGGCGATTCCGGAGGGCGAATCTTTGAAGTTTAGGTTGCACAAAAACAACCCCAAGGACCCGCAAAGTTTGAATTGCAATTCCATCTTGGCCTCGCTTGACGACCCTGCTCAACCAGAGCGCTTCTGCTGGCTGGGCACAAAAGGTGGAGGAGTCAATCGGCTGGACAAACACAGCGGCAAAGTCCAACATTTCACCAATGCCCAAGGGTTGTCAAACAATGTGGTATACGGTGTTTTGCCAGAGTACACAGCGGCTTCAACGTCCTCCGTGACAAACCTATGGCTGAGCACCAATTCTGGCCTCTCCAAATTTGACACTAAAAAAGGCGTTTTTCAAAATTTTTTCAGCGTTGATGGCCTTCAGGACAACGAGTTCAATACGCTCAGTTACGCTTGCAGCCCCGACGGGCGCTTATACTTTGGTGGTGTGAACGGTATTACGGCGTTTTACCCCTCAGACTTGAATGCTTCGATTACGAGTCCGCCGGTATTCATCACTCGGTTGAAAATCAACAACCAAGATATCGAGATTGGCCAGGGCATTTTGGAAAAACGCATCGAACAAACGCAATCTGTTACGCTGAAATATCTGCAAAATCAATTGACGTTTGATTTTGCGGCCATGGACTTTGCAGCGCCACGGATGAATCAGTTCCGATATCGATTGATTGGCGCTGACAAAAACTGGGTGGAATCGACCACGACAAATGCTGCCACTTATGCGCATTTGGCCCCGGGCGATTATGTGTTTGAGGTTATTACTGGCGGAAGCCGCGGCGTGTGGAACGGCGCCCCTGCGCGCTTGGAAATCCATATCCTCCCGCCATGGTGGCGCACTACCTGGGCTTATTTGCTGTATTTTTTGATTTTTGCTTTGAGTGCTTGGGCTTTTTATCGCATTCAAATGAACAAGCTGATTTTGGAAAACAAACTCCAATTTGAACATCGGGAAGCCGTCCGCCTGGCAGCATTGGACAAACTAAAGACCAATTTTTTTAGCAGTGTCACGCATGAATTCCGCACTCCCCTCACTTTGTTGCTGGAGCCTGCGCGCCAACTCCTGGCCGAGGTCAAAGACCAGACCCAGCGTTATCGCCTCGAATTGATTGAAAAGAGCGCTCGAAGACTGCTTCAATTTGTGAACCAATTGCTCGACCTTTCCAAACTAGAGGCCGGGCAGATGCCCCTGGACCTGCGCCCCGGAAATCCCGCCAACACAGTGCGCGCCGTGGCGGAGCAATTTCGGCCCCTGGCGCTCCAACGCGCTATTACTTTGAATCTTGAATTGCCCGAAGCTTCGACCGCAGTCGTTTTTGATGAAATAAAGTGGGAACAAGTCCTGTCAAACCTGCTGTCGAATGCCCTGAAATTCACCGACAAAATGGGCGCGGTGACCGTAAAATTGAGTGAAGTGGGAAATCAAATTGCAACCCAAAAAATATACAGGCTGGAGGTTTCCGACACAGGCATCGGGATTTCGGCAGAAGACCTGCCCAGCGTTTTCGACCGTTTTTTCCAAACCGAGCATACCCGAGGTGGCTCAGGCATCGGACTTTCCTTGTCTAAAGAACTGGTAGAACGCATGGGGGGCAGAATTTCGGTGGAAAGCCCCGGCGCTACTGGTGTTGGCACTACTTTCATCGTACAGCTTCCCTGTGAACTTGTAAATATTCAAACCGCCAATTCTGGCGAGTCGATATTACCCACCGTTCAAATTGCTCCTCCAGCTTCAACAGTCAATAGTCAACAGTCAATAGTCAATAGTCAACCTCCAACAGTCAACAGTCAACGGTCAACAGTCAACGGTCAACCCTTACTCCTCCTCATCGAAGACGATACCGACCTGCGGCAATTTCTTCGAACCTCTCTGCCCTCCAGCTATCGAATCGCTGAAGCCGCCGATGGAGCAGAAGGCATTCAAATGGCACTCGAACTAGTGCCTGACTTAGTGATTAGTGATTTAGTTATGCCGCTTAAAGATGGATTTGAAGTGGCCGAAACCTTGAAAGGCAACCCTACTACCTCCCACATCCCACTGATATTGCTGACGGCAAAATCTGCCATAGAATCCAAAATCCAGGGTTTGCAACGCGGGGCGGATGCCTATCTCACCAAACCTTTCAACGCCCACGAGCTGGTGGTGCACATCGAAAACCTGCTTGCTTCGCGGCAAAGGCTACAGGAGCATTTTTCGCAATTTACCCAAAAGAAAACAGTGGCAGAAAGTGTGGCGGCGGCATTGCCTGTGCAGGAAAACGAGTTTCTTCAGCGCTTGATTCAAGTGGTAGAAGCAAATCTGGACAATGACGCCATGGATGCCGATGCGTTCGCAAGGGCCGTATACATCTCACGTTCCCAACTCCATCGAAAAATTAGCGCCCTGACAGGGTTGTCGCTCACCGAGTTTGTGCGCAACCATCGGCTCGACCGCGCTAAGGATATGCTCGCCAAGCGCGAAGGAAGTATATCGGAAATTGCCTGGCGCACAGGATTTCAGAATGCTAAATATTTCTCCACCTGTTTTAAGGAGAGGTTTGGGGTAACGCCGAGTGGGTTTGGGGCGGGGGAATAGGCTTACTTTTGTCTGGGCAATTGAAAAATGTACGTCGCTTTGCCGTTTTTGGCATCCTCGCTAACAACACTTCAACTCGACCATCTTTAGCTTGGAATCCTGCTTGCCGAGGCTATGGTAGGGACGCTAATAACGGCAGGGAATCTTTCCTTTTAGATTTCAAATTGCTAGAAGGATTGACATATTTTTCTAAAATCCTCGCCCCTTCTCTTTTTGCTTCCGCTGTTTTTCTAAAACTCCAAACCTGCTCGCTTGCGGCTTTTCGCGTGGCCTCAAGGTCTACAATTGGGTTGGGATAATCTCTACCAATGATTACGTTATAAAAATTTTGTTCCATTAAACTCATTTTCCAGGGCTCATGTATTAATGCAACCGGTACGTCATAAGTAGCTCATTTTCCATGGGGTAAATTAGGAAATCGGATTTTAAGCGTGTAGCAATATAGTCAACGCAAAAAACCAATATTTCGCTTCAACCCCTCAAACTTCGCCCTTTTCACCGCTGATTTTTTAAAGACTTTGCCAAAAACCTCCTCCGTCAATTCCTCCCAATCACTGCGCGAAAGTGAAAGCAAATCAGGATGCGGCTCAAAAGCAGGCTCCTTGTGCCGTTCGGAAAAACGGTTCCAGGGACAAACATCCTGACACACATCGCAGCCGAACATCCAATCGTCCATCTTGCCTTTAAACTCCGCCGGGATTTCGTCGCGCAACTCGATGGTCAGGTAGGAGATACAACGCGAAGCATCCAGAAAATATCCTTCCGGGCTAATGGCCTCGGTCGGGCAAGCATCAATACATTTGCGACAAGTGCCACAGTGATCGCGGATGGGGTCGTCGTACAGCAGCGGGAGGTCGCAAATGATTTCAGCAAGGAAAAAAAACGAGCCGCGCTTGGGGTGGATGGTGAGGGTATTTCGGCCATTCCAGCCCAGGCCAGCGCGTTTGGCCCACTCGCGCTCCATGACGGGGGCGGAGTCCACAAAACAGCGCCCGTTCACCTCACCGATTTCAATTTGAATGAATTGCAGGAGGGTTTTCAATTTGTCTTTCACGACATGGTGATAGTCCTCTCCGTAAGCATAAGTGGCAATTTTGGGGGCGTCCGGGTCGGCCTGTTTTTCCGGCGTGAAATAGTTGAACGTCAGGCAGATAACCGTTTTTGCGCCAGGCACGAGCAGGGTAGGGTCAGTGCGCAGGTCGAAATGGTTTTCCATGTAGGCCATGCGCCCGTGGGCATTGCGAGAGAGCCATTTTTCCAGATTGCGGGCCTCTGCTTCGAGCCGTTCGGCGCGGGCAAAACCCACGAACTCAAAACCCAGTCTTTGGGCTTCGGCACGGATGATTTCGGTGTTGCGTTCGGTGTTTTGCACGGGGCAAAGTTCTTATTGTTCTGCACTTGCGTGGAGTTTATGATGGTTGATAAGGGTTTAGGGGGTTTATTCAGCACTCAGAAAGCGGAAACCCACATCTTTTCAAGGGCAAAAATAAACCCTATCAACCCTCATAAACCCCATAAACCCTTATCAACCTTTCAAATTTGCCTTACTTTTGTCAAAAAAAGGACGATGACTGAAAACACAATTTACATGGGAGTCAACGCACCAAAAATCCACCAGCGCATCATCGGCCAATTGATGATGCGCCTTGGCATACTTTTTTACATCGAAAAGCGCATCCCCTACGAACCTTTCCCGGAAACAATGATTGACGAAAGCCAGACCAGCCCCACGCCCGACATACTTTTGTTTGATAATGAGCACCGCCAAAACAAAGTCATCATCGAAGTAAGTGGCAACACGGGCGCTCGCCGCGATTTTGAAAAAGTCAAGACCTTGATGGCAGAATACGAGGTGCCAGAAGGCTTTGTCTATAATTATGACACCGAAAAGTGGATGAAATACCGACTCGGGGAAGGGGAAGATGCCCGACACCCCTCTTATATTGACTCCATCGGGGTAGACCTGAACGACCTGCTCAAATGACCTCCGACGAAATTCTCCGCGACATCCAATCCGGCCGCTTCGCCCCGGTCTATTTCCTGCACGGCGAGGAGCCGTTTTTTATGGATCAAATCGCCGACGCGGTTGAAGCCAAAGCTTTGCCTGAAGCCGAGCGCGGTTTCAACCAGACCATCCTCTACGGCAAAGAAATAGATCACTTAACTTTACTGGATTATCTGCGTCGCTATCCGATGATGAGTGAACGGCAGGTCGTCATTTTGCGCGAAGCGCAGGAAATGAAAAGCCTTGCAGAACTGACCAGCTACATAGAAAACCCGATGCCCAGCACGGTTTTTGTGGCGAGTTATAAGCACAAAAAAATAGACGCACGCACCAAATTTGGCAAGGCACTCGGGGGCAAAAACATTGTTTTTTACGAGAGCAAAAAACTCTACGACAACCAAATCCCCGACTGGATTTCGAGTGCTTGCAAGGCCAGAAAACAAAGCATCGAGCCAGCGGCCGCCGCTTTAATGGCCGAATACCTCGGCACAGACCTGGCCAAAATCACCAACGAGCTCGACAAACTCGCACTCAATCTTCCCTCCGGTACTGCCATCACCGTTGCGCATATTCAGGACAATATCGGCATCAGCAAGGACTACAATGTGTTCGAGTTGCAAAAAGCCCTTGCCACCCGCGACCGTACCAAAGTGGCTCGAATCCAGCAACATTTTGCCGCCAACATCCGCAAGAACCCGCTAATCGTTACGGTTTCGAGTTTGTACGCCTATTTCTCCAAGGTTTTTATGCTGCATTCGCTCAAAGGTCAGCCTGATGCGGAGGTATTGAAAGCCCTCGAATTGCGTTCTGATTGGTTTTTGAAAGAATACAAAGCGGCGGCGGCTAATTTCACCGCGGCTCAATGCGCCCAGGTCATTGGCCACCTCAAAGACTACGACTTGCGCTCCAAAGGCGTACACAACGACGGTACCGAGGAAGAGGAATTGATGAAGGAGTTATTCTGGAAGATATTGAATTAATAGATGGAACACGGAAGTCGCGGATTAGACACGGATTTTTTTGAAAATTTGCAGGAAATCCGTGTCTAATCCGCGACCTCCGTGTTCCATCCTAATTGAAAACCATATAACATGCAAGAAAAACTAACCAAACTACTCGAAATGCTGCTTTCGCCCGATTACGAACAGGCGATCACCTATTTGCTCGTAATGCACCAGACCGATCATAGATTCAAGGCGGGGTGTGTGCCACTGGCCGATGATCCGTTCATTGATCTGGCCAAAGAGAGCATCGGCAAAATGGTCTTCAAAACGACCAAGCCAAAGTTTGGCGGACAAGAATTTATGGAATATCCCGATGCTGGCCTGGTGCATGGCGCCATGGTCCTGGAAGGCTGCAATGTGGTACTCGTTTTTTTTCGGGAACACGGCCTGGGCGTGGCAGCTATCTACCAGCCCAATGGCGCACACCAATACCTGCGTGTCACAAAAATGGCAGAAGGCGACAAGCCCTTGAGCAGCGGGCCTTTTGTGCCGAACGATGGAAGCGTGAATTGAAATGCGGCGTACTGCCAAAAAAACAGGACATTGCCCGAGATTAAGACCTATAAGGTTTCCAAAAACCTATTAGGTCTTAATTCAAATAAGAACATAATTTCACCAACAACAACTCACTATGAAACGTATTATCGGCATCGTTCTAATCATCGCAGGCATTGTATTGGCCGTGTTAGCCTTTAGCCGCCACGAAGAAGATAGAACCATTATTGACCTTGGGAAAGTTGAAATAAAGCAAGACTCGGGGCCTTCCGAAAGCACGACCTTGTATTATGTGCTGGCTGCGGTTTGCGTGATTGGGGGTGGAGTACTGGCAGGCAAGAAGGTTTAGGGACTCATTTTGCCAAAAGATTTTCTTGGTTGCACAAATGAATGTGCAGATTTAGCAGCTTTTTGCACATTCGTTTGTGCAGAATTGAACATTAATCTTTTCATGCCGAATGCGCTGCCTCAACGGATCTCGAGCGCGACTGCAAGCAGATTCCGAATATTTCACAAATTTTCATTACCTTTCAGGCATTGCCTCTAGGGCAATTTAACAAACACACAAACACTATCAAATTATGAAACGTACTATTGGAATCATTTTAATCATTGCAGGCGTTGTACTTGCAATATTTACGTTTAATCAGCATGAAAAAGACCGGACTATCATTGATCTCGGAGAAGTTGAAATAAAGGCTAAAGACCAGTCGCATTCTCAAAACACGACCTTATATTATGTGATGGCTGCGGTCTGCATGATTGGAGGCGGGATAATAGCATTAAAGAAGAAGGTGTAAAGGGTTTTGCTCAATATAAACACCCGAACATCCAAAGTGGCAACGATTTTCCAACAGGAAATTCTAGGCCGTCGCGGACGACAAAACTTTCAGGTAAGTCGGCAATCTGCTGATGGGTTTTGTTGACGCCTCCAATTTCGAACAACCATCGCTCATCTACTTTGAAATCACCTTTTGGTGGCGCAGTCAACCGATGTACAGCCCCTACCTGCGATGCAAAAAAAGTTTCACGCAAGGTCCCCGGATTGGTGCTTTCGCCGGCCAATGCAAAGGCAAGATTGGGGTTGTTCAAGTAGATTTTTTCGGGTTTTTGCAATAGCGAAAGCCCTCGACCTTCGGGTGAGATGAGGCGTATCAAACGCGCCTGTTCAAGGTAGAGCAGATAGTTCAGTACGGAATTGCGGTGGATGTCGGCTTTCTGGGCCAATTGGGTAAGATTAGGGTTGTACGGCACATTTGCTGACAGAATATAGAGCAACTGCAACAATTTCCGTGCGTTGCGGGGGTCAAAACCCTTTAATGTCGCCATATCATACTCGACAACTGTGCGCACCAATTGTTGCAATCGCTGGTGAAAGCCCTCCCGGTCTTCCCGGAAAAAGGGATAATAACCCCGTGATAAATATTCCTTGAACCACTCTAAAGGGCGAAAATCAACTGGAAACGCAGCGCCGAAATCGTTTGTACGACTAGTCAAATGTTCCAAGGAGAAAACTGGAATCTTTATTGCTCCTTCCAAATCCAAAAATTCGCGGAAGGATAAGCCCTGTAACTCATACATCAGTACACGACGGCTCAAATCACCCTCTTCTTTCACCAAGTCTACGATGGACGAGCCGGTGAATACGATGTTCAGGTCTGGGTAAAAATCATGCAGGTTTTTAACCTCCATGGCCCAGCCCGGGTACTTGTGTACTTCGTCCAGAAAAACGGTTTTCCCGCCTTCCTGGTAAAACTGTTCCACCGTTTTGGAGAAGTGGTTTTGGGTGAAGTACAGATCGTCCAATGAAAAATAAGCCGCCTGGGTCGGCAGGGCTTGCATTGATTTCAGTCGTTGAAGGATTAGGGTAGTTTTGCCTGTGCCCCTTGCTCCTTTGATGCCGATCAAGCGATTGTTCCAACGGACTTGATCAAACAAATACCGGTGGAAATTTTCTGGAGTGCGCTGAACTAAAGCCGCTGATTTTGCTAAAAGATTTTCCATGTTGCACAAATGAATGTGCAAATGTAGGCGGTTTTTGCACATTCATTTGTGCAAATTTGGATATATTTTGCACATTCATTTGTGCAAAAGCGTTTTTTTGTACGTTTTTGGAGTGGTTTGCACTTGATAGATGTATGCAATGGTTGCACGGAAGAAGAGAGGATGCGGAGTTGTTTTGGAGAACATTGAGCGCCGATTCGGGGTGCGACTTGGAGTCGCACCCCGAATATTCAATGCCACAATTCACTCTGGCAGAAAATATTTTTATTGAAAAATTTGGCTGATAGAAATTTTTACCCTTACCTTTGACCCAGTTCTTTGAACAGAATTCATTTCTCATATACAGGGTAATGTCGAAAAGACTGCGCGATGACTTTCTGCCATTTGTGGAGAAAGCGGTGACAAACTCTCAAAGCCTGCATAAGGCTGGTTTCGATAGTTTTCACCGTTTATTAACTACATTTTTTTTACATGGCTGAGATGTCATCAAAATTGAAAGACTTGGTTCAAGGAATTGATACCATGCTCTTGAAGTACCGCAGTACTTTTTCGGACGCTGAGGTTGCCTTGCTGCACGATTTGAGAACCGATTTACAGAAGCGGATGTCGAGTGGGATCGCACTAGACCCGATTGCTTTTGTAAAAGTTCTTGAACTACTGACAAGGGTGTTCGGAACACTGGATTTTTTTCAGGACTTGGGCAAGTGATGCCCACCTGCCGGTATCGAACACAGGGCGCTGGCTGCCCTTGATAAGACGAGTCAGTTTTCCTTTTTATACCATCAACCTCCTCTTATCAACTCAAAGTCCAAACATTACTTTGTTTTTAATCTTGCCTTACCTTATGAGTATCATCCGTAGCGTCCCTTCTCTCTCATTGAGATACGGCTTCTAAGTATATCTTTTGAAGCCGTTTTTTTTCTAAAATCATGAATTTAGGTCAAGCCATAAAAACAGTTCGCGCCAACAAAGGCTATTCACAAGGAGACTTGGCGAATCTGTGCAAAATCAGCATTTCTTATCTTTCTGTTGTCGAGAACAACCAGAAAGAGCCTTCGCTCGAATTTCTTCGGAATCTGAGTGAGAAACTCGCTGTACCGGTTCCGGTACTTTTCTTTCTTGCCATGGATGAGCAAGACATCCCTGCTCCAAAGCGGGAGGCATTCCAGATGATACGCTCTCCGTTGCAAGCCATGGTGTCGGAGTTTTTCCTCAAAGGCAATTGATTCAGGAATCAATGACTTTTTTCTGTGCGGGGATTTGCGGCAAGCGAATCCCCGCTTGGTTTTTTAAGGTTATCTACTAAAGTTTTCGTTTTCAGGGTTGCAGTTATAAAGAATCTCTTTAAAACTGAGGTTTCTTGAAGTTCTCCCTAAACATACTTCCAAACCAACTTCTACCCGACCTTTGCCCCCATGGCAAACCCGCTCTTCAAAAAAACACCCCTCCTCCTCGCGCTCGCCAGCACCCTGACCTTCCTCGCTGCGCACAACAGCCGCCGTTTCGCCAATCTCTCCCAATCCGCTGATTTACAGGAAGACAAATGGGTAGACTCGGTGTTCAACGCCCTCTCGGACGAAGAGCGACTGGGTCAATTGTTCATGCTCCGTGCCCATTCGGACAAGGATACCGTTTACGAAAGGCAGGTGGAGGATCTGATCCGAAAATACAAACCCGGCGGATTGTGTTTTTTTAACCCAAGCTACCTCGGCACACCCGAAAAACATGCCGAGCTGAGCAACCGCTACCAGGCCGCCAGTCCGCGTGTGCCGCTCATGGTCGCCATGGATTTTGAGAATGGCGTTGGGATGCGTTACCGGGGCAATGCCATTTCGTTTCCGCGCGCCATGATGCTCGGCGCAATTCAAGACAATCGCTTGATCTACGAAATGGGCCGCGAAATAGCCCGCCAATGTCTTCGTATGGGCGTTCACGTCAACTTTGCCCCTGTGGCCGATGTGAACAACAATCCCGGAAACCCAGTCATCGGAGAGCGCAGCTACGGCGAAGACCGCTACAATGTGGCCGCGAAAGCGTTCCAATACATGTCTGGGCTCCAAGATGGCGGGGTACTGGCCAGCGTCAAACACTTTCCAGGTCACGGCGACACGGACATGGACTCGCATTTTGACCTCCCCTTGATTCCTTTCAACCGCGCCCGGCTGGACAGTCTGGAACTGTACCCTTTCAAGATGTTGGCAAAAAACGGCGCGGGCTCTATTATGGTGGCACATTTGCAAGTGAATGCGCTGGATACCCGCGAGAATCGGCCCACGACCCTGAGCCGTGCGACGGTGACGGATTTGCTGCGCAAAGAGATGGGCTTTGCTGGGCTTATCTTTACGGATGCGATGGAAATGGAAGGGGTGAAAAAGTTTTTCCCCAATGGTGTTGCCGACGTGGAGGCATTTAAAGCGGGCAACGATGTGAGCCTTTTGCCCGTGGATGTGGGGGCTTCGATCACCGCAATCCAAGTCGCGCTGGCGGATGGCTCGCTCGACCGTAACCAACTCTGGGCCAGCGTGAAGCGCATCCTCCGTGCCAAGTACCGTCTCGGTCTGACGAAGCCACAACGGGTGGACTTGACCAATCTCCGCCGTGATCTGAATCCGCCCGAGGCCCTCGCCCTCAAGCACCGAATCATCAGCAATGCCTTGACCTTGGTGCGGGACGAAAAAAAACTGATTGGCTTTCCAAACCTCGAAAACCTGAAGTTTGCCACGCTCGCTATCGGCGACACGAACCGAACCGTGTTCCAAACCTACTGTGGACAATATGCCCCGATGCCGCATTTCAATACGCCCAAGGAGGTAAGCGACTCCATAGGAATCAAGCTCTTGGATACGCTGCGCAATTTTGATGTTGTGCTGGTGGGTTTGTATGGTATCCGTACCACGCCCAGGCCCAACCGTGCGGTGAATCCAGCGCCCGGGCCCGATACAATATACGGCCTGACGCACAGCCAACTTGACTTTTTGCGGAAGTTAAACCAGAAACACACCGTCGCGCTCACGGTTTTTGGCAATCCTTATACCTACGCCTGGATGGATGCTCCCCCGTTGATGTTGCAAGCCTTTACGGAAGACCCGATGGCGCAACAACTCGCCGCACAAAGTCTTTTTGGAGCCAACGACTTGAACGGAATCCTGCCCGTGACGGCCGCTCCCTGGGCACTTTTTGGACAAGGCATGAAAAAAACCTTCCTCCAAAAACGGCTGGGCTATGCGCTGCCCGAATCGGTGGGAATGAGCACGGATACCCTGGCGTTGATGGACGGCATAGTATCGGAAATGATGAGTACAGGGGCTGCGCCCGGCTGCCAAATCCTCGTGGCAAAAGACAATAAAATTGTTTGGCAAAAATCGTTTGGCCACTATACCTACGAGCAAGCACAGGCTGTAACGAACGAGACGATCTACGACCTGGCATCGGTTACTAAAGTGGCGGCCACCACTATTTCTATGATGAAACTGGCTGAAAACCAGCAGGTTTCACTCGATGCACCGATGAGTGCTTATGTCCCTGAATTGAAAACAACCGACAAAAAAGACCTGACCGTGCGCGAAATGATGGCCCATCACGCGGGGCTACAGGCCTGGATCCCGTTCTATCAAAAAACACTGACGGCGGATAAAATGCCTTCGTCCAAGATATACCTCAACACCTCCCAAACGGGTTTTGAAGTGCCGGTAGCGAAGGATTTGTTTATGGAAAATGCCTGGTTGGACACCATTTGGCAGCAGATTTTCAACTCGCCCTTATCCGGCAATAAAAACTATAAATACTCAGACCTCGATCTTTATCTCTGTGCCCGTGCGGTGAATAACCTCAGTGGCCTGTCTGTGGATGCGTTTGCAGACCGTGAATTTTATCGTCCCCTGGGCCTCGCCACTACCACTTACAACCCTTGGAACAAAGGCCTTACCTTACGCTGTGCCCCTACGGAAGAAGACGCTTATTTTCGTCACCAAAGGCTGCAAGGTTATGTGCACGACATGGGCGCAGCTATGCTCGGCGGAGTAGCCGGGCATGCGGGTCTGTTCTCGAATGCCAATGATCTCGCTAAGATTTTCCAGATGTTGCTCAATGGAGGTTCCTACGGCTGGCGGCGGTATCTTCAGCCGGAAACTGTGCGGCAGTTCACGACCCGATATTCGGCCAGCAGTCGGCGGGGAATTGGTTTTGACATGAAAGAATT
>Ga0247843_1002941_pt1 | contig 29285 bp, 26 predicted proteins | sample LaCruzMarch2017__FD_192420 | JGI IMG/M metagenome (GOLD analysis project Ga0247843, IMG submission 192420) | Freshwater microbial communities from meromictic Lake La Cruz, Castile-La Mancha, Spain - LaCruzMarch2017_8m | ecosystem: Environmental > Aquatic > Freshwater > Lake | place: Spain... | reverse complement strand
AAATCAATATAGACTGGCATTTATCAACGAAAGTACAGTAAACTGGTGTGAAGCGCTCGGAACCGTTCTAGCCAATGAAGAGGTAATTAATGGCTTAAGCGAACGTGGAAATCATCCTGTAATTCGAAAAAAGATGAAACAATGGAGTTTAAGAATAACAGCCTACGCAGATAGGTTGTTAGAAGGATTGCAACATCTTGACTGGTCCGATTCAATAAAAGAAATTCAAAAAAATTGGATAGGTAAAAGTGAAGGGGCCGAAGTGGCTTTCGATGTAAAAAACGACACAACCAACATCAAAATTTTCACTACCCGACCAGACACTCTTTTTGGTGCAACCTTCTTAGTTTTAGCACCAGAATATTTAAATCTGCTCGACTTATGCGATACAGAAAATGCAGAATTTGTTAAAAATTACATTCAAAGTGTAAAACACAAATCCGAAATCGAGAGAATGTCTAATTCGCACAAAACAGGTGTATTTACAGGAAACTATGCTGTAAATCCCTTTACAAAAAAAGAAATACCCATTTGGGTTAGTGATTATGTATTATCTACATACGGAACGGGAGCAATTATGGCCGTTCCTGCCCATGACGAACGCGATTTTGATTTTGCGAAGACATTTGATCTAGAAATTATTCCCGTAATAAAACCCGAACTACAAGAATTAGAATTGCCTTTGATTGAGGCTTTTAGTGCTAAGACCGGTATTTGTATAAATAGTGATTTTTTAAATGGTTTAGAAGTTTCAAAAGCAATTCCTTTGGCCATTAAAAAAATCGAAGACCTAAAATTAGGTTCTAAAAAAATAAATTACAAATTAAGAGAAGCGGGTTTTGCCAGACAACGATATTGGGGTGAACCTTTTCCGATTGTTTACAAAGATTCATTACCACAATTAGACAACAACTTACCCGTAATTTTGCCTAAAGTACAAAGCTATCAACCAACTGGAACAGGGGCAAGTCCATTAGCATCTGTACAAGATTGGGTTAATAGTTCAATTGGAATAAGGGAAACAGATACAATGCCGGGTTGGGCAGGTAGTAGTTGGTACTTTTTGAGATATACCGATCCAAAAAATTCTGAAGTTTTCGCCGACGAAAAATCATTAAAATATTGGGAAAATGTAGACCTCTATATTGGAGGTAGTGAACATGCAACAGGTCATCTTTTGTACAGCAGATTTTGGACAAAATTCTTATACGATTTAGGCTATATCACCTTTGAGGAACCATTTAAAAAATTGGTAAATCAAGGAATGATTATTGGAGAAGATGGTCAAAAGATGAGTAAACGCTGGGGAAACGTCGTTAATCCGGATGACATTTGTCAAAACTTTGGAGCCGATACTCTCAGAATGTATGAAATGTTCTTAGGCCCTTTAACTGACAGTAAACCTTGGAATACAAATGGAATTGAAGGGGTTTCCCGATTTTTAAATAAATTATGGAAGATGTTCTTTGAAAATTCAGAGTTCGCTGTTTCAAATGAAGATGCAAATTTTGAAGAACATAAAATTTTGGCAAAAACCATAAAAAAAATAACTCAAGATATTGAAAATCTAAGTTTTAATACCTCAATTTCTGCCTTTATGGTTTGCATTAATGAACTAACCCAAATTAAATGTAACAAAAGAGAAATCTTGGAACCTTTATTGGTTTTAATGGCTCCTTTTGCCCCACACATATCAGAAGAACTTTGGCATCAACTAGGAAATTCTCAAAGTATTCATCAAGCCATCTGGCCTACATTTGAAGAAAAATATTTGATAGAATCTAGTTTCTTATATCCAATTAGTATCAACGGCAAAACACGCACTCAAATATCGTTTTCTAAAGATTTAGAAAGTCGTGAAATAGAAGCTGCAGTAATTCAAAATGAAATAGTTAAAAAGTGGTTGGAGAATCAAGTTCCCAAAAAGATAATTGTTGTTAAAAATCGAATTGTAAACATAGTAATTTGATTTGGTCAACCAAATCAAATTACTATGATCGAATTTTCTTCAGAAAACCTTTGAAAGAAATTCGGTGTAATTCATTTTCATTTCGGAATATATTTTCTCAAATACTGAAAATTCATTTCTTAAAGAGATGTGGTCTTCTGTCTTCCTCTGATCGGTCGCTACATTGTTTTTTTCAGCTTCTAAAAATAATCTGTGTTCATCTTTAGAAAGAGCAGACAAAATTTCATCTATGACTTCATTCTGCCTAATGAATTGATTTTGATACTTTTCAACCTCTCTTAAAACTTCAATTTTTGTATTGGCTTTGGCAATTTCTTCTAATCTATTATTAAAAGTCACCAATTCATCTTGAAAGAATTCAAGACTTTTTTTAAAGGTTGTGTTCTCGAGGTGTAATTCGTGTAAATATTTTGGTTCTTGCGTTGACATACTTCAAACTTCGTTAGAAAAGTTTATGTAAAATATGACAATAATCAACTTAAATGAGAATTTTAATCAGTTTGGGTTGGAATTTTTGCAACGATTTGCACCTTTTGGCCATCAAACTCGATTATAAACCCATTCAATATTTTATTTCTTTTTCTAAGTTCAATTTGACCATTCACGGTAACCAATCCTTCTGAAATAGACTCATTTGCTTGGCTTCCAGATTCTACCCACCCTAAAAACTTTAATAGTTGGTTTAATTGAATAACCTCTCCTTGAATTTCGTATTTAGTCATTTTAGATTGAAAAACTCTCACCACAACCGCAGGTTCTTGATGCATTCGGATTAACGAAATTAAATCCTTTACCATTTAAACCATCAGAAAAATCAAGTTCAGTACCACACAAATAAAGGAAACTTTTCATATCACATACAATTTTAAGTTGATCGTCTCCAAATTCCATGTCCCCTTTTTTGATTTCATCATCAAAATCCAATTCATATGACAAACCAGAGCACCCGCCACCCTTTACACCTACTCGAACGAAATATCCACTTGGCGATACGCCCGACTCATTCATCAAAGCATACACTTTTAATCTTGCTTTATCAGTGATAGAAATTGCAGTTGTATCAGCTACCATTATATTAATGATGAGTTTTTTCAGATTCTAGGGGCTCTAAACCTCTTTTAGCTCTGTAATCATTGATTGCCGCACGTATAGCGTCTTCTGCCAAAACTGAACAATGAATTTTAACAGGTGGCAACGCCAATTCCTCAACAATATCCATATTGTCAATGGTTAATGCTTGGTCAACTGTTTTGCCTTTTAACCATTCTGTGGCCAAAGAAGAAGAAGCAATGGCAGAACCACATCCAAAGGTTTTGAACTTTGCGTCCTCTATAACACCAGTCTCATCATTTACTTGAATTTGTAAACGCATAACGTCGCCGCATTCTGGCGCACCAACTAAACCCGTTCCAACATTGGTATTGGCTTTGTCCAAAGTGCCAATGTTTCTTGGATTCGTATAATGATCTACAACTTTATCTGAATATGCCATTTTTATTTTTTGTTACTACAAATTTATTTAAAATCTTTCTAAATTAAAACTTTAATCGATGAAATTAATGTTCGCTCCACTCAATGGATTTCAAATCAATTCCTTCTTTAAACATTTCCCACAAAGGACTCATATCTCTCAATTTATTTACTGCCGTCTTTACACAATCGATGGTGAAATCGATTTCTTCTTCAGTTGTAAATCTACCCAAACCAAACCGAATACTGCTGTGCGCCAATTCGTCATCTAATCCTAGATTTTTCAGAACATAACTAGGTTCGAGTGATGCAGAGGTACATGCTGATCCAGATGATACAGCGATATCTTTGATACCCATCATTAAGCCCTCACCCTCTACATATTTAAAAGAAATATTTGTGGTATGTGGCAATCTGTTTGAGGTACTTCCATTTACATAAGATTCCTCTAACTCCAACAATGAATTTTCTAATTTGTTTCTAAGTTTTTCTAATCGCACTGCTTCATCGTGCATTTCTTGTTTTGCAATTTCACATGCTTTGCCAAAACCAACAATCCCAGGTACATTAAGTGTTCCACTGCGCATTCCTCTTTCGTGACCTCCACCATCCATTTGTGCGGTTACTTTAACCCTAGGATTTTTTCTACGAACATATAAAGCTCCAACTCCTTTAGGGCCATACATCTTATGCGCGGTAAAACTCAAAAGATCAATTCCATCTTCAATTACGTCAACATCAATTTTACCAACCGCTTGAGTTGCATCAGTGTGAAAAAGAATTCCTTTGGACTTGCAAAACTCTCCAATTTCTTTTATAGGTTGAATTACACCCAACTCATTGTTTCCATACATCACAGAAACCAAAATTGTATTCGGCTTAACTGCTTGTTCTATTTGATTCAACGTAATTAAACCATCGCTTCCAACAGGTAAATAAGTAATTTCTGCTCCGGATCTTTCTAAATGCTTACAAGCATCTAAAATTGCTTTATGCTCAGTAGATACAGTTATTATATGATTTCCTTTTTCGGCATACATTTCAAATACCCCCTTTAACGCTAAATTATTACTCTCGGTCGCTCCGCTAGTGAAAATTATTTCCTTTGAATTTGCATTAATTAGATTAGCCACTTGCTCTCTTGCATAATCCACAGCCTCTTCCGCTTTCCAACCGAAAAAGTGGCTTTTACTCGCAGCATTTCCAAAATCCTCTAAAAAAAAAGGAATCATCGTTTCTAATACTCTTGGGTCAACAGGAGTGGTGGCATTATTATCTAAATATATGGGCAGTTTCATGGTGTTTTAATTTAAATTAGATTGTTTCTAAACAACAAAATTAACAAACAACTATCAAAAACGTTCACTTATTGTCTTATTTTGTATAAATTAATCAAAATTCTCATGAAAAAGTTAGAACATATTGGAATTGCTGTAAAAAATTTAGAAGAATCAGAAGCACTATTCGCAAAACTATTGGGTACAAAACCTTACAAAAGAGAAATCGTAGAGAGCGAACAGGTAACTACTTCCTTTTTTAAAATTGGTGACATAAAAATAGAATTATTGTCTGCTATAAACGAACAAGGTCCAATTGCTAAATTTATAGAAAAAAAAGGAGAAGGAATTCACCATTTGGCATTTGAAACGGAAAGCATAATTCATGAATTGGAACAAAAAAAAGAAGAACTTTTTGAAATAATTAACCAAGATCCGAAAGATGGAGCTGATAATAAATTAATCTCTTTTTTACACCCCAGATCAACCAATGGCGTGTTGATTGAGTTATGTCAAGAAAAAATTAATCCCTAATCAAATTATTGAATTTGAAATTTGTTACTAACTTTTGAATAAAATCATTGCACTTTCTTCGAAAAAGAAAAAAATCATGAAAATAGATACTTATTTTTGATTTATGAGTTTTTTTCCTTCAGACTGGGAAGACGAAGATTTTGAGGAGAATTACGATTCTTTTCAAGGCGATGTAGATGGTTTGGTAAGTGATTTTGAGTCAAAATCTCGCGACACCTTCACCGCACGCGAATTAATTGAATTATTCAGATATTATAGTAGTCAAATCCCCGATAGTCCTGACCATTTTCACTCTGAGAAATATGCGCGAATGGTTATTGAAATTGGTATTCAGAAATTTCCTTATATACCCATTTTCACCCTACATATGGTCGAATGGCTAATGAGAGAAAACAAGTATAGAAAAGCCCACAAATATCTCGAGCAAGCTACTGCATATACCCCTTTTGAACCATCATTAATGATGATGAAATCTATTCTATTAAGTCATGAAGGTGCGCGAAAATTAGCTTTTGATACTCTAAACAGTACAATTGAAATAATTGGAGACGATGATGCTTTACTTGAAGACTTTTTGGACATGGTTTTGCATTACGAGCAATATGATCTGGCAGAACCAATTGCCAAAAAAGCCATTAAAGTTGATGCGGATATTATTCCAATTTTAGAAAAATATCTTAGTAAAACTGAAGAATCTCACATTATTGAAATGCTGATTCCTGCCATTGAAGCCCAAATTGACAAAGATCCTTATATGGCCGAAGCTTGGTTCGTATTAGGTTCTGCGCAAATGGCTCTTAGCGACTACGAAAAGGCACTTACAGCACAAGACTACGCGGTAATAATCAATGATAATTTCGCAGATGCTTGGCACGCATTGGCAGAGTGTCACTATGAATTACAACATTTTCAAATTGTTATAGACATTTACGAAAATTTAATAATTAAATTCCCTAAAAAATCATTGGAACCAATTGACGGTTTGTATGCTTGGAGTTTGCACGAAGTTGGAAATTCAATTAAATCAAGAGAAGTTTATAAACAAATATTAAAAAGAAGCCCAAATGACGCTGAATGTTGGTACAGCCTCGGACTGACACTACAACACGAAAATCAATTCAATATTGCCATTGCCTATTTGGAAAAAGCATATCAATTAGATCCAACTGAAGCAGATTATGGCATTGTTTTAGCCGCCGCATATTTCGGCGATAATCAAACAGAAAAGTGGCAAAATTTGTATGAGGAAATAAGTGATGCTTTTCCATTCGAACCTGAATTATGGCTTGATTGGGGTGTAGCCCTTTATGAAACTGGGCAAACTGAAAAAGCATTAAACATTACCGAGACGGCTTTAGAAAATAACCCACATAGCATCCATCTTCTATATCGCTTGTCTGCATTGTGCTATCTATCTGGAAACCACGATTTATCATTAATGGTGTTAGAAAAAGCTCTTGAATTTGATTCTGATGAGTATCACACTCTGTTTATTTTCGCTCCCGAATTAAAAAAATCCGTCAAAATAATGGCCTTAATAACAAAATTTATTCAGTCCAAAACCAAAAATGAATAAACACCTTTTTAATCTAAATAATTTACCCGCTAGAACTCCTAAACCAAGAAATATTGGGTTAACTATGGTCATGGATAAAGGGTTATCATTAAGAGAAGTTGAGGATTTATTATCTAACACACCTACATTAATAGATTTAGTAAAATTGGGTTTTGGCACAAGTGTAGTGACTCCAAATATTGAAGAAAAAATAAACTTGTATCATCAAGCCAACATTCCAGTTTATTTTGGAGGGACTTTATTTGAAGCTTATATTGTAAGGAATCAATTCAACGACTATCTCAGACTTTTGGACAAAACCAAAATCACTCATGTGGAAATAAGCGATGGCTCAATAAATTTAAACCACAATTTAAAATGTGAATACATTCAAAATTTATCAAAAAACTTCATCGTTTTAAGTGAAGTTGGGAGCAAAGATGCCGAAAAAATTATTCCACCATACGAATGGATTGAACAGATGGAAAAAGAGTTGCAAGCAGGTGCTTGGAAGGTAATTGCGGAGGCTAGAGAATCAGGGACTGTTGGAATATTTAGAAATTCTGGCGAAGTACGTTCGGGTTTAATTGCTGAAATTATAAGAAAAATCCCTATAGAGCATATAATTTGGGAAGCCCCACAGAAACAACAACAAGTGTGGTTCTTAAAATTGTATGGTACAAACGTAAATTTAGGAAATATATCACCCAGTGAAGTAATACCTCTAGAAACACTCAGGCTTGGATTAAGAGGAGATAGTTTCGACTTTTTCTACCCTCTTATTTAAATTGGTTAATTAATGCTAAAAGATCTTCCTTTGATCTTCCTCCTAACGATTCATGCACAACAACTCCATTTTTGAAGAAAATCAATGTTGGATAACCGGTAATATTGTATTTAGAAGCAATATCCATTTGATCTTCTGCATCTACTTTTAAAACATTTACAACATCTTTATTTTCCATTTTTATCTCTTCGATAAATGGCGCCATTTGTTTGCATGGACCACACCAAGTGGTATAAAAGTCCACCATTGTTAGCTTCTCTTTACCAATTTCAACTAAAAACTGATCCAAACTTAATTTGTCGTCAGACTTTGAATCGGAAGAATTACATTGAGAAAAACCTAAAATCAAGCCCACGAATAATACTATTGCAAATCTCATTTTTTCTTTAATAAATATTTCTTCAAATTTACTCATTAGATTTTGAATAACTTTGCGTTGTGACTAAAAATAATACTGAAATATCAATTGTAGTTCCACTCTATAATGAAGAGCATAATATTCTCGCTTTCCACGAAAGATTACTTAATTCAATTGAATCACATGAGGAAAACTTCGAAATTATTTATGTAAACGATGGAAGTAAAGACAATACACTTTTTATCATCCATCAAATTAGCTCTCAAAATCAAAAAATAAGATACATTGATTTCTCAAGAAATTTCGGCCATCAATTAGCCATTACTGCAGGAATAGAACATTCTAATGGAAATTATATTGTTATAATTGACGGTGACGGTCAAGATCCTCCAGAGTTAATACCCACATTGCACGAAAAGGCAAAAAGTGGTTTTGAAGTAGTCTACGCCAAAAGGAAAAAACGAAATGGTGAAAGCATTATGAAAAAACTTACTGCAAAATTATTTTATAGACTTTTAGCCAAAATTACAAATATAGAAATACCTGTAGATACCGGCGATTTTCGCATCATTCATAAAAAAATAAAAGAAATTTTGCAAAAAATGCCAGAACAACATAAATATGTTCGAGGTCAAATTGCTTGGATTGGATTTAACCAAACTTTCTTGGAATACGATCGAGAAGAACGGATGCATGGGCAAACAAAATTCACGTATAGGAAAATGATTCGCTTTGCTTTGGATGGAATTAGTAGCTTTAGTAATTGGCCATTAAGAGTTGCAACAATAAGTGGATTTATAGTTTCATTTTTTGCATTTTTATTAATTATATATAGTTTGTATCAAAAGTTTTTTGGTTACACCGAGAAAGGATGGACATCAATGCATATTTCAATTTTGTTTCTTGGAGGGATCCAACTAATAGGAATTGGAATATTGGGTGAATACTTAGGTCGTGTAAGTGAGAATGTCAAAAATAGACCTCACTATATAATTCGCGATACCAATTTAAATGAAAACGATTAAAGAACCGTTATTTTTCTTACTTGGTTGGTGCTTATTTCAAATCTCTTTGGGTTGGTTAAGTTATCTAGATCTACCTCCATTTGGTATGCACCAAGGAGCGCAAGCAGATAGAGCAAGTATTGCTTTCAATTACTTTTCTGAATCATGGAATTTTTTTTTACCTCGAGTTATGGAAGATCGAAATGCCAACGGTATTGTTGGTCTAGAATTTCCAATTATTCAATATATCACTGCAATTTTTTACAAACTATTTGGATTTCACAATCAAACTTATAGATTGGTTGTTGGAATAATTGTCTTTTTTGGACATTTTGCTGCCTGGAAAATCATATCACAATTTGCGCAAAATACAATCCACAGAATTGCAATTTTGGGACTTTGGGTACTTTCCCCCCTGATGTGTTTTTATACATTTAACTATCTGCCAGATTTACCAAGTATGGCATTTTCTATAATTTCTTATGCCTTTTTTTTCAAGTTCTACTATGAGAAGAAGTCAAAATTTTATTATCTTTTTCTAATTTTTATTGGACTCAGCTCTTTAGTGAAAATTACAAATCTCATTCATTTAATTGCTGTCGTTGCCATAATGTTGTTTAAAAACCGATTTGCCACCAAAAAAATGGAGTATTCAAAAACGAACATGTGGATTTCGATAATTCCTATTTTGTTTGTATTAACATGGTATAAATATGCAAATTATTTAACGCACCAAACCAACAATTTCCATTTTTTACAATCAATTCACCCTCCAAGTAATTTAGCGGAGTTTTTTGAAAACTCAAGATTTGCTATTAACACATGGATCGATAGTTTATATCCGCGTTTATATTTATGTATTCTGCTCATTTTTTACCTAATAACCATTATTGTATCACGGAAAAAAATGACCCTAATTGGAATTCTAAGTATTATCACTTTATTGGGATATTTAAGTGTTTTCACTTTATTCAATAAACAATTTAAATATCACGATTACTATCAAACCTTATTCTACTCAATTTTTCTTTTTATTTTAATCTGGCTATACGAACAGACAAATAAATTTATAATTTCCACTAGAAAAACCAATCTTAAATGCGGATTGAACCTAGGTATGTTAATTTTAGTTGGTTTTAATTATTCACATTCAAAAAGAATATTATCAGCAACATTTGATTTTGGGAATTATTATTGTCAAAATGCAGTGAATGTTAAACCATCCGATTTTGAACTATTAAAATCTTGGCTTGATAAGAATATTCCAAAAAACAAACAATTACTTATAGGATTCGACCCAAGTCCTAACACCACTCTATATTTATTACATAGAAAAGGCATTAGAATTGCACCCGATTTTTCAGATCAACTTGCGATTGACTTAATTAAAGAAAAGTTGAAAAGCAACAAAAATGTCGCCCCAATATTTGTGTGTAACGACACAAACTTGCTAAATAAATTACCAAAACTAAAATCAATGTTAGGCAAACCTATACACAGAGTTTCAGTCTTCAATATTTATAAAATTCCCATGTTCTACTGAGTAAATGGATAACTCAGTTGGACTCCAAATCCCCCACCGTGCTCCTTGCTTGGAATAAGAAAAGATTCTAACCCTCGTATATAAAACTTCAAATTATTGGATCCTTTAACAAAACTGAAGTTCGCATTAATATCATACGTATCAAATCCTCCAACAGATAGCCCTATTGCCCCATAAAATGGAATTTTACCCAGTTTAAAGGACTTACCAAAGTCAATACCTAATCTAGGGACATATCCCAAAATGTGTCGGTAGTCCAATTCAACGTTAAAAAAAGCACTATTTCCTGCAGGATTAAAAAATATTTTATGATACTCTACATTTGCAAAAAATGGCGACAAAATCATACCTTTTCGATTAGACTCTATAAAGTTTAGTTTACTTGAAATGGTGTCCCTTTGGCGACTAAACCAGTTAGTGCCTCTTAAATCGGAATAACTCAATTTAACCGGTGTAATGTTCACTGCATCTCCCGAGTTCCAATTTTGAACACTTAAACCATTATCTGTAAATTGCACATTTCGCGAAAGCGTATTCGCGTTGTTTACAACTATAAATCCGAAATTGCTTATTTGAAAATTGAGGCTATTTGATTTGTTTAAAATTTTAGAGAAAACAAAACCCACTTGAATACCATAACCGGTGCCCCAAAAATCATAACCTGTATTTTGGGAATACATAGATCCATTTAAGCTAATTGAATCTCCAAGATTATTTGAGTAAAACTTTAAATCATTTGTTTCTAGAGATTGATAAGATAAGACTTGAGAAAATTGAATTTCTGGAACAACTCTAAAATTAGACCCTAAGTATCTTGGTAAATTATACGATTTTAATTCGAACTTTAATATTCGTTGATTTAATCCATTTATTCTATTATTGCCTGGATTTAACTCCTTGCCTAAGTATTTTGAATTCCCTTGAAAGAATAATGAATAAGCATCTTTGGTAAATTTCGCACCCAACATTGACTGAGAAATAAGTTTTATAGAACGTAGATTTGTTTTTAAATCAATCGGTAAAAAGTCAAAAAACGGCAGCAATTGCATCCCATATTCTTGAAAATATCCGACCTTGTTGTTTGAATTCAATAACTCTAAATTTGATTGAATTACATTCGTTTCAATATGACCCCCATAAGCAAATTTGGAAACAAAACTAAGTGGCAAAGTATTTGATCCTGAATACAAATTATACCAAAAAACCGGTTTCCATTTTTTTAAAGATTGAATTGGTTCTGGTTTAACTATTGTTTGGTCTGTATTATTGGATTCAGAATTTCCTAGTGTATCTAATGTTTTACCAAAAGACACAGAAAACATGAAAATACAAAAAAAGAAATTAATTCGTTTTAGCCTCATACTCAAATTGCAACCTTGCGTTCATTTTAACATTACTTGTATTATAAATCTTCTTCACATTGCTTGAACTTCCACCATTCACCTTTAATTTTAAGGCCACGAATTTTGCGCTTTTTAATATTGAAATTTTCGACTTTGGCAGATGTATAGAAATTGTCGATTTTGAGGAATTTACCAAAAAACCGTTTACATCAATCACTGCTGATGCCACTCCATCTGTTGGATGCACGTCTAAACTACCTACAGATTTATAATTTTCGTCAAGGGCTTCAACTTCCAAAGAAAAACCAAATGGAAATGTATTTTCCATATCAATAAACATTATTCCACTTTTAACCCGTTCGATATTTCCTATTTTAGTAAAATCAACCCCTTGAGTATCGCGTAAAACTAAACCGTCAATTGCAAGTGAAATAGGGGCTTTCATTTTCATTATTACGTCTATTTTTGAATCGTCAAAAACAAAATCTGTGTAATTATTAATATTGCCATTTGGTGAAATTTCGGTCTCCAAATCATATTCCAATTCTTGAGGTAGATTTTCTAGAAATTCCTTGATATTGGAATTAGATGTATTAAGTGCAACTTTGGTTTCAGTATAATTCCCCCTATTAAAACTAGGTTTATCAACAAATAAGTCACTTTTTAATGGAACCGCATCCAAAGTAATGTTTTGATTGGAAAAAGTATTTTTTCCGTCAACCTTGAACAGTTTCATACGTCCTTCAGTTCCAATACTGTTTCTTAAAAGAAAATCAATACTCACGTCTTTGAATTTCATATCACCACTAAGTCCTTTAAACAATTCAAAGGCAGCTTTGGAATTACCCGTTCTTGATAGCGTATTGCCTAAATAACCTATAGCATACTCTGGCTTTAAAGACTCAATTCTATATTCTAATCTAATGCTATCTTCAAGCCCAACAGCCAATTTTCTACCGCTGCTATCTAGCGTAACCCTTAAAACTTGGTGAAAAGTGTTTACGGTATCTTTTACATCGGGATCTTTCCCTCTAAAATCCAGTAAATAACCTTGCATTTCATAAACTTGTTCTGTTACTGCTACACCTTGTCCACCAGGTCCAGGTAACATCATTTCTTGATAAAAAGGTTTGCCGTCTTTTATTGCACCCGGCAAAGAAAGAACCATTCTCATGTCTTCCTGAATGGTGCTTTCTACTTTAATTCTAAGTCTACCACTTGCAACTTTAAAATATTTCACTTCTGCGCCACCCATATAAAGTGTTAAACCTTCATCTTGATCAATTACATTTTGGGTGGGAAATGCCGCGATTGCATAACTCGGTCTGAGATTTCTAACACCGAGTGTAACATTTATGCCTTTTTTTGATTCTACCAAAACCAAACCACCACTTGCCTCTGTTATTAATCTTTTGACCACACCAACCAAAGATTTAGTAACCGTTTTGCCTTTTAGGTCAATTGTTTTTGAAGATGAACCCCCTTTTTTAGGGATATTGGCAAAGGAGTCTATTGCAACAAGTGAATTATCTGATTTATTTCTCAATTCAAATACTACCAATCGTAAATCCACTGGTAGTTCATTTTGTATGGTAATGTCCAAATAGCCAGTATCTAAAGTTGCCGTTTCAAAAAATGCACTTGCATCAATATCTGTAGGATCTAAATCTTTCTGATCTTGGGAGGGCAAATCGGCTTGTTGACCATCTAAAATATTAAACAATGGATTTATCTGACCCAATGTAATTTTATTCTGTATGATCTGATCATTCAGTCGTAATTTTTTCAAATTAAATGATGCATCGATACCAGTATCTGATGATTGCAAATCATTAATTTTATAGGAATATAACAAATTCTCATATTCTAAACTATAACCACTATCTGAGCTACTCTGATTTAAGTACTTTGCGTCTACAGAATTAAAAGTAAGATCAGTTTTAAACAATGGAATTGTGATGTCTACATCCCAAGTTGTTTCATTCTTTTTGCAAGATGACAGTATTGAAAGTAACGTAAAAATACACCAGGCTGATTTTTTTACATTCATAATTTCTATTAAAATAAGCAGCAATTTAAGTTCAATTAATAAATGAACAATTATTTTCTAAAAAAATGATTGTAATATGTCCTTAAAATCACAAATAATAATAAACACCAAAAATTAATATCCCCCAAAAAGTCAAAGATAAAATCATATAAAGTAAAATTTTCAATTTGTTAAAATTCAATGATACGGCGAGAAAACAACCCACTGGTATGCTCAAAACTAATGGTGTAAGTAAGGCAATTATTCCAATATTTCCATTATTTTTAAGCCACAAAAATAATTTCGAAGGATTTTTCTTTTTGCTCGGATTTTTAGAAAATTTCAAACGTCCAAAAAGCAGCTTTAATCCAAAACCCACCCCATGTAAACAATAAAACTCCGGTCAATCCACCAACAAATGTTAAAAAAAATCCCATAATTGGAGAAACATAAATTACTGCTAATGAAGTACCAATTATGTACTTAACCATACTCACTAGAATAATATTTCCATACAAAAACCAATTCTCCATCCCCGAAATTAAGAATTTTACCTAGTAAATATGTGTCGATGAGTTTTTATTTGCAATTTTGCATTAATTGAAACGCCTTAATCCATATAAATTTCTAATCTTTTCCATATCTATATTGTCATGTTCGTTTGTTTTTGGTCAATTTCCCTTGACTACAAAAATTGGCAATGTTTCAGGCAATATTTCGGAAAGAGATACTTCAACAAAAGACACTTCAAAATCCACTCCCAAAAAAACAAAAGCGAAATATTATCCTTTAAAGCAAAATTCGGAAAAACTTTGGAATCAAATAGACAGTTTGAATTTTGCAGATTCTACCGCATCTGAATATCATTGGTATACCATAAATCAACGCAGTAAAATGCCAATTTCCGACTTAGGTATTCCTTCATCCCCTTCCAAAGAATTATTTCTTAAACCAGAATTTCAAAGTTTAAATTCTGGAATTTCCATTCATAAATCAAACAACCTCACCCCTTCAAACTTCTATTTTAACAAAGTTGGTCAACCTTTCACTGAATTTAGATATGTGCAGGGTGACGGATTATTCATTGGTCTTGAAGCATTACATACACAGAATTTTTCCAAAACTTGGAACGCAACTATCAACTATCGCACTCTATCGAATGAAGCGCTATATTCTGGTTCAAATCAAGATAATTTATCTAGAAATCTTGGGATTGGCAGCAATTTCGAATCACAAAATAAAAAATACATACAACAGATTATTTTTACTTGGAATAGATACAAGAGAGTTGAAAATGGTGGCAACAATGCAGACTCTCTTTTTTATGGCCCACCTGGAGCTCAAGGAGATGGTTTTGGTTTAAGAAAATTTGGATTTTATAATCCAAGCCTTTTGTCCGCCAAGTCTATCAATAACTATTTAACTCATAGCTTCAAACATAAATATTATTTTGACAGTTCATACAAATTTAGTTTGTTTCAAGAGTTTATTATAGATCGCGTAAATTACTATTATTCCGATTTAACCAGGGATTCAATTTTTTATGGCAAAGAATTCAACTATGATTCACTTGAAGTAAATGACAGTAGTTCTTGGAATAAATTTAGCCACCAACTAGGAGTAGGCTACAATTTGAAAGGAATTAAATTAAATTTAGGCTATATATATGAGCAAATGACATATAGTTATGTTTCTAATTCTCTTCTTCGTTTTGAAAATAAATACATCAATCATGGAATAAAGCTAGATATTTCAAAAAAAATAAGTGGTTGGCAACTATTTTCAAAAAATGAATTCTATTTATCTGGATTCTCGAAAAACAATTATTCAATTAATGTTTTTCTAGATAAAAAAATTGATTCTACCAGTAAAATTGGATTAACTGCCATTTCAAATAATCAAAATTGGAATATTTTCCAATCTTACTTTAAAAGCAATCATTTTAACTTCCAAGATAATAACAGCAGAAATCCAATGAAACATACAGATTTTGGATTAGAATATTCCAAAATCTTTAAAAACGTTCAATTAAATTTAACGACGAATGGGGGATTTATTGTCAATCCAATTCTAATTTTAGAAGATTTACAACCTGTGAATTCTAGTAGTTTTATTTATGGAAAATTGGGATTTGATATTAACATAAAACTAAAAAGTTTCAATTTGTATACGAATTTGTATTTTCAAAAATACAATTCAAAAGAAATCGACAACTTCGGATTGCCTCTTTTTTACAGCAAATTTGGTTTATATTATCAAAGAAATATGTTCAGTGGGTCATTATTTTTCAAATCTGGATTTGAAGGATTTTACACATCCAAATATCAGGGTATTCAATTCCAACCTGATTTACCAACTTTCAGCATAAATAGACAAATAATACTTGGCAATTACCCAATATTCGACTTTTTTGTAAGTGGACAAATAAAAACTGTAAATATTTTCCTAAAATTTGAACATCTAAACGAATGGTATATAATTCCAAATGTAAATGAACGCCTAGAAGATGTTTACAAATATCCTATACAACCATTTCGTTTTCGTTTTGGATTTGTTTGGAAATTTTGGAATTAATGTGCTTCTAGCCAATTGTTTCCGAAACCTGTTTCAACTAAAATTGGAACCGAAAGAATCATTGCGTTTTCCATGTAGTATTTTATTTTAGGGACAACTATTTCCAATTCTGATTTGGGAACATCAAATAAAAGTTCATCATGTACTTGTAAAATCATTTTTGTTTTTAAACCACTAGTTCTTAGCCAATCATTCACTTTAATCATAGCAATTTTAATCATATCGGCTGCACTCCCTTGAATGGGAGCATTAATGGCATTGCGTTCAGAAAATCCCCTTACAGTAGCATTGGCACTGTTGATGTCTCTAATAATTCTTCTCCTCCCAGTAATTGTCTCAACAAAACCTAGTTCACGTGCAGATTGAATGGTCTTTTCCATGTAGTCTTTTACACCAGAAAATTCATTAAAATAAGTCTCAATTATTTCTTTGGCCTCACTTCGGGGTATTTGAACTCTTTGACTCAAACCAAAAGCAGAAATTCCATAAATAATGCCAAAATTTACAGTTTTCGCTTTTCGACGCATTTCTTTGTCAACCTCGCTAGGTGCTACTTTCCATACTTTAGAAGCGGTGGCCGTATGAATGTCTAAACCAGAATTAAATGCTTCAATCATAGCCGAATCATTTGAAATGTGTGCAATGATTCTAAGTTCTATTTGAGAATAATCTGCACTTAGTAAAACATGCTGATCGTCTCTTGGAACAAATGCTTTTCTTATCTCTTTTCCCAAATCCGTTCTAATCGGAATATTCTGCAAGTTTGGATTCTGCGAACTCAACCTTCCCGTTGCAGCAACTGCCTGATTGAAGCTTGTATGAACTCTATTGGTATTTGGGTTTACCAATAATGGAAGTGAATCTACATATGTACTTTTCAATTTCTGTAGTGTCCGGAAATTCAAAATCAATTCAACAATTTCGTGTTTACCTACCAACGAATTTAGAGTCTCTTCATCTGTTTGGTATTGTCCTGTTTTTGTCTTTTTAGGTTTTTCGGACAATTTTAATTTTTCAAATAAAACCAACCCTACCTGCTGTGGGGATGAAATATTAAATTCAGATCCTGCAATTTCAAAAATTTTATCTTGAATTATTAATGCTTGTCTATTTAGTTTTTTACTGTAATCTGTTAAAAAATCTGAATCTATTCGAATACCTTCTTTTTCCATTAATTCTAGAACACTGATCAATGGAATTTCAATATCTTCAAACAATAATTCTAAGTTATACTTCTTTAAAAGAGGCGCAAAAACCTGTTTCAGTTGCAGCGTAATATCTGTATCCTCTGAAGCATATTGAGCAATTATTTCTAATTCAACATCTCTCATTGAGCCTTGGTTTTTACCTTTTTTCCCAATTAACTCGTCAATGCTCACTGGACTATAATTGAGATATTTCTCACTTATTACCTGCATATTATGTTTATGATCTGGCTCTAACAAGTAGTGTGCAATCATGGTATCAAAAAATGGACCTTCAATTTTTAAATCATATTTAGACAATATGGCCAAATCGAATTTTAAATTTTGTGCTATTTTCATCTTTGAAGACAAAAAAATAGGTTGCAATCTTTGAACTAAATCTTTCGCTTCAAGGTAATTAACGGGAATTGGAAAATAACAACCTTGGTTTGAAGCCCATGAAATAGATATCCCTACCAATTCAGCAATATGTATATTTAAATCTGTTGTTTCAGTATCAAAACAAAACTCATCAACATTTTCCAAAATTGATAGAACTTCATTCCAATCTGATTGTGTTACGATTATTTTATACGCATGCTCTGTATTATCAATAGTTTTAAAATCATTTACTTCAATAGGTTGTTCAAATGGCAAATCGAACAAACTAGTCTGAAAAGGATTTGATTTTTCAGTCTTTTTTGGTTCACTTTTCAAAACAGAATCTGTTCCTATTGATTGGATTCTGCGAAGCATTGTTTTAAATTCCAACTCATTAAACACTACTTCAATTTTACTAAAATCGTAAGGTTTTAAAATTAAATCCAAGAGTTCGACTTCAATCGGAACATTTAAATCAATGGTGGCCAATTTTTTACTCAGAAGCGCTTGATTTTGAAATTCTAAAAACTTTTCCTTCATCTTTCCCTTCAGTTGGTGGGCATTGGCAATTACGCCTTCCACGCTGTTGTATTCTTGTATTAATTTTTTTGCAGTTTTTTCTCCAACCCCAGGAACTCCTGGAATATTATCTACAGCATCTCCCCATAAACCAAGAATATCAATTACTTTTTCAACTGAGTCAATCTCCCATCTATTCAAAATTTCTTTTACTCCTAAAATTTCGTCAGGATTGCCCATTCTACCTGGTTTGTAAATAAATATATGATCATTTACCAACTGACCAAAATCTTTGTCTGGGGTCATCATAAACACATCGATTTCAGTAAACCGATGAGCCAAAGTTCCTATAATATCATCGGCTTCATATCCATCTAACAACAAAACTGGAATATCAAAAGCATCCAAGATTTTAAGTAGATAGGGAAAACTCGCCCTCAAATCTTCGGGCATTGATTCTCTTTGAGCCTTATACGCTTCAAATTCAATATGACGATGTGTAGGTTTATCCGTGTCTAAAACGACTGCAATGTGTGTTGGTTTCTGTTTATTTAGTATATCAAGTAGAGTATTGGTAAATCCAAACATAGCACTTGCATTTAATCCGTAACTTGTAATTCTAGGATTTTGACTAAAAGCAAAAAAAGCACGATAAAACAGCGCCATTCCATCCAATAAAAATAATTTTTCTTGTGACATAAACTGCCTAGCAATTTACAAAAAGCAAATTGGATAAACCTAAATTGCCGTCAATAATTTCACTTCTTTTTAAATCCCAATGAGATGCCGTTAATACAATATCTTAAACCAGTAGGTTGCCCATAACCGTCATTGAATACATGACCAAGATGTCCGCCACAATTAGAACAAACTACTTCGGTTCTGCTCATGCCATGACTATTGTCTACAATTTCTTTAACTTTTGACTTATCAATACTTTGATAAAAACTTGGCCACCCACATCCAGCATCAAATTTGGTTTCAGAGGAAAACAATTCCTGCCCACAACCTTTACAAACGTAAGTACCTGAATCCCAAAGTGTTTCATATTCACTTGAATATGGTCTCTCAGTTGCTTTTTCTCTCAAAACTTGAAATTCTAAGGAATTTAGTTGAGATTTCCATTCCGTTTCAGTTTTTTCCAAAGGGAATTTGCTATTTTTATTGTCATTTATCATCTTCTTCGAATTATTCATACTTTTATTTATACACGCGCTAAAACACAAAATTGTTGCACACAACAAAAAAAAATAGATTTTCATATAATTAGAACGAATATCACTTAAAAAAGTTCTATTTTGAACCCGTGAACTATTTTAGTCATTACTATTTCGATCATATTGTCAATAATCAAGATTACAATATGGGATTGTTGCTTCCAGATTTATTAAGAAATTATTCAAAAAATGAATATAACAAAAAGCTCATTAACAACAAAAATGGCTTTGAAAACGACCTTTCCAAGGGTGTAGTCTCCCATATTAAAAGAGATGCGTCATTTCATGAATCCATATTTTTCAAATCCGTTTACAACGAAAATTTAGAAATTTGTAAACGGATATTTGGTTTAAATGAAATCCCGAGATATTGGTTTGGAATTCATATTCTCATAGAAATGCAATTAGATCAAATACTAATAAAAACAGAAGAACATTTATTGCATAAAATGTATGAAGACATGGAAAAGGCAATTCCTTCAATTGAATTATTTTTATTTTCAATAGAACACCAAAATCACAACAAATTTTTAGATGGTGTGTTCAGATTTGTAGAATCAAAATACCTATTAAAATATAACGACGAAAATGGCATTTCATACGGACTTAACCGAGTATATCAACAGGTAAACGCAGACAACCGGACATGGGGACCTGAAATTGGTAAATCACTAATTCCATTGCTAGATTCTATAAATAATTCAATTCACAAACACTTCCAAACCCTTAGTTAAAAATCTTAAACATGCTCATCAGTAATAAAACAAACCACAAAATTAAGAAAGCCTCTTTCCAAAATTTATTTCTTTTATCTTCAAATATCGCAGGTAAAATCATTGATAGTGGAATGGTGAAAAGTGAAAAATACTCTTCATATTGGGTTGATCTATAGACAAATACAAAAGTGGCAAAAACAGAAATCATCGCCATAGCCATTTTGCTTCTTCGTGTTTCAACATTAGTTCTATAAAATGTACCAAAAAATCGAGCCAATCCAAACAAGCCATAGATTAAAGTTATGCCAATGAAAATCAAATCCATTCCATTTTTATGCCAATCAAACTTTACTTCTTTAAACAAAACAATCCAAAATTCCCAAACATTAAAAAATTGTAACTCATTAGAAATAAGGAAACTTAAAGAAGCCATTAAATAATAAGGCATAAACATGCCCGAAATAATTACAATTATATCACTTACTTTAACAGGTTTAAAAATCACAACACAAGTGATTAATAAAATAATTGACCAATAAAATTCCGGAATACACATGGCGGACAAACCAAACAACATGGCGGAAATAAATAAATCATTTTTTGAATAATTTATCTTTAAGAATTTATAAATCATAACAATACCAAAAAGAAAAAAAATCTCAGCAACATTGACATTGTTTAATGTAAGATTTGAAGAAAACGCTGAATTTAATAAAATATAAAAAAGGAAAACACTATATCCTGGCTTATCTAAAATATTATAATTAAGTACCATTCTATTAATCATAATTCCCTTAAAAAGAACCAAAATCGTTGTGATAACAAATGCTAAAAAAGGAAACAAATTGATGTAATTTGTGTACTTAGACAAGAAACCTACTTGTGAAATTGGTGAAATGGCATGAGAATGGCAATAAAACATACCTGTACGTAGGCCTATAATTAAAAAACATAGTATTATGAAGTTGCCTAAGCTATTATCAAATATCCATTTAATCATTGTCACTAATCTTTATCCAAAACCATTGTTTATCTCGTATCAAAGGTACCGTAAATGAACAATAATTTGTTTCCCTTCCATCAAATGGAACTAGAACAGAATAAAAGTTTTCACTATCTATTAAGATTTTTTTTTCCATTGTAAAGTCTGGTTTTATAATAACATCAATAATTTGATTGTCCCTTGAAATATCACCATTGTAAAGTATGTGTATGGCTTTTTCACAAGTAAAAGTTGAATAACCTAACATGTAGGATGTATTTGGAGCCGCTATTTGCTCTTTGTTGATCCTTAAGCAGGTATCAATGCCATTGGGCGATAAAAAAACCAAACCAATCTCATTGTAATTATATAAAATTTTTGTCGCTGTTTGAGGAATCCCATTTATATAAAATGTCTCCAATTGCTTTAATTCATTGAATCTTTCTAAACACACCACATAAGAGCCATTAGCCATAAAAATAATGTTTCTAATAATATAGTTTTCTGGAAACAATTTAGAATTCACATCTTTTAAAATTGATCCCTCCAATATTTTTGATTGAGATTGCGTAAAAAAGTAATCGATTTTTGATCCGCTGTCGACATTATTAACTGGAATCTTTAATTCAAACAAGCCCAATGATTGAACCTTGTTTTCGCCAAATAGACCCGCTAATATCCAAAATCTTTGTTCGGGATCGAGAGCTAAATGAATATTCTGTGCTAAAAATACACTTTCTATTTCCTTTGTTAAAATGCCATGAACATCAATTTTAAAATAAATATAACTTTTGTTTTTAGCCCTTCGCCCAAATGATTCTTTAGATTTAACAACATTTAGTAAAGCCAGGATAGCACCTGATTTTGAAATTGAAACATCATTCCAATAAATATTTTGAATTGGTTGAGAAATTTTTTTTCGTTGAAAAACCAACTTTTCTCCTTCTATTGTATAACTTTTTATTAAAACCTCGGAACTTTCAGGATCTATCTTTTTCATGTAACATATACAGAACTTTTTAGTGTGAAAATTATAATCCGAAATTATTTCGTCCGAGTTGATATCTATTCGGTCAATTTGATCAATCAATTTTGATTCAACCAATTCGGATAAATCGTAACTAATTCTATTTAAGTAAATACCAATGCCTTCTTTTTTTCTTTTTATTAATGAAACATAATAAATGCCCGAATCCGAAATGAAAATTTTGATAACATAATTATTACGAGGTACATCTATAAATCTGTCATCTATAAAATTTAAGTTCTGATCATACCTCTCAATACTAAACCCACCCGTTAAATATTCAGTTGCATAATTTAACATGTAATTGCCATAACTACTTTCACCTATTGGTTGGTGATAAATACTTTTTTTTTGATTTAGTTGGGGCTTATTCGAGGATATATAGTGTTGTCCAAAAACGTTGATTGATAGGTTTAGGATTAGTATGGTAAACCAAATTTTTGGCATAATTGAATTTCTGTAGTATGTGTTGAGGTTCGTATGGCAAATTACAAGTAATTTTGTAAATTAAATCCCACAAATTGATTGATAATACAAAACAAGAAGAAATTGCAATTTTAGTCGGTGTTCAATCATTTGGACAGGAAATTTCTGTAGATGAATATCTAGATGAACTTGAGCAACTTGCATTAACATCTGGGGCCAAAACCATTAAACGTTTTACCCAAAAATTAACTCATCCTCACCCCAAAACTTATATTGGAAAGGGGAAAATGGCAGACATAAGTAATTTTTGCATAGAAAACAAAGTAGACGTTGCCCTCTTTGATGATGAACTTTCACCTGCCCAAGTAAGAAATATTGAAAATGCACTTAACGGAGTAAAAGTGCTCAGCAGAACACATTTAATTTTAGATATTTTTGCTAAAAATGCCCAATCATCTCAAGCAAAAACGCAAGTTGAATTAGCACAAAGTATTTTCATGTTACCTAGATTAACAGGATTGTGGACACATTTGAGCAAGCAAAAAGGTGGTATTGGAATGAAAGGTCCTGGTGAAACTGAAATTGAAACTGACCGCAGGGCTTTACGAAATAAAATTTCATTATTAAAAGAAAAATTAAAGCACATTGAAAAAATAGGAATTACACAACGCTCAGGGAGAGAAGGTGTTTATCGGGCAGCGTTGGTAGGCTACACAAACGTCGGTAAAAGCACAATCATGAATTTGCTGTCTCGGTCTGAAGTATTAGTTGAAGATAAATTATTCGCCACCTTGGATGCAACAGTTAGGAAGCTAGTTTTGCCTAACCCTACAGAAGAAAATGAATTGGTACCGCTTTTATTGAGTGATACAGTCGGATTTATACGGAAATTGCCCACATTGTTGGTTGAAAGTTTCAAAAGCACTTTAGCAGAGGCCTTGGAAGCCGATATTTTAATTCACGTAGTGGACATTTCAAACCCTAAATATGAAGATCACATGATTGCTGTAAAAGAAACCCTTCATAGTATAGGTGCTTCAAACAAGCCTGAAATTATTGTCTTTAATAAAGTAGATGCATTCAAAGATGAAGATGAATTTTTCGTTGGAAATTCAGGATTAACATTACAGGAATTTGAAAAAAGTTGGATAGCTAAAGAGAATAGCCCTGCCGTATTTATTTCTGCAACTGAAAAATCAAATATCGAAAAGTTGAGAACCTTGTTAATTTCCCAATTAATCTTAGTTAGAAGTAATCAGAATATGAAACTATAATTCGTCTTCGTTGAAAAAATAGTCGTCATCTGTAGGATAATCACTCCATATTTCTTCAATACTTTCATACGGTTCACCGTCATCTTCAAGTTCTTGAAGATTCTCAATTACTTCCAATGGTGCACCTGAACGTATGCCATAATCAATCAATTCGTCTTTTGTGGCAGGCCATGGAGCATCGTCCAAATAGCTAACCAATTCTAATGTCCAATACATAAGGTTATTTAATTTCTCGCGAAAATATGTTTTTCTTTCAAAAAATCAAGCCAAATTTGTAAAAGATTCGACATGATAACAAATAGCAAGAACGAAATATTAGAATATTGTGAGAAAAACTCCTCTAACCCCTCTATTTTTTTAGAACTATTAACAGCCTTCACTTGGAAAAACACAACTAACCCTAGACAACTAAGCGGTCATATTCAAGGAAAATTATTGTCTCTTATTGTTCGTTTGATGAAACCGAAAATGGTTTTAGAAATAGGCACTTTTACGGGTTATTCTACTGCTAGTTTACTTGAATACTTGCCAATTGAAAGTGAAATACACACTATTGAGGCGGACAAAGAAATTTTCTTTAAAACACAAGAATTTTGGAAATTAAACAATGACTCAAAAAGGATTAATTTCCATTATGGAATTGCGTTAGATATAATTCCAACTTTAAAAATAAAGTCTGATCTGATTTTTATAGATGCCGACAAAAGGAATTATATCAATTATTTTGACCTTTGTCTACCCTTGCTTCAGGAGAATGGGGTAATGATTTTTGATAATACATTATGGTCAGGAAAAGTTGCACAGAAAAAGGAAAGAGAATCTAACACTGATACAAGAATTATGCATGAATTCAATGTTTACATTAAAAATAATGAATTTTGTGAGGTACTTCTGTTGCCAATTAGGGATGGCTTAACCATTTTAACCAAAAAAAACTAGCCCCTTAATTTGTCGAGCAAACTACTAAGCAACTCGGCTTCGTTTTCATCTAGATGAAATTTTTGATTTGTAAATTCACTCATAATTGGGTCAATTTCCTTCAACACGTTTAATCCTTTTTCATTTATCTGAATATTGACTTTTCGTTTATTTTCTGCATCAATACACCTATCAATTAAACCCATTATTACCAATCTATCACATAAACGAGTCAAATCTGGATTCTTGTCGATCATTACGGACTTAATTTCACTAGGATTTAATGAGGCTGGAAACCGACCTCTAAGAATACGCAAAACATTATATTGTTGAGATGTTATTTTATAATTTTTAAAAATATCCCTAAAAACAGAAGATATCCAACCTTCAGTATAAATTACATTTACAACCGCTTTATGAAGATTTGATTGGAATGAGCTTTGTTTTATTTCTTTTTCTATTTCCAAGATTTTACAAATTAACATTTTATTTTTAAAAGAACGCTGATTTTAGTAAAAAACTAATGCGCATCATGTCTATGCCAAAAACAAAATATTGGGTTAAATTTGAAACAAATATGCATTTCGAAAATAATCAAAAGTTTGCTCAAAATTTAGATTCTGCGGATAATTTGAAACAATTCAAAGAGGAATTTATATTCCCGTCAAATTCAGACAATGTCCCCGCTTTGTACTTTTGTGGTAACTCATTGGGTCTTCAGCCAAAAGGTGCATTACAATCATTGCAGGTTGAACTAACAGACTGGGGTAAATTTGGAGTTGAAGGACATTTTCATGGTAAAAATCCATGGTTTCATTACCACAAATTCTTAACAGATTATTCCGCAAATATTTTAGGGGCCAATCCTATTGAAGTTGTTGTTATGAATCATTTAACGGTTAACTTACATCTATTATTTGCAACTTTTTACAGACCCACAAAAAACAGATTTAAAATCATTATGGAGGCTGGCGCCTTTCCTTCTGATATGTATGCGATAGAAAGCCAAGCGCTATTTCATGGACTAAACCCTGATGAGGTAATAATTGAAATATCTCCTCGAGATGGTGAATTTACACTCCGAACTGAAGACATACTCGATACCATTGAACAAAATAAAACAGATACTGCTTTGGTGTTTTTTAGTGGAGTGCAATATTACACTGGTCAGTATTTCGACATTCGTTCGATAACACAAAAAGCACATGAAGTTGGCGCCTTTGCTGGATTTGACCTTGCTCATGCGGCCGGTAATTTAGATTTAAAATTACATGAATGGGACGTTGATTTTGCAGCTTGGTGTTCCTATAAATATTTAAACAGTGGGCCTGGAAATGTAGGAGGTGTATTTATTCATGAAAAACATTGTACCAATCCTTCAACCCCGAGATTGTCTGGATGGTGGGGACATCAAGAAGAAAGTCGATTTTTGATGAAAAAAGGATATATACCCGAATTAGGAGCCGCTGGTTGGCAATTGTCCAATGCCCCTGTTTTCGGAATGGCTGTTCATTTGGTAAGTCTAAAATTATTTGAAACTGCCAAAATTGAAAATCTGCGCAATAAAAGTATTCAACTTACAAATTACTTACAATTTGTATTGGAAGATGCAAAATCCAAAAATCTCGATTTAGATTTCAATATCATTACTCCTAGTGATTCAAATTCAAGAGGCGCTCAGTTATCACTGCTGTTCGAAAAAAATGGTCGTGCGGTTTTTGACCACATCACAAAAAATAATTCAATTGTAGATTGGAGAGAACCAAACGTTATTCGTATAGCTCCAGCTCCTTTATACAATTCGTTTGAGGATGTTTACAAATTGGGCGAAATTTTTGCTTCTTTTAGTAAAATCTAATCGGCAAATTGTTCTTGTCTAATTTATCCTTTTATTTCCATCAATTATTTCAATTATCCCGTCGCGTTTTAGTAACCATTTGAGCGATTAATTGTAATTTTGAAAGTAACTAAATTATTAACAAAAGATTTTTTAAAAAAATAAAATGAGTGAAGAGTTAAAATCCCCAAATAAAAAACCCAACGGTTTCAAATTCAATCATTATTGGATATACGGCATATTGTTTATTGTTTTCCTTGCCTTGAATTTTCTGCCTAAAAGTTCAGGTCAACCTACCACTTGGAATGAAGTGAGAGAAATGATAGTTAAAGGCGATGTAAAAGAAATAAAACTTATCAATGACCGATATCTTGAAGTTTTTCTAACTACAGAAGCTACCAAGCAAAAAAACTATGAAAAATCGCGAAAAAGAGAAGATATGTTTGGTCAAACTGAACCCAATTTTAGTTTTGAAATTGAAAAAGGGTATTTCAATAATGAAATTCAAGACTTAAAAAAGAACATAAGTAATACGAATTATCCGGTGGTTAAATTCGAAAGTCACAGTGACATATTTGGCCAACTATTTCAATGGGTAATATTCATAGCTATCTTTTTAATCTTTTGGAATCTTGCATTTAAAAAAATGGGCGGCGGCGGCGGTTCCGGTGGTGGTCCGAATATATTTTCAATTGGTAGAGCCCGTGCACAATTATTTGACAAAGACACAAAAGTAAACGTATCTTTTAAAGATGTTGCTGGTTTGGAAGAAGCAAAAGAAGAAGTAATGGAAATCGTTGACTTTTTGAAAACTCCAAAAAAATATACAGATTTAGGGGGAAAAATACCAAAGGGTGCCTTATTGGTTGGCCCTCCTGGAACAGGTAAAACTCTATTGGCAAAAGCAGTTGCTGGAGAAGCCGGTGTTCCTTTCTTCTCTTTATCAGGATCAGATTTCGTTGAAATGTTTGTTGGTGTTGGAGCAAGTAGAGTAAGAGACTTATTCAAACAGGCAAAAGAAAAAGCACCCGCAATTATTTTTATTGATGAAATCGATGCAATTGGTAGAGCTAGAGGTAAAAATCTTGTTCAAAGTTCTAACGACGAAAGAGAAAATACATTAAATCAATTGTTAGCAGAAATGGACGGCTTTGGAACAGATTCAGGCGTAATTATTTTGGCAGCCACTAATAGAGCTGACATATTAGATAGTGCATTAATGAGACCGGGAAGATTTGACAGACAAATTTCCGTCGATAGACCAGATATAGTTGGTAGAGAGCAGATTTTTGGCGTTCATTTAAAGCCACTTATTAAATTGTCTACTGATGTAGATGCTCATAAACTTGCCTTACAAACACCTGGATTTGCTGGTGCAGAAATTGCCAATGTTTGCAATGAAGCTGCCCTTATTGCAGCAAGAAGAAATAAAGCCCTAGTTGAAATGAAAGATTTTCAAGATGCCATTGATAGAGTGATTGGTGGCCTTGAAAAGAAAAATAAAATCATTTCACCAGAAGAGAAAAGCATTGTAGCCTATCATGAAGCTGGCCATGCAGTAGCTGGATGGTTTTTAGAATTTGCCGATCCTTTGTTAAAAGTTTCTATTGTTCCGAGGGGTGTTGCAGCTCTTGGCTATGCCCAATATTTACCAAAAGAACAATATCTATACAGAACTGAACAATTGTTGGATAGCATGGCAATGACCCTTGGTGGTAGAGCTGCTGAACAAATATTCTTTGGAAAAGTCTCCACAGGTGCTCAAAATGATTTAGAAAGAATTACAAAACTTGCCTATAGCATGGTTACTATTTACGGGATGAGTGAAAAAGTAGGTCAAGTTAGTTTTAATGATCCTACAGGTGAATATGGATACCAACGTCCATATTCAGAAAAAACTGCAGAAATGATAGATCAAGAAGTTCGTGCAATGATTGACGCTGCATATCAAAGAACACTGGAACTTCTATCTAGTAAAAAATCTGAGGTAGAGTCTATTGCTAAAGAATTACTTGATAAAGAAATAATATTCAAAATTGATTTAGAACGACTCATTGGTAAAAGACCTTTTGAAGAAGATGAAAACGTAGGTTCAGTTCAAAAAATAACAGAGGACATAAAAGACTCTGATTTTGCAAATCTGACATCTGCAACTGACGAAAATGTATTACCCACTATTGGCCCTAAAGAAGACCCAATAGATCAACCAAATAATGGAGAAGATCCTCCAGTTGATTATGACAATAAAAATTAATGAATTGGGATCTTAGGATCCCAATTCTTGTAATTGAATTAAACTAGAATACAAACCACCATTTGAAAGTAGTTCCAAGTGTGTACCCATTTCAACAATTTTTCCTT
>Ga0247843_1002940_pt1 | contig 29290 bp, 34 predicted proteins | sample LaCruzMarch2017__FD_192420 | JGI IMG/M metagenome (GOLD analysis project Ga0247843, IMG submission 192420) | Freshwater microbial communities from meromictic Lake La Cruz, Castile-La Mancha, Spain - LaCruzMarch2017_8m | ecosystem: Environmental > Aquatic > Freshwater > Lake | place: Spain... | reverse complement strand
ATCATACCCCGATAGTTCAAATCGGCCTAAGGTATGGCATGACACTTTTTATAATTTCAGAAGTGATGTTTTTTGTTGCTTGGTTTTGGGCATATTTTGACTCCAGTCTATTTCCTGATGCAGTAATTGGAGGTGTTTGGCCACCAAAAGATATTAAGACTTTGGACCCCTGGCAAATACCCTTAGTGAACACATTAATATTACTTTTATCAGGAACCACAGTAACCTGGGCCCATCATTCTATGTTAGAAAATGATAGAAAAGGATTAACAAATGGATTGTTGTTGACTGTAATTTTGGGACTTATTTTCACTGGTTTTCAGGCTTATGAATATTTTGTTGCTGACTTTAAATTAAGTTCCGGAATTTACGGCGCAACTTTTTATATGGCAACAGGATTTCATGGTTTCCACGTACTTGTAGGCACAATATTCTTGGCAGTTTGCTATTTTAGAGCAAGAGCTGGACATTATAAACCTGATCATCATTTTGGATTTGAGGCAGCGGCATGGTATTGGCATTTTGTGGATGTGGTATGGCTATTTCTATTCGCTTCAATATATATTTGGGGCAGCTAAAAGTTACTTTTGTTTAAAATTAAATCCTTAGATATTTTTTTTATATTTTTTGTATTAGCCATTTTTTTGTTAGGAACTTGGCAAGTTTTTAGACTATATACAAAAAAAAATTTAATTTTTTATTTAGAGCAAAATTTAAAAAAAAATTCAATAAATTTTAATAAAGACATAAGTGAAGAGTATACAAAAGTTAAATTTAAAAAAAATAGATCTAATCCTGCAATCTTTTTATATCAACTTAAAAAAGGTGAAATAGGTTTTAAAGTTATAGTTCCTTATGATATTGATAATTCCTCAGTAGTCTTGATAGATAAAGGCTGGGTTAGAAAAAAAAATATTAATTCAATAAAAAATACTTCATTTAAGGATGATCTTATTGAGGGATATACAAAAAAAATAATACCAAAAAAATTATTTACACCAAAAAATAGTTTAAATGAGGACTTTGTATATTCAATCGATATTGAATATTTAAAAAAAACTCTAAATAAGGATATTTATCCTTTATTAATTATTCAAACTTCTCTTAAAAATGAAGATATTATTTCCAACGATTATGAAATTCATATAACAAATAATCATTTGCAATATGCTATAACTTGGTATGGCTTAGCCTTATTTACTACAATTTTTTTTTTATATTATAAGAAAAGATCGCAATGAAATATATTAGTACTAGAGATAATAAAAAAACTTATAATTTTATTGATACTTTTTTAAATGGCCTTGCTCATGATGGCGGACTTTATATTCCTAAGATAATTCCTCGATTATCAAATGCTACTTTGCAAAAATTTTCTAAACTAAATTATAATAATTTAGCCTATGAAATTATTAAAATTTATACAGATAATACTTTTTCAAAAAATGAGTTAAAAAAAATTATAAAAAATTCTTATCAAAAATTTGATAGCAATAACGTAGTAAAATTTTCTAGAATAAAAAAATTTAATTTAATAGAATTATATCATGGGCCTACATTAGCCTTTAAGGATATCGCAATGCAAGTAATAGGTAATATGTATCAAACTATTCTTTCAAAAAATAAAAAAAAAATTAATCTTGTTACTGCAACATCAGGAGATACGGGGGCTGCGGCTATAGATGCTATAAAAAATAAAAAAAATTTAAGAATTTTTGTTTTACATCCAAAAGGAAAAGTTTCCGTAACGCAGAGAAAACTTATGACTACAGTGAATTCTAAAAACGTTTTTAATATTGCTATAGAGGGGTCATTTGATGATTGTCAGAAATTAGTAAAATCTATGTTCAATGATCGCAGCTTTAGAAAATCTATTAATATGTCAGGTGTTAATTCTATAAATTGGGCGAGAATCGTTATTCAAATAGTTTATTATTTTTATTCACACTTTCGTTTATCTGAAAAAAACAAAAAAAGTGTTTTTTCAGTACCGACAGGAAATTTTGGTGATATTTATGCAGGTTATATTGCTTATAAGATGGGTTTACCTATATCTAAATTAATTATTGCAACGAATGAAAATGATCTTTTGCATAAATTTTTGATCAATGGGGTTTATAAGCCATCAAAAGTAAGATTTAGCATTTCCCCAAGTATGGACATACAAGTGGCAAGTAATTTTGAAAGACTAATTTCTTCTTATTATAATAATAATTCAAAAAAAATATCCAATTTAATGATGCAGCTTAACGTTAAAGGGTATTACAAGGTTGATAAAAATATTTTAAAAAATATCAGAAATCTTTTTTACTCTAATTCTATAAATGCCAAAAATACAAAAAAAACTATTTTATCAGTTTATAAATATAATAATAAAATATTAGATCCACATTCTTCAGTTGGATTAAAAGCTTTGGAAAATTATCATTTAAATAATACAAAAAAATCAGAAAATTTATTTTGCTTAGAAACAGCTCATCCAGCAAAATTTGGAGAAACTATTTACAAAATATTAAAAAACACTCCTAATTTGCCAATTGAGATTAGTAAAAGTATTAAAAAAAAAGAATATTACAAAGTATTGCCTAACAATTTAAACAAAATTAAAAATTATATAATAACTAATCGTCTGCATTAGCAGCTTTTCTTGCAAGAATATCAACTTTGTTATTATATTCGTTAACAGAGTGAGCCTTTACCCACTCCCAAGAAATTTGTTTTTTACTTATAAGGTTATCTAATTTTGTCCAAAGGTCTTTATTTTTAACATCCTTTTTGTTGGCGTTTTTCCAATCATTTTTCTTCCAATTATTTATCCACTTTTCAATACCGTCCTTGAGATATTTAGAGTCAGTATAGATTTTTATTTTTTTACTTTCTTCAGTTTTTAATAGGGCATTTATAGCTGCAGTTAGTTCCATTCTATTATTTGTAGAGTTTTTTTCAGAACCAAAAATTACTTCTTCTTTATCATTTTTAATAATTAAAGCCGCCCAACCCCCCTTACCAGGATTACCTAGGCACGAACCATCTGTATAAACTATAGTCTCAGTCATCAAATAAAATATTCGTTAAAATTTTTGATAGAAGAATGAAACTCAATTTTTTTAAAATATTCAAAAGGATCTTTAATTTTAACATCTGCTTTATTATCAGTGTTATAAAAATCATATAGTCTTGTTAAAAAGAACCTCATAGCTGCCCCCATACATAGGATAGGTAAATATTTTTTTTCATCATTACTTAATAATCTTATTGATGAGTACCCATCTATAAGATTTTTGGCTTTTGTCATATTGAAGGTAGAATTATTATCAAAGCATATAGAGTTAAAGCAAATTGCAATCTCATAGGCATAGAAATCATTACAAGCAAAATAAAAATCTATGATCCCAGAAACTTTATTAGTTATAAAAAATATGTTATCTAGAAATAAATCTGCATGAATAATTCCTTGCGGCAAATTTTTAGGCCAACTTTTTTCTAAAAGAAATAAATAATCTTTAGTTTTTTTTATAATAGTTTCATCCAAATCTATTTTTTCTTTGATAGTTTTCTCAAAAATACTTTTCCAACTTTCAATTGACAAATTGTTTTTTCTACTTATATTAATTTTTTTTGTTAACTCATGTAACTGAGCAGCAATTTTACCTATTTCAAAGCAGTCTTCGCTAGTTACTTTAGTCTTTGATTTTCCCTTTAAAAAAGTTACTAAAGCCGCATTTTTATTTTTTATTTTATTAATTTTTTTATTATTTTTATTAGCAATAGGTTGTGGACAAGGAAATTTTTTTTCAGACAATTTAGAGAGTAGTTCTATAAAGAATGGTAAGTCATTCTCAGCAACTCTCTTTTCATAAATAGTAAGAATATAATCTTGCTCTGATGCTTTAATAAAATAATTAGTATTTTCTACGCCTTCAGTTATCCCTTTATAGTCTTTAAAATTATAAATATTATATTGTTCTAGGAAATTTGAAATTTCTTGCGGTTCTAGTTTAGTATAAACGGCCATTATTTCATTAGCATTGTAGGAAGTTTAAAGGAGACTTTTTCAACTGAAGAAATTACTTCTTCAACTCTAATATTTATAATACTTTTTATTTCTTTAATGAGATTTTCAACGAGTATTTCAGGTGCTGAAGCACCCGAAGTAATGCCTATATTATTTGCCTTTCTAATTTTATCTATGGGTAATTTTTGTTCTGAATGCATCAAGAGGCTTTCTTTGCAGCCAAATTTTTTTGCAACTTCAACTAATCTTTGTGAATTAGAAGAACTTCTACTGCCAATGACAAGAAATAAATCACAATTCTTTGCAATTTTTTTAACAGCCTCTTGTCGATTTGTGGTTGCGTAGCAAATATCACTTTTTATTGGCTCTTTTATTGAAGGATATTTCTGTTTTAATACTGATATGATTTCTAAAGTATCATCCAATGAAAGCGTAGTTTGTGTGATGTAAGCAAATTTATTATTATTAATTTTAGGAGAATAATTTTCTACATCAAGCTTGTTTTCAACTAGTGAAATAAATCTTTCATCTATTTGCCCCATAGTTCCAATTACCTCAGGATGATTTCTATGACCAATGAAAATAATATTAAATTCTTCTTTAGCTAATGCCTCTGCCTCTCTATGAACCTTTGTCACTAATGGACAAGTGGCATCTATATAAATAATGTTACTTAGTTTCGCTTCATCAATTACTCTTTTGGGGACTCCATGGGCTGAAAATATGACAGGCCTAGATTTATTTTCAATTTCAGAAAGCTCCTCAATAAATACAGCACCCTCAGATTTTAGATTTTCGACTACAAATTTATTGTGAACTATTTCATGCCTCACATAAACTGGGGAACCAAATTTACTAATTGTTTTTTTTACTATTTCAACTGCTCTATCCACACCAGCACAAAATCCTCTTGGGCTTGCTAGAAAGACGTTTACAATTTTTTGTTCCATAGAAATTTTAAAGTATTGTATTTTATATTATATGAGGAAGCTCTTGTAGAGGCCAAACAATAAATAAATACTATCTTCAAATTAATATTTAACAACAGTAGTCTTTTGCAAATTAAAATAAGTTAAGATACAATTTATCATATAAAATATGGAAGAAAAAACTACTAAAGTTAACAATCCTGTCAAAGTTCACCTACAAAAAGAAAAAGATTATTATTGGTGCGTGTGCGGTTTGTCTAAAGACAAAACTTTTTGTGATGGTTCTCATAAGAGTACAAATCTAGCGCCTATGAAATTTTCAGTACAAGAAGATAAGTATTATTTTTTATGCGGGTGCAAAAAAACTAATAAAAGGCCTTTTTGCGATGGGACACATTCAAAAAGTTAAGAAACTTTAGAATTGTTTAAATTTATAAAAATTTTTTCTAAATTTTTTTGATTAATAGCTTTCATTTTTTCGTCGTATGCAGAGTTTGATATTATTTTTTTTACTGCCTCCAGAGCAATTTTATTAGAAATGTTCTGGATATCTTTTATTGCTTTGATTTTCATCTGATCCAATTTTTGTTCTAATGATTTTTTTTTGTTAATAATTAATTGTTCAAATTTGTTCTCTGACTCTTGAATAAAAATTTCAGTTTCTTTTTTTTCACTACTTAAAATTTCATCTCTCTTCATTTGGGCTTCCTCTATTTTTTTTTTACATTTTTTAAGTAATTGCTCACTTTCATTTTTTAAATTTTTTGCATTGTCTATTTCTGATTTAATTTCATTAATTTTATTATCTAATAGATTATTAATTAATTTGGGTATTTTTTGATAAATAATTATTAAACAAAAAATTATAAACGATATTGCTACCCAAAATGTTGCATCAAACATATTGTGATTTCTTCTCTTTGTTAGATATTTCCATAATTATTGTATTAAGACTGCTATTATTTGGGGCTGTTCCGGTAATTTTTTCAATTAATTCTTTAGAAAAATCGCCAGCTATATTTTGAATATTTTCTAATGTTTCTTTTTTAAAATTATTTATTTCTTCCTCAGCTTTTACTGTTTCAGAATTTAAAAAGTTTTCAAATTCCTTTCTTTTCATAGAAATTTTATCATTTAAATCATTTTTTAATTTTGCAGATATTTTTTTTGACTCATTTTTGGCATCAGTAATAATTAGATTATATTCATCTTCTAATTTTTGGATTTGATTTTTGCAAATCTCTGCTTCTTCTAGTAATGATTTAATAAAATTTGTTCTGGCGTCAATTAATGCAAATAATTTAGGGCTAAAAAATTTTTGAATTAAAAAATATAGTAATACAAAAATTATAGTAAGCCATACAATTTGGGATAACCAAAACTCTGGATTAAGTTGTGGCATACCTTCGTTAGCATATGCTATTTCCTGGAAAAATAACAAAAAGACTAAAGTCCCTAAATTTTTTTTTAACATTTCTTAAAAAATTAATAATTTAATCTTGATTATTAAAATGCAAAAAGTATTAAAAGTGCAATAACTAAAGCAAATAAACCTATAGCTTCTGTAAGAGCAAATCCTAATAATAAAGTAGGAAATTGCTTTTGCGCCGCTGACGGATTCCTGATTGCTGCAGATAAGTAATTACCAAATATTGTACCCATCCCAATACCTACTCCAGCCAAAGCTATTGCTGCTAATCCAGCTCCTATCATTTTTGCCGCTGCTAGTTCCATTTTTTCTCCTTTTTTTGTTGTTAGTTGTTTAATGATGCATATTTAAAGCATCATTTAAGTAAATACACGATAAAACTGCAAAAACATAAGCTTGTAAAAAAGCGACTAATATTTCTAAAGCCGTCAAAGCAACAGAAAAACTTAAAGGTAACCAGCCCCCAACAATACCTAGACTTACAACAAATCCTCCAAAAACTTTAAGCATTGTGTGTCCAGCAAGCATATTAGCAAATAAACGAACTGATAGACTTATCGGTCTACTTAAAAAAGATATGATTTCAATTGCAACTATAATAGGAAATAAAAAAATAGGTACACCTGATGGGGCAAATATTTTCAAAAATCCGATACCATTTTTTGCAAAGCCAATAATTGTAACGCCAATAAATATTGCAGTTGCAAGAAAAAATGTGATAATTATTTGACTTGTAACTGTGAAGGCGTATGGCAAGAGGCCAACCATATTTAAAGTTAGAATAAATAAGAAAATAGTTAAGATAAATGGAAAATAAGGTCTAGCATTTGGACCGGCCGTCTCATTAATCATTTTAGAGATAAAATTGAATACCAACTCATTAAGTAATTGGATCTTACTAGGAACTATATTTACTTTTCTAGTTCCCGCTATAAAAAAAATAATAATTAATATTGAACTAATTAGCATAAAAAGACTTGAGTTTGTGAATGAAAGATCTGTTCCGTTTAGAGATAGGTGCGGACCTATCCTATGAACTTCAAACTGTTGCATTGGATTAGTTGCCATAAAATTAGCCTTTATTAATCATTTTTGCAGATCGCACAACATTAAATATTCCCGCTGCAACACCAACTATAAATAGAATTATTATGAAAATTGGCTTAGTTCCTAACCATTTATCTAAGTAATAACCAATAAAAATTGCGACAAAAACTGCTGCTACAAGTTCAGTGCTTATCCTGAGAGCAAGTCCTATTATATTGTTATTATTTTTAGATAAATTGACTTTGTTTTTGTTTTTAGTTAATTCGATTTTTTTTTTAAGATTGTCAAATTCTGACATCTATTTTTAAGCCACCATCTCTTCGGCTTTTTCAAGATCAACCGCAACTAATTGGCTTACACCTCTCTCTGCCATTGTAACTCCATATAATCTGTTCATTCTAGACATCGTCAAAGCATGGTGAGTGATGACGATAAATTTTGTTTCAGTAATTTTGGTTAACTCTTCAATCAGCGAACAAAATCTTGTGACGTTAGCGTCATCCAAGGGAGCATCCACCTCATCTAGAATACAAATGGGAGCAGGATTAATCAAGAATACTGCAAATATTAAAGCCATTGCGGTTAAGGCTTGCTCACCGCCAGATAACAAAGTGATCGATTGCAATTTCTTTCCTGGAGGACTTACTAAAAGTTCCAGACCAGCTTCTAAAGGATCATCAGATTCTATTAGTTCAAGTCTAGCATTTCCTCCTCCGAATAATTTTGTATATACATCATTAAATTTTCGGCCAACTTTATCATAGGCATCAATAAGTTTTTCTCTTCCTTTTTGATTTAATTCGTTAATGCTAGATTTTAATTTTAATATTCCGGCCATAAGATCTTTTCTATCATCCATCATTTTGCTTATTTGATTTTCAAGATTTTTGGTTTCATCGTCTGCTCTCAAATTTACTGCGCCCATATTATCTCTTTCATCTTTAAGCTTTTTAAGAGACGTTTCAATTTCTTCAATATTTGTTTTTTCAATAGACAATTTATCTTCTTCATTTAGAAGATCATCGATTGAACATTTAAAATCTTCCTTAACTTTATTTTCTAGTTCACTAATTTTTAATTTATGATTATCTATAAGTGTTTCAAATCGAACTTTTTTCTCACGTCCCTCAAGAACTTTTTCGTTGATACTTGTTAATACCTTATTAATTTCAGTAATTTTATTTTCTGCAATTTCAATTTCTGTGTCAATTTTTGATCTGGCCTCTTCAGTATTTTTTATATTTTCTTGATAAAATCCTTTTTGTTCTCCAATTTCGCTTGGTTTTATTTGAATTTTTGCTATTTCTTTTTCTAAAATTTTTAGTCTGAGCATAAGATTTTCTGACTTTGTTTTTGAATTTTGTTCTAAATTACGCCAGTTATCTATTTCAGTATCAACACTTTTAATTCTTTCTTTTCTCTTAATAGAGTCGTTTTTTATTGTTTCGTATTTACTTAAAAATATTGCATATTTTTCTTGTAAAGATTTAAGCAAAAAGGTTTTTTCAGTGAATTCTTTTCTCGCTTCTTCTTTATTAAAAGATAACTCCTGTTCATTATCTTTTTTTATAAGATTATATAAGTTTTCAATTTTTTTTGAATTTCCATCAAAAGCAATTAGTACATTTCTTAAATTTTCTTTAATACTATCAGGTTTAATATTTTCAAAATTATTTATTGTTTCATTTAATATTTTAGACTGACTTTCGTTAAAATCTTGAAAATATTTTAAGTAATTATTAATTGCTTCTTTAGTTTCTAAATTTCCAATATTTGCAAATATTTTTTCTGATAGAACCTCAAGCGCTTTTTGTTCATTATTTAATTGATCTGAAATCTTTTTAAAATCATTATTAGTTTTATCCTCAATCTCGTTATATGTTTTTTCAAATTCTAGTATTCCTGTCTTTTCTTCTATAAGTCGTTTGATATTAGAATTTGCATTGTTAATATTAATATTTTCACTTTGTAGATCATCATTAGTATTTTTTAGATCAACTCTAAGTTTTTCTGCTTCTTCCCTAGTTCTTTGCTCCTGTTTGAACAAATCCTCATATTCTAAATTTAGTCTTTGCAACTTACTTGTTATTTCTGCAAAATCGTTTCTGAGCGGTTTAATTCTTTTGTTTTCATTTTCTAATAGCTCAGTGCTATAATTTTTTTCAATTGTAACTGCACTAATATCATCATCAATTTCATTTAATCCTTCCTGACTTTCTTTTAATTCTTTATTAATTTCCTGAATTTTTAGAAAATTCAGCAACGCTTCATTTTTCTTAATATCGTTAGATATTGTTTTATATCTGGAAGCTTCTTCTGCTTGTTTTAATAAATTTTTTAGCTGAAGTTCGATTTGCTTCATTATATCGTCTGCTTTTTTAAGATTATTTTCAGCTGCAGTTAATCTTAATTCAGCCTCGTGTCTTCTAGCATGAAGCCCTCCAATACCAGCGGCCTCCTCTAGTATGGCTCTTCTATCAGTAGGCTTAGCAGTAATTAACGAACCAACTTTTCCCTGACTTACCATTGATGGTGAATGAGCTCCAGTAGAGAGGTCTGCAAATAATATTTGCACGTCTCTTGCTCGAACTTCTTTTCCGTTAATATAGTAACTTGATCCTTTATCTTTTTCTATTCTCCTTCTAACTTCTATTTCGGGAGTATCTCTGAATTGAGAAATATTTTCATTGTTTTCTAAAAGGATATTGACCTCAGCAATATTTTTAGAGGGACGATTTGAAGTACCTGAGAATATAACATCTTCCATCCCGCTGCCTCTTAGACTTTTTGCGGAGGTCTCACCCATACACCATCGCAGTGCCTCTACAATATTTGATTTTCCACAACCGTTTGGCCCAACGATGCCTGTAAGGCCATTTTCAATTAATAAATGAGATTTGTCAGCAAAAGATTTAAAACCAACTATTTCTAGTTTTTTAAATTTCATTTTAATTTCTTTGAAATTTCTTTGGATAAATTTTCAAAAGTAGGATTCCCTTCAAATTTTTTTTCATTAATGATAATTGTAGGGGTAGAATTAATAGAATATTTTTTTTGGCCATTAATTCTATCATTTAATATCTTGTCTTCCAATTTTTGATCTTGTAAACAGTTTGTAAGTTTTTCATTAGATAAATTAAATTTATTAGCAATTAAAAATAATTTTTTATTAACCTCCTCTATCTTATTTCCGACAGACCAATTATTTTGATTTTTATAAATTTCATCAATTAGCAAGATACTTGATTCTTTTGTTGAGCATCTAACAATTTTTGATGCATTTAATGCAGCAATATCAAGAGGAAAATCAACTAAGGTAATTTTTAACAAATTTTTATTAACATATTCATTTACTAATTTTGGATACGTGTTTTTATGAAGATTAGCACAATGAGGGCATGTGAATGAACTGTAAATTTTAATTTCGACTTTTGCGTTTTTGTTCCCAACGAATATTTCATCCATATTTTGTCCGTAGGATGAAAAGCTAAAAAAAGCAAAATTAAAAAAAAACAAAAGTTTTATTATATAATTTTTTATTTTAATCATATTAATTTTATTTATTTAGCCTAAGAAATATTTTTTTTAAATTTTCATTTTCGATTTCATTAATTTTTTTTAAAATATTCTCACTTAGCGTAATTTTTTTTTTTATTTCCAAAGATGAATCTTTTGATATAATTTGTATCTTATGAATAGCCTTAAATCCTAGGTAGCTATTAATTTTTTCAATAATCTGATCTCTGGAATATTCAATCTCTATCATTACATTTTTATTAACGTTTATTGAGAGAATATTTTCATTATTAATTTTTTTAATTTTTAAAGGTGCAACACATTTAAACATTTTTTCACCAACAATATTTTTCCAATTCTTAATTATTTCAAAATATACAAAGCCGTCTTTTTTAAGTATTTTTTTTGCATTTTCTGGTAATAAACTTTGCAAAGGTCTTAAGCCTTGAGTAAATTTTTTATTTAATGATTTATCAATCACCATGAAAAATGTTTTATCAAATAAAATTCTTGCTTGGTACGATAATCATAAAAGAGATTTGCCATGGCGAAGTTATCAAGGTTTTCAAGATAGAATTTACAAAGTTTTAGTAAGTGAGTTTATGCTTCAACAAACGCAAGTCAAAACAGTGATTCCTTTTTTTAAAAAATTTATAAAAGTCTTCCCAAACTTAAAAAAATTATCAAAGGCAAAATTAGATAAGGTATATAAGCTTTGGCAGGGTCTAGGGTATTATTCTAGAGCAAAAAATTTATTAAGTACCGCCAAAACAGTTCAGTCTAAATTTAATGGAAGACTACCTGCTGATTTTGAAACTTTAAAAAGTTTTCCTGGTATAGGTGATTATACAGCCTCAGCTATAATGGCCATAGCATTTGATAAAGATTTTATAGGTATAGATGGAAATGTTGAAAGATTTGTAGCTAGATTATTTGGCTATAAAAATAATAAAAAAAAATTTAAAAATAGTATTTTATTAAAATTAAAAGAAATTAAATCAGAAAAAAACTTTTCTCTTTTTGCGCAGGCTTTAATGGAGATGGGAGCACTAATATGTACTCCACAAAATCCAAAATGTAATATTTGTCCTGTAATAAAAAATTGTATTTCTTTTAAAAGGAAAGATTTTAATTACAAAATTTTGAATAAAAAAAAAGTTAATATTAAAAAATATTATTTATTATATGCTTTAAAAAAAAATAAAATTTTATTTTTTAATAGTAAAAAAAAACTATTGCAGGGTTTTGTTAACCTTCCACTAATAGAGTATAAAAAAAATTTATTTGATATGAACTTCAAAAAAAATAGCTTTGTTTTTTCAGGTAAACCAAAAATAATTAAAAGAAATTTTGTTCATAATATTTCTAATATTAAAATGTTAATTCAAATTGTTCTTTTTAAAAGAATTATAAAAATAAATGACAATCAATTTTACTGGATAAATTATAATAAAATAGATAATTCATTGTTATCAAGTTTTTCAAAAAAGTTTATTAAATTATTAAGAACAAAAAATATTAAGTATGTTTAAAAAAATTATTATTGTTGGTGCAGGTATTGCTGGATTAACTTTAGCTAACTTTCTTAAAAAAAATAATTTTAATAATTTTAGGGTATATGAAAGGTTTGAAAAGAAGTTATCAAGACCCACAGGAATACAATTAACTCCAAACGCAGTAAGAATTTTAGATTTTTTAGACTCAAGATTTTTTTTAAATAATAATTTTAATAGAATTAATTATTTAAATATTAATGCAGTAAATTCAAAAAATTTTAACGACAAATCAGACCTAAGGATTAATCTTCAAAATATTGTTAGCGATAAAATGCCTTATCTAACTTGCGATAGAAACATCTTAATGAAATTTTTAGAAAAAAATTTATCTTCAAAAGAAATTTTTTATAACAGGCAAGTTGTTCAAACTATCAAGGATCATAATATTATTAGAGTAAAATTTAATGATGGCTCAGAGGATTATTGTGATCTGTTAGTCTCCGCAGATGGAATGTTTTCAAACTCTAGGTTAGATAATAATATTATTACAAATACAAATTTTTATGCTTACAGAGGAGTACTAAAGAACTTTTATTCCAAATATTCTCTGGAGAATGATGTTATTCGCCTATGGTTAAGCGGCAATAAACATTTAGTAACTTATTATATTAGCAATCAGAACGACTTAAGTTTTACTGGAATTAGTAAATCTACTCAAAAGACAAAATTAACAAACGATCATATAAATTATTCAATCCCATTTCCAGCAGATGAATTTAGAAGTTTATTTTCTTCAGAAAATAAAATTTTAAGAGAAATGCTAGATACGATTCATGAAGTATACCGATGGCCAATATTTTCATTAAAAAAGAGAGTTTTTTATAGAGATAATCAAATCTTCGTAGGAGACTCTTCTCATGGCACAGTACCATTTCAGGCTCAGGGGGCTGCATTAGCAATAGAAGATTCTTATGTTTTATATGAACAAATTATTAAGAATATTACTAATAATTTGGGTGTATTTTATTTTAATAAACGAAATAAAAGAGTTAGAAGGATTATTCTTAGATCCCATCTAAATGTCTTTTTATTTCATTTAAAAAACCCATTTTTCCTTCTTTTAAGAAGCATTATTTTCAAAGTAATAGAAAAGTCTTTTTTAGCAAAAAAAATTATGTTTGGGTGGATCTTTAATTACAATCCAAGAAGTACTAGTTATTTTTTCTAATTTTTTCTCTTAAGTGATCAAGGGGATATAGTTTATTTTCCATTTTTACATGCCAAAAAGACCAGCCATTACAACTTTCGGTTCCTTGAGCTTTGGCACCAACGCTATGAATAGATCCTGTGATATCTTTATACAAAATACTTCCATCAGCCATTACATTTGCTTGAATTTTATTTTTAGCATCAAATAATTTTAATCCCGGTTCTATAATTCCACTTTCGATTAAATATCCAAAAGGTATTCTTTTTTCGTTTCTTTTATTTTCTATAGTTTTTAAAAAATTATTATCAATTTTTTTTATTTTTTTTATTCTTATTTCAGCAGTTTGAAAATATTGTTTATTATTCTCTATTCCATAAAAGTTTCGCCCTAGTTTCTTAGCAACAGCTCCAGTTGTTCCGGTACCAAAAAAAGGGTCTAATATAAAATCATCTTTTTTAGTCGAGGATAGAATAATTCTGTACAATAAACTTTCTGGTTTTTGAGTTGAATGGACTTTATTTCCTTCATCATTTTTTATTCTTTCATTTCCAGTACAAAGAGCTAATTCCCAATCAGATCTCATTTGCTTGTCATCATTAAAACATTTCAACGATTTATAGTTAAAAGTGTATTTTGAATTTTTACTTTTAGCAGCCCAGATTAATGTTTCATGAGCGTTAGTAAATCTTGTTCCTTTAAAGTTAGGCATAGGATTTTTTTTATTCCATATAATGTCATTAAGAATCCAAAAATCTTTATCTTGTATTACTTTACCTAATCTGAAAATATTATGATAAGTTCCGATTACCCATATTGTTCCATTAGGTTTTAAAACTCTTCTACATTCATTTATCCAAGCGGTAGAAAATTCGTCATATTTTTTATAATTTTCAAATTTATCCCACTCGTCGTTTACGGCTTTAACCTTGGAATGATCAGGCCTTTCCAAATTACTTTGTAATTGAAGATTGTAAGGTGGATCTGCAAAAATGCAGTCAAAAGTTTCCTTAGGTATTTTTTTTAATTCTTTTAGTGAATCCCCAAGAACAATCGTGTCTCTATTTATTGTCATACAACTAAAGAGAGAAAATAATCTTAGAAGACTTCCTCAGTCAACTTTTGTCTGCATATTAATTGTGCCTTAATTTTTAATTTATCAATAGGTTGTGTATTGGAGAAAAAGTCTTTCTATGATGTTCTGTAATGCCAAATTTTTTAATCGCCTCTAGATGTTTTTTGGTCCCGTAACCGTAGTTTTTTTCCCAGTTATAGTTTGGAAATTTTATAGATAATTTTTCCATTAATAAATCTCTAGAAACTTTTGCTATTATAGATGCAGCGGCTATTGAAATACACTTTTGATCACCCTTAATAATTGTCTTAATATTCTTATTTTTATCTGGAGAAAAATTTCCATCAACGAGAATAACATAATCTTTAATATTAATTTTTTCTAAAGCTCTGTTCATTGCAAGCAAAGATGATTGTAAAATGTTAAATTTTTCAATTTCTTTAACAGAAGCAATTCCAATGCTGTATTCACATTTACTAGTAAGTTCTTTAAATATTTTCATTCTTTGATGTTTGTTAAGTTTTTTAGAGTCATTAATCCCCTTCGGAAAAATATTTTGATCTAATTTAATAGCAGCAGCAAAAACAGGCCCAGCTAGGCATCCTCTGCCCACCTCGTCTACACCAATTATATTTTTACCGAATTTAAAATCATTTAAAATATTCATTAATTATTGAATATTTCATTTTTGAATTTTTTAAGATCTTCCCATGATAATTTTTTATTTTCAGGTTCTTTTAATAATAACTCTGGATCAAAAGTAGCAAATGTAATGAATTTATCTTTACTAATAAGAATTGAATTCCATTTACCGCGAATATCTAACAATTTTTTAGTAGAATTATTTAAAAAATTAGCTGAAATTTCTCCAAGAAACAAAATATATTTTGGCTGAATAATTTTTACATGCTTGATCAAAATATCCTTGTAAAAATTATATTTATTTTTTTTATCATTATCTTTATCGAAATAAATATTAGATAAATAATACTTTTCTTTATCAAGCGATATTGAAGATAACATTTTACTTAATAGTTGACCTCTTGTTCCTGAAAAAATTTCTTGATTTCTAATATCTTCATCATTTGGATAATCACCGAGAATCATAATTTTAGAATTTGGATTGCCTTTATAAAAAAAATTATTGTTATAATTTTTTTTAAGTTGATTACTAATTTCTTTAAATAGTTCAGTTATTGACTGTTCTTTATTAATCAACAAACTCTGCTTAGATTTTACGATTGTGTCGGAAAATAAGTTGGTAATATTTAAAGTTGAATAGTATTCTAAGAGGTTTATAATTTTGCTATTCAAATTTTTTTTGTACATTGTATGAATAAAAAGACTTACTTATTGATTATTTTATTATTATTTATAGTAAATAATTCTGATTTGAATGCAAATATTTTAGATAATAAAAAGGCATTAATTAAAAATTCAAATTATTTTTCTAACTATTTATCTGGAAATATATCATTACAAAAAAATGACTCTCTTAAGGCAAGTAGTTTTTTTGGTAATATTGAAAATTTAGGCCATTATCATTCAGAATTTAATCTGAAGTATGTTGAAACGCTTGTTAACAACGGGAAGATTGATGAGGCGTATATATTTATAAAAAAGTTAGATAAATCTTATCAATCATTATACCCGTTTAATTTCGTATTATTTGTTCATGATTTTAAAAAAGGGAGATATTCGAAATTAAAGAATTATATATCTTCGCAAAAGCAAAATCTAAACGATCCGTTATTAATAGATTTATATCAGTTTCTTGATCTATGGGCAGATATACCTAGTAAAAATATACGTGACATAAATGAAAAGATCAATTTATTAAATTCTAGTTTTAAAAATATTTCTTTAACACAAAAAATTTTAATAAATTTATATCTAGATAATCAAAAAAATATTGAATTAGACTTTGAAGAAATTGCGAATAAAAAAGAATTAGGTAGATATAATTATTTTTATTTATCTTATTATTTAGAAAAAAATAATAAAGATAAAATTAGTGAGATAATAAATCAAAACCTTGATATTAGGTCTGAAAATTTGCTATTTAAGCAGCTTTTTTTAGATGTTGTTGAAAATAAATTTCATAAAATAGATAGATTTTATAAAAGAAAAAATATTAATCATGGCTTGGCGGAACTATTTTATTTATTTGCAAATTTTTATCAAAATTATCAACAAGTACAGATTTCAAATTTTTATTTAAATTTAAGTGAATATTTAAATCCTAACTTTTTATCAAACAAAATCCTTAAAATAGAAAATCTTGTTTTGTTAAAAAATTTTGAAGAGTTAGAAAAAGAAATTCAAGTTATTGAACAATTGGGTAATGAGTTTTATTGGTATGCTAATTTTACAAGATTAAGATTTTTAACAAATAGTAACTCAGATAAGCAAATTAATTTACTTGAAAATTTTTTAACTAAAAATGACTCTTTTGCATCTGAAAAATATTTTGAACTTGCAAATTTTTTAAAGAATAACAAAAACTATATAAAATCCATAGCATTATATGAAAAATCAATAGAATTAAAAAATGATAAAAAAAATAGTGATTGGAATTATTACTATAATTTAGCCATAAGCCAAGAACGTGCTGGGGATTGGGATAATGCAGAAAAAAATTTTTATAAAGCTCTAAAAATTTCACCTAAGGAGGCTGAGGTTTTAAATTATTTGGCATACAGTTGGTTAGAAAAAAAAATTAATTTAGATAAAGCAAAAGAAATGCTCGTTGAAGCTGTCAGCATTAGTAAAGGACAAGGATATATTTTAGACTCATTAGGTTGGGCATATTTTTTATTAAAAGATTTTGATAAAGCAGAAGAGCTTTTACAAATAGCTTATGAGAAAGAACCCTCAGAAGCAGTGATATATGATCACTATGGAGATGTTCTTTGGACTAATGGAAAGGAGATACAAGCTAGATATGTTTGGCAAAATGCTGTTAAGCTAAAAAATATAGAGAATGATTTAAAAGAAACTATAATTAAAAAAATAATTTTTGGGTTAGAAGATGCTAATAAAAAAAAGTCTTAAGGCTTATGGTAAAATCAATTTATATTTAAAAGTAATTAAAAAATTAAAGAATAAATATCATCAAATAGAAACATTATTCTGTTATTTGGACATTCATGACCAAATTTTAGTATCGTCTAGCAAGACAAGTAATCAGATTACTTTTATTGGAAAATTTTCAAAAGGAATAAGTAATACTAATAATACAATATTGAAATTATTGAATATTTTAGAGAAATATCCAAAATTTAATAGACATAAATTCAAAATAAAAATTATAAAAAATTTACCACAAGGTTCAGGATTGGGAGGTGGATCTGCGGATGCTTCTGTTTTACTTAATTTTTTTAATAAGAACTTAAAATTGGATCTAAAAAGAAAAACAATTTCTTTAATTTGTAATAAAATTGGAAGTGATGTTAAGCCTTCTTTAAATACCAATTTTAAGATGCTTTACGGTTCAAGTAATAAAATTATAGAATTAAATAAAAGACCAAAATTAAATATTTTATTAGTTTATCCAAATTGTTTCAATTCAACAAAAAATATTTATCATTCAAATAAAATATACTCAAAAAGGACTAATTCTGAAATATCACTTTTAAAGAAGAATATTTTGAATCTAAGTTTTTTATTTAAATTTTTAAATTACAAAGGTAATGATCTTGAACAAGCCGCTTTTAAAAAGAATAAAATAATATTAAAAGTATTAACTTCTCTTAAGAAATTAAAAGGCTGTAAATTAGCAAGAATGACCGGCACCGGTTCAGCTTGCTTTGCTATCTTTGAAAATAAGTCACAGTTAGCTGAAGCTATTGTTGTTTTAAAAAAACATTATAAAAGTTATTGGATAAGGAAAGCAAAAATAATATAACCTTATTTCAAAAATAAATATTGGGGCTTAGCCAAGCGGTAAGGCAGCGGGTTTTGATCCCGCCATCCCAGGTTCGAATCCTGGAGCCCCAGCCAAATTTTAAATAAATATTGTGATCAGAGAAGAAAAAAAATCAGATAATAAAAAAATTCTTTTACTTGAAGAAAATGTTTTGGGTCCAGGAAGATATGCTAGACCAAGTTTTAGATTAAGAGAAGGTCTTAAACCTAATATAAAGTATTCAAAAGTTTATTTTAAAGGAAATAAAATAATTGGAAGTATAAGATATTTCAATTGCAGAATAAATAATCAGAGCGGTTTAATGCTGGGACCATTAATAGTTGATCAGAGTTTTAAGGGTAAAGGAATTGGTCGAGAATTAATGAACCAAAGTATGAGCAGTATTAATTCGAACAGTATTAATTTTATTATTTTAATTGGAGAATTAAATTATTACAGCCAATTTAATTTTGAAGTAAATACTAATATATATTTTGCAATAAACGTAAGACAAGAAAAAATTTTATTTAAGAAATTATTAGATAAAAAAAATACGTTTTCTGGCAAAATAGAATTATACTAATATTCTAAATGAAGAGCACATTTTTATTTTCAAAAGAAAATAAAAAATTAATTTCAGTTTTAAACCCATCTAATCAAAAAATTCAAACACAATTCGTTGGCGGTTGCGTAAGAAAAGCTATTGAAGGAGAAACTACAGGAGATATTGATCTAGCTACTAATTATAAGCCAGAGGAAGTTAGGAGAATATTACTTAAAAATAATTATAAAGTTTTAGATTCAGCCATTAAATATGGATCCATTACAGCTATATCTAAAAATTATAAATATGAAATTACATCATTGAGAAAAGATATAAATCCTGATGGAAGACATACGCAAATTAAATTTACTAATAATTGGTTAGAGGATTCTTTAAGAAGAGATTTTACAATTAATGCAATTTATTGCGATAAATTCGGTAAAATTTTTGATCCTGTAAATGGAATTAAAGATTTAAAGAATAAAAAAATTAAATTTATTGGTAGCCCAGATTTAAGAATTAAAGAAGACTATCTAAGAATTATAAGATTTATAAGATTTTCGCTAGCGTACAACCATAACATTAAAGATCAAAATATTATAAAAATTATTAATAAAAATATTAAGTTTTTAAAATTAATCTCACAAGAAAGATTATTCTTAGAGTTAAAAAAAATTTTAGAGATTAAAAATTTTTTTAATATCACTAAGCATATTTATTCTAAAAAAATTATTAACAAAGTATATAAATTAAGATTTTTTGATAGATTAAATAGAGTTGAGATTTTAAATAAAAAATTAAGATTAAACCTTGGTTATTTACAATTACTTTCAATACTATTAATTGGAAATGATAAAAAAATTATACATTTTTTAAGGGAATTTCGGCTATCAAAGAAGGAAAAAAAATATCTAAATTTCATTTATAAGGAGTTTAAGTTATTAAATAAAAATCCCTATAATTATCAGACTATCAAGAGACATATATATTTTTACAAAAAAGATTTAACTTTAGATTTTTTAAATTTTATTTTTTGTTTAAAAAAAGAAATTAATATTAATACTTTAAAGAAGTATAGGCTATTCATTCAAAGGTCAAAAGTTCCAAGATTTCCTATTTCTGGAAATTTTCTAATTGAAAAAGGATTTAAACAAGGAATAAAACTTGGAAGAAAATTAGATTCTCTAAGAAGTAGTTGGATTAAAAATAACTTTAAATTAAATTTAAATAATATTTAATTCGATATTAAATATATTTAACTTCTATAATTTCATAGTTTTTTTCTCCTGCGGGCGTTTTGACAGAGATAAAGTCGCCAGCATGTTTTGAAACTAGTTCTAATGCAATAGGAGATTTATAAAATAATAAACCTTCTTTTGCATCCGCTTCATCTTTGCCAACAATTTTATATTTTTTTTTTTCATTGTTTTCCATATCCAATAAAAAAATTGTTGCTCCAAAAATTACTTTGTTATCATTCTTAATTGTTGTAACATCGACAATATTAGCAGTTGCTATTGTCGTTTCGATTTCTTGAATTCTTCTTTCATTATGACCCTGTTCTTCTTTTGCGGCATGGTATTCAGCATTTTCTTTAAGATCACCATGAGCCCTTGCTTCCGAAATAGCACTGACAATTTTTGGTCTGATTACAGAAATTCTTTCTTGTAATTCAAGTTTTATTTTTTCTAGCCCTTGAGGAGTAATTGGTTCTTTTTCCATTCAGAGTTTTACCATTTTGCAAGTGGTGGAAGCGACATAAAAATAGCATCAATGTTGCCATTAGTATTTAAACCAAATTTTGTACCTCGATCATATAACAAATTAAATTCTACATATCTTCCTCTTTTAATTAATTGTTTTTCTTTATCTTTTTCATTCCATTTTAGAAACATTTTTTCTTGTATTATTCTTGAAGATATTTTTAAAAAAGTTATTCCAACATCTTTTGTATAATTAAAATCTTTATTCCAATTATTAGAATTTAGGTAATCATAAAATATTCCACCATCTCCCCTGGGTTCATTCCTATGGGGAAGATAAAAATATTTATCACAATTTTTTTTATGTTGAGAATAATAATTTTTATTATGAAGATTGCACATTTTTTCAATTTCTTGGTGAAAATATTTTTTTTGTTTTAAGTTTTTTATTGATGGCGTCATATCCATTCCACCACCGAACCAAGATCTTGAAGTAACTATAAATCTTGTATTAAAATGAAATGCAGGAACTTTTGGATTTTTCATGTGGGCTACAATAGATATTCCTGATGCCCAAAAATTAGGATTATTCAAAGCACCAGGAATTTTTTTTCTAAATTGTTTATGAAATTTTCCTGAGATTGTTGAAATATTAACACCCACTTTTTCAAAAACAGACCCATTTTCAATTAATGCAAATGTACCACCACCTTTTGAATTTCCTCCAGCTTTCCAATTATTTTTCTTAAATAATTTTTTTTTGCTAGATTTTATATATTCAATTTTTTCAAATTCTGCGCAAATAGAATTTCTAAGACTTTTAAACCAATTTTCAGCTGCAATTTTTTTTTCTTCAAAATTTAAATTCATTATTAAATATTAGAGTAATTATTCTGCCTCAGTGCCTCAGATAATACAATAGAAACAGAAGTAACAACATTCAAAGATCTAGTATTTTTAGAGATAGGAATTTTTAATCTTTCATCAACAATTTTATGTATTGAGTCTGGTACTCCAGCGCTTTCTCTTCCAAATAATATTGTATCACTTTTTTTAAAATTAAAATTGTAATAACTTTTTTTTGCCTTAGTTGTTAACAAGATTATTCTTTTATTTTTTTTAGTTTTAATAAAATCTTCAAATGATAAATGTCTTATAATCTTGCAATTTTTATAATAGTCCATGTAGATGCTTTTGAGTTTTTTTTCATTAAATTGAAACCCGCAAGGTTCAATAATTTCTAAAGTTATATTTAAACATGCGCATAATCTTATGGTTGCTGCTGTATTTTGAGGAATATCTGGTTGAAATAATGCAACATTATACATAGATGAAATTTATTATTTATGCGTCATTGTGGCTATAGAAAACAAAATAGTTTAGAAATATTTAAATCAAATACTTATGCCTGAAAATAACAATAATTCAGATAAAACAAATAGAAGAGATTTTTTGACCGTTGCAACAACTGCTGTTGGAGCAGTCGGAGTAGGAGCAGTGGTTTGGCCAATTGTAAATCAAATGAATCCAGATGCATCAGTAAAAGCCCTAGCTTCTATTGAAGTAGATTTATCTAAAATCAAAGAAGGGCAAGAAATAACTGTTTTGTGGAGAGGAAAACCAGTTTTTGTCAAAAGAAGAACCAAAGAAGAAATTTCAAATGCTGAAAAGGTCGACCTAAAAGAACTTAAAGATCCTCAGCCAGATAATAAAAGAGTAAAAAAATCTGAATGGTTAGTTCTCGTTGGGGTATGTACACATTTAGGATGCGTTCCTATAAGTGGGAAAGGGGAGTATGCGGGCGGATGGTTCTGTCCTTGTCATGGCTCTCACTACGATAGTTCAGGCAGAATTAGAAAAGGACCTGCGCCAACAAACTTAGAAGTTCCAATTTATGAGTTTGTTGGAGATAATAAGATTAAATTAGGATAATTAAAAGTAATGAGTGATAAAAATTTAGAAAATACAAATACCGAATATAAACCTGTTCATACAAATAAAGTAGGCGGATCCCCATTCAAAGGAGTTACCGGCTGGATAGATAATCGTCTTCCAATTTTTAGAATGTTTAAATATGAATATTTAGATTTTCAGGTTCCTAAAAATTTAAGCTATCTTTGGAGTTTAGGTGGAATACTTATGATCTGCTTAATTTTTTTAATAGTTACAGGTCTGGTTTTGGGTATGCACTATAAGCCGTCTTCATCAGAGGCATTCGAGTCCGTAGAAAAAATAATGAGAGATGTAAACTTTGGTTGGTTAATTAGATATATGCATATGAATTTTGCCTCCTTTTTTTTTATAGCAGTTTATATACATATTTTTAGAGGATTGTATTACGGTTCATATAAAGAACCCAGACAGCTGATGTGGTTAATTGGGATTGTAATATTTTTTTTAATGATGGCTACAGCTTTCCTTGGCTATACATTGCCATGGGGTCAGATGAGTTATTGGGGGGCAACAGTTATAACAAATTTATTTTCAGCAGTGCCTTTCGTAGGAGAGTCAATAGTGACTTGGTTGTGGGGTGACTATGCCGTGGGAGATGCTACGTTAAATCGTTTTTATGTTCTTCACTGGCTAATTGCTTTTGGAATATTAGGAATTGTTATTTTTCACGTTATTGCTTTACATATAGTTGGCTCAAATAATCCCTCTGGCATAGAGCCAAAAGATACAAGGGACACAGTAAGTTTTGCTCCTTTTACAACTAGCAAAGATTTATTTGCAATGTTAATTTTTCTGTTCGCATTCGTGATTATAACAATGTACGCCCCAAATTATCTTGGTCATCCTGATAATTATATTCCAGCAGATCCCTTAGTAACACCAGCGCATATTGTTCCAGAATGGTATTTTTTACCCTTTTACGCAATTTTAAGAAGTATTCCAGATAAATTGATGGGGGTTATTGCCATGGTAAGTAGTATTGCAATATTAGGTTTGTTGCCTTGGTTGGACCTTTCAAAAATTAGATCTTCAGTTTTTAGGCCAATATGGAAACAATTTGTTTTTTTATTTGTTCTAGATTTTTTTATATTAATGTACGTCGGGGGAATGCCTGCTGAAGGAATATATCTTTTGATTGGTAGAGTTGGGACTGCATATTGGTTTTTATTTTTTTTGATTATAGCGCCTTTAGTTTCTTTAATCGAAAAACCCTTGCCTATGCCAAACAGTATTCATGAGTTTGAACAATGGAAGAAATTAGGAAAAATAAAAACCTTTAAGCTTTTTTAATGTTTTTGAGGAAGTTAATTTTATCTATTTTTTTATTAAGTTTTTTTACTAACGAGTCATTCTCCGCCGAAAAACAAGAAAAACTTTTAACTCAAGCTTGGTCTTTTAACGGTTTTTTTGGAAAATTTGATAGAGCCTCACTTCAAAGAGGTTATCAGGTTTATGCAGAAGTTTGTGCATCTTGCCATTCAATGAATCTTTTAAGTTATCGAAATTTATCTGAAGTTGGTGGTCCTAGTTTTTCGGAAGAAGAAGTAAAAGCCATAGCATCGAAAGTTGAAGTTTTAGACGGGCCTAACGACAGTGGAGAAATGTTTAAAAGACCTGGAAAACCGTCTGATAAATTTGCAAGTCCTTTTACTAATGAAAAAGCTGCAAGAGCTGCAAACGGTGGCGCATATCCTCCCGATATGTCAGTTTTAGTGAAGGCTAGAGCAGGTGGTGCAGATTATATTTATTCTGTTTTAATGGGTTATGAAGACAAGCCTCCTAAAAATATAAAACTCGAGGATGGGGTTTATTATAATAAATATATGTCAGGTAATAAAATTAAAATGGCAAAGCCTTTAAATAAAGACTCTGTAAATTATTCAGACGGAACGTTAGCAACTGAAGAGCAACTTGCAAAAGATGTGACGACCTTTTTAACCTGGGCATCGGAACCTCATTTAGAAGCTAGAAAAAGACTTGGCTTTAAGACTGTGATTTATTTATTAATTCTTACTGTTTTAGTTTATCTTCTTAAGAAAAAGATTTGGTCACGTATTGAACCTAAAGTGTAAAACATCTCCATCAGCAACCTCATAATCTTTACCTTCAATTTTTAATTTTCCATTATCACGAGCACCAACTTCTCCGGCATATTGTATATAGTCTACATAAGAAATAACCTCAGCTTTAATAAATCCTTTTTTAAAATCAGAGTGAATAACTTCAGCGGCATCTGGGGCTTTACAGTTCTTTTCAATTGTCCATGCATGTGTTTCTTTAGGACCCACTGTAAAATAAGTAGTCAAATTTAAAATTTTATATCCAGCTTTTATTATTTGATCTAATCCAGACTCTTTTATTCCAATTTCTTTCATAAATTCACTTGCCTCAAAATCTTTAAGCTCGGTAATTTGTTGTTCTATTTCAGCGGAAACAATAACCACTGTATCATTATCAAATTTTTCTTTAATTTTTTGAGAGTAAGCATTTCCTAACCGCACACTATCCTCATCTACATTGCAGACCAAGATTCTAGGTTTCGTTGATAAAATGCCTAAATTTTTAATCAACTTTTTATCAAATTTTTTTTCCAATTTTTCGGGACGAATTCCTTTTTTTAAAGATTCGTAAATATTTTCTAAAATTTCAAAAGTATCTTTATTTATTTCATTATTTTTATTTTTTTTTTGAGACAATCTTTTTTCTACAGACTCTAAATCTGAAATCATCATTTCAGTTTCCACTATTTCTAAATCTCTTATAGGATCAACTGTTTTATTAACATTTTGTATTTCACTTGAGTCAAAACATCTCAGCATGTGTATTACGGCATCAACTTCTCTAATATTCGCAAGAAATTTATTTCCTAAACCTTCACCTTTAGAAGCACCAGCCACAAGTCCAGCAATATCTACAAATGTAATGTATGTTGGAATAATTTTTTCTGATTTTGCAATATTTGAAAGTTTTTCCAATCTTTCATCAGGAACCGTAACAACACCAATATTTGGCTCGATTGTACAAAAGGGAAAGTTAGCTGCTTGAGCGTTTTTAGATTTTGTTAGAGCGTTAAATAACGTTGATTTACCAACATTAGGCAAGCCTACAATTCCACATTTAAAACTCATATAGACTTATTGATTACTTTTAGAAGTAAAATCGTCTAATTTTTTTTCTATAAGAAGATTTATATTTTTAAATATTTTCTTGATAACTTGATCTATTATTATTTTTTCTTCTTCTGTGAAATCATTAAGCACGTGTTTATCTACTAATTCTTTATCACCAGGGTGACCTATACCAATCCTAATACGATTGTAATCTGTACCTATAGAGTCATCTATAGACTTAATGCCATTATGCCCGCCGCTAGATCCTCCATTTTTAGTTTTTATTTTTCCAATTTCTATATCCATGTCATCATGAAATACAAAAATATTATTAGTCTTAATTCTGTGGTAATCAGTTATTTCTCTAATACACATTCCAGAATTATTCATAAAAGTTAATGGCTTTACTACTATAACTTTATTATCTTGTACTTGCCCATTAGTTAGAAGGCCTTTAAATTTTGGTTTTTGTTTTGAAAGTCCAAAATTTTTGTTTAAAGCATCAATAAGTTTAAACCCTACGTTATGTCTGTTATTTGCATGTTTTGGATCTGGATTTCCTAACCCCGCAAATAATAACATTTAGATGTTATTTCTTTTTATCTGCAGGTGCAGCAGCGGCAGCAGGTTTTTTCGCAGCCTCAGGAGATTTTGCTGCTTCTCCCGGTTTAGCTTTTCCATCAGCAGGTTTAGCATCACCCGCAGCAACAGCTGCGCCTTCAGTTGTAGTACCAGCATCGCCAGCAGCAGCATCGCCCGCAGCAGCAGCAGCCGGTTCAGGCTCTTTAACAACTGTAGGAGCGGCAATGGTTGCTATAGTGAAGTCTCTGTCGCTTATTACAGGTTTTGCTCCATCGGGTAATTTTACAGAAGATATGTGAATACTTTCATTCATTTCTTTATTAGCTAAATCAACTACGATTTCAGCAGGAATATTTTCAGCAGCACATCTTAATTCTATTTTTCTTCTTACAATGTTTAAAACCCCACCCATTTTTAATCCTGGACAATTTTCATTGTTTATAAATTTTACAGGAATATTAACAGTTACTTTTGTTCCAGGCTTAATTTTTTGAAAATCTATGTGTATTGGTTCATTATTCAGGGGATGAAAATTAATATCTTTGGTTAAAACTTTATGTTTTGACCCACTTATACTCATTTCAATAACAGAGCTCATGAAATTAGAAGATTCTAACATTTTTTTAATTAATATTTTTTTTACTGATAAAGGTAGGTTTTTTTCTTTATCACCATACAAAATGCCCGGAAGATAGCCTTCCAATCTTAATTTTTTAAGATCACCTTTAGTGTTAATTTTTCTTTCTGATGCTTCGAGCTTTAAGTTTTCCATATAATCAAGAGGGCTTGTTTTATATTAACTTATAAAAAAAAACAAGTTATTGTTATTTATTTGAATAAGCTAGAAACCGAAGTTGATTGAGATATTCGCTTGATAGCTTCAGCAATTAGTGGGGCAATACTTACTACCTCTATTTTCGAAACTCCTTTAATTTTTTTTGTATTATCAATTGTGTCAGTGATAACAATTTTTTTCATTTTAGATTTTTTAATTTTATCAATACACGAACCTGTAAGAACACCATGAACAACATAACAATAGACTTCTTTCGCTCCCTTTTCTATTAAAGCATCAGCGGCGTTACATATTGTTCCTCCACTATCAATTAAATCATCAATTATAATACAAGATTTATTTTTGATCTCTCCAATAACATTCATAACTTCAGATTGTCCTGGACGCTCTCTTCTTTTATCAATAATCGCTAAACCTGCATTCAATCGTTTTCCAATAGCCCTTGCTCTTTCTACCCCACCAACATCAGGTGCCACACAAACGATATTTTTAGTTCCAATATTTTTTAATATATGTTTTAAAAGAACTGGTGCTGCGTATAAATTATCAACTGGAATATCAAAAAACCCTTGAATCTGATTTGCATGAAGGTCCATCGTTAGAACCCTGTTCGCTCCAGCATTGGTAATTAAGTTTGCAACTAATTTTGCGCTTATGGGAGATCTAGGAACAACTTTTCTATCTTGTCTTGCATAACCAAAATAAGGAATGACCGCTGTTACATTTTTTGCAGAAGATCTTCTTAATGAATCGATACATATTAGTAACTCCATAATATTATCGTTAGCAGGGTAAGAAGTTGACTGGATTAAGTATACGTCGTTACCTCTCATATTTTCTTTTATTTCAACATAGACTTCCGAGTCTGCAAATCTTTTAATCTCTCTTTGCGTTGGTTTTGTTTTTAAATATTTACAGATTTGATCACTTAGGGAAATACTGCTCGTTCCAGATACAATCTTCATGAGATCTTTTTATATAATTTTATAATTGTTTAATCAATTAATATCTACAAATTACCGAGATACATCGTCCGTAATCTAATTCATTATTATGTAAAGATCTTCGATAGCTAAAAAAGTTTTTATAATCACTATAAGTATCCTTATTGATATGTTCAATATTAATTTTTGGAATTCCTAATTTCAAAAACTTATCATGTACAAATAATCTCAGATTGAAATAAATCTTCATATTTTTATTTGTAAAATATTTTTTATAATTTTGATTTCTTAATTTAATTTTATTAATAAAATCTTTTTGTACCTCGTAATTTTTTTTGGCTATACAAGGCCCAATTGCAACGATTAGATTTGATGTTTTTGATTTTTTTTCTTTAAATTTTTTAATTAAGTTTTCAATAATTCCAGAATTTGCCCCCTTCCATCCAGAGTGTATAGCCGCAATTATTTTATTTTCTTTATCTGCAACTAAAATTGGCACACAATCTGCAGTCAAAATTCCAAGTGAAAATTTTGGGATTGAAGTAATAATTCCATCAGCCTTGTATCTTTTTTTTATTAAAAAATTGTCAAAATTAATTATTTTATTACTATGATGTTGTTTAAGCAGAATTAGGTTACTAAATTTAGAATTAGTTTTTTTTGCAACGATGTTAATATTTTTTATAACTATTTTTTTTTTATCATTAGACCCCAATCCACAGTTTAAACTTTTATAAATTCCTTTTGATTTTCCGTTTTTTCTTGAGAAAAAAAAACTCTTTATACCATTTATTTTGTTTATTTTTTTTGAATAAAAAATCATTAGATAAAACCAAGATTAAATTTGCAATTTTTATTGCAAAAAGCTAACGCTTTAAAAGTGTTGCCCATTTCTTTTGGATTTATAAGTTTATTTATACTTAGGATTAAATTTTTACTATCAATAACATTTTGCTTTTTTACTATTTGTGATGCTCTCTCCATAATTCCAAGCTTTTGTAAAAAGAAATTTTGCGATACAGCTCCAATAAATCTAA
>Ga0247843_1002939_pt1 | contig 29313 bp, 26 predicted proteins | sample LaCruzMarch2017__FD_192420 | JGI IMG/M metagenome (GOLD analysis project Ga0247843, IMG submission 192420) | Freshwater microbial communities from meromictic Lake La Cruz, Castile-La Mancha, Spain - LaCruzMarch2017_8m | ecosystem: Environmental > Aquatic > Freshwater > Lake | place: Spain... | reverse complement strand
CGCCGCCCGGAGGGCTTGGGAGGGAAGGGCCCGCTGGCGGCCTTGCTTGTCGGTCACAGACCGCTGCGGGTCTGCTCCCTCCTCGCGCCTTGCCAATCGAACCCTTCCCTCCCAAACAGAACCCCTCCCCATTTTCAGACAGGCTCCAAGAGTTCCACCGTTGACCCCTGCGCCGGCTTACTTAGCCTCAGGACCCGTGAGCCGATTTTCCGTGCGTCTGTTGCTGGTGATGACCTGCCTGTGGATCGGGGTGATGAATTGCCCCGCGCCCTTGATCTATCGACCCGGTGAAGGTTGGACCTACGAGGCCGTCGGCGCCGGGGCTACCTGGCAACGCAAGCGGGCCAAAGACCAATTGGTCGTGGCTCAGGAGGCCTTCGACGCCGGCCAGTACCGACTCGCCCTCAAAGCAGCCCGATACACCACCAAGACTTGGCCGCTTTCCGATTCGTCCGGCCGCGCCCAGTACCTGATCGGCCGCTGCTATGAAGCCCGGAAAATGGATGAACGGGCCTTCAAGGAGTACCAGAAGGCCCTGACCAAATATCCCAAGCTGGACAACTACTCGGAGATCCAACAGCGCCAGTTCGAAATCGCCAATCGCTACCTCGGCGGGCAGTGGTTCAAACTGTGGGGCTACATCCCCTTCTTTCCGTCAATGGACCGGACCGCCAAACTCTTCGATGATGTCAACAAAAACGGCCCCTACAGTGACCTCGGGCCCAAGGCCTTGATGAACATCGGTGCCGCCCGTGAAAAACAGAAGAACTACCGCCTTGCGGTGAGGGCCTACGAGCGTGCCGCCGACAAATATTATGACCGCCCCAAGGTGGCAGCCGACGCGATGTATGCCGCGGGTATCGCTTGGAACCGACTGGCCCGGCGTGCCGAGTACGACCAGTCCATCGCAGGGAACGCCATCAACTTCCTCAACGACTTCAAGGCTCTCTATCCCGATGATCAGCGCTCCGAAGAAGCCACGAAGATCGTCTCCACATTGAAGACCGAACAGGCTCGGGGCGCTCTGAAGACCGCCGAGTTCTACGAGAAGTACAAGCGCTATCAGGGTGCGTTGGTCTACTACAACGAGGTGCTCGTGAAAGACCCCAATTCCACGTTCGCCGCCCAGGCCCGCGAACGGATTGAATTCCTCAAACCCAAGGCACAACGGCAGGTGCGTCGGTGGTCGGAGGTTGACGCCCGCCAACTGGAGCGTGAGCGCATCAATGCGACCAACGCCCCGGCTGGCAAGACCCCGAAAAAATCCCAATGAGACCCGCCGCCAACCGCACTCGCTGGCCGGCTGTGGCCTCGCTGCTCGCCTTGACCGTGGGTCTGTTGGTCGGTTGTGGGGGATACTCCCTGGGGCCCAGCAACGGGCAATCGGCCGGTGTTCGAGCCATCCGCGTGGGCCACGTCGCCAACGGCACCGATGAGCCCCGCCTGGCCGACACGGTCAGCCAAGCCCTCCGCGCCCAAGTCCATGTCGATGGCACGTTCCGCTTGGCCACCCAAGACGACGGCGACATCGTCATCACCACCGCGCTTCAAAAATTCCAGCGCAATCCCCTCACCTTCCAGGCAAGAGACATCATCGCCACCCGCGACTATGACGTGATCCTCACGGCCCACGTCAAAGCCATCGAGGTGGGGAGCGGCAAGGTGTTGCTCGATCAGGAAATCATCGGACGGACCACCATCCGCAACACGGCCGACCTGGGTTCTGCCGAGCGTCAGGCTGCCCCGCTTCTGGCCGAAAACCTCGCACGCAACATCATCAGCCGCCTCTCCGAAGGTTCCTGGTAACCCTTGCTCGCATGATGGCCGTCACTCCGTTCCGTGCGTTGACTCTCACTCTGGCGGGCACCGCTTTCGGGGCCGCCCTGTTGCTGGGTTCACCGACACAGGCCGCCGGAACTCCGTCCAATGACTGGCCGGGGTGGCGGGGTCGGGGTCGTGATGGTCACGCTGCCGACCCCTTGCCTGTGCGGCTCGATTCCGCCCCGAAACCGCTCTGGCGCAAATCCATTGGCCATGGGTATTCCGGAGTCGTCGTGTCGGGCCAGCACCTGGTTTTCCTGGATGATTCCAGCGGTCAGGAAACCGCCCGTTGCCTGGATGCGGCGACCGGCCGGGAATTGTGGTCTCAGCCCTTCGCCGAGCAATACTCCGACGAATTCGAAGCAGGCCCCCGATGCACGCCGCTCATCGATGGCAACCGGATCTACGTGCAGAGTTGCTTCGGTGAGTTCGCCTGCCTTTCTCTCGAAGACGGCAAGAAGCAGTGGGGATTCCATTTTCGCGACTACGGAATGTTCTGGGTCAAGGACCGCTCGGGTGGCCCAGGAGCCGCAAACCGACGAGGCAATTCCGGATCGGCGGCCATCTCGGGCGATCGCATCTTCATCCAAATCGGCTCGACCAACGGGGCGAGTATCGCGGCCTTCGACAAGGTGCAGGGACGTCTGCTCTGGAAATCCCAGAACGACCTCACCAGCTATGCCTCACTCATGACCGGAACCTTGGGCAATCGCCACCAGGTCATCGGCGTGACCTGCGAGGGACTGCTGGGATTGGAGGCCGCCTCCGGAGAGGCCTTGTGGCGGATTCCCTTCAAGACCGGAGCCAACCGCAACGTCCTGACCCCGGTGCTCGACGGCAACGGCATCTTGTTTGCCAGCTACACCACCGGACTGCGACGGGTCGCCCTCGAAGCCGATGGATCGAAGGTCCGGGCCACGCAGTCCTGGCTCAATCCAGACCTCAAGATCAACTTGTCCACGCCCGTTCTGGTGGGACGCCACCTGTACGGCCATGGCCCCGACAAGGATTTCGTCTGCGTCGATGCCTCCACCGGAGCCATTCAGTGGCGACAAACCGGCTTCAACCAATACGCCTCAACTTTGGCCTCGGGTTCCCGATTGCTGGTGCTGAACGATACGGGTGAAGTCATCTTGCTCGAGGCCAGCCCCGCTCGATACACAGAACTCGGCCGCTTTCAGGCCTGCGGCAAGACCTTCAGCCATCCGGCCTACGCCCACGGCATCCTCTACACTCGAGATAGTCGCGAGCTGGTGGCTTGGCCACTTCAGCCCTCGGCGCGCTGAGTCCAGCCCTCCAGAGCTTCCCCTCATTGAAACCGATCCTCCTCGAACTCGGCAGCTTCAAGCTCCACTCCTTTGGCCTGCTGGTAGCCCTGGGGTTCTTGGCTGGCTCGTGGATCGCCAGTCGTCGGGGTCGGGCCATGGGCCTGGATCCTCAGGCCATTCAAGACATCGTCTTCCCCTGGCTGCTGGTAGGCGGCCTGATCGGCGCACGCATCCTCTACGTCCTGAGCTATTGGCAGCGAGATTTCGCCGGTCACCCCCTCGCTGAGGTGCTGGCCATTTGGAAAGGGGGCCTCGTGTTCTACGGAGGCTTGATGGGAGCCACCATCGCCGGCGCCATCGGAATTCGCCGCAAGGGCCTGCCGTTCTGGTCCACGGCAGACTGCCTGGCCATCGGTGTCTCCCTGGGGCACGTCTTTGGACGACTGGCCTGCCTGCTCAACGGTTGCTGCTTCGGGCGATCCTGTACCCTCCCCTGGGGAATCCGCTTCCCGGCCGATCACGCCAGCGGTGGCGTCTCGGTGCACCCCTCCCAACTGTACGAGGCGGGTCTCAACCTCCTGCTCTGCGGAGGCCTGATCGCCTGGCAATCCCGACGCCCGCATGGCCGCGGACAAATCTTCGCCCTGTACCTGATGTCCTATGCGGGAATCCGGTCTTTCACCGAATACTTTCGAGGAGATTACGGCATCCAGAGCGCCCCCACCGCCGGGGTATTCACTCCGGGCCAGTCCACCAGCCTGTTGATCTTTGTCGCCGGACTGGTCCTGTGGTTTCTGCGACGGACCCGCTCCGATTCCGCCCGCCCGCAGGTCGCCTGACCGACTCACAGTCGGTTCAGAGCACTGATCACCGCCTGAATCGAAGCCAATTCGATGTTGGTATTCACGCCCGCTCCCCAGCGGGTCATGCCTTCAGCGGCGCGAATTTGGATGTAGGCGATGGCGCTGGCGGCCTCCCCCTCGGAGAGTGAGTGCTGCTTGAACTGGGTGACCTCGAACCGAGGAACGCCCGCCTCGGCCAAGGCATGGACAAAGGCCGCGATCGGACCGTTGCCACGACCGCGCACCGAGACCTCCTGAGCTCCGCGCTTCATCGAAGCCCGGCATTCAAAGAGACCATCCACGCCATCGGCATGGAAATGGATGAGCGACCAAGGCTCCGTCCGCTGGACGTACTCCTTCCAGAACATGGCCTTCAGTTCCTCACCGCGGACTTCCCGCCCCAACGCATCGACCTGATCGTTGGCGATGGGACCAAACTCCCGCTGCAGGTCCTTGGGCAATTCGATGCCGAACTCCGTCTCCAGCAAGTAGGCCACGCCCCCTTTGCCCGACTGACTGTTGACCCGGATCACCTCGCGGTACTCGCGACCGATGTCCGCAGGGTCCAGGGTGAGGTAGGGAACATCCCAATGGCTGCGCGAGCCGGTCTCCCATTCGGCCAAGCCTTTCTTGATGGCATCCTGATGGGATCCGCTGAACGCCGTGAAAACCAATTCACCCGCGTAAGGCTGCCGCGGCGGCACCGTCAAGCCCGTGCAACGCTCATAGACCTCGCGGATCTTCCCCAGATTGGAGAAGTCGAGATTCGGATGGATTCCGAGCATGTAGAAGTTCAGGGCCACTGCGACCACATCGAGATTGCCCGTGCGCTCACCGTTGCCAAAAAGAGTGCCCTCCACGCGGTCGCCCCCCGCCAACAAACCCAACTCCGTTGCTGCTACACCGGTGCAACGGTCGTTGTGGGTGTGCAAGCTCACAATCAGGCTATTCCGATCGCGGATGTTGCGGCACATCCATTCGATCTGATCGGCGTACACATTCGGAGTCGCCACCTCCACCGTGCAAGGCAGGTTCAGGATCATCTTCCGCTGCGGCGTCGGCTGCCACACGCCCATCACCGCCTCGGAAATCTCCAACGCGAAATCGAGTTCGGTGGCGCTGAAACTTTCCGGAGAATACTGCAATCGGACGTCCGTGCCCTCCAGTCGATGCATCCGTTCCTGGATCCAACGCGCCCCCTGCACCGCGATGGCTTTGATCTCGTCACGGCTCTTCCCGAACACCACGCGGCGTTGGGCCGGAGACGTGGAGTTGTAGAGGTGGATGATCACCCGTTTGGCACCCACCAACGATTCGATGGTCCGCTCGATCAAATCTTCGCGGGCCTGCACCAGGACCTGAATGGTCACATCTTCCGGGATACGATTTTCTTCGATGAGCCGCCGATTGAACGCGAACTCCGTGTTCGACGCCGACGGGAATCCGACCTCGATCTCCTTGAAGCCGCAGTTCACCAGCGTCTGGAACAGCTCCAGCTTTTGGGCCACGTTCATGGGCACCGCCAGCGCCTGATTGCCGTCGCGAAGGTCCACACTGCACCAGATGGGAGGCGCGCTGAGCGTGCGCGCAGGCCATTGACGGTCGCGCAAGTCCACCGCCGGAGCGGGGCGATACTTCGTGGCAGGATTCTTCAACATATCCGAAACGACCGACAGCATACGATGCCGGGGCCCCTTGCGGCAGAAAAAAAGGTTCCCGGTGATTCCCGGGCGACGACGCCTCCGAAAACACGGGACGCGCTCGCCCGAAATCACTCCGGACCCCGGACGTGATGCGCAGCGTCTGCCCATGGCGCAACCCACCCAGTCGGGTGCGAGGGATAGCAATCTGGACGACATCGGCACCGCTGACTCCCGGTGTCACCACGCCGCGAACCGAATCTGGATTCCAGGCACGGATCCGTAAGCCCGGCACGGAACTCAGCGCCGCCTCCAACCGAAACACCCCCTGCCCCAGAGCCACCTCCGACCGCAGGCGCCGAAACCGGCGATCTTGCTGCTGGGCCAGCAAAACGCTTACGACGATTCCCAGCGCAGGGCGAAACCCGTCCGCAACGCTCACGCCTTCGGCGAGACCCAACCCATCGACTCCTTCCGCAGCGGCTCCCCGGCCAGAACATGCGGCCTGTCTCCCAATCCCGCCAAGGACGCCACCCCTGGCAACCCAAGCACATCGAAGCGCCCGAACGTGCGGCTGGAGCGGCAGAAAAAAATCCTCAATTCGTGAAAGGTCTCAGACGATCGCAACGAAAACCCTCATGACACCTGAATCGGGCAAACGGCAAACGCCGACCCAGCCCTTCAGGAAAAACAATCCAAGCCACCTCAAACCATGCACAGCCATCGCCGCCTCCAACGCCACCGCCATTGCCTCTTCGTGATGCTCACCCTCCTCGCCACCACGCTGACCACGTCGGAGGCGTACGCCGCGAAGAGCTCCTCCAGCAAACCCAAACCCAAACCAGCACCTCAATCGCCAGGGAAAGATTTGAGCCCACTGGAGAAAGTCGAGAAGATCGTCAGCATTGGGCAAAATGTCTTCAGTGCCGCCAACGCGGTCTGGGGAACAGAAGATTATGCCTATTACACGGCGTCACTGGAGTTGGTAAAATATAAAGATTTAACTGTTATTGTTGAAAATAAGAGCCAAAAAAGAATAGATCGAACTCATTGGGTAGAACCCAAATCCGGCACTGAGAAATACAGAACGGTGACAACAAGAGACAATGACGGGGCTGTTCAAGAAGAAATCACCACCGAAACACCCTTTCCGCATGGATGGGGCCACGTAAATTCAATAAAGCTTGACCATTACTATTACCCGAGCGTTAACAAGAAGTCAGAGATTACCTATTCAATGCCAGCAACTCAATACAAAATACTACTCCACCTAGAAAACGCTCCTTCGAGCAAGATCAACCTCATCGATTCTGCTCGAATCATAGAAACGCTGAACTATCAAGAAATTCAACCCAACGAAACATACGATAACTACCGCAAAATTAGTTCCAGCGATTTCATTGACAATCGCCCTGTCAAAACAGAGAATTTTGATACTCGAGAAGCTCGCATCACCATGAGTTCTGCCCAACTCATCAGTTATCCCAAAGTCAACGCAGTGACCGTTTTTGGGGACCATACGATTCATTTTCTGGCTCCAAGAAAAGCTCACTACATCATCTCTCCCACTCCAGAAGACGCTACTGAGAACCCCTGAATTTGGCTTCCATGAAACGCTTTTCTACCGTTGTTCTCCTGTTTGCTGGGTTTTTAGCTCTCGTGCTGTGGTTGCTTGTCGGATTACCGCAGAAACCACAAGATTCCAATGCAGCTAAAATTTCACCGTCTCAGACTACTCCGCAAACTGTAGAGACTTCCCATGCACCTCCTCCCTCATTCCGCGATTTGATTCCACTACCAAAAGAAGGAGCAAACCAGTCTGGTCAAGGAAGTCGAAAAGTCCGACATTATTCAAGGCCATTCCGACCCAAATCAGAACTACCCCAGGTCTTGCACGGCAACTTGCATGCTCAACAGTTGTTGATCGTCTTGGAAGAGGCTCAAGTCAACCCAGCTATTATCCAATTGGAGTTCAAGAACATTTACAATAATCTGGGAGCTATCAAAGACTTGCAGGTGATGATTGCTGAAAGGATCGTCGAAGCGCATACAGGAATTGAAAATGTATTACAAACAAACGCCGAAAACCCCGATGCGATTGACAAAGAGCTGAATAGTAGAGATATGGGTGAAAGTAGTGCCACATGGGCTTTTGGCATCGATATCGAAGAACACCGCCAGGCCATCCTTTCGGCACTAGCCGGAACGAAGATTGCCTCCGACCCTGAACTTCAAAAGAAGCTCTTCGACATCAAGGTTCGTTTGGTCCTGTCGCCTGAAGCCAGTGAGTTCATGAAATCCTACAGTCCGGTCACCACCGCCAAGGCGCCGTGACGGAGACACCGAATCGTCCCGAAGTGAGTCGGAGGGATGGACTTGCAGGCTTGGGTTAAAAACTCCAATGCCGTTACCCGAGCCTGCAAGTTCCGGTCCACCTGAATCGTCTGTGAGCACTGGCCAGGAGGCGGAGAGTTCCAAAACCAAACAGGAACCTCGAAAAAACACCCGTCAGCGGCGGATCACCAACTCCATACCGGAGATTCCCAGTATTCGGCGACCAAAACGAGATATCCTCCAAGCCGCCAAGGAGTGAGCCATGTTCTCGTTCCCCGGCGAGGGTCGGCCTCTACTGTCCATTGACAGGTTGGACGCCGCGAAAGCGCCGGTTTTGTCGTACCTTCCAACACTCGATTTTTACCTCCAACACTCGATTTTTACCCTCCAGAAGTCAGAACGCAGGGTCGGGAGACCTGGCCTCCGGGAGAAGCTAGTGGCGCTCGTAGCGGCGCCAGCCGGGGGTTTCACGGACTTCAACAGGACCGCGGGGCGCGTGCATGAGGAATGCCTCGACGGGATAACGTCGAAGGCGATCGAAACCTGGGTCTGGTCCCAACACGCTCAAGACCTTGGACAGAGCGTCTGTGCTCATTGCCTCCGCGCCAATCAAGGTCACCTGACTGGGATGCGTTAGCGCCCATCCGGTCCGCGGATCCAACAGGTGCGAGTAGCGAATCCCGCCCAGTTCCACCCGTTGGAATCGGTCGCCGGAAGTCACCAAGGCCCGATCCTTGAGCCAAACCACTCGACCCGGCGGCGCATTGGTCACATCCAGTTCTCCGATCTCAACCTTCCAGCCCGACTGTCCCGGCGGCGATCCAGCAGCGAACAGGTCTCCTCCGCCGGACACCAGCGAGCAGCGGACTCCCCTCGCCTTCAGCACGCGAGTCGCCTCATCCAACGCATATCCTTTGGCAATCCCGCCTAAATCGAGGCGCATCCCCGGCACCACGAGGCGCGCTGTGCGTCGACCCGTGGCATCGGTGCCCAGCACCACGTGCTGCCACCCCGTGGCTGCTCGCGCCGCGGTCACCTTGGACTCTTCGGGCAACACCCGCTGACGCCGCGCCCGTTTCCACACATCCACCAGAGGGCCCACGGTGATGTCAAAAGCCCCGCCGCTCATGCGAGACACCTCCTGCGCCCGCTCTAGAACTCGGGCCAGATCGGTACTCAAAGGCACCACCGCACCCGTGCCGGAGGTCTTGGACAAGCGGCTCAACTCCGAGTCGGCCTCGTAGTCGCTGAGGATGCGATTCAGGTCGGAAATCCGCTGGAAGGCCGCGGCCGCAGCCACATCGCCCGAGGCCTGATCGGCCGCATAGAGCACGACTCGAAAGGGCATCCCCATGTGCGTCTGGCGGTATTCACAGCGAACCTGCGGGACCGGACGGGTCTGGCAGCCGGTCCCGATGCCCGTGAGCAACAGCGCCAGACATCCGAAGGCGATCACGGTTGACCAGCTCCATCGAGCCCGCCTCCCCCCCACATGGCTGGACATCGGGATCCACGATGCAACCCTTGGAAACCCTTCGGCTCGTGCCGTCTTCCCGGATGGGTTCATGGACGTCCCTGCTGCACCGTGGTGGTCGGCTCGGATCGGGGCTTCACCTTCTCGGTGTAGGTGATCACCCCGGCTCCCAAGACAATGAGGCAGACACCCAGCCACCGAAGAGGGCTGACCGTCTCATTCATGACAAAGCGCGCTGCCAGGGTCGTGAGCACAAAACCGAGCGAGGTCAGGGGCCACACAAAGCTCACGTCACCCTGAGACATCAGGTACAGCAGGCACCCGAAGAACGCCGCCTCGAAACCCACGCCGACCAACAGCGGGATATTGGTGAAACCGGAGCGGATGAGTCGCAAAATCTCCGACACACTCACGCGGTCCATCTCACCGATCTCCTTTAAGCCTCGGCTCAAGAACACCACCCCGATGGCCTCCATGCAGAGACCGGCCAGCAAAACCAAGATCAGGCGACTCATAAACAATCAGAATAACGGCACAATTGGATCCCCCGCGACTCGATGACCTCGCGCACCCGGGGGCTGAGCAATGCCTCCAACTCATGCCGGTGGGCGTCCTCGTCGGCATGACAGTACAACTCCCAGGTCCCAGGCTGAAGCTCCGGCAAAAGCCGCAGCAAATAGTCTTCGGTCACCCGGCTGTTCTGCAGCAAACCGTAGGTGCAGGCGGCGTGACGCAACCCGTGACGGGCCAACAACGGCTCGCAACGACGCGACAAGGTCCCGAAAACCCCAGCATGCGACAGCCGGTACAAGTACTCCCCGGACGCCAGGCGCAAGTTCTGGATCAACGGATCCCGAGTCAGGCGAACCGAGCGGATTCCCAGCGCATTCGCATGATCCAACAGCACGCGGAACACCCCGGGATGGAGGTGAAAGTTCAGGTGCCCGTTGACGTGATCCAAGGCCAGGCCGGTGGCGCGGAATCGTTCAAATTGAGCCATAAGTTCCCGGCGCACTTGTTCCTGCAAGCCCGGCACAAAAAAGTAACGCAACCCGGCCACCACCGGTCGATCGGTGAATCGACCCTGTTCATCCACCAACCCAGGAATCTCCGTCGGGGGCAACACCGACCGTCCACAGACCAGCACCGAATGCAGACCTACGCCGAGTTGGGGATTGGCCCTGGCAATCCGCACGGCTGCCTCGGCGGCATCGCCAGCCACCATGAGGCTGGCCGAGGCGAGGATTCCTTCCCGATGGGCGCGTTCGATCGCCCGGTTGGCGCTATCGGAAATTCCGAAATCGTCGGCATTGACGATGAGCCGGATGGGAGCGTGTCTCGAAATCATGAGCGATGCTCCTCGCGGTCCGGCAACCCCTAGGCACCATAGCCGGTGACCCGAAGCCCCAATCGGGAGCGCAGGACCGCGTTCAGAATGATCCCGATCTTCCGAGCCCGGGTCAGCCGAAGTGGAGTCTCCTCCAACACATGGAAACGGGATTTCTCCAATCGCTCCAAAAGGCGCCAGTAGACATTGCCCATCAACTCCGCAGACACCATCGAAGCGCGCTCTGAAACCGGGAGCACGTCGCGGGCTTTCTGGTAATAACGACGGGCTCGCCCATCAATTTCCAAGGCCAACTGATGGAAGCGCTCCGACCATTCGCAGCGCAGAATCTCCTCGGGATTCACCCGGAATCGCTGCATATCCGACAGCGGCAGATAAATGCGGCCCCGGGCGGCATCATTGCCCACATCGCGCAGGATGTTGGTCAATTGCAACGCCTTGCCCAACGCATCGGCATAAGCTCGGCACGCCGGGTCGGTGTAACCGAAGATCTCAATGCTCAACAAACCCACGACGCTCGCGACACGGTAGCAATACAACTCCAACTCGGCCGGGTCTTGGTAGCGAGTCTGGACGAGGTCGGTCTCGACTCCGAGGATCAGCTCGTCAAACAAGCGGAAGGGCAACCGGTAGGTGTGGATGTGAGGGGCCAATTCGCGGTTCACCTCCATCGAGGGTTCGCGCCCCTCACAGGCGGCTGCGATGTCAGCACGCCACGCTTCGAGGGTTTTCCGCCGTTGATCCACCGGGATGGAATCCTCGTCGGCCGCGTCATCCACCTGACGGCAGAACGCATACAACGCCGACATGGCTGCACGCTTCTCAGGCGTCAATAAAATGAAGGCCAGCGCCAGGTTGGAGGCGCTTTTCCGCGTGATCTGCTCCGAGACACCAGAATTCACAAATCCGTCGGATTAAGATTCCCAGAACCCTTGGCGGGGAGCCCACCCGTGTCGGACAATGTCGGATTGCGTGGGCGATCCTTGCTATGGCGACGACGGCGGCGACGGCCAGAACCCTTGGAATCGTTGATCACTCCTCGCCCTTTTTGATTCTCGGACTTCCGAAAAAATACGGCCCAGATCACCCCAATGGCCAGAACCACCAACCCGGCGAAAATGGCAACCGTGGAGCCACTGAAGGCCTTCTGGGTTTCAGAATTAAAGCCCGACGGCAATTGCGACGCTGTGGAGTCAGCCAGCATTAGCATCGAATGGGTGAACAGTGAACTCATCGAACAGCAGAGCCTGTTCCGGTGTCCACGTCTTCGTCAACGCCGCCGTCCACACCCAACCCGAGCCGGCCCATGCGATACCGCAATGAATGCCGCGACAAATCCAACGCCGACGCGGCCTTGGACAAGCTGCCGTCACTGGCCTCCAAGGCATCGAGGATCATTTCCTTTTCGAAGCGCAGAAGTGCCTCCGGCAACGAGCCGCCCTTGGAAACACCGTTCCTCTCGAGCAGACCATCGCGCAAGCGGGACTCCACTTCGAAGTCCGGAAGACTCGCTGGCTGAATGAGTTCGGAAGGTTCGAGAATCACGGCCCGTTCAATCACATTGCGCAATTCGCGCACGTTGCCCGGCCAACTGTGGGCCTGCAGTGCAAGCATGGCCAATGGCGAGATATCCTTAACGGTGCGGCTCAGCTTGAGGGCAAACACCCGAAGGAAATTCCGGGCCAACAGTGCTATGTCCGCTCCCCGTTCGCGCAGCGGGGGAGGCCGAAACTGCATGACATTGAGACGATGGAAGAGGTCTTCGCGGAACTCCCCCTTTTTGATGGCCTCGACGATGTTGCGATTGGTCGCGGCGATGAGACGCACCTGGACTCTCAGCTCCTGAGTGCCGCCCACGCGAGTGAAGGAACCATCCTCGAGGAAACGCAACAGCTTGGCCTGAAGCGGACGACTCATGTCGCCGATCTCGTCCAGGAAGATCGTGCCGCCGTCGGCCTCCTCCACATACCCCCGCTTGGTCCGATGGGCACCGGTGAAGGCTCCGCGTTCGTAGCCGAAGAGCTCCGACTCGAGGAGGGTCTCCGGAATGGCTGCGCAATTGAGCCTTATGTAATTGGCCGTGGCCCGACGGCTGTGGAAGTGGATGGCCCCGGCGATGAGCTCCTTGCCCGTCCCACTTTCGCCCAAGATCAACACGGTGGCATCCGTCGGCGCCACTGTCTGGATCAGTTGCCGCAATTCCTGCATCTTCGGCGATTCACCAACAATGTTCTCAATTCGGATGCCACTGCCGGCGCGGGCCTTGAGGGCCGCATTCTCGGTCAACAACCGATGCCGCTCCGCGCAACGGCCAACCGCGTGCAAAAGTTCATCCGGCTCGAAGGGCTTGGCCAGATAGTCGGTCGCTCCCGATTTGATGGCCTCGACGGCCAGCTTGGGCGTGGCGTAGGCCGTGATCATGATCACCGGCAGATCGGGGCGCTTTTCGGCCACCATCTTGAGAAACTCATAGCCACTCATGCCGCCCAATCGGGCGTCGGTGATGACCATGAAAAAGTTCTCCTGCTGAATGAGCTTCAGCCCCGCTTCGGCAGAATCGGCCAGGCGAACCTCGTACGACTCCCCTTCGAGCACCGTCTGGAGCGACAGGCGCATGTTCTTCTCATCATCGACAACCAACAAAGGCGGCAATTTCATCGGAGTCTCATTAGGGTGCGTGCAGGAAGGGTGATGGTAAAGGTGGCGCCCTTGCCAAGATCGGATTCAACCCGGACACGGCCTCCGTACATTTCACTGGTGTGCTTGACAATGGTCAGGCCCAGACCGGTCCCACGATCCTTGGTGGTGAAGTACGATTCCCAGATCCGACCAATCACCTCGGCCGGGATCCCTGGCCCCGAATCCCGGACGGTGACTTGAATCGCATAATCTGGGGCCGGACGCGCCGTGATCCAGATCTGACCTTTTTGCCCCATGGCTTCACGGGCGTTCACCAAGAGATTGGTGAAGATCTCCATGAAATGCCCACGCTGTCCCAAGAGAACCGGCAACGCCGGCGGAATGTCGAGATGCACCTGGATAGGAAAACCGGCTCCCAGCGGGAGTGCGATGGCCAAGGATTGTTCCAGGATCTCGGCAATGGTTAGCCGCTCCACGCGCCCCTCCACCAACCGAGCGTAGCCCATCAAATCGGTGATGATCCGATCGGAGCGGGCCACTTCTTCACGGATGATGGCGATTTGCTGGGTGATGGTCTTCCCCTCGCGGACCGTCTTCTGCAGCGTGTAGGCAGCGTTATTGATGATCCCGAGTGGATTCTTCAATTGATGAGCGATCTCGGCGGCCAGACGACCGGCGGCTTCCAGTTGCTCCTGCTTCAAGGCGAACTCCTGGGTCTCGGCCTCCCGTTGACGCTGGCGGTCGATCAAGATCTGAAGGCCCAGACAGACCACCGTCATGAGCAGTAGCAAGAGCACTCGGAGCACCAACGACTCAAACGGCTCGCTCACCGCCTCGGGGAGCCCACCGCTGGATTCGAGCTTGGGCGTATAACTGTCGAGAACTTGTGTTTCCACCAAGCCCAACCGCATTTCCAAGACACCCGAGAGCACGTAAAGCGCACAGACAAACAGGTTCACCAACACCTGGACTTCGGAACGCGGGATGATGGCGGCGTTGCGGATGACCAAGCCGAGGAATACCCAATACAGGATGCTGTCAAAGCCTCCGCAAAAGAGGGTCAACGCCGCGAGGAATGCGGTGTCCAAGAGGGAGGTCATCGACACGACCCGTTCCAGGATCGGCGTGGAGATTTCGTCCATGCCCCACAGCAGAATCCCGGAACCGATGTTCACCGCAGTCATCATCAAGGTGAAGGTCTGCAGGTAAGCCAAGACATCCTCCCGGGGCACTGAGACGCTGCCGAATGCATGGGGATTGAACAAGAACCAGTAGATTACCGGCGCAAGCATCAACTTCACCCAGATACCGATGTTGCGCTCGACGAAACGGATGCGCTTCCGGAAGAGAGTCGGATCCGCTGGGGGGGCCTGAAAGACCTCGAAAAGGCCACGCCACCGCTGACTCAAGGCATCTGCTGAGGTGGGTTCAGGCATAGGCTGGACGAGGGCTTGGTGTTGGGTAGAACCAGCGGACCGTTCCGCCAACTGCGACCTTAGTCGGGCAACACGCCCACCTCCCGGAGAATCTCTTCAATGGGTGCCAGGCGGCCGAGACCCTCATAGCCGCAGGAAAGCATCCCCTCACCGGGTCCGACCCACTGGACACCCCGGGATTCGAGGAGAGCCACATTGGTCTGGGTGGCCGGGTGCAACCACATCTTGCCATTCATGGCCGGGGCGATGAGTACTCGAGCCTCGGGGCGCAACGCCAACGCAATGCAGGTGAGCGCATCATCGGCCAATCCATGCGCCAACTTGGCCAGGCAATTGGCCGTCGCTGGCGCGATCAAGAGCAGGTCGGCCTCATCGGCCAAACGGATGTGGGTCGGCTTCCACCCTTCCTCCTCGTCATAAAGATCGGTGATCACCGGTTGGCGAGTCAGCGTCTTGAAGGGCAATGGGGTGACAAATCGTTGGGCATCGGCAGTCAGCACCACGTGCACACGATGCCCGGCGTGGGTCAACTGGCTGGCCAAATCGATGGACTTGTGGGCGGCGATCGATCCGGTGACTCCGAGGACGATGTTCATGGTTCAGGATCAGAGGCTGACCACAGGGACCGACTGCGGATGGTCCCAATGGAAGGTTTGTCGGGAAGCCCGGGCGCATTCGGCCTCATAAATCGATTGCAGCGACCGCAAGTCCTCCTCACGGCTGCGGCTCACCAAGAGATAGTCGAACTCTGCCCAACGAGCGATCTCCGGTTCGGCCATTTCCAACCGACGGTCAATGGCCTCGGGCGCATCGGCATCCCGACCGCGGAGCCGTGACTCCAATTCTTCGCGGGAGGCCGGTGTGATGAACACCGTCACCAATCGACCTGCCAGGGCCGGATCAGAGGCCACCACCCGGCGGACCGTTTCGGCACCCTGGACATCCACGCTGAGCAGCGCGTCTTTGCCTGTGGCCCAATGGGCTTGCACGGACTCTTTGAGGATGCCTTTCCAATCCCCGTACACATTTGCGTACTCCAGGAATTCTCCGGCGGCGATCCGCGCTTCGAATTCCGACCGGGAGAAGAAGTGGTAGTCCACCCCATGAACCTCACCCGGGCGCGGAGCCCGACTGGCGCAGGTGATGATCCGGCCGATGCGCGGATTGGCGCTCATCAGGCCTTGGCTCACCGTGGTTTTTCCGGCTCCCGAGGGAGCCGAGATGAGGAGCAGAAACGGGGCGCAAGCGTGCATGGATTCGAACAACGAAGCGGTTACTCGATATTCTGGACCTGTTCGCGGAAGCGTTCCAGTTCTGTCTTCATGAGCACCACCTCGGCGGCGATCCGGGCGTCATTGGCCTTGGAGCCGATGGTGTTGATCTCGCGGTGGAACTCCTGAGCCAAAAAATCCAGCTTGCGACCGACGGCTTCCCGACTTTTCCGACAGTCCTCATATTGCTGGAAGTGACTCTCCAACCGGGCGATTTCTTCTGAGATATCCGAACGATCGGCAAACACCACCACTTCCCGCAGGATGCGTTCGTCATCGACCGTAATTCCTTCGAGGCCGGCTGATTGCAAACGTTGTGCCAACTGCTGGCGATAGCGGGTCAACACCTCGGGAGCCAATACGCGCACACGATCGAGCGCCGAGCGAATGAGGGCGATGCGACTCTCCAGATCCCGCTCCAGCGCCTCCCCTTCCCGGCGGCGCATGGCATCCATGGATTCGAGGGCCAAAGCGAGTGCCGCGGAGGTTCCGGGCCAAGCGGCCTCGGGATCCACCACCCGGGTCTCGGATTGCATCACCCCGGGGCATCGCGCCAGCAACTCCAAGCTCACCTGTGCCGCGGCTCCAGAAAGCCCCAACTCGGCGGCCACCTCAGACCATTCCCGCGAGTAGGCTTGAACCACAGCGCGGTTGATTCGATTCCCCGTGCACTCCCCATCGGGAACATCCAGCGAGACCCGGATTTCACACCGCCCTCGCGACACCATCCGCGCCACCGACTCACGGATTCGAGTCTCCAGCGATTCCCAATCCGGCGGCAGCATCACCACCAATTCGGATTGTTTCCGGTTCACCGACTTCAACTCCACCACCACCTTCGCCTCGGCCGCCGAGGATTCCCCCCGACCATACCCCGTCATCGATTTCATTCCGGAGTGTCGGGGACAGGTCCGCCGGTTTGCCAATGGAATTCCCGGATCGGCCCACCGTTCGAAAGCCCCCCATTGGTTAGCCAGAGCGAATGAAGAGCGGCCGAGGATCGGAACCACCACAGCCTGTCCCTAGACCACCACAGCCTGTCCCTAGACCACCCTAGGAGCAGCCTCTCTGCCCCAGCAGCCGGTTCCCCAATGTACCCCCAGTGTGCCCCACCCCGTAGCCTGTCCCCCAAAGTGTCCCAGAAGCCTGTCCCCTGACGCAGATATCACCCACGCACCCCAGCCGCGTCAGCGGGATCGGGCCGGAGCGAGCATTGAAGGCAAACACCCCAAGCCCCTCGCGCGCAGCGCGAAAACCTCACCCCCCTGCGCCTTCCTGCGAGCGCAGGCCTGGTCCCGCGCAAGCCAACCCCAGGCCCGTGCCTACGAGTCCGTCCCCACAACACAGCCTGTCCCCAGCAGCCTGTCCCCTGAAGCATCCCTTGGCAGAAATTGGCGACCCCAAACAAGCCCCCCAATCAGAACGGACCGAATTTCGCTTGAGTCAGAAGGCCTTTGGCGAGACCCAGAACCATGTCTCTCACTAGCCGATTACAATTGTGGTCCCCTTCCCGGGTGATGCCGGTCCTGATCCTGAACCTGCTAACGGGTGCCGGTTGCCTCCTCGGAACCCGCTCCGAAAATCCCGGCTCCAAGGGTGATGGCCACCACGTCGTCGGCCCGAGCTATCCCATCGACCCGGACCTCACCGATCGGGGCAATCCCAAGGGTCGGCAGTTCGAATTCAAGATGCGACTGGCCGACAGCAAACTCTTCCGCGGCGACGACACCACGCTGGAGCACACGAAAAAAGCCGTTCGGACCGAGCGGAAAATCTTCGTTTACATCCCTGCGGCCTATCGCGATGGCACCCCGGCTCCCGTCCTGGTGACCCACGATGGCCCCAGCCAACTCAAGCTCGTGCGCAACGCTCTCGACAACCTGACGATCTCGAAGAACCCCGAGCGAAGCCTGCCTCCCTTCATCGTGGTCTCGATCGAAAACGGCGGAAACGACGGCAAGAACAGCGAGCGCGGCCTCGAATACGACACCATGTCCGACCGCTTCGCGCGATTCATCAACGACGAGGTCTTCCCCGCGGTGCTGGCCGACCCGGCCATCCATGCCGCCTATCCCAAGCTAGCCATCACCAGCAACCCCTGGGGCCGTGCCACGATGGGATGCAGTTCGGGCGGCGCCGCCGCGATGACCATGGCCTGGTTCCGCCCGGACTTGTTCCGACGTGTCATCGCCTATTCGGGCACCTTCGTGGATCAGCAAGACGACGACGCCCCGGAAGAGGCCAAATTCCCGCTGGGAGCCTGGGAATACCACTCCAGCCTGAAGCTCATCGCCAACAGCCCCAAGAAGCCGCTACGGCTCTTCACCCATGTCTCGGAGAACGACAACCGGGCCAAAGACCCCGAGGAGACTTATCACAATTGGGTCATGGCTGGTGAACGCACCGCTGCCGCCTTGAAGGACAAAGGCTATCACTACCGCTACGTCTTCAGCCGGGCCACGGGCCACTGCGACTCCAAGGTCTTTGAACTCACCCTGGCCGACACCCTCGTCTGGACCTGGCAGGGCTATCGCCCGGAATAACCGAACCTCTTCCAACGGAGAACGCCGACGGAGAACCGTCCGAGGAACTGCCTCTTGAGGCGACTCCGAAGCGGATGAGACAAACAGGCCGCCCGACAAGGCGGCCTGTTTTCGTATCCACTGATCCGAAGTGTCAAGGTTGGTACCACTTCAGCGTGTCCCTCAGGCCCTCTTCCCAGCCCACCTTGGGGTTGTAACCAAACGCATCGCGTGCCGCGGAGATATCCGCCAGCGAATGGCGCACATCCCCTACGCGCGGCTCCCGATGGCCTGGGACAATTTGTTGCCCGGTGATGGCATTCAAACTGTCCATCAACCGCAACAAGCTGACGCCTTCCCCGCAGGCGATGTTGAAGACCCCGCCAGCCACCGCCGATTCCGGGGCCTCCGCCGCAGCGATGTTCGCCTCCACCACATTGGACACATGGACGAAATCGCGAGTCTGAAGACCATCGCCGAAAATGACCGGTGTTTCCCCGCGAAGGGCCTGCGTGCAGAAACGCGCGATCACTCCCGAGTAAGGCGAGTTGAAGGACTGCCGCGGCCCGAAGACATTGAAGTAGCGCAGCGACACCGTCGGCAATCCATGGAACTGATGGAACATCCGGCCATAGGTTTCCGACGCATACTTTTGCAACGCGTACGGCGAGAGCGGCTCGGGCGGTAAACCTTCGTGTTTGGCCGGGGTTTCATTGTTGCCGTAAATGGCCGAAGACGACGCGAACACCCATCGGCGCACCCCAGCGGCTCGGGATGCTTCCAGCAACTGGACCGCCGCGGTGAGATTGGTGTGATTCGAAGACACCGGCTCGGCAATGGACCGCGGCACACTGGGCATGGCCGCCTCATGGAACACCCAATCGCAACCTTGAACGGCGCGCCGCACCAATGCCTCGTCACCAACATCGCCTTCGATGACCTCCACCGGATCGCCCGCGCGGATCCAGGCCAGATTATCGCGAGAACCGAGCGAAAAATCGTCCAATACCACCACCTGATGCCCCCGACGGACCAAGGCCTCCGACAAATGCGATCCGATGAACCCGGCACCGCCGGTGACCAATGCTTTCATGAGCCGCCACCTAATCGTCTGCCAAAAACCGGGTCAAGGACCGAGCCGTGCAAGCAACCCGAAGTTGAGGGTGATCAGGCCTAACGGTTCGTAGCCCACCGTGTAGGCCGCGCCCCCGGATCATCCCACGAGTTCCCGATGCAGGTGATGAACGAGCGTGGCGTTGTCGCACCGCAAGTACTGCATGGACCCGCCCATCCGAGAGAAACTCTTGCAGAACCTCAGGTAGTAGGCCGGGTTCGTCTTGGGAGGTTCCCCTTGGGTCCAGTCCCAACCGCCCCCGTCCTGAAGGTCCACCACATAAATACTGTGCCCGGACACCGGGCCCTTGCCCTGTTGGAACCGCAAATTGTGGGCGCAGCTCAAGCTCTTTTCGAAGACTTGCGGAGCCATGATGGCCGAACCGATGGACAAAACCACGCCCCCGTCCAGCGACTCCACCGCTCCGGCGAAGGACCGAAAATCTTGAGCAGCCGCCCGCCCAATCACCGCCCCGTTGAACATGGGATGGCAGGAAATGATGTCATATCCGATCCCAGGATGCACCGTCACCGGCACACCCAACCGCCACGCCTGAGCCAACAAACTCGCATGCTTCCAGGCATGCGTCACCGAGTGGTGACCAGAGGGCAACTCATGTCGGGCCATGGCCGAAAGCAGTTCGCAACACGCCCCGGCCATCGGATCGGACGGAAACTGGCCCACCACCTGCGCCAACGTTTCCGGATCCGGCAAATCGCATCCGTCTTCATGAATGAATTTGCCCAAGGCCTGACCGTAGCCCAGGCCTTGCAGTGCCCCAGCCATCAAGGCCAAGTGGATGTTCCGCCCCGTCTCATCCCACGTTCCAAAGGTCCCCGCGGCGACGTTTTCCTCCACCCCCTCCGTGGAGCGTCCCAACCACGCGTATTCCCAATCGTGGATGGTCCCAGCTCCGTTGGTGGCCAAGTGCTGAATGAAACCACCCTCCATCAAGCCTGTGAGCAGGGGCACCGCCCCATTGCGAATCAAGTGGGCCCCATACATCAGGATCACCGGTGCTCCCGATTTCCGGGCCGAGCGGATGGCTTCCACCATGTTGCCCACCGTGTCGGACTGAGCCGAAGACAAGGGAGCCGGGGGGCGATCGGTGGGAATGAGAATGTCCTCCACCCGGGTCAAACTGCGTCGTTCCTCCAACGGTCGAACCTTCAAGCGCAACAAATCAATCGGCCCCATAGTTTGGGCCATTGGAAAACCCGCCTCCCGCAAAAGAAAGCCCGCAATTCCCGAGTTGCGCCCAATCCAACCTCATGTTCAGACGAAAGATGAGACCGTTGCTACGCCATCGACGGCGGAGAGCCTCAAAAGATCATTGCTCGGCCCACGGACGGCTGGGAGGCGGGGGCGGCGGTTCTTTCCAACGCCACGAGGAGGAGTAGGACCAGTTCAACCAGGGAGTCTCCAATCGCCGCCCACCCGGCAGCCCGGACTGAAGCAAGGCATCCAACAACCCGCTGGTCATCAACGTACGGTCCGCTCTCCAAGTCGGTTTGCCATCCAGCATCATGCATTCGATGCCATTCAAAAGCAGGGTGAAGTGAGCCGCCGGCCGATATTCGGGATCTCCGAGGTTGCACGATACACGGGTCATCCCCGGCACGCTCCCAATCTATTCCTCAACCCGGACGCAGGAAACCCAGCCAGCCGTCTGTCATTGCATCACACATTGCCCCGAGGGCCGCCGGGAGCCGTTGGCGGCTTGAAGGGCCAGGCCCCAAGAGGAGACACCGATGGAACAGCCGATGTTGCTTCAGCAAGAGCAACCCCACCCGCGGCAGGCACCATGTTTGCGGCAGGCACCCCGTCCACTTCGGCCGCCAGCGATTGTTCCAACAGAGGATGTCCCGGCGGGATGAGAGTAATGCGCCCATTCCCAGCGAGAGCCTTTTGTGTCTCGAGAATGGAAAACAGCGCAGAGGCCACCTCGGGATCGCGGGAAACCTCATTCAGCGCGGCGCCCACGAGCTGCGGACGAATGGCCGAAGCCTTCGCGAATTCAATGGCGGCCCGCCGTTCCGCGGTGCTGGTGATGATGCTCACCTGATTAGCCCCATCCTGCTTGATGGCCGAAGTCACCTGGCGCAATCGATTGACCACCTTGCTCTCAATTTGCCGGATCATCGCCACATCCCGGAAATGCACTTTGCGGATGTAGACCGAACCCAAGCGATACCCCCACTCGTGCGACTTGGGCGAAACCTCATCCCGAACGGTGGAACTCATGCTGTGCCGATTGATGAGCATCGCATTCAGCGGAAGGTTGCTCAGGCAACGCACCGTGGAATTGCTGACATTGGCACCCAGAGATCCCCGCGGATCGGCGTTCTTGAACAAGTAGGCGACCGGATCGCTAATGAACATCTCGAACCAAATGCCAATACCCATCGGAGCCCCCTCCTCGGAATTGACCGGCTGACTGCGCTGGTATTGCTGGTCGAGCCGCATGTCGATCACATGACGAGTGCCCAGCCAATTGACGATGAAGGCGCTCAACCCCAGACGCGGCAAGAGGAAGTGAATTCCGGGTTCATCAATGGTGGCCAGGACCTTGCCGAACAGCACGTACACAACGCACTGGCGCTCTGGAACGATGACGTAAACGCCCAGCAGGCGCGCCAGCGCAAAAGCCATTGGCACCAAGACCCAGCAACCGATGAATGATAGCAGGAAGGCGATGAGGAAGGTCATGGGCGGGTCTCCAGAAAAATGCGTTGAGCGCGCTCATACAGGGCCAAATGCACATTGCGGACATAAGCCGCAAGCACCCCGGATCCGTTGCGTTTGAGTTCGGTCAACTGGGCGACCTGACTGGTGATGGGTTCGACCTCAGCCAGTGCCCGGAGTGTCTCGATTTCGACCGCACGCCGTGATTGCACGATCTTTTGATCAGCCGATGCCTGAGCCAAGCTGATGTCGGACGAAACGTGGTTATAGGCCGTATTGATGGCCGCCAGCGCTGAATCAACTTCCGGTGGCGGATCAATGCCGGTGATCAACGACGCATCGAGCGTGATGCCGTACCGCGCAGCAGAGGTGCGGCATTCGTTGTCCATGTGCTCGTTCAGATCTCGCAGGTTTTTCCGGATGTCGTTGATGGAAATCCCGGAAACAATGGTGGCATCCGGACCACCGGTCACAACTTCGGGAGGATTTTGGGGGGAAACCGGCGGCGCGGCCGGCGCCTCGAAGTTGGCTATCCTCTCCCGCAACACGGAGACGAAATAACCCATGACATGGACTATGGGGTGCTTCACGCCAAAGAGGTAGGCGTAGAGATTTCGCTCGGAGACTTGGTATCGGATCTGACCGGTCAGACCGGTGTTGAGTTGGTCCTTGGTGACCGCCTCCAGGATGGTGCCGTTCTGATTGGCAGAAGGATCTTCGGGATCCCAGGCCATGTTCACCGTCTGGGTGGCAATGGACACCTTGTACACCCGCTCCCAAGGCCATCTGAAATAGGGCCCACCGGGCTGGATGACTCGAACCAGCGGATAGTTGTAGCGGGATTTCTCCTCACTGTTGAGCGATTCGGAAATGGCGTCGCCGCTGGTGGTCAAATCTCCCATTCGCTGCGCCCGGCCAAAGGATGTTTTTACGGCGCGCTCGTTCTGGTTCACGGTGTAAAGACCCGCGACCAGATACCGAACCAGAAACCACACAACGAAGCCGGAAGCGGCACCGAAGATTATCGAGGTGAGTTCGAGCATGGCGTCTTTTTTCAAACATTAGCTGAATCAATCACCAAACGCAAATCCTGGCATAGACCCGCTGATCGCCGCACCCGAAAGCGTCCCCAATGTCGCACCGTCCCGAGGGATGGCGTGCAGGTGTCCGATTCTCTCGGTCACGCCAAGGCCGTAAAAGCTCAAGAAAGGCCGATCTCAGGGTGGCGGCAATTGAACCCCAAACCAAACACTTCGCATCTGTCGGCCCGCCGCAATCGACTGCATCAGGCGGTGGGCGCGGCGGGCACGGTCGGGGCCGGCTTGCTCTTGCAATCGGGGGCTGTCCCTGTTCCGACCTTCACGGACCGGAGCCCGTCACCGACGATCCCACATGCCCTGGCCGCCCGAATCAACGGGGCAACACCTCAGCCACCGGCGGAGCCGCCTGAGGACTGGCAGCATTGAAGTCTTCACCCAGCAGCGCGGCCACGGTCGCGGCCACCTGAGCCTGGCGAACCAATGGTACACCCTTGCGCTCACCCAGAGCCGGGGTATCAGGCCCGATGACCGCCATCCACAGGTAGGCCGAGTCGGTGATTTCCCGACCGTGATTCTTCCATGCCACAGGCGCAGGACCCCGACCGTGGTCAGCTGTGATCACCAGGCTGGTCTTGCCGCGGTATCGCTGCGTGGATTGCACCCGCCTCCACAAGTCCGCCAAAAAGCGGTCGAATCCCTGAGCAGATCGCAAGTACCGCTCGTAGTTCCCCTCGTGAGCCCAGTCGTCGGTCTCGCCGTAAGAAACGTAGAGGGCGCGCGGTTGGAGGGTGTCGATCGCATGGAACGCAGCGTACCGGACAAAGGTATCCAACAAGACTCCCGACCAGAGCGTCTTGCTGTGCTCCACCATTTCGTCCAAAGCCCGAGGCACCGGCAGTCGGCGGGTTCCGGGCGGAACATCAAACCCGCTCCAAATTGGAAAACCCGCCCGCGGCCCATTCAAGACCCACGGAAGCACATCCCAATTGACCACCGCAGCCACCTTGCCCCGGTATCCCGGCCGGGTGCTCAGCCACTCGAAAACATTGGTGTTGGCGTTGAGGACTTTGTCATTGCTGTCGATCTTCGGATCGGCAATGCCGGTCAGGAATTCGTTGTAGCCCGGATACGAAAAATTGCGGCCATTGGTCACCCGGACCTCGGAACCCAGCGCCCGATTGCCCAAAAGCTGACCCTGCCGGGCCACCGTCCCCCACAAGAAGGGAAAGAGCACCTCGCGGCTTTGTTTGGGATCCGGCCTCCAGAACTCGGCCTTGAGTTCATTGGTTTTGCCGACATTGCCATATTGCTTGGAGATTAGGATTTCTTCGGCCCCTTGGAATACTTCCTCCTGCCGCAGACCATCGGTGGTCACGAGAATCACATAGCGCGTCTTGTTCGCGGCTTGGGCCGAGAGCAAGAGTCCCATCACGCTCAAAACGCACAGCGCGAGGCGGAAATGAAGACCCGGAAGGGTTGGGGTTCGAGGCAAGGCGAAGGCAGTCACAGCGAACCGAACCGTGCGCACATCCCAACCATCGGTCAACCGACCGTCCGCAGGTGCAACTCTGGGGACAAAATTCCCAGCCGCCCCCTTCTTGAAACCGACTCGACCCACGACACCGCCGACCCAACACCGGCCCGCCTCCGAGCGAGCGGTTCGTTTTCGCTTTGGCACTGACAAATCGGGTCCATAGTCTCCGAGTAACCACCGCGTTTCCATGGGCTTAAGAATTCCAACTCCGAACGGCATCCGCTGGGGACTCGCCGGCCTCGTCATTCCTGGCTTGATGGCGGCCCTAGGGCTGAACGCGGCCTCTCCGAGCCTGGAGTTCAACCGGGACATCCGACGCATTCTTTCGGAGAACTGCTTCCAGTGCCACGGACCTGACGCGGGTGGCGGCAAAGCCGGCAAGAAAACCCTGCGCTTGGATTTGCCCGATGCGGCCTACGCCCCGAGGGACGGCCATCCGGCCATCGTCCCCGGGCGACCGGAGCAAAGCGAAGTCATGCGCCGCATCGTCTCGACCGATCCGGATGACAAGATGCCGCCGCCCGATTCAGGCAAGACCTTGTCGGCCGCTGATCGGGCCACTTTGCAGGAGTGGATCCGTCAGGGTGCTGCGTACTCTCGGCACTGGGCCTATGTCCCGCCGGTTCGTCCCCCGTTGCCGGCCATCGAAGCCCGGACGTGGCCCCGCAATCCCATCGATCAGTTCGTCTTGGCCCGACTGGAGCAAGAACGTCTGAAGCCCAGTCCGGAGGCCGATTCAATGGCCTTGGAACGCCGCGCCAGCCTCGACCTGACCGGGTTGCCTCCCAAAGCCATCGAGGCTGGCGACGGTCCAAGTCCTGACTACGAGCGATACGTCGACCAACTGCTGGCGTCGCGGGCCTATGGCGAACACTGGGCCCGTCTATGGCTCGATCTGGCGCGTTACGCCGATTCGAGCGGGTATGCCGACGATCCCGCCCGGACGATCTGGGCCTACCGCGACTACGTCACCCGCTCTTTCAACGCCAACAAACCATTCGATGTCTTCACCGTGGAACAGCTCGCGGGAGACCTGCTCCCGGAGCCCACCGAAGAACAGCAAATCGCCACCGCGTTCCATCGGAACACGATGACCAACAATGAGGGTGGCACCAGCGACGAAGAGTTCCGCAACGTGGCCCTGGTCGATCGGGTCAACACCACGCTGGCGGTTTGGATGGGCACCACCGTGGCCTGCGCCCAGTGCCACAACCACAAGTACGACCCCATTAGTCAGGAAGACTATTTCCGGTTGTTCGCCATCCTCAACAACACCGCCGACGCGGACCGGGGCGATGAAAGCCCGGTGATACCGCTCTTCACCGACGAGCAGAAGCGAGCCAAAGCGCAGGCGGAGTCCGAGATCCGCCAAGTCGAGGCGACGCTGGCACGGTCCACCCCAGAATTGGCCGAAGACCAAAACCTCTGGGAGGCACGCTGCTCGAAGCCCATCTCCTGGCAAACGATGATCCCGGGCCCGGTTTCCTCCCGCGCCGGGGCTGAGATCCGCTCGCGAAACGACGGCATTGTGCAGGTGGGGCGTTCCGGAAAAACCGATTCCTACCGGGTGGAACTGTCCTCCAACGAGACGCAACCCGTTCAGGCTCTCCGCTTGGAGGTGTTCCCCGAGGGTGGCACACCCGAGGGTCGCGTGGGACACGCCGAGGGCGACTTCGTTCTCACGCGAGTCCAAGCCCGCATCGTCCCGGCAAAGCCCCTCGTACCCCAGGCCCGCTTCGTCCGGATCGAACTTCCCGGCAAGGAACGCATCCTGTCCTTGGCCGAGGTGCAGGTCTTTCAGGACGACAAAAACCTGGCGCAGTCGGGCGAGGCTCGCCAGAGCACCACTGCCTTCGATGGACCCGCCCGACTGGCCATCGATGGCAACACCAATGGCGATTTCAACGGCGCCCACTCCACCACCCACACCGAGACCTCCAACAGCCCGTGGTGGGAAGTGGACCTGAAGACCTCGGTGTCCATCGACCGCTTGACGATTTGGAATCGCACCGACGGATCCCAGGAACGCCTCAGCGGCTTCCGCGTGGTGCTGCTGGATGAGAATCGGGCCCCCATGTGGGATCAAGTTGTGGCCGAGCCTCCCAAGCCGAGCAAAGATCTGCGGCCTGATGCCTCCCGCTCGGTAGAATTCCGACTCGCGTCGGCCGACTTCGAGGCCCCGGGATTCGAGGCATCCCTGGTGCTGACCAATTCCGATCCGTCCAAAAAAGGCTGGTCCGTCGCCCCCCGATTGACCGAACAGCACCACCTGACTCTGGTGCCCACACACCCCTTCTCGGTGGGGCCCGGCTCCAACCTGGTCATCACGCTCGATCACCTCTCCCAGCGCGAGCACGCCTCCTTGGCCGCCTTCCGGGTCTCCCAAACCTCCGACCCGCGCGCCGCGGAGATCGCCCAAATCCCGGCCCCGGTGCTGGCCGCCTTGAGCCGACCGGCTCCTCAGCGTTCGCCCGCGGAGAAATCCACAATCGCCGCGCATCACCTCTTCGTAGCCCCGCGCCTCCAACCCCAACGGACGCGGTTGGCCGAACTGAAACGCCAACAGTCCGAACGTCGACCGAACACCACGGTCCCCGTGCTTCGGGAACTGGCGGGCAAGGAACGCCGCAAGACCTTCATTCAACTCCGCGGCAACTACCTGAACCCGGGGCCTGAGGTCCATGAAGGCCTGCCCCCCGCCCTGGGACCATCACCCGAAACGGCAGTCCCCGGACGTCTCGAACTGGCCCGGTGGCTGGTGGACCGCCAGAATCCCCTGACCGCACGAGTGGTCGCCAACCGCTTGTGGGAATCGGTTTTCGGCATTGGCTTGGTCCGCACCAGCGAAGAATTCGGCTCCCAGGGAGAACCCCCTTCCCACCCCGAGCTCCTCGATTGGCTCGCCGTCGAACTCATGGACAGCGGCTGGGACCTGAAGCACCTACTGCGGCTCATGGTGACCTCGGCCGCCTACCGGCAATCCTCCAAGATCACCCCGGAGCATCTGGCCCGAGACCCAGAGAACCGATGGCTGGCCCGCGGGCCCCGTTTCCGCCTGTCGGCCGAGATGATTCGCGATCAGGCCATGGCCGTCAGTGGACTGCTCAGTGCCCGCATGCACGGCCCGCCCGTGAAGCCGGCCCAACCCAAATCGGGACTGAGCGCGGCCTTCGGCAGTGGCACCGACTGGGAGACGAGCAGTGGCGAAGACCGGTTCCGCCGGGGCTTGTACACGACTTGGCGACGCTCAAACCCCTACCCTTCAATGGCCACCTTCGACGCACCCAACCGCGAGGTCTGCCAGGTGCGTCGTGAACGCTCCAACACCCCGCTCCAAGCGTTGGTGACACTCAACGACCCCGTCTACGTGGAAGCAGCCCAAGCCCTGGGTCGCCAAATGGCCCTCGCGTCCGGCACGACCACCGACCGCTTGCAAAGCGGATTCCGTCAGTGCCTGCATCGAGCGGCCTCCGCCGATGAATTGACCTCCCTCAACGGCCTTCTCGAACGGAGTCGGCAGCGATTTCAATCCAACCCCACCAAGGCTCGCAGCCTGGCCACCGAACCCATCGGGGAGCTCCCCCGCGGTCTGGAGGCTCCGGAGGCAGCCGCCTGGACCTCAGTGGCCAACGTGCTGATGAACCTGGACGAATTCCTGATGAAACGGTGACGCGGATCCTCCCTATCGCCCTATGAATCCACAGATCGAAGCCCTGCAGTCCCTCACGCGGCGACACTTCCTCGGCCGCACCGCACACGGCCTCGGAGCCATCGCCTTGGGATCCCTCCTCAAGGGAAGCCTCCCGGCGGCCGCCGCCGCGGCGACGCCCCCCGTTGCTCCCGTACTGGCAGCGCATAGCCCACGGTTTCCGGGCCGGGCCAAGCGGGTGATCTACCTGCACCTGACCGGGTCGCCGCCGCACCTGGACCTCTTCGACTACAAGCCCGAATTGGTGAAGCGCAACGGTCAGGACTGCCCGGATGCCTTCCTGAAAGGCAAGCGCTTCGCCTTCACCTCCGGCACCCCCAAGCTCCTCGGAACGCCCCGCACCTTTGCCCGTCACGGACAGGGCGGCGTCTGGCTCTCCGACGCGATTCCGCACCTCCACACCGTGGCCGACGAACTGTGCGTCATCCGTTCGATGACCACCGACCAGTTCAACCACGCTCCCGCCGAGTTGCTCGTGTACACCGGTTCCCCGCGTCCAGGTCGCCCGTCCATCGGCTCTTGGGTCACTTACGGACTGGGCACCGAAAACCAGAATCTCCCGGGCTTCGTCGTGCTCATCTCCAGCGGAGTGCAGCCCAACGGCGGGAAGAACTCTTTCGGCAACGGCTTTCTCC
>Ga0247843_1002938_pt1 | contig 29315 bp, 27 predicted proteins | sample LaCruzMarch2017__FD_192420 | JGI IMG/M metagenome (GOLD analysis project Ga0247843, IMG submission 192420) | Freshwater microbial communities from meromictic Lake La Cruz, Castile-La Mancha, Spain - LaCruzMarch2017_8m | ecosystem: Environmental > Aquatic > Freshwater > Lake | place: Spain... | reverse complement strand
GAGCCGTCGTAGACTACGACGTTGATAGGACGGGTGTGGAAGCGTGGTAACACGTTAAGCTTACCGTTACTAATAGCTCAATTGGCTTGATTTATGCACTGAAAAAATTTTTGATACGAATTACAATGTTAATAATTTATTTTTTTTATTAGCTCGAAATTTAATACATCTATCTTTATATTTTTGAAATTTTATTATTATTTGATCATTAGACCCGTTTCAGTAATTTTACTAGACTCATAGTATTCGTAATCTGTATTTAATTCCCACAGGTTGTGATTAGCGTCATGTAAAATATTCTCAGCAGCCAGTATGCCCATCAAAATGCTGTGATCTTGATTGTTGTACTTGAATGCTCCATACCTACCAATCACACTTATACACTGTTGTTTTGAGAGAAACTCCTCTATTGGCTTTAAATGCTTTTTGTAACCTAGAGCGTACACTGGATAACATTTAGGTATACGTATAACACTTCCATTCTTTACCGAACCCCTCGCAATGAGCGTTGTCTGATAAATTTCCTCTGTTGCTAAAGCTACGAGGTTTTCATCTTTTTTTTTCCAAAAATCGTCATCGTCATAACACCAATACTCTAAGCACAGGATTGTGTCTACTTGGTCACCATTGATCGACGGAACCCAGTTTTTGAAGTTTGTAATGCGACCTGTTCTCAAATTCGCAGAGTGCACATAGATCCACTGATCGGGAAAAGGGCTGTCACCTTCAATTAGCAAATACACTAAAATAGTATTTCTAAATTTAAGTGCTTTTGAATGGTTTATTATTTCTGACGGTGCTTTCATCTGCTGCACGAGATGGGTGATCGGCATAGTAGAAATAATATGGTCATAATCGATGCTCTTACCATCTGCCAAGTGAATTTGCGGACTAGCATTACCCCCCCCGGAGGCTGGTGTTACTACCTTTACGAGGGTGTTGAGCCTTAACTGTCCGCCTTGCTCCGTAATTGCCTTTGCCATGCGCTCATAAACAAGCCCCGCTCCACGATGTGGATATGCAAATTCATCTACTAGGGTTCTGTGTTTTGACATTCTACTACCAAATAGCGCAGCTCTGACTGCTTCAAAGAGTGATAGTTTTTTGATGCGCTGTGCAGCAAAGTCAGAATCCAATTCTTTGCATGAAATACCCCATAACTTTTCGCTGTAAGACTTAAAGAAAATCCTAAAAAGTCTTTTCCCAAAGCGGCTTGTCACCCAACCTTCAAATGTAAAGGTTTCTTTATGTGTTGCTAGTTTCGCAAAAAAGTAGCTTATGACACATCGAAGAGATTCAAATATGCCCAACCCACGCAGTGTATTAAATGTCTTGAGAGGGTAATCAAAGAATTTTTTTTTGTAGTAAATTCGAGTGAGGCGATTGATCATACTGTAGTTGCGCCCAACCAATTCAAGCCATAAGCGGTTGACGCGGGGGTCGGTGCTAAAGAAACGATGTGGGCCCAAATCAACAAACTGGCCCCATAAAGCAATTGTCTTTGCCATCCCTCCAACCGATGAGCTGGCTTCATAAACATCAACAAATACACCTGATTTTGATATTTGATAAGCTGCAGTTAATCCTGCGGGCCCAGCACCTACAATCGCAATTCTTTTCTTCATTTCATATTTAAAAAAAAATAAAAAATATATTCTAATTTTAAGACTTTTTAATTTATATGATAATAGCTTTTTTATCATTAAATTTATAAATTAAATTAAGTTAATATAATAAATATGATGTCAAAAATTTATGCAATCTATGGATCAGGGGCTGGCGGTAATGAAATTTTATCACTAATCAAAAATGATAAAACATCTCGCTTTAAAGATGTATTATTAATTGATGATAAAAGTTATATTAAAAATAAAAAAGTTAAAACAATCGATGAATTTAAAAGAATTAAAAAAAAAAAATTTGTAACAATATCTTTACAAGATCCCACCGAAAGAGAAAATATTTATAAAAAATTGACAAATTGTAATTATTTCAATTTAAAACATAGTACTGCAATTTTAATGAAAAATTCAGAAGTAAAAGATGGATATATTTTATATCCATTTAGCATTATATCTAATAATTCAAAGGTCGGAAAATTATTTCATCTAAATTATTATTCTGCGGTAGGTCATGATTGCGAAATTGGTGATTTTGTAAGTTTTGGACCAAATGTAATATGCTGTGGAAATGTAAAAATAAAAAATAATGTATTTATAGGAGGCGGGTCAATAATTAGACCAGGTAAAATAAATAATAAATTAATAATTGGCAATAACGTTACAGTAGCAATGGGATCAGTAGTATTTGATTCTATACCTGACAATTGTACTGTAATGGGAAATCCTGCAAAAATAATTTTTAAAAATAGTAAATGAGATTTGCAAAAAATATTTCAGAACTTATATATTTTTCTGCCGAAAGTTTCTCTAATGAAGCATTTATTAGATTCTTAGACAACAAAAATAAAATCTCTTTTTCTGAATTAGAAATTTTAAAAAATAAGTTCCATAATTATTTAAATGACCTTAAAATTAAACAAAAACAAAAGATTGCTATACTTTTTGATAATTCACCTCTATTAATTTTATTTTACCTTTTAATTCCAGGGAGTTTCAGAGTTTTTGTTCCTCTTAATCCTAATGGCGGTAATAAAGAAATTGAATATATCTTAAGTCTTACTAAGCCAGCTTTATTAATATTTGATGAAAAATTATCATTTAAGATTAAAAATGCTAATATTAAAAAAATTAAAGTTAAAGACCAGGGTCTTTTTTTAAATGAATTACAAAAAACTAAAATAAGAAAAAAAATAAAATTTTATAAAAAAAATGTGATTGCGCAAATACTTTTCACATCTGGTTCAACTGGTGATCCAAAAGGCGTTCCAACATCACATGAAAATATAATTTGCAATTTAAAAGGGATAATAAATCGTTTAAAATTCCCTAGTAAAAATAAAAATTTTTTATCCTGCACTCCATTATTTCATAATAGTGGTCAAACAGTTCCAACACTGACACCATTAGCACTAGGTGGGACAACATGTACTATCCCCCCATTGCAAGGACTTGGAAATTTTGTTGATATTTGTAATAAATATAAGATTAATTATACACTTCTTATGCCTACACATGTTAATTATTTAAATTCTTTAAATAAGAAAAAAAAATTTAAATATATGGACTTTATTTGTGTCGGAGGCGCAAAATTAGAGAAAAAAAATCAAAAAAATTTTGAAAAAAAATTTAATACTAAAATCTATACAGATTATGGTCTTACTGAGACATCTTCAATAGCAGCATCTGAAGGGCCTTTATCCTATAAGTATGGATCAGTAGGAAAACCTCTTTATAATAATAAAATACTAGTAAAAAAATTTAAAAATAAAAAATATGGTGAAATATTAATAAGTGGCAAAAACGTTTTTAATGAATATTATAAGAATAAAGAAGAAACAAAAAATAAATTAATCAAAAATTTTTTACATACAGGGGATATTGGATGGTTTGATAATGATGGGTTTTTATTTATAAAAGATAGAGTGGATAATATGATAAACGTTTCTGGAGAAAATATTTATCCATCCGAAATTGAAAGATACACAAATAATTTTTTTAATATTAAATTATCAGTATTACTTGGTATAAAAAATCCAATTACTGATAACAAGCTATGTTTAATTTACGAAAGTAAAAATGGAAAAATAATTAACAATAGTAAAATAATTTCTTTTTTGTCAAAAAAAATTGCTAAGTTTAAAATACCTAAACATTTTTTTGAAATAAAACAGATAGGCCTTAAAGAAATACCAAAAGCGCCGAATAGGAAAATTTTAAGAAAAAAACTTAAATTTCATTTTGATTTTTTTGTTAAAAATTCTAAAATTTTTTTATAGTTAGTTAATTTGAAAGAACTTTCATCATTTATAGAAATTTTAAATTCTTTCTGTATTGCGTTTATTAATTTTATATGACTAAGCGAATCCCATTGTGCAATTTTATACATATCAGCAACTATTATATTTTTTTTATTTATTTTAAGTGTTTTAGAAAAAATTTTTTCTAATTTATTTTCAATTTTTTTTTTCATTTTCTGCTATAATTTTTTAGATTTTCAACGTTTTTAAGTAAGCTTACAGAATAACCAAATTCGTTATCGTACCAATAATGTAATCTTATTATATTTTTGCTTATTTGTTCTAAAAAATTATGATCAATTGTAACTAAATATTTACTATTTTTAAAATCTTCAGAAATAAGCGGTTCAAAAGAATTTTTCATAATTTTATTTTTTTGTTTTTTTTCATATTTAATCAAGCTTTCTCTAATTACTCTAATCGAGGTCTCTTTTTTAAATTCGATATTTAATATACCAGCACCCACAACAGATGTTGGAACTCTAAAAGTCATTGCATTAAAATTTTTAAACAAACTTTTATTAACACTTTTTATCATTTTAAGACCAGAAATAACTGAAGAATTCTTAGGTATCAAATTATTAATTGCGCTTCTTCCTAAGGCATAATCAAAATTTCTACGATCGTATTCAACTGATTTTACAGAACTACCTGATAAAAGTTTTTGATTTATTAGCCATGGATGAAGAATTGTTAGGCTCAATGACTCGATTTCATTATTTTTATAAATTGAGTCAATTACGGGATGTAATGCCACCACGTCACATATGTTTCCAGAGAAAATTTTATAATTATCTATATTTACATTATGCAAAGCAACACTTGGTATAATATTAAATATATCATTTTTAAAATCACCGTTGTTTGAAATTAAATATTTAAAATTTATTTTATTTTTTCTTATAAAATTGAGATTAGACTTTGAATTCGATGTATCAATTAAAAAATCTATTTTATATTTTTTAAAATTAATTTGTTTTAAGGAGGTGTAAGAAAAAAAAGGTATTCTATTTTTATTAGTAATTAAGTATTTATTTTTTGAATTAAATTTTAAAGAAAGTTGTTCGGGATTATCATAATTTAATAAGTAAGCACAATTATTTACGCTTTGATTAATTTCATTTATAAATACAATATCATAATTTTTTTTTATAATTAATTTTATTAAAGCTCTTCCAATCCTACCAGCGCCTATCAACCCTATTTTCATAAAAAAATCAGTATTTTAATATTTATTTAATGATATTATTTCTAAGGTATTGTTATCAATATCTTCAAAGTATAAGACTTTTTTTCCTTTATTTGGTCCTGCTGGTATAGTAGTTGGTGTTCCAACAAATTTTACTCTGTTTTTAATCAATTTATTTAAAAAAAAATCAAAATTTTTAATATCAAAACAAATATGAGAACTCCCAATATTATTGACGCAAGTATCTGCCTTTGTACCCTTTCCACTAGTATATTCAATTAATTCTAAATAAAAATTCGCTTTTTTTAAGTAAGCAATTTTTAATTCAGCATTTGTTATACCAGTCACTAGTTGTGAGAATTTTTTGTTTCTTTTAGAAAAATTTACTAATTTAAAGTCTAAAACTTTTTTATAAAAATTAATTGATTTTTTTAAATTTGAAACTGTAAAACTTGTGTGATTTAATCTCACTATCATTTGTATACTAAAACTTTTCTTTTAACTTTATTAAGTAAATTATTTGTTAAATATTTATGCCATTTACTCAGAGAACACAAAAAATTGAAAATCTCTTTTTCAGAAGTTTTATAGAAATAATATTCGTTTTTTTTATATTGTAGTCCGATTTTTTTGATTAATACTAAATTAATATTATTTGCTGTATTTTTTTTATCTTTCTTAATATAAGAGATCAATTTTGTAAGTGAAATAGTTTTATCGAACCATAGATTTAATCCAGATTTAATCATTAAATTTTCAATAATTTTAAACTCTTTTAAACTCATTAATTTTTTTTTAAAAGAAAAGTAATTTGCTAAGTAAATCCCCGACGAGATAGCATCACCATGCCTTATTTTGTTGTTAAAAATTTTTTCAATAGCATGTCCAAATGTATGTCCTAAATTACTTGCCAACGAATGTTTTTTTGAAATTTTTGCTCTTGTTAAGATAGTAAGTCTTATAATTTTTTTTAAAATGTTATAATTTATATTATTTGGTTTTCTTAAATTTTTATCTATTAAATTAATTATTTGCTTATTACTTAATAGTCCATATTTGAATATTTCTGACAATCCTTGTCTAAAATTAATATAATTATTAGTTATGTTAAGTTCTGGTAATAAGAATATTTTTTCTGAAAAATAAATATTGCCAACAGTATTTTTTGATTTATCAGTATTTACACAAGTTTTACCTGCACTCAAGGCGTCTACTTGAGACATTAAAGTTGTTGGTATTGACCAAAAAGAAATTCCTCTCATATATACGGAACAACAAAAACTAATTAAATCACTTACTGTGCCACCGCCTATTACTAATACAAGATCAGATTTATTAATATTTTTCTTTTCGAAATATGAAATTATTTTTTTTACATTTTTAAAATGTTTAAGATTTTCATTTGCACATAATTTTTGTAAAAATATTTTTTTTTGAATTTTTTTTATCTTATTTTTAAATAAATCATAAACATTATTGTCACAAAAAATAATACAATTTCTATATTTAGATTTATTTATGTGCTTGATAAAGTTATGATTTTTTAAATTATCAAAAAAAAAAACTAATTTTTTTTTAGGGTATTTAAAATGAATTTGGATCTTTTTCATCTAACGTCTTCTTGATTTTGAATTAAAAACTTACCGCCAGACGCATCTATTATTGAACCATTTAGGTAATCAGCTTCTTTAGAAATTAAAAAATTTACTATATTAGATATATCTTTTGTTGAACCAAATTTTCCAATTGAAATAGATTGTAGTAATTTTTTTTTATTTTTTCTAATATTTTGTAAATTCATTTTTGTTGGAACTACTCCTGGAATTATCCCATTTACTTTTGCAATACCCATTGCATAAAATTCAGCAGCCATAGTTTTTGTAAAAACACTGAAAGCAGTTTTTGAGGCTGCATAGGTAGCTCTGCCGAATGACGGAATTATAGTTGCAAATGATAATATGTTTATAATATTTCCTAATCTTTTATTCTTTTTTTGTTGTTTAGCAAATGCACATGAAATTAAGCATGGTATAAAGCAATTTGTATTAAAATCTTTTTTCAAATCATTAATTCTTAAATTAATTATTTTTTGAAAATTATATATACCAGCATTATTAATTAATACATCAACATTAATCTTTGACTTTTCTACTCTTGTGCAGAATTTTTGCACTTCAGACTCATTATTAAAATCGAGTTCAATCAGGCAAATCCTTTTCGAATCTTTTTTTTGCCAATCCTTGATTTTTTTTTTATTTCTGTAAGTAACAAATATTTTATTTCCATTATTGTATAAAGATTTTGCTATTTCTTCTCCAATACCAGATGTTCCGCCTGTCACTAGAATATTTTTTTGATCTATCATCTCTTTAGTTCTGTTTTATCAATTAGTTCATCATAATTATATTTTTTTTTAGATTTTTTTCCTAAAAGTTTATACCAAAATATCGGGGAAATTCCTGAGCCTGGTCTTTTTATACATAAATTATGATTCGCAAAGATATCTCCTTTATTTATATTTATTTTAGATAAGATTGATTTTCTTGCTACGTTTATATTTTCTCTCTCACTTTTTGATGGAACTTTTTTACCTGAGCCTAACAATTTTTCAGTATTTCTTATTGATTTAATAAATAATTTTAAATCTTTTGGATTTAAGCTTGCAATATGATCTGGGCCTTTCATTAGTTTGTTAATTGTAAAATGTTTTTCAATTACTTCGCTACCCAAAGTTACCGCCGCTATGCTCGCTTCATTACCTAGTGTATGGTCAGAGTATCCTACTTTAATTTTAAATTTATCCCTAAGAGTTTTGATTGCTTTTATGTTTGCATCCTCATATGGCGTTGGATAGGCAGTATTACAATGAAGTAAGGTAATTTTTTTTTTATGAGTTCCAGCTTTAATAAGTATTTTTAAAGCTCTTTTAATCTCCCTTAAATTAGCCATTCCAGTAGATAAAAGAATTTTTTTATTAAAACTTCCTAATAACTTTAAGTAAGGAAGATTAGTAATTTCTCCGGATGGAACTTTAAAAGTTTCAATTCCTAATTTTTTTAATTGAAGTAAAGCTTCGTTACTAAACGCTGTTGTTAAAAACTTTATTTTATTTTTTTTACATTCATTAATTAATATAGGATGAGCCTTATCCCAATTCAATTCAAGTTTTTTTACCATTTGATACTGCGTTTCAATCTTATTAGTATTTTTTTTTTGATAGTTTGCCATTACCGCCTTTTTTTGAATAACCGAAGCTTCTACTACTTGAAATTTGACTATATCTGCCCCTGCTTTTGCCGCTATCCTAATTAATTTTAATGCATTTTTTAAAGATCCATTATGATTAACACCAGCTTCAGCTATGATTGTAATTTTTTTCATATCTTCATTTTTTTTTAAAATTTAAATAATTAATATTTTTAATTATTTTAATCATTTTAAATAAAACTTTTTTATTTCCAAAATGAAATTTCATTTTGGATATATTATAATTAAACTTTTTGCTTAAGCATTTTTCAATAGCTTGTTCTATTGATTTATATTCAAAATCCACATTTATTATATTCTTATGCTTAAAACGTCCTTGTTGTCTATTCCCAATATTAATAGTTGGAATTTTAAAAAAAGGAGCTTCTCCGATTCCGCTTGATGAATTTCCAATTATAAAATCAATGTTTTTTAATAATGATAAATAATTATAATAACCAAGCGATGGAAAATATTTAAAATTTTTATAATTTATTTTTTTTAAAAATTTTTCAAAATCATTATGTCCAGGATCTATATTTGTTCCTGATAAAATAAATTGAATATTTTTTTTAACTAAACTTTTATAAATGATCATTAATTGGCCAAGGTAACTAAGTTTAGTGTCATTTATTGTTTGAGGGTGCAGTGAAAATATAGCTGTCTTCATTGACATATCTAATCCCAAATCAGAAAATATTTTAAGTCTATTTATTTTTTTATTATTCTTTATGGAGTACATATTTTCTGTATTTAATATGCCAGTGTTAAAAATAGTATTTGGCTTTTCTCCCATCTGGATCAAGTTTCTTTTATAATTGTTGCATGCTACAAAATGATAGTTGGCTGCTTTGCTTATCATATTTCTTATTTGATTATCTATAGCTCCAAGTGTTTTTTCGCCTCCTGATATATGCACTATAAATTTGTTATGGATTAAACTAAGTAAAACAATATTTAATAATTCGTATCTATCACCTAAAATAATAACAATTTTAAATTGATAATTTTCAAAAACGAAATTTAATTTTTTTAGAGACTCGGCTTCTCTATTAATTATTTGTTTATTTGTTGATCCTATTAATCTTGTAGAATAAATGTGTGTTATTTTAATTTTTTCTTTAAGAATTTCATTAATTGTCTCCCCCCTTTTTTTTGAAAGGTGTGAGCCGCCAACGAATAAATGAGATTTAATATATCTTAATTTATTTAATTTTTTTATTAAAGGAAGTAAAATCCCAAAATCCGCTCTAGAAGTTGTAAAAATAGCAATTTTTTTCATTTATTTTAATTTTATTGAATATTAATTCTTTATTATAGTTTATAAAAAAATTATTGTTAAAATAAGTATTAATATAACCAGTAAACAAGATTACATGATTTTAATTAAAAGATTATCCCATTTATTGGTTATCTTTTTAAGTCCTTTAGTATTAATTGAAGCTATAATTTTTTATTTAATAAAAAGAAGTAACAAAGAATTTTATTTTCAATCTTTTATTAGAGTTTATTGTATAAGTTGTGGTCTTTCTAACTTGTTAATGTCGAAATTTATAACTTTTTCATAGGCTAATTTTTTAAAAAAAAAGAAGGTTTGTTGAGTCTTCTCTTGGGTATTGAAGTTTTTTTTGAAATTTTAAAATACTTGTTGGGTGCATGTTCGCTCTAAATCCAACTCTTATTCCTATGTCAGATAATATTTTTAAAGTTGTTTTGTTATAGGAATTACAAGGATGTGACATTGAAATAGGATTTGAGCAAAATTTTTTTATAAATTCGACATTTTTGATGTATTGATTTTTTTGTTGCTTTTTATTAAGTTTTTTTAAATCTGTTGGGTGATCATAAGAATGTAACCCTATGATATGACCTTGATTATTTAGAGAAACTAAGTCTGATTTTGTCAACCAAAGCCCAGATATCAAGTCATTATAGGATAAACCTCTAGATTTTATAATTTTATCAACAATTTTAAAATATTGCACTGAACTTAGCAAAATATCTCTTACGTAACGATATTTAATATCATCTTCAGAGTAAAAGGGGAATTCCAATAATTGATTTTTTTTCCACTTCCTATATTTGTCACTTTCTATTGAAAGTTTAACTTTAGCTTGAAAAAAAAAATTTTTATAATAATCCTCTATTTTATTGTAGTAATGATATCTAAATCTTCTGAATACATCTAGCCTTGGGTATTTACCACTATATTGGGCAGAATATATAAACCAAAAAGCTTTTAGTTTATACTTATTGAGCACAGGCAAAGCTACATCAAATTGACTTTTTAACCCATCATCAAAAGTTATGCAACGATGATTGGCTTTAAGTTTGTTTTTATTAGATAAAAAAATCCATTCATCGGCAGATAAAATATTTTTTATACCAACGAAATTTAGAATTCTTTCGAATTGATTTTTAGATAAAGAATTTGCTGTATCTGGCTTATGTGTTTTACCGTGAAAATGATGAAACATTATGCCGTGAGGAAAACTCATTTTTTTTCTTTTTAGGTTTATAAGCTATATAATCAACACCTCTTAACCCGGCATATCCTTTAAATAAAATTTGAAAATTATCAATCTTTTTTCTAATAATATTTGGATTTGTGGTTAATTTTAGTATTTTTAGAAATTCCTCAATCTCGATAAAAAAAACTTTTAATCTATCAACCAATTTAAATTTAGTAGTTTGTTTTGATAATGATTTTAAATTTTTTATTTTTTTTAATAAGACATTATTTGGGATATTATTATCAATTTTTATATTCCTTATCAATTTTACAAAGGTATTAATTTCTTTATAAAATAAATTACTATCTCTTAAAAATTCAAAAGATGAAATATTTTCAAGTTCTCCTTTATTTAATATCATCCAAAGTGTTTCATTAATTTTGCCACCTTCTTTTAGTGCTGGCAAATTTTTAATTTTAGATAAAGATGATGTTCCTTTTCCGAAAAAATTTATACTTGGAAAAGAGTTTACATACTCCAATCCTTCAGTCTCAATAAATTTTAACACTTCATTAACTGTTGGATCGTCTTGCTGCTGAATTACCCAACGGTCGAATATTATTGCTCGTCTTGTTCGGGGTATAGCTTTCTGGGAACGGTCAATATCTTCTGAAAATAAAATTTCAGCTATACTAACAATTTCTTCATATACATTTTCTAAAATAATTTTTTTTTTGGTAGATTTTTGTATTATATAATAAATAGCATATCTTTGAAGCATTTCTTGCAATCCTCCATATGTATTACGATCACCATAAATTACATAACCGCCAGGTTTAGCTAGTGAGGCTAAAATTTTAAATGCTCTAGCCTTGTCTCCTACATGCGTAAAAACACCTCTTGAAAGACTAACATCAAATTTTTCTCTTAAAGAATTTAAATTAATGTCATAAAGACTTGAATTTATGAATGAATGTTTTTTAAAGCTAGGAGAAAAATTTAAAAATACTTTTTTTGAGATTTCTAAGGCATCCTTATTCATTTCAACCAGTGTCAATGTTGCTCCATATTTTGCTAAACTAATAGAATTATCACCTGTACCAGATCCTAGATCTATTACTTTTTTTCCCAAAAAAAATTCTGGAGGAAGCATCAATCCAAATCTAAATAGATTTGTTATCTTATTATGGTGATTAAAAAATTCACTTTTATCTTTTAAATGCGAGAAATATTGACTAGGTATTTCTTTTTTAAAAGTTGATAATGTTTGTTTTTCAATAAATTTATTTTTTTTAAATTTTTTGATTTTAACAGTCATGATTAAAGAAAGTCGGTAAACTTAACATAATAAACTAAATTAATGCAATAAATAATTAATAAAATTTTAATATCTGATTTGTTTATCGTAAGACTTCAATTTATTTAAAAATAACTCTCTAATTTACTCTCTCTTACTGTATCCAAAGTAGCACAATGAATTCCACCTCCTTGAGTGTAAATATGCCGCATTTGTATTGGTATTACTAAAAATTTTTTTCTTTCAAGAAGTTTGATTAATGAAACTTGTCTTTGATCTACTATTACTGTTTTTTGGTCGAGTGACAAAAAATTTAAACCAACCCAAGGAGAAGACATATCATGAAGATTTGTTGCAAATCCCAGAGACTCAAGTTTATACCCAATCGGATCACGAATCTGTTTTTGATGCTTAAGCTCAACGTCAGATATTGGTGCAACATCTGAGAAATAAATCTTGTCCCATTTATCAAAAATTTTTGGACAATTTTTTTTGGAAACACGGGTGCTATTTAATAACACAAGTCCAGGTTTGAGACACATTACAGTGGAGTCAATATGACTTGATCGGTAAATATCTTTAGTAGTATGTACTCTATACTCATTACCAAGAACACTTTGCAACCATTTAGCACCTAATTCGTTACCAGATGATAGATTAGATAAAGAAGATCTTTGCCCATACGCAAGGTGTTTGCGGCCTCAAATAGAATTTCATTTTCTTCGAGTTTATGAAGTTTTTCAAGACGACCACCTGTTAACCGTTGATGTTTAAGATCTTCAGAGGTTAAAATTCTATGATTTTCATTTCTGAAATAAGGTAATTTAGCATTGTAATTAAGTATCGGTTTTGGAGCTGCTACCCATTTAAAACCATTTTTAAGATACTTGTACCAAATATGATATAATGCTGCAGTTTCATAATATCTACTTTCTAGATAAGAAGGACTTTCAATTACAGAGTTTCCAATAACTAAGTTTAAATCTCTAGTATTGTAACAATTATTGCTTGTACTCATCCAAAAGGGAGTATTATAAAATTTTGAATAATCGAAAGGCTTTGGTCTATGAACAACTGCTCCAAAGTTTTTCAATGTTTTAGATAAATTATCTAAATCTTCTTCTACTTCATCGTAAAACCATTTTGGACAAGCTTTTTTTGCAAGTTTTATAGCCTTGTCCATAATCTTTTTTGAGGGCGGTTTACTTTTTTTCCATGTCAAAGTAGCAAGGCTACCTTTTGCTGTTCCTACAATAATTTCTTTAAGTTTATCCCATTCATTATGGGAGTTAATTTTACTAATATATTTTTTCATAATAATTAATTAAAAATTAATCTAAAATATAAATAATAATTTTATTTAATATAAACATTTTAGACTATTTAAAAAAATATCTTACATATAGACTGCATAAATTTTAAGTAAAGAAGATACTTAAATTGTAACGAAGCACCATTTTAATTTATTATGATATAAATGACATTAAGTTAAGGTTTATAATTTATTTTATGATTTATTATATAATGATATTGGATAGATATATTTTCTAATGTCAATTTAATAGAATAATAAATTATATAGGCGGTATTACTTATTTTTTACAATTTTATTTTACAAAAAATGTAACTAACCTAAAAAAAATTATTTACATTTTTCAACTTTTTTTTTGTATTGTGAAATTACATAAGAAAGCTCAATTTCGCCTAAACCAACTCCAAAAAAATTACGTATCATGTTTAGTGGCCCATTAAAATTTTTTACTACTATTTCAATTATTGTGTGATTATTTAAGTGTTTATGATTGAAATTATAAATATATTTTATTTGGTATTTATAATTTTCTTGAATGAAACACGGAATAACGAATTTTTCGTTATTACCATCACTGACTTGAGTCCACCAATTCGCTTTTCCAGTCGCATTATACATTAAAAAATTTGACTCATATACTCTAAGTGGAGGACCAGGGATATTACTTCCTATGATTTCTAAAAGTCCAGGAGAAATATTGCTTTGATTTTTTGCTATCAATTTTTCTAGATGATTTACAAAAACTTGTCGATTTGTTTTGTTTATTATTGCTATCGTTAACATAATTATATTAAAAAAAACAATTACAACACCACTAACTTTAACTAAAGTTTTTAAAAAACGAGTGGATGAGTTATCAAAAAAATATTGTAAGCAAAGAGTTGTGAAAAGACAGGTCGGCAGTATTATTAGAAAAGCTTGCCTACCATTCCAGTCAGTTATATCGAGTAATGTTGATGATTTTCCAACTGCATTGTAGGGAAATGAACCGGCAAAAAAGATAATTAATGACCAAATCAACCATTTTGGATTGTAACTATATTCTGGTCTATTCACCTTAATTCCCTTATTTCTAAATAAAAAATTTATGAAACCTAAACAAATAATAATGATGATAATTGGCAATAAGTAAGTACTTTGTCTTAGCATGGAGAACATTAACAAAGCCAAACCATCAGGACTGAAGATTATAAGGTTATTATAATTTTTATAAATTTCGTAAGGTGGAAAAATTTGTTTTATAATTAAATAGCAGATTATACATATTAGCAGAATTAGGATAGTTTTTAAGCTTGGATATATCAACCATGACTTACGTATTTTAATATTGTTTTGAGTATCATAAATGTATGAAAGTATTGGTAAAAAAAATAATTGTGATTGTAAACTGAGTGATATAATTAGTACTGTGAAACCAACTATTATTTTTAAAAAATTTTTAGAGTGAATTTTCCTTAGTGAAAATAAACCTAGCGCCATACAACCCAAGTGAAGTGTCATAATGCTAGAAAGAAGATTTCCCCAAGAATAAAACGTCGCAACCAAAGTCATAAAAAAGCAACTAGTAACCTTCGAAAGTTTGATACGATTTTTCGCTAGTAAGTAAATTTCGTTCAAAAAAAAGCTCATAAATGCAAGAACTAAAATAGCATTCATGTTTTTATATGATATGCCAATAAACTGGGAAGCTTTGATTGTTGCTAAACTCAGTGGATATTGAATATACCAAGTAGTTTCAAGAAAGTAAGATTTCAAACCATAAAAATTTTTGATAAGACTTGCATATTCAATAATTGTTCCATCCCACATATCTCTTGGAAGTCTGAGTGTTGGTAAAGTAACAAAAAAAAAGAAGAAAGTTATAGGGATTATTTTCATAATTTTTTTGGTTGTTATAAATTTAATTTTTTAAAAAAATAATTTGGGATTATCTTAATCACTATCATCACTGTTCACCAAAATGTAGGCACATACACTTCGTCTCTTCTTTTTTTATACCTGCACGATCTTTGTCGCAATAGCAGCCGGCTTGGTTCAAAGCAATTCTTTTTTTAAACGAAGCTGTCATGGGCGTATCCACAAAACCCGGCTTTATCGTCACTACCGATACATTAGATTTATATAGTCGTTACCGTAAACCCGATATAAATGTAGTAACTATCGCTTTAGCTGAACCATACACGTAATTGCTGGCCCTACCTCTTTCGCCGGCAATAGAGGATATAACTGCAATTAGGCTAAAAGTTAAGAAAATTAAAAATAAATTTTGAAATATTGTTAAAGTTATAACTTGGATTCAAAGAATAAATAGAATCAAAATAAGAAAATTCTTTAACAACTGTTGAATTATTAAAAGTTTTAATAAAATATACATTTAGTATATCACTTTAATTTAAAGTAAAATCTTATAAATATATGAAAATATAATTTAAAAAAAATAAATTTATTTGATAAATTTTTTAGTAAATATCAGTCAGATTTTTTTAAGGAGTTATTTTATATAAGATAACTAAGATAAATATAACTAAAGTTTAGTAATTAAAATATGAGCTTTATTTTTTATTTGTCAGTTATTTATATAATATAATACTGTAGAATTACTACATTAAATTTATATATAAAAATTTAAATTAATGAAAAATTTGAGGATACTAGTAACGGGAGCCGATGGTTTTATTGGTTCGCATTTAGTTGAGGCTTTATTGATTAGGGGTTACACTGTTAACGCATTTGTACTTTATAATTCTTTTAACTCGTGGGGTTGGTTGGACAACTTAGATCTAAAAAATAGAAACAATTTTAATGTTTTTTCTGGAGACATAAGAGATAAACAGTTTGTTGAAAATCTTGTTAAAATTTCTGATGTAGTAGTAAATCTTGCTGCACTTATATCAATCCCTTATTCATTTCAAAGTCCGCAATCTTTTTTTGATACAAACGTAATGGGATGTTTGAATGTCTTAGAGTCTTGCCTTAAGTATAAAAAAAAAAAATTAATTCAAATATCTACCAGCGAAGTATATGGAAAAGTGCAAAAGGTTCCAATAAAAGAAAATTTTGCCATAAATGCATATTCGCCATATGCTGCTTCTAAAATTTCATCAGATCAATTGGCTCTATCATTTTACAGAAGCTATGATCTTCCAGTTGTAATTATTCGACCATTCAATACTTACGGGCCAAGGCAATCAGCTAGAGCAATTATTCCAACTATTTTATTGCAGGCAATAAATAAAGAAAAAATAAATTTAGGAGCATTGCATCCAACCAGAGATTTTACATACATAAGTGACACAGTTAATTCTTTAATATTAGCCATACATTCAAAAGATGCGATTGGAGAAGTTATAAACATAGGTAGTGCATTTGAAATTTCAATTAAGGACCTAGTAAATCTAATTTCAAAAAAACTTAATAAAAAAATTTTAGTTCATAAATCGAAAATAAGGACGAGACCAAGTAATTCTGAAGTGGATAGATTGTTATCTTCAAATACAAAAGCTAAAAAAATTCTAAAATGGAAGCCGGTATTTAGTGGATTAAAGGGTTTTGAAAAAGGTTTAAAAAAAACTATCGAATGGTTTGAAAATGAAAAAATTTATAAGATCTATAAATCAAATAGATACAATATTTAATGTTAGATTTAAAAATTTCTAAATTTTTAATAAATTCATTATTTTCTATTCTAAAAGAAAAAAAACTTTATCTACATGAACCTTTGTTTTCCGGTAATGAGTGGAAAAAAGTTAAAAAAGCAATAATTAAAAAAAATGTTGCAGCTCTAGGCGAAGAAAAAAATAGTTTAATAAAAAAAATCATGCAAATAACAAACTCAAAGTATGTAGTTTTAGTTTGCAATGGTACTTCGGCTTTATATTTGGCTTTAAAATTACTTGATTTAAAAAAAAATGAGGAAATTTTGGTACCTAATTTAAATTTTATTAGTTCTATAAATGCAATCTTAGCACTTAATTGTAAACCACATATTGTAGACATTGATAAGAAAAATTTGGGAATTGACGCAAAAAAATTAGAAAATTATCTTTTAAAAAATACCAGTATTATAAAAGGAAAGTGTATTAATATTAAAACTAAAAATAGGATTAGAGCAATTATACCAACTTATATTTTTGGCAACTGCTACGATGTATTAAATATTAAAAAAATTTGCAAGAAATTTTCTTTAGAATTAATTGAGGATGCTGCAGAGGCTTTAGGAACTTATTATAATGATAAGCATGCAGGAACTTTTGGGTTTGCTGGAATAATAAGTTTTAATGGTAATAAAACGATCACTACTGGCGGAGGAGGAGCTTTAATGCTAAGAAAAAAAAAAGATTATAACCAAATCAATTACTGGATTAATAATGGAAAAAAAAAATCTCTTTTAAAATATGATTATCATTGCCCATCATTTAATTTTGAAATGCCAAATTTAAACGCTTGTCTTGGATATGCTCAAATATTGAATATAAAAAATATATTAAATTATAAAAAAAAAATTCATTATCAATATAAAAAACTTTTTAAAAAAAATAAAAACTTTACATTTTTTATTCCTGATAAAAAAAAATCAAAATGGAATAATTGGCTTCAGTTCTTAATATTAAATACAAGCAAAAAAAATTTAAAAAATAAAATTATCAAAAATGGCATTAAAAAAAATGTTTTTTTTCGACCAGCATGGAATTTATTAAGTAATTTAGACGTAAAAAAATTTAATTATTTAAAAATGGATAATTTAAATAATAGTAAGGATATTTTTGAAAAAATAATTTGTTTACCTTCATGCTCTCAAAAAACTTATTTAGAATATTTAAAAAAACTTAAATAGAATGAAATATTTAGATAAAAATAAAATTAAAGAAAATATACTAAATTATAAAAGTTCTATTAAAAAAAGTATAGAAGTTTTAAATGAAACAGGCTTAAGAGCAATTATTGTTGTTGATAGTAAAAAAAATTTTTTAGGGATAGTTACAGATGGAGATATAAGAAGAGAGGTTTTTCAAAAAAATAATATTAAAAGTAAAATAATAACAATTACTAATACTAATTGCCTAACTTTGGTAAAGCAAAAAAATATTAAATTAGCAGCAAAGAAATTATTATTTAATTATAATCTTGTCGCTGTTCCTGTTCTAAAAAAAAGAAAAATTTTAGGTATTTATACAAATTTATCAAATAATTCAGAGTTTCTTGAAAACAATAATAACAAAGTTATTATTATGGCTGGTGGAAAGGGGACTAGATTATCTCCATTAACCAAGAATACACCAAAAGGACTCCTTAAATATAAAGGAAAGACCCTGTTAGAGAATATAATTCAAAATTGTAAAAAATCAGATTTTAAATCTTTTATCATCTCAATAAATTTTCTAGGAGATAAGATTATAAATTATTTTAAAAAAAAAAAAAATATCAGTTTTATTAAAGAAACTAAACCTCTCGGTACAATTGGATCATTAAGGCTCATAAAAAAAATCAGCAGAAATTTTTTAGTTCTTAATTGTGATGTAATTACTGAGTTAAATATGAAAAAATTTATAAATTATCATATTATGAGTAAATCTATAATGACAATAGGGATTAAAAAATACAAGTATCAAAAACCTTATGGGGAGATATTAGTAAGGAATAATTTATTAAATAAAATTCAAGAAAAACCTTTCGAGATTTTAAAAATTAATTCTGGCATTTATGCTTTTAATAGCAAAATAATTCCAATAATTAGAAAAAATAATATTAAAAATATTGATGAATTAATAATTCTTCTTAAAAAGAAAAAAATTAAAATAAATGTTTACAATATTAAAGAAAATTGGATTGATTTAGGGCAAAGAGAATTTTTTTCACAACTAAAAGAATGAAAGACAAAATTTTATTTTTTATAATACAATTAATAAGTTTTTTCCCATATAAATTAATCAATAAAATAATAACCATTTTAAATTATTCTATAGGAAAAGGATTTTACCATTGTACTGAACCTAGTGTTAAAAATGAAGTAAAATGTATATCAAAATTAATTCAAAAAAAAATAAAAGTTATTTTTGATGTTGGTGTAAATATTGGTTTGTATACTGATCATTGCATTAAAATTTATCCTAATGCTAAGTATTTTTTATTTGAGCCGAATTATAAAAATTTTAATTTTTTAAAAGAAAAGTATAAAATTTTAGATAATGTTAAAATTTATAATTATGCAATATCAGATAAAAATAAAAAAAATGGAATTTTGTACTCGAACTTTAATGGTTCTGGTTATGCATCATTAATTAGGAGAAATTTATTGCATAGGAAAATAAATATGAAAAAAATAAAGGAAAATATAAAAACTATTACGTTAGAAAATTTTATTATTAAAAATAAAATAAAAAATATTGATTTATGTAAAATTGATGTTGAGGGACTAGAGTTAAATGTTTTACAAGGAATAAATAAAAAAATTAATATAGTAAATTTAATACAATTTGAAATTAGCTCAGGGCAAATTGAATGTAAAAACTATTTTAAGGACTTTTGGTATTTCTTTAAAGAAAATGGTTATCAAATCTTTATTATAACACCTTCTGGTCCTCAAATCATTGAAAATTATAATGAAAGATATGAGTTTTTTAATGAAACAAATTATATAGCTTTAAAAAATAAATTTTCAGAAATAATACAATCATAACAAAAATTATTTTTATGAGAAATTTATTCATTTGTTTATCACCTGCTCAAATATTATATTCTGTTGAAGTAATAAATAAAATTCAACTTAAAACAGATCAATGTGATCTTTTTTATTATGATTATAAAGAAAGTCCAATAACTCAGTATTATTTAAAAAAAAATAAAAATTTTTTTAACAAAATTAATTTTTTTTTAATAAATAAAAATTTTCCCTTTTACGTTTTTGAGATAAGAAAATTTTTTAAAAATCAAATTTATAATCAAATCTTCCTGTGTAATACCGAGGGTATTATTGAATATTATATTCTGAGTTTTTGTAGTTTTAAGAATTTAAATACTTTTTATGAAGGATCTTCAAATATATTTAAAATAAATGAAAATTTATTAATAAAAGATAAAATATTTAAAATTTTTAAAGATCTAATCTATTTTATTTTTGGCAATAGATACAGCAAAAGAAAAATACTCAGTATTTACAAAAATCATTATACAATTTCTAAAAATGATTTAAATAAAACAAATAAAAATATAAAAATAAAAAACCCTTTTTCTAATTTCAAAAATAAATATTTAAAAAATAAACCTAAAAAAAAGATTAGTGTAGTTGTAGGCACTTGTATCCAAGACTTTTCTAAGACTAATAAAGATTTGTTAAAATACTTTTTATTTAGGACTGAAAAATTTATTTTAAAATTAATAAATAGCGAGAAGATAGGTGAACAAACTCTTTTTTATCCCCACCCAAGATCTGTTAAATATTACTTTAAAAGTAAAAAAATTAAAATTGTTAATTCAAAATTAATTATTGAGGATTTTATTAAAAAAAAAATCTTCTCCGGTTACAAGGTTAAAATATATTGTAGTGTTCTTTCCAGTTTATTTTATAGTATACCTCATCTTAAATATAATTTTTATTATTATAAAAAATATTATTATAATAAAGATGTTATATATAGATCTAAAAAAAAATTCCCAAACACCCCTCATCTAGAATTATGAAAGTGTTGTGTTTAATACTTGCAAGATCTGGATCTCTAAGATTAAAAAATAAAAATTTTAGAAAAATTAATGGAAAATCCTTATTTGAAAAAACTTTATATTTTGCAAAAAAATGTAAATTTATTAAAAAGATTTATTTATCTACTAATGATGAACTTTTAATAAATAAATATAAAAATATGGTTTTAATACCCTGGAAGAGGCCAAATAAATATTCAAATTCTAAATCATCAAGCAATTCTGCTATTATTCACTTTTTAAGATGGTATAAAAAAAAAGTAAAAAAAAAATTAGATATTATATTATTATTACAACCTACGAGTCCTTTCAGAAATTTAGAAACTTTTAAAAAAGCTTTATTTTTATTAAAAAAAAATATGAAATGTTCTGTTGTAGGTATATCTCCTATAAAATTTAATAAAAACAGTAAAAAAAAAATTATAATTGATAATAAACAATATTTTGTAAATGGATCACTATATCTCTCATCAATAAAATACTTTCTTAAGTATAAATCCTTTTTTTCAAAAAAAACTTCATATATAATTCAAGAAACGAAAAGAGAGTCTATAGACATAGATACAAAAAAAGATCTAATTAAAGCAAGGTTACTAGCTTAATAAATTATTATTTTTAATCCACATGTAAGTTTTGAGCAGACCTTCTTTTATAGATGTATTTGCAACAAAATTTATATAATTTTCAATTGCATTATTATTAGCTAAACTTTTTTTTGGGTCTAATTTATTTTTTGGCTTATAGAGAATTTTAGCTTTTTTATTTGTGATTTTTTCAATCAGTCTTACAAGCTTCATAATCTTAATTGTTTTTTTTCCTCCTATATTAAATATTTGATAAAAACTTTTATTTTTTTTTAACGTACAAAGATAAATAGTATTAACGATATCCTCGATGAAGGTATAATCTCTAAAGTTATTTCCATTGTTAAAAAGCTTTATTTTTCTATTATTTATAATAGATTTGAAAAAAATGTTAACAGACATATCCGGTCTTCCATAAGGTCCATATACTGTAAAAAATCTAAAACCTATTGAGTTTATATTTTCGATTTGATTATAATAGTAAGCAATATTTTCGTTACAAATTTTTGTTAATCCGTAAATAGACAATGGTTTATTAACATTGATTTTTTCATGTGAGGGGTAAATATTTGAATTACCATAAACCGAACTTGATGATGCATAAAATATTTTTTTTATCTTCCTCTCTTTTGCAAACTCGAAAACTGAAATAGTTTTTTCTATATTTTCTCTTATATAAAATTTAGGTTTTTCTACCGACGTTCTCACTCCAGCTTGCGCAGCCAAGTGTATAATAAATTCAATATTTTTTTGTTTTATTATATTTATTTTATCAAGATCTGTTTTGTAAAAAATAAAATTTTTTTTTTTTTTTAAAAGTGAAATTCTTAATTTTTTTAATTTTGGATTATAAGTTTTACAAAAATTATCTAAACCTATTACTGTGTAATTTTTTTCCAAATATTTATAGGCAAGATGAAAACCAATAAAGCCAGCTGATCCAGTAATTAGTATTTTTTTTTTCATTCTTCAATAAAATTAAATCTTACAGATAAGATTATATAAAATCAAAAAGTCTTTTACTAAAAAAATATTATTATAAACTTTTTATAAAAATAGCTAGATAGATCTTAATATTTATTTATTAGTCCAAATTGAATTATTAGATTATGAAAGTTATTTTTTATAAATTTAATAAAATTTTTAAGTAATTAACTACGTGTTTTATGCAATAATTTATATTTGGTGTTAGCATAATGTATTCTTTTATAGCTTGTTTTTCTAGATTCATTTCTCTTTTTGACTGTTCTAGCGGAGTAAAATAATTATTTATTTTTGCTTTTTTCAAAAATTTTTTTTGTTCAAGATATCTTTTTTGTGCATTTGTATTTCTTGTTAGTGAATTATTAGTTAAGTTAACCTTAACATCAAAGTCTTTTATACTATGTATTTTGTAATTATTTCGTAGAGCTCTTATAAAAAAATCAAAATCTTCATTTATACTCAGATTTTCATCTAGACCCCCTAAATTTTTGACATTTTTCTTTAATAGCACATAATTATTTAAATAAGAACAAATTCCATTTTGAAATTTCCCAATTAAATCAACATTTTGTTTTGAAGGAATTGTTTTTAGAAAATTTATTTTTACATTGTTTCTTATAGAATGAGAATGAACACCAATCATATTCTCAATTTTTTTAGTATTTTTTTTTATATAGTTAATTTTTTTTTTAATATAATTTTCCAACATTTCATCGTCTACGTCAAAAAAAGTTATTAAGTTTCCATTGGCTTTTTTTAGACCATGATTTCTAGCCGACGATGGTCCTAAATGTTTTTGGTAAAATAAAGTAATATTTTTAAATACTTTTTTATATTTGTTAATTTTTTTTTTATCGATTTTATTTTTTGAACCATCGTCAACAATTACAATTTCAAATGGCAATAGTGTTTGGTTAAGTATTGAATTAATGCATCTGTCTAAATAAATTGAATTATTATATACGGTTACAATTATAGTTAATTTTAATTTCACAATTTAATTAATTTTTATATTTAATAGTATAACAATATATAATGAATTTAATTTATTCCAAAAATTTAAAACCTTTAATTTCAGTTGTGGTGCCTTGTTATAATTCAGGAGAATTTTTAAAGACCAGTTTACAAAGTATTCTGCATCAATCATATCTGAACTTTGAGATTATCTTAGTAAATGATGGATCAACCTGCAAAACTACTAAAAAAATATTAAAATTTTATAGGAAAAATAAATTTATAAAGATTGTAAACCAAGAGAATAAAGGTTTGTCATCTGCAAGAAACAGAGGAATCCAGGAATCTTTGGGTGAATATATATTTTTTTTAGATTCTGACGATTCAATCTCCAAAGATTGTTTAGAAAAATTGTTTAATTTAATAAAAAATAAAAAAAATATTTACAGCTATTCATCATTTACCCTAACTGGTTTGTATAGTGGCTTTTTGAGTAAAAGTTATAATTTCTTTGAGCAGTTATTTTCTAATCAAATTCCATATAGCTGTTTATATCCTAAAAATCTTCTTGTTAAATTAGGAGGCTATGATGAAAAAATGAAAAATGGTTTCGAGGATTGGGAGCTTAACATTAGAATGGGAATAAACAATTTTCATGGAATAAGCAGTAATGAAAAGCTATTTTACTATAATGTTTCGAATGATGGAATGCTTAAAAGTATTTCATTAAAAAAATATTATCAAATATACGAGTATATAAGATACAAGCATTCTTCTATTTATTCTATAAAGAATTTACTAGCAATTTATAAAAAATATAAAAATAAAAAAAGTACTCATAGTTTGATATTATATTTTATTTATTATTTTTACTTAAAAATTTTACCCAATAAAATTTTAAACTATTTATTGAAGTATGTAATGTTATTATCGCACACGGCAAGAATACTAAAAAATAAAAAATATTATTATAAAAAAGTTAAAAAAATTTTGCATGTGATAACAAGTTCCGATTTTGGTGGGGCAGAAAAATCTTTAAGAAATTTAATTATAAACTCCCCTTCAATTAAACATCAAGTTATAATATTAAAACATAAAACTAAAACTTCAGTAAATTTCGGTGTTAATACAAAAGTTTTTAATTTGGATATGTATCCAAAAAGGGTTTCTTTTTCTAGAATTTTCAAATTATATAAATTATTGCTTAAATTAGATTATCAAGTTGTTAATACATGGTTATATCACTCTGATTTTCTTGTTTCTTTTTGTTCATTATTTTTATTTAAAAAAAAAAAAATTGTTTGGTCGATTCATAATAATAATTTAGACAGTAAAGTTATAAGTTATAATACAAAAATAATTGTATTTTTTTGCAAATTAATGTCCTATTTTTCGCCTTCTTTAATTATCTGTACTTCAGAATCAGCTTTAAAAAATCATATTGATTACGGATATAATAAAAAAATAATGCATTTTAACCCTCCTATTTTTTTTCAAGATAATTATAAAAAAAAAGTTAAATCTATCTCGAATTTAAAAAATTATAATAATAAAAATAAAAATAAAAAGATAATTATGCTTGGTTGCTTAGCAAGATGGGATGTTCAGAAAAATCAATTATTTTTAATAGATTGTTTGAGCGAATTAAAAAAAAAAGGTTTCAAGTTTCATTTATTAATGGCTGGATCAAATATCACAAAAGATAATAGTAATTTAGTTAACTTTATCAAGGAAAAGAAACTAATCAATGACATTTCTTTATTAGGTGAAATAAAAAATATTAAGATTTTTTTTGAGAAAATTGATCTAAATATACTTCCTAGTTTAAGCGAAAGTTTTCCTCTGGTAATTAACGAAGCTAGTTTTTTTTCAATACCTTCCCTAGCCAGTGATGTTGGTGATGTATCGATAACTTTAAGTAACTCAGGATGGGTATTTAAATCAAATAATAAGAAAAGTTTTAAAACTAAGTTTAAACAAGCTTATAAAATTTTTTTTAATAAAAATTTATGGAGGCTAAAACAATTAGAAGCGCACAATAAGTTCATTGATAATATGAAAAACCAAGAAAATACTAAAAACTATCTTAATTTGTTAGCCAAGGATTGTTGAATATATGTGCGGAATAAATGGTTTTTTAATAATGAATAAAAAATCGCAAAATGTTGAAGATTATTACGGAATAATCAAAACTATGACACATTCGATTAAAAGAAGAGGCCCAGACAGTTTTGGATATTGGAATAATTATGAAAAAAATCTTTTTTTAGGGCACCGGAGATTATCAGTTATTGATTTTTCAGAAAAGGGAAATCAGCCAATGTTTAGTGAAAAAGGAAATTGGGTGGTCGTATATAATGGAGAGATATACAATTTTAAAGAATTAAAAAAACACTTGGACATAAAAAATGATTTTAACAATTATGGGGACACTTGGGTTCTAGTAAATTTATTTGAAAAATTTGGATTTGAGAAGACTGTATCAATGCTTGAAGGTATGTTTGCTATCTCAGCATACAATCTTTTAGATAATAACTTATATATTTCAAGAGATAGATTTGGAGAAAAACCACTATACTACTATCATAATAAAAATTATTTTATTTTTGGTTCAGAGTTAAAGGTATTTAAAAATTTTCCAGATATTAACTTAGAAATTTCAGAGACGAGCATAAAAGATTATTTTAGATTAAATTATATTCCATCTCCACAAACTATCTATAAAAATATTTTTAAATTGACTCCTGGTTCAAATATAAAAATAAATATTAATTCCGGTTCAATTGAAAAAAAAAATTACTGGGAAATAAAAAATGAGAAAAAAAATGAAAACAAATATTGCGATATAGTCAAAAATGCTGATCGTATTTTAAATGAAACAATTAATAAGGAATTAATCTCAGACGCTAAAATTGGATGTTTTTTATCCGGAGGAATAGACTCTACTTTAGTAGCATCTATTGCTTCATCAAAAATAGAAAATTTAAAAACATTTACACTAAAAAGTTCTAATTATCATTTTGATGAGTCTTCATTTTCAAAAAAAATTGCAAACTATTTAAAAACAGAACATTATGAATTTGAAATTCAAAAAAAAGATATCACAGAAACGTTTTTTAAAATGAAAGAAATTTATGATGAGCCTTTTGGTGACAGTAGTCAAATTCCTACTTATCTATTGTCTAGGTATGTTAAAAATTACGTAACAGTAGTTTTAAGTGGTGACGGTGGAGACGAAATGTTCCTAGGTTACAAAAGATATGAGTATTTTCATAAGTATTGGAAATTTGTCAATTTTTTTCATTTAAATTTTAGAAAGTTTTTTTCCAAATCTTTAAATTTCCTGAGTGCCGATGCTTATGATAAAATATTTTTTTTTTTAAATAAAATTACATTCAGTAATTTAAAATATTATAATACTGGATATTCAATTCAAAAATTTAGTGAGTTAATTGTAAAAAAAAATATTAATGATAGTTTTTATTTTTTAATTGAAAATCAAATAAGTTTAACAAACTTATTTGTTAACAAAAAAATTTGCGTAGATTATCATACAAAAATTTCAAGTCTTGAGGAGATAATAATACACGATCTTAATAATTATCTGCCTGATGACATTTTGTGCAAAGTGGATCGAGCCTCCATGTATAATAGTCTTGAAGTCCGATCACCATTAATTAATCATAATATATATAATTTTGTTAGCCAGATTCCAATAAACCAATTGATAAATAACGGAGAGATGAAGTCTGTTCTAAAAGATATTTTAAAAAAATATCTACCAAAGCATTTGATAAACACTACAAAAAGAGGTTTTTCTGTTCCAATATCAGATTGGTTAAGAAATGATTTTAAAGATATATTAAATTACTACACTTCTAAAAATTATTTGAGCTATCAAAATTTATTTGATTATAATTATATACATAAAATTGTTAAAGAGCATGAGTCAGGTAATAAGCGTTATGAGAAATTTTTATGGTCATTTTTAATTTTTCAAGATTGGTATTCTGAAAATAAATTAAATATATGAAAATTGCAATTTTTTCTAATTCCTCTTGGAGCATATATAATTTTAGAAGAAATTTAATTAAAAAATTATTCGAACTAAAACATCGTATTATAATTATAAGTTCAAAAGATGCATTTACATCTAAACTCACTAAAATGGGATGTGAATTTGTTAATATTGATTTAAAAAATAATAAAATTTATTTACTTAGCGAAATTTTTTTATTAGTTAAAATAATCTATATTTTTTTTAAAATTAAGCCTGATTGTTTATTGAATTATACAATAAAACCATTAATTTATGGAACATTTCTAGCTAATTTTTTTTCTATAAAAGTTATTAATATGATTACTGGCCTTGGAACTATTTTTATAAAAAATAATTATTTAACAAAAATAGTAATTTTTTTTTATAGAATTTCTTTTAAAAAAGTAAAAGTAGTTTTTTTTCAAAACAAAGATGATCTAAAGATATTTATTGACAATCAAGTTATACCTAAAAAAAAAGCTATTTTAATACCAGGATCGGGAGTTGACTTAAAATTTTATAAATTTTTTCGACTAAAAAAAAAAAAAAAAAAAAAATAAGATTTATCTTAATCTCAAGAATGCTAATTGAGAAAGGAATAGTTGAGTATTTAGAAGCGGCAAGTAAATTTTCTAAAATAAATAATTGTGAGTTTTATTTATTAGGTCCAATTATAGAAAATAATAGTTCAAGTATCTCAAAAGAATTAATTCACAAATTCGTTAAACAAAAAAAAATTAAATATATAGCTTTTGTAAAGAATATAAATAAGCATGTTAAAAATGCTGATTGTGTGGTTCTGCCGTCCTATAGAGAGGGAACGCCAAGATCTCTATTAGAGGCATGTTCTATAGGAAGGCCTATAATTACAACAAATGCTCCAGGTTGTAAAAATGTTATCAGAAATAATTTTAATGGCTTTAAATGTTTTCCAAGAAGTGCAAATTCTTTATTTATTGCTATGAAAAAATTTATAAACTTGACCCATAAACAAAGAATTCAAATGTCTTTAAATGCTAGAAAATTTGTGGAAAAAAACTTTGATGAAAACTTAGTAATTGAAAAATATTTAAACCAAATAAAAATATTAAATGTATAAAGAATTTAAAATTTGCGTCATAGGACTAGGGTATGTAGGACTACCTTTGGCAGTTAGCTTTTCAAAACATTTTTCTACAATTGGTTTTGATATTAACAAAAAAAGAATCAATAATTTAAAAAAAAATATTGATACAAACAATGAGTTGTATGGTTTTAGAAAAAAAAAATTACTATTTACCTGTTTGGAAGAAGATATTAAAAATTCTAATTTTTATGTAGTTGCAGTACCAACCCCGGTAAACAAAAAAAATTTACCAGATTTAAGAAATTTGATAAAAGCAAGCAAGTTGGTTGGTTCCGTTTTAAAAAAAAATGATTTTGTAGTATATGAATCTACAGTTTACCCAGGTTTAACAGAGGAAGTTTGTATTAAAATATTAGAAAAAGTATCCGGATTAAATGTCACAAAAGAAAAAAAAATTCAGGATTTTTACTGTGGTTATAGCCCAGAAAGAATTAATCCAGGTGACAAAATAAATAAATTAAATAATATTACTAAAATTGTTTCTGCTAATAATTTTCATGCTAGAAAAATTATTCAT
>Ga0247843_1002937_pt1 | contig 29331 bp, 23 predicted proteins | sample LaCruzMarch2017__FD_192420 | JGI IMG/M metagenome (GOLD analysis project Ga0247843, IMG submission 192420) | Freshwater microbial communities from meromictic Lake La Cruz, Castile-La Mancha, Spain - LaCruzMarch2017_8m | ecosystem: Environmental > Aquatic > Freshwater > Lake | place: Spain... | reverse complement strand
TTCTTTGAAGATGGCAGGATCCATCTCGACAATAATGCCATTGAGAACAAGATACGACCTCTGGCACTGGGGAGGAAAAACTTCTTATTTGCAGGTTCCCACGAGGGAGCAAAGAGGATCGCTATGATGTATTCCTTTTTTGCTTCCTGCAAGGAGGCAGATGTCAATCCCTACGCGTGGATGACAGATACCCTGAACAGGATTGCAAATCATCCTATCAATAAACTCTCTGAGTTACTCCCTAGTAATTTTAAGAAATTATAAAATATGTACTTAGACAGACGGATACGACAAACTTGTAAATATTGGTATCGGGCGGATATTGAAATTCAGGTTCAGCGGCAATAATGTCTAAATTTTCACTTTGTCGCTGACGGTCTAATCCTGCATAATGGATGAGCGAAATATGAATGTCTTTTTGGTTGCGGTCTTCTCATTTGAGAATAAAACCATCTGCCAACCACTGCATTATTTTCTTGTTGCTTTCGTAAAGGTCTGCCGAAGAAAGCGTTTTGAGTTGCAGAATAATGGATTGTGCTTCCGTTTCGGTGAGATTGGCATTTTGATAGCGAGTGAGCAAGTAGGTTTTTAGGTCTTCTTCAATGAGTAATTCGCTTTCATCTATGCGCACCAAGCTACTGCCCACAAAATGTGGATAGCCTTCATTACCTAAAAGCTCAATAAATGCCTGCTCTAATTTCGATTCTGTGAATTTTCCCATATTTATAATTCACTGATTTTAGTGAAGCGGATTTTATTTTCCTCTACACCTAATGATTTTACAACTGTTTTCCGATTTTCTATTTCAGATTCTCGATGATAAGAAACAATCCATTCCTCGTTTCCACTTAAATAATTCTTTAGTTTTCTCAAATAGGGTAAATCTACTTGTGCCAATGAATGCCCTAATACATAGACTTTTTCAATAGTTGAAAGTTTGGCAAAGAATGATAATTTATTAATAATTACATCTTCGGTTGGTTTAAATGATTTCTGAAAATACCTTCGCACTTCATCCTTACCTCTTTCAATGGAATAATCATATTGGTCCGACATATATTCTTCCCATCTTTTTCGTTCTTCAGGGTCTTCAGGTGGCTGTTCTTCTTGTTTTTCAAATTCTTTTGGATTGATGCCGTGGCCTATAACTAAGTCCTTGCCTTCACCTGCTTTATTGTGTATGTACTCAATGTAATCACGAGATACTCCATAGTATCGTTCTAATGTGTCAGTATAGTTGAACGTAAGGAAAAGGGCGTCAGAGTCAATATTGGCTATTTCAATTTCTGAACTCTTAGGATAACTTACATTATTGATAAATTCTTCAAAAGCCTGACGCATTTTCAAAGTGGCTTTATCTACAATATCCTCAATGTAAATTTGAATATCATAACGGTCTCTATCTCGGAAATCATCACTACCGTAGTTTGGCACGTGTTCTATGTGATTTTCTAATAGTAAATCACCATCTATTCCTGCCAATGATGCTTCAAACTCCCACCACATTGAGTCTTTTAGACTCTCTTCATCTTCTTCATCTAAATCTCCAAACCCATAATATTCCAAAAACACATCATATATCTGGCTGTACTTATTTTTCAAAAATAGTCCAAAAGACGAGTACCAAGTATCTAGATTGTGATGTAAATCAAAACCGTTTCCAATTACGTAAAGACTTTTGCTTTTTGATGATTTTGTCATACCTAAATTTATATTTTGCAATTAAAATGGAAGATGGTCCTCTTCTATATCAGTTTCAGAATCAATATTTTCCTGCGTTTCCACTTGTCCAATTTCACCTTCATTATCATCCCAAAAATCTGTTGGTCTTATAGTTTTATTATATGGTTCATTTTCTACAGGAATTTCATCTATATTGATTATTACTGGCACTTGGGCACTTAATCCTGCTAACACACAAGAACCTGTTGGTAAAATGGGTAAAGCGTCAAATGATACTTTGTCCAAATATGAAATAGTTCTCTCAACTGCTTGAATGTCTCTATTGTTGATTAGTCTATGTAAAAAATAATTATGTAATTGAGAGATTATGGTATCAGAAATATCAGAAGGCCTTTGACTGGCAATGGTTAGAAATACACCAAATTTCCTCCCTTCCTTAATTATTTCTTCAAATGTTTCAAGACGATAATCTTTCCAAGTTTCGCTCTCTCGATTTGAAGTGTAAGAAAGTATGTTATGAGCTTCATCAATAATTAGATTAAAAAATGATTTTTGAGACTTTTCATACCTTTCTTTTTGATGTAAGTACTCGATACTTGCAATAAGCATCGGTATGGTCTTTTTAATTGTCAAATTTGAATTGTTCAAATCTACTATGACAAAATTTGATTCTTTGAATATTGAATCTTCACTATTAAAATTAATAACCTTCTGTAAGTCTTTAGTTTTACTTTTAAGTTTGTTAATTGCAGGAATTATGTGGTCGTTTTTGGCTTTATTAACTATTAAATCGCTGATTAATTGGGTATAGAGAAAATGAATAATTATTTCAAGGTCATTTAAGGGAAATTGATAATTTTGGGCACTATCAAAAATATCCGTTTCTCTAATTTCCGTTACTGTCAATTGGCGTGTTGGGTTGGTATTTCTTCTAAAAAAGTGTTGATTTTTATTTTGCCAATCTAAACTACCAAAGAAATTTCTCTTTAATTCTATACTGTTATCACTGTCAATAACCTGCTCTAAATAATCGATAATTTGATAAGCTTTTTCCTTATCAGTCATCAGAAGTAGACTTTCAACTTGATTTTTTAGTATTCCTTGAAAATACTTCACTGGTTCATCCTTCTTAAGAATCTTATTAAACAAATCTACTGAACGTTTTAAGAAAGGTTTTTGGGTCTTTTCGGTTGCATCAGCTAGAATTGATAAAAACTCCACATTAAATAAAACTTCTTTGCCCAATGGCAATTTGTCATCTGAATTAATTTTGTCAAGTTCTAGCCTAGTATTTAAAGTGAAAACTTTTTTCTGACTAGTTATTGCGTCTCCTTTTGAATACTCCCCATTAAAGTCGATCAGAAGAAATTTAGCATTCTCGTCAAAACCTGAATTAGTGGCGTATTTCTTAAATAGCTTGTGATATAAACTTGCAAGTGTATATGATTTACCACTCCCTGTATTCCCAAATATGCCTATATGACTAGCAAATAAGCTATTTACTCCAATACCTATTGGCGTTCTTGTTTCATTAGATAATACACCTATATTTAATTCTACATCTGGTTTTCCATTGATGTTTTTGATGAAGTTATGTACCCTACTGAACTCGTCAGCTCTTAAAAGAAATGCTTCATTATCCAGCAAAGGCAGTTCTTTGACTCCTTGTTTAAATAACGACTCTTCAAAATAGCCGATTAAGCTTACTCGTAAAACCCTTTTTATCCTTTCCTTTTCCTGCTTATAATTCTTCTGACTAACAATCTTATCTTCGGTAATAAATTCTTCATCTATTTTGCCAATTAATTCCTCAAATCCCTTACAAACCTTTATATAGCTGCCAACAGAAACGCCTTTAATAATTTGTCCATCAATTAACAAATGAGAGGCATTTTTGGATTTATGTACCTTTATTTCAATAATCCTACCTCTTACGGATTCAACTTTTCCGATATGTAAGGCTGAACTACTGTCCATTTTCTCCCTCTTTTAGTGCTTCCTTTTTTTCTTTGTCTTTTGTTGGGGAAATTAGTTCATTCGCTAATTTTCCTAGAAAAAACTCATTCACCGTACTCAAATAAAAGTTGCCATTGTTTCTTGGTAAATAGATTATATTAGAAGCTATACTTAACCTGTCTTTAATTTCTTCTTCTGCATTATCATTGTAAGCAAATATTAAAATCAATAAGGTGGGATTTGATTTTGCAACTCGTTTCGTGATTTTACAAATATGTTCATCAGCAAAAGAGAATCCACACACAATTAATACAGAATTATCTCTTTCAAGATTGTTTGAATACATTCTTAATTGCTCATAATAGGAATATTTTAAAGTGGTCTCTTCAAATTTATCTTTATTAGGGTTGACCATTATTAGTTTTTGATATGTTGAAAGAAACAATTCCAATTTTTCATCTAAGTCAACTTCAATCTTTTTCACTGCTGCACTTTCATATATTTCAGAAAGCTCTAGAGCTTTTCCATCATTATTGAAGCATTTAATCAAGTCATCTTCGTTAAAATTGATTCCTGAAAGTTTTCTAGTTACGCTTAATGACCCATCAAAATATATGTCTTCATCTTCCTTATTAAAAGCCCAATTGATACTGCCGTGAAGCTTGAATAAATTGAATAAGGGAACTGTCGACTGATACTCATAGTGTGATGAAACTTTATTTATAATGTTATGGAAATTTTCAGTTCCAAATTTTGGGTTCATCCTACCCGAGAATCCGTCATTTATAGAATATCCCAATTTTTCTATAGCTACATCTAAAAAAATATCCATATTGGTTGTAAACAAGTTTACCTGTTTTGAAATAATATTGGTAAAACGCTTTACCAATATAGTTTGAATTGATTGAAGCAGTTCAATGTATGTGTTGAAGGTTTCGTTTGACTTCTCTTCAATTGATATCAATTCAATATTCTTTTCAATACATTTCTTAAAATAATAATGCTTGATTGACACCTCAATAAGTTTTAAAACATTAGGATTGTTCTGTTTTTCATTCAGTCCATCTCCTTTATATAAACTATCAAGAGCTTTTTCAATGTCTGTTAACGTATCTAGAAATGGCTTTGAGGCACCTGATCCAATTAGGAAATTTAGATGACAACTTTCTATTACTTTTTTTATGTCTTCGTATTTCATATTCCTAACTTTCTACTGTTTGTGTGTAATCCGGTGAAATTGACCACCCAATCCGGTTTAAATTGACCAGGGTAAAGAATGGTTTTTAAAGGTAATTATTTGTTTTATTATTTTATTAATCTTGTTTAAAACAGTCTGCACTTTTTTGGCGCGTTTAGCTTTTGGGTAGCCCACGTAGGGAGCCCGTAGGGCGACCGAAGTGGGCTACCCAAAAGCTTGGGTTTTTGCGCCTCGCTCCCTCATAGATGGCCCTTTTAATTCTATTTTGTGTGCATTGTATATTAATCTGTCCATGATTGCATCGGCCGGCGTTGGGTCACCAATATATTCATACCATTTATCTATGGGGGCAGTAATAGAAAAATATGGACATTTTAAAAAATTGAAAGATCCATTGACTTGGAAAAAAATATCAGAATACGCAGCTATAGGAGGTAAAGGCTCTAAATATGATAATGAATTCAGAAAAAACAGTTCAATTTATACTGATTTACATGGTAGTTTGTCAAAGGATGCAAAAGACTATGAAGTAAATGACATTGAAAAATTACCGAAAGCATTTATTAAAACAATTCAATACCTAGAATCATCTATTAAACTAATTGACTTACAAAAGATAAAAAACGCCTTATAACGGCACCTACAAGAAATTGGCGGTTTAGTGGTTAAATGAAGCTTTGTGCTTCGCATCAAGTTCAGTGGTAGCAGGCAGTTTTTGTCTCCGAAATCGCCAACTTTTTATAGCTGCAAACCGGTTAGTGCCAAAAAATAATACTTTTTCATTCTGTTCACCTTTTCCAATTGTCGATTGTTCAAGTTGGTCAGTTATCCGGTTTTTTTACTTTCATTTGAGTTTGTCCCGGAATGAGTGGCCCAGTTTGAGGTTCTTTGTCACTTTTGGTGAAATTTCTTATTTTCTTTTAATTAGAAAAATAGGACTGATCAAGAACTGTCTAATTTTAATAGGAAACTTCATTGAAATAGGTTAGCACCACTTTCTTACACTTACAGTACCTTTCTTAGGTCCTAACAGACCAATAATTATCCCATTGGAAAGGGTGAGTGAAAACCCAGAGCCCGCCGTTGGCTTGACAATTTGATGGAAAGAGAAGAAGAATCCTTCTTGCTCAGTGATTATTCCTCAAAAAATAACCTTCTCGCGTGGTAAAATAGGGAAGGAGATTTATTGATTTACTTACAATAACCCTGCAACATTAAAAAGAATTCTTCATAAGCCTGGACAAATTTCTGTTTCTGATTTTCTGCATAAACTGGTCGCATCATTTTGACCTAAAGCAAAAAAGACCATTTTTAACAAAAAAAATGTACTTGATGGACGGCTACAAAGTTTTAGAGAAGGAATATTTTTATGAATAATAGGGTGGCAATCAAACTTCCTGCAATATTTTAGTAACTTCAACTTATAAGAATAGTTAATAATTATAGTCAATCAATTATTTTTATTCTATTGCCACCCTAATTCATAACAATGGAAAACTCAGAAAATAAATCTATAATTTCTACCGGTAGTTCTAATCTAACAAAAACAGAAAAGTTATTATCTATTACCCAAAAGATATTGAGTGAGATAAAACCGCAATACGAGAGTGTTAAGATTGGAACTCAGGAATGGATGACAAGAAATCTTGATGTGGATAGATTCCGGAATGGTGATTTAATTCCGCATGTTGAATCGGCAGAGGATTGGATAAAGGTTGGAGAAAATGGTCAACCGGCATGGTGTTATTATAATAATGATTCTGAAAATGGGAAGAAATATGGAAAGTTATATAATTGGCATTCTGTCAATGATTCAAGGGGATTGGCTCCAAAAGGTTGGCACGTTCCTACTGATGAGGAATGGAGTATTCTTGTGGATTTTTTGGGTGAGGATGAAGCAGGCCATAAAATGAAATCAATTGAAGGATGGGATGAATGGTATGACAAGTCTGATTTTGATGAATCCCACATGTATTATGATGTAATTGATATTAAGGAATATCCTGGAATCGAAAGATCCGGAAATGGAGATAATTCGTCTGGGTTTAATTCTCTTCAAAATGGTCATCGAAATGAAGATGGAGATTTTGCAAGCTGTTATTACAGTTGGTTTTTGGATGTATATGAATCATTTTCATACTTTTGGAGTGATACAACATTTGAGAATGAAAGTGCCTTGTTACGCTCCTTTCGCAACAAATCTTGTTCCTTGGAAAGGGGAAGTTGCCCTAAAAACTATGGTATCTCAGTTCGTTTAATAAAAGATTCGAATGATTCAAAGAGGGTTCAAGGGGTTAAGAATGGGACCATAAAGCCTTATGTACCTCCAGGACTCAAACTTAAATAAGCCTAGCCTAAGGTGATGTAGTTAATTATATTGTGGCGATTGAACTTTCTGTAATTTTTCAGTAACTTCAATCCTATAAAATTTATGTCAGGTCATTTATTATATTTATATTCGATTGCCACCCTAATTCATAACAATGGAAAACTCAGAAAATAAATCTTTAATATCTACAGGTGGTTCCAATCTCGCCAAGACAGAGAAACTATTATCTATTACTAAGAAGATATTAAGTGAAATTAAACCACAATATGAAAGTGTAAGAATTGGAAATCAGGAATGGATGACTAAAAATCTTGATGTGGATCGATTCCGGAATGGAGATTTAATCCCACATATTGAATCTGATGAAGAATGGGAAAAGGCTGGAGAAAAAGGTCAACCTGCATGGTGTTATTATAAAAACAATCCTGAAAATGGAAAGAAATATGGGAAATTATATAATTGGTTTGCAATCAATGATCCAAGGGGGTTGGCACCAAATGGTTGGCACGTTCCTTCAAATGAGGAATGGAATATTCTTCAGGCTTTTTTGGGTGATGATGAAGGTTATAAAATGAAATCTGTTGAGGGTTGGGAAGAAAGGGAAGATAAAGATGGAAAAATTCAAAATGGGAATGGGGCCAATTCGTCAGGTTTTAATGTTCTACCTGGGGGTAATCGCTCTGACAGTGGTATTTTCTTAAATATTAGAGATTACGCTTTATTCTGGAGTGCTACTGATCTCGACTACACCAGCGCCTGGACTCGATTCCTATTCGACTTCAGTGGCAATCTGTACGGGTTCAACGGCCGCAATAAGTCAGTTGGTGCCTCTGTCCGCTGCCTAAAGGATTGACTAGTTAGTAAGCTGGACTTCGGATGGCAAGCAAATTTGTGAAAAAAATAAGGATTTTAAAAATTAAACAATGACATCTGAAGGTATTTTTGAGAACATTGCTGAACGTATTGAAGAGGAGATAAATAAATCCCAAAAGGACATTTATCTGGCTGTTGCATGGTTTACCAATAAAAATCTATTTAATTCCCTTGTGAAAAAGGCTCAGGAAGGTGTTAAGGTCATATTGGTAACTAGTGATAATGAAATTAATAGGAATTCAAGTATCAATTATAATGACATCCAAAAGGGTGAATCAAAGTTATTTTGGATTGGTGGTGATAAGTCATTTATGCACAACAAATTCTGCATCATTGACGATTATGTGGTAATTACAGGTTCGTATAATTGGAGTTACAAGGCTGAAACTAATTTTGAAAATGTGGTTATCACTTGTGGTGATGGGGAACTGGCCACCCAATTTAAAAAAGAAATCAATAGAATCATTGGTGAGTTATTGACCGATGAAAAGAAATTACCTCTAGCTAAGATCATTAAAAGATTGGAAATCATCAAGAATTACATCATTCTTGAGGAGTTGGAAGATTTGGATGGTGAAATTAGAAAAATAATCCCCTTTGACTTTGACGATAAAATATCAGAGATTATCCATGAGATCAAACAACAAAATTTTGGGTCAGCTATAAAAAAGATTGAGATATTCATTACCCTATCCCAAAGTATGGTTACATGGATTGATTATGAACTTGAAGGGATAAAGATTGAACTCAAGATTTTAGAGAATGAAGTGGCAGCATTGGAAGGGGAGAAAATGAGTATTGAAAAGTTATTAGCAGATTTCAATCACCAATATACCCGAGAATTAGGAGACGTTGTTTTGGAAATTCTGTATATAAAATCTTTACTTGTTGAAGATGATGAAGTGGAATATGAAAAGGCTAAACAGGAAGAGGAGGAATATAGACAACAAGTGGATGAGGAGGAAAAGAAGGTAAAGTTTGAACTTACAGAAGAGGAGAAAGTGGAATTAAAGAAAATGTATAGAAAGGGTGTATTCAAATGTCATCCTGATTTATTTCAAAATGAGGGTCAGGAGGTAATTGATATGGTAACAGAGATTTATAAATCTTTGGATGAGGCGTATGACAAACAAGATATCAATGAGGTGAGAAGAATAATGGATATGTTGGATAATAATTCCTTTATGAATTTCAAGAAAAAAGAATCCAATGACAAAATTAAATTGGCAAGTAAAAAGGAATTCTTAAGGAACAAAATAACCAAGTTAAAGGTAGATTTGAATAACCTAAAGGAAAGTGAAAAATACATAGAAATCATTCAAATTGAGGATTTTAACCAATATTTCAAGAATCTAAGACAACAATTAAAAGACCATCTTTCATCATTGAGAAATACTCTTAACCTCAAAAACAAGAAGTGAAATGGATAATGAAAAAGGAAAATCAATAATCCCTACTGGTACTTCCAATCTCGCCAAAACAGAAAAACTATTATCCATTACCCAAAAGATATTGAGTGAAATCAAACCACAATTTGAGAGTGTTAGGATTGGAAATCAGGAATGGATGACCAGAAATCTTGATGTGGATCGATTTAGGAATGGAGACTTAATTCCTCATATTAAGTCAGATAAAGAATGGAAAAAGGCTGGAATAAATGGTCAACCTGCATGGTGTTATTATGATAATGACCCTGAAAATGGTAAGAAATATGGAAAATTATATAATTGGTTTGCTGTCATTGATGAGAGGGGGATAGCTCCAGAAGGTTTTCATGTTCCAACAGGTGAGGAATGGACTATACTTGAGGAATATTTAGGTAGGGATGTTGCAGGACATAAAATGAAATCAGTCGATGGTTGGGAAGAATTTATGGATGAGGACGGAAAAATTCAAAATGGGAATGGGAATGGGAACAATTCGTTAGGATTCAATGCTCTCCCTGGTGGTTTTCGAGATATAGAAGGTAGTTTCATTGGTTTAGGCGCCCACTCTGATTTTTGGAATGGGTGGGGGTTTGCTTCTTTTATAACTTTAAAAAGTTATGAATATATTTTAGATTGGAACGATATGAATATTGCTTATTTCTCAGAATTTGGTGGTTCCGTTCGTTGCCTCAGGGATTGACTATTTGTCTATTTGACTATTTTGAGGGTTGGGCTTGTGGGAGGGGAGAATTTTTTTCGAAAATAGTCTGGCAAATGAACTTCCAGTAAGTTTTCAGTAACTTCAAAAAGTCTAATAATAGTCAAAAAATACGTTCGGATCATTATTTTTATTTAAATTCTATTGCCACCTTAATTAGTGCAAATGGAAAACTCAGAGAATAAATCTTTAATAACTCCAGGAAGTTCGAATCTCGCCAAAACAGAGAAACTGTTATCAATTACCCAAAAGATATTGAGTGAACTTATACTATATTATGAGAGTGTAAGGATTGGAAATCAGGAATGGATGACCAGAAACCTTGATGTGGATAGATTCCGGAATGGTGATTTAATTCCGCATATTGAGTCAAATGAAGAATGGAAAAAGGCAGGAGAAAATGGTCAACCGGCATGGTGTTATTATGACAATGATCCTGATAATGGAAAGAAATATGGAAAATTATATAATTGGTTTGCTGTCAGTGATCCAAGGGGATTGGTACCAGAAGGTTTTCATGTTTCTACAGATCAGGAATTGACTAGTCTTGTGGAATTTTTGGGAGGAAAGGCTATTGCGGGCTATAAAATGAAATCAGTTGAGGGTTGGGAAGTCTGGGAAGACCAAGACGGAGTATTACAAAATGGGAATGGAGACAATTCGTCAGGATTCAATGGTTTCCCAGGTGGTTATCGCAATAGCCATTATAGTTTCTTCGATATTAGACGCTGCGCTTTCGTCTGGAGTGCTACCGAGTACGACGACAACGACTTCGCCTGGTACCGATTACTGGACGCCAACAATGGCTGGGTGCACAGGATCTTCTTCATCAACTACAATAAGTCAACTGGTGCCTCCGTTCGTTGCCTCAGGCATTGACAATTTGTTTATTTGATTATTTTGTGGATTGGGATCAATGGAGGAACAATTTTTTCGAAAATAGTGTGGCTAATGAACTTCCTGAAAAATTTCAGTAACTTAAACTTTATAAGAATAGTCAAAAAATAAATTCCCAGCATTATTTTCATTCAAATCCGATTGCCACCCTGCATATTCCAGTGATATAGGGTTCTTCGTCACTTTTGGTGAAATTTCATATTTTATTTCTAATAAGAAAAATACAAATGACCAAGAACCGGGATTAATATTAACAGGAAAGGGCATAGAAAAATGTGTGATAGACAAGAATGTGAGCTTAAAATAAAGGTAATCACCAAAAGTGACGAAGAACCAGTTTGCTCCGGGTTGCCTGGTCAATTTCAGCCGGATTTTACATTCGGTGAATACATTAATTTTATTAAGCTCATATTCTATTTCAAGCACACCTATTTCAATGAAGATCCCAGTTAAAAATTAGCCAGTTCTTGATCATTACTATTTTTCTAATTAAAACAGAATAAGAAAATTTCACCAAAAGTGACGAAGAACCAATTTGCTCCGGGTTGCCTGGTCAATTTCAGGGTTCTTCGTCAATTTTGGTGATTACATTTACTTTAAATTCACATTCTTGTCAATCACACCCTTTTCAATGAAGTATCCTGTTAATATGAGTCCCAGTTCTTGGTCATTTCTATTTTTCTTATTTGTAACCAAATATGAAATTTCACCAAAAGTGACGAAGAACCAATTTCAGCCGGATTATACACGACATTTTTAATACTGGCTTAAGCGGAACGGTGGTGGTGGTTGGAATGTAGCGGCTTTTTGTTTGTGCTGTAGCGGGTTGGCAACAGCTCTTTGCTTTTTTAGTTTATACCGCTAAAAAATAAATGCTTTAAACAAAAAAGCAATGTGCTGTATAGCGTTGGGAACAGCCCACACAAAAAGTATGACAGTTTAAAAATGGCGACAGTACCATAGTATGCACTGAAGCGTTGGCATTGTGCGGTGGCAGTGCATAAGCCGTGTTTTGTGCGTTGGCTGGGTGGGTTCTACTTCTTCTTACCTTGTTCTGTAAAAATATGATAGCCATTACCCAAGTCTGAAGTTTTTAATGCTGTTGAAGGATTGTAAGTGTTTGATAGATTTACCTTTGCAGAATACACACTTCCTTTTACCAAATTAGAGTTTTCCTCTCTTGATTTCAAGGGTTTGGTATTATATTTTAATTGCTTTGGCATCATTTCTTCATTAACGACAATTAGATGGAATTATTGTTTAATGCTTTCTTAACAATCGAATAAGCTTCATCAAAAGTAGTGCTTTTTATACAATAATCCGTTATCTTACGTTCCTTTGCACCTAATAAACCTCTTTTGGTAGTTTTTAATTCAGCTGTTTTTCCATCCTTACCTATTATAGAAATATTATATTCTTTATCGTCTTTTACACATTGCCAAGTGCAACCATTCTCTAATGGAATCATTTGCCAGTTATGAGATATTTCAATTTTAGCAAGATCATTTAGAAAATCTAATACATTTTGATAGCGATGCTCTGGATTAGGTTGTAAAGCCGTTCTGATATAATTTCTAAGTGTTTGAGGAATATGATGTAAATATTCACTTCTATCGGGAAACTTTCCTTCAAAAATGGCTTGAAGAAACTTGTCATTGTCAAAAACACCGTCTTTATTAAAAAACTTGTTTAATTGCCCTTTAAAAAAAGAATTTCCATTACATAAACGATACACTGTTAGACCAGCTTGAAAAATATCGCTGTGATGGCTTATTTCATTTGATTGGATTGTTTCGGGTGCTCTATGGAAATGATAAAACTTATCAATCAAGGTCAATCCTTCCTCATTTAGATAACGAGCCAAACCAAAATCAGTAAGTATAGCATCATTACTATCAGAAACTAAAATGTTTGTTGGTTTTATATCACAATGCAATAGACGCTTAGAATGAATATGATGTAAACCACTTAAAAAATCAATACTGTATTTTACTATTTCGGCAACAGTGAGTGGTCTTTGATCTATAATGCTGTTCAATGAACCTTTTTGAAACAAAGGCATTGTAATGTAAATATAATCTACATCTTGGCAGGAATACTGAATTGGTGCAATATTTGGATGACTTGAACTATACAACATTTTTGCTTCATCAAAGAATAATGAATCATCTTTAAAATCAGATTTGTTTATTTTCTTAACTACTATTTCAGTGTCTAACTGGTAGTCGTGAGCAATGTGAACTGTTGAGTTTTTACCTTCCTGACCTATATCTTTTAATATTTTGAAGTGTAATGATGTTTGTGTATAATCAAGCATAATTGAATGTTATAAAGTTATAGAAGCAAAACCTACTAAAATCGATTCACGATGTTCCGTTGAAAATGATTTCCAATCAGTTATATTATTGAAATCTTGTGAGCCATCTATAAACAAACCAATAGCACCATCATTACCAATTCCTAATTTAGATGCAATTGAACCCTTTACACCTGTAAAATAAAATTCTACATTACTACTTGCAATCAATTCTTGAATGACTGCCTCTAACATTATTCTAAATAAGTCAGGTGACTGAGCATTATTTTCAGTAATTCGTATTCCTGCACGAACAACATTATACTCCTTGAATATGTCTAATAAAGTTTTTCTAACATATTTTAGTTTATTGGGAATATCAAAAGACTTAGGGATAATCAACTCTTGATTAACCAATGAAAATGAATCATCCTCCTTTAATTCAATAATGGTATAAAATACCTTGTGTGGATTACATCTTATTCCTGCTGCTATCATATTTTTAATTATGAGAATATTGTTTTATAGCGTTCTGACCTTAATTGAAATGCTTTTTCACTTCCTTCCATTACATCACAAATTTCCTTCTTAATGGCACTATTTTCTACTGTTCCTGAATGAAGCACTTTTATATCCGTAGTTGTTGAATCCATTGAAAGAATGTACTCTGCATCACCATTTACTGGTATATTGGCATTATGGGTAACAACTATAATTTGTCTTTTCTCTTTTGCTTTCTTTAAACCTTTTACAACTAAGTCATAAACTAATCTATTATCAAGGTCATCTTCGGGTTGGTCGAGCAATAACGGAATGTCGCCAAACGAAAGAAGAAAGGTTAAAATAGCTGCTGTTTTTTGACCTGCTGATGCAGTTGATAATGGCTTGAATCCTGCTGAACCTTCAGGTTTGTATTTTACGATAATCTCATCTTCGGGCATAAATAGCTCAATATTATCTATCTGACTTGGGCTTAATTTCCTTAGTGCATTTTTGAAATGACCGCCAAAATATTCTGATGAAATATCGCTGAAGTGAGCATCTAAAATTGCCTTTTTACAATCTTTTATTTTATTCTCAACTATGCCAGTAAAACATAAGGTTTTTAATTTTTCAATATCATCACCAAATGAAGAATCATTGCTTATTATGGATCTTATCTGACTTTCAAAGTCATCTTGATTTCTAAAACCTTTTATTTCTATTTTTATATTAGCGTCTGTAATATGGTCTGAAATAAATGTAGAACGGATTTCAGTAATTTCTTTACAAACATCAACATAATCCTTTAGAAGCTTAGTGCAATGGATATTGATTTCCGTAATTTCTTTTTCAATAGCCTCAATAGCCTTTAATTCTTGCTGTTTATCAATTACTACTAATTTTAGCTGCTGATATTTAGAGAGAGCCTCTATTTCAGATTCAGATAGTGCTTTTTTCTTTTCTTCTATTTCAGCAAGAAGCGAACTAAGTGCTTTCTGCCAGTCAGAATTTTGAATGGCTATATCGAATGTTGATTTTACTTTGGCAACCTCCAAAATTAATTTATCTAATTCTTTTTCCTGCTGAACTATTGATTGAGTAGCAATTTGTATTAAACTTTCAATTTCTTTTCTGTGTGATGCTTGAATATTTTCAGTATCAAAAGGTGGAATTGTAAAACTTACCTTAACCTGCTCCAAGGCTAGTATTAGGTCATCAATTATTTCAGTGAATGATTTAATTGGTTTACGGTCTTCAACAAATAAATCGGTGCTTTTAATGGTGGTGGTTATGCCTGATTTATCTATGGCTTTGAGAGTATAGTTAATATCCTCTAAGTCAGTTTTAATTTTAGTCTTACCGCCAATTGCTCCTTGTTTTGTTCGTAGGCTCGTTCTTGCTCCTAAAAATTCATTAGCAATTTTACTCTTTCGCTCCAATACATCTTGTAACACAGGAATAGCGGTATCAATCCTTTCACGTAAAGCATTTGGGTTTTTGGCTATCTCATAAATTTGTTTTTGTGAGTACTGCACAAATTCAAATATTTCTAAAAGGTCCTTATCATCATCTTTTAATAAAGCCCAAGAACCATCAATCCATTTAAAGACTTCTATTAGTTGGCTTGAAGCGGAATTTATTTTACTCGCTACGATTTTATAGAGAACCTCTTTACGGACTATTTCTATTTCAACAACAGATGTATCAGGGTTGAAAATACCTATCGTTTCCTTTTTAATAGAGGTTTCTGCTTTTTTATAAAATAAGTTTTGTTCTTTTAAAAGGTCATCAAAATCTTTAAGATTAACTACTCTATTGAAAACACCTCTGATAAACCTTAAAATACTGGACTTACCGCTTCCTCTGCCACCAATTATAGTATTTAGCTGAGGATTAAAGTCAATTTCTAAATCTTGCTTTTTTGTTAAATTAGTACCAGATACTTTAAGGCTTTTAAACCAAATATCAGGTTGTTTATTGGGGTCATTTTCTTTAATTTCAAAATCATTTATCACCCTATGCTCAGGAAGCAGAAATGCTTGTCTTAAACCTTCTAATGAAGGTGTTTCATCCATTTTTATCCAAGTGAAACGAGAGCCGATACCCCAGAGACCGTGTCTGGAATCACCTGGCTTATGTGGGTTATCTGAGAATGTAAGGATAGCAAGGTTTTTGGATTTAGCTAAATCAACAGGTTTTTTCCATGCGGTAATATCAATGGTATTTCTAGTATTTCTATAATAGCTGACTAAATAATTGTGAAAATCGGCAGGAACATTATTTTCATAAAATGCCTTATGAACTACTTGAACTGCATTAATGTCTGTTCTATTATAGAAAGTTTCTAAAATTTGATGACTCAAATTATATAAACCTGAAAATTCATCAATGTGAGCTGGAATTACTAAAGCATTACATTTTTCCGTTGCTATTTGGGCAACATCAATTACATTTTTTTGAGTTACACCATCTTGTTTTCCATAATGGGTATGTTCAATATCACATTTGCTTAGAAAACTTTTGACTTCCTCTTCTCCTTTTGATGGGTCAAACAAAATTAATAGATGAATTTTTGATGTATCACAAGTTATTTCTACACCTGGGAATATGGTAAGCGGTTTATCTTTTGCTGCTGCTTGAATTTCTTTTATACCTAAAGGTGTATTATGATCTGTAACTGCAATACAATGCAGGCCCTGTTCAATAGCTCTATCAACCCATTGTTCAGCTGTAACATCTTTATTAGAAAAACATTCACTTGCTGTTGTATGTAAATGCAAGTCGCATTTATACCATTTTGAGCCTTTAAATTCTATCATACTTCTATTGAACTTGTTACTACATCAAAATTTGAGCCGATGGCTTCAAAATGTTTTCTGCCACACTTGATTTTATCTACTTCGGAATTGCGGAGTTTCTCAAAGTTTTTGGTGCTTTTTGTTTCCCTTACCAAATAGATAGTTTCATCATTGTGTTTTACAATTGCCCAATCGGGGTTGTATGTACCAATTGGAGTCTCTACCTTGAAGAATGCAGGTAACTTCACAAATAGCTTTATATCTTCTCTCTTATCCAGTTCTTCTGCAAAACGTCTTTCTATTTCACTATCGTAAATTACTGCATCGTACACCGATTTTTGTACCTGCAAACATTGTTCAAAGTAGTCTTTCAATTCTTCTTCCCTGAAAAGTTGCATACTCCATTCTACTTGACCTGTTGTCAGTTTTTCGTATTTAATACCGTCAATCATTAGTTTATGTAATTCACGGTTGATGATACTTGCTACTGCATCCATAAACTTCTGAGGGTTAATGGCAAATTCTGCAATTCGGGTGCATCCTGTAAGGATATTAAACAATGTCGCCCTTGTTAGTTCTGTTTCCTTTTGTAAATATGCTAGAATATCAGGCATTGTGCCAGAATGATGAACAGTATGATAATTTGCTCTCGTTTCCTGAACCGTTATGCCTTTTGATTCTAAATCTAAAATTGCTTCATGGTATAGAACTCTGACAGGTTGAATTTTTTCCATTAAAAGAATCTCCTTAGTGGAATTCCGAATAAGCTCTTCGGTTGAATAATCAACTTGGTAAGTGGTTCTGTGTTTTATTGTATTCCAGAGGCTTTCAAATTCAGGGTCAAGAAATATCTGTTTGTTGATTTTTAGCCTTTTGGGTTCTTCATATTTTTTGATATGTCGTTCTAATTGGTATGATTGTAAAATGGCTATAATTTCCGCTTCATGTTCTGCAAATGGCTCGGATAAACTCAATGAAAATCCTTCTTTAGAAGGATTGAATGCAGTCTGTATTTTACCATCGGAATTAACAAAACCTTTTGAAACTAATTCAGACCAAATATCTTCACTGGCTTTTCTGCCCAATGGTTTTTCTTCTTCATCTACTACAACTGATAATTTACAAAATGCGATTTTCGGCACTTTACCAAAGGTAACGCCACAATCATCTTCATACTCTTTTTGCAGCCCAGCTGCAAAATCTGCATAGCTTTCACGAGCAATTACAGTTAGTTTGTTGATGTTGTCGTCTTTTACTCTTTCTCCATCTGAATTGACTGGCAAGCGAAGCCCGCGACCTAATGTTTGTCTGCGTTCTTTTGTGCTTCCTACTTCTCTTAGTACACAAATCTGGAACACGTTTGGGTTGTCCCAACCTTCACGAAGTGCAGAGTGGGAAAAGATAAACTTCAATGGCTCGTCCATTGAAAGTAATTGCTCTTTATTACGCATGATTTTAGCGTAAGTATCATCATCTGCCTGAGTACTTCCGTTGGTGTCTTTAAGCACTCCTTTTTTGTCCGCTGAAAAATACCCATCGTGTAGTTTGTCAACAGCAAAAACAGCTAACTCTTGGTATTGAGGCAACTTGATTAATTCGTTGTAATGTTGTTCAAATATTTCAGCATACTTGCCATTGGCAGGTTTGCCTTCTGCATCATAAATACGGTAATTAGCAACCTTATCCACAAAAAACAAACTCAATACTTTTATCCCTTTACCCCTTAGTTGCAGCTCTTTGTCGAGGTGTTTTTTGATGGTGTTTTTGATTTGAACTTCTATCAGATCATCTGTAATACCACCCCTTTCCTGACCTAAATACAAACGACCTGAAGTAAAGTCAATAAATTCATTACCCGGTTCGCAACTAATGTCTAATACTTCAAAACCATTTCTATATGCTTCTCTCTCATTGGATAAGGTGTATAAATCTGCATTTTGCTTTACCCAAAAATCTTTCTCTTTTACGCTGCCTTTGTCTTGTACTTGTACTTTTATTTTTGCCTTGATACCGCTTTTGTTATCTACTTCCAACAGTTTTATGTAAGCATCATTTTGAGCATTAGTGCCAATAACAGAGGCAATTACTATCTGTTTTACCAAACGCAATTCATACGCTTTGATGGGGTCGAGTTTGTAGATGAGGTTGTATAAGTTTTTGTGGGTAGCAGAAAAACGAAAAATACATAATGGGTTCAAAGATTTAATTGCTTCCTGTGCTTTATGCGTGTTATCTACACTTTGAGGTTCATCAATCAATATAATAGGGCGTACTGAATGTATAAAATCTTTTGGACTAAAACCACTTAATTGGTTGCGTTCCTGATTGAAGATGTTTGTTTCCTTATTGAAAGCATCAATATTGATAATCATTATCTGCAATTGGTTGCTGGTGGCAAATTGCCGAAGGCGATTTGCTTTCTTACTATCATACACAAAATGCTCAAACTCGATATTGTTGTATAGAGCCTTGAAATGGTCTGCTGTAATCTCAATGTTTTTTAGTGTGCCTTCTCTAATGGCCACACTTGGCACAACTACGATAAACTTTTTGAACCCATACTTTTGGCTTAGCTCAAAAATGGTTCGCAGGTAAACGTAAGTTTTACCTGTACCCGTTTCCATTTCTACTGAGAAATTATTTCCAAAGTTTTTAAATTCTTGCTCAGAAATGGGATCTAAATCATTTCGCTCCTGAATATTATGTAGGTTTTTTAAAATGGTTTCATCATCAATAGCCAAATGGTTTCCTATGCCCAATTCTGTTTGAACGGTGCTTAACTGTTGCCCTATATCGGCTTTAGCATTAATTTCTATGGTATAATCGCCTTGGTTTAATGGTTGACCATCAAACAAATCAATAAAGCTGTTTATAGCTTGTATTTGATACTCTTGGGTGCTGTCGAATTTTATCTTCATAAGGCTATTCCGGTAATTGGTTTTGAGAGCCATCTTCCAAATAAATATCTTGAGTTGATTTTTTGATAGATTTCAAAAAATCTTGTTTGTTCAATATTTCCATTTGATACCTTGCTATTTCGTACAATTTTTGGAACCGGATATTTCTTGCTTCTCCGTTTCGCATCATATCTGCATTAAATGATTCCAAATTTGAAAGTACTGCCAATTCATTGATACTTGCCACATCTCTAATATTCATACCCTGTAAGGCTAATTGTGGATTGGCTTCTCGCCATTGTTTGGCTGTACATTGAAAAAGGGCAAGATTGAGCACGTCTGCTTCTTCAGCGTACTCTAAACTTTTTTTAGCTTCGGGCAAAGTGGAATGAGGAATGACATAATCTTTTACTGCATCTGTTTGGATGGTATAGTTTACTTTGCTTAAAATCCTTTTTACGTTCCACTCTAAATTATATTGGTTGCTTTCAACTTCTTTGAGCCTTTGGTATTCTTTTACTATGTATAGCTGAAATACAGGACTAATCCACATACCAAAATTGAAGGCAATATCTTTATGGGCATAAGTACCCCCATATCTACCTGCTTTGGCTATAATACAGGTCACATTGGCTCTTTCAATAAGTTCTTTTACGCTGATTTTGAACGCATTAGACCCTGCTTCTTGTCTAATTATGGCGAATTCGCCATAATTAAAACTTGGGTTGTTCATAGCTTCCCAAGCCTTGATATAGTCAAGGGTATTTGCATTTCTAAGCCAATCACTTATGAAAAATGAACCATCTTTGGATTTTATCATATCGGTTAGGCTGATATAATCTTCTTCATTATGGTCAACAATGGTGATAATATTGCCTTCGACTTCTATTTTCTTTATTTTACTCATACTGATACTTATTTAATTTTGTAAGTGGTCAAATTTGACCACTTTAAACCGTTCTAAAGTTTACAACTCCTTTGCTTTTCATTATCTGAACTGCATTGGTTTTTAGTGCATCTGCATTTTCACCTTTGAAGCCTTCATCTAAGCAAATAACCCTTGTAGGTTGCATTTCTGCCATTGCCTTGATACAATCGTGGGTAAGTTCCTTTTCTAAACAGATAAGCAATTGCCCTTCGGCAATGCTGAACACCGTTAACCCTGCCAAAGTAAGTTTTTCAATGAGTGTGGTTAGCTCGAAACCAGACTTTAACAATAATTCATATAAAATAGCTTCCTGCTCTGCTTCGGGTGAAATGTGCCGGATATGCTCAAATAATTTGGCTTGAATAACTTCCGGCTCTTTTTCTAAAGTATTATCCCAAATCTTGAAGTTGGATTTTGAGAGTTTGAAGACTTTGAAGCCGAGATCAAGTTCAGCATTTTCTTGTACACCAAATAATGTTTTTTTACATTTAATACTTTCTTCTTCAAGTTCTCTATTAATTTTTGAAATTACCCTTCGAATACGCTCTTTAGAAACGTCAGATATAGTTTTAAAACCCAGTTTTCTTGCATTAGCAAATGCTTTAAAAGAACCCGAATCATCCTGTAATACTTCAGGTAATTGAATTAAAATAAATTTCCTTCTCTTAAAATCTAAATTTTTTTCTAAAATAGCGTGAGCAGTTGTCGCTGAACCTGCAAAAAAGTCTAAAATAATGTCATCATCTTTGGTTATTAAATCAAGTGTACGACTAATTAATCTTACCGGTTTAGGGTTATCAAATACTAATTCATTATCAAATAATTTTTTTACTTCTTGATTTCCTTCTTGATTATGCCCAACTGTTTTATTGTCCCACCAAGTCCAAGGACGAATGCCTTCTGATTCTGTTAGGAACTTTTTTTTCCTTGGTCTTGAATCTCCGTTTATACCAAACCAAATTCTATTGTCTTTGAGTAATTCATAAAAGGTTCTTTCAGCTAAAGCCCAACATCTACCTTCTGGTGGGGGAAACTCTTTTCCATTAGGAGCTTTTATTGTATAGAATTGGCTTTTAGGTGCTCTACCTACTTGACCTGTTAAATCTACTGAAGCCCAAACTCCACGAGGATCATTGTCTGGATTAGAATAACTTGACTCTCTCGCTTCATCAAGTGGGAGAGATAAAATAGTTTGCTTTAAAAATTCATTATTCTTAGAATAAAGAAGTATGTAGTCGTGTGCGGCACTTAAAACAGTTCTTGCATCTGGTGCTGTTTTTTTTTGCCAAATAATTTGTGCTACAAAATTCTCTTCTCCAAATATTTCATTACATAATGCTCGGAGGTTATTATTTTCGTTGTCGTCTATTGAAATAAAAATGACTCCATCTTCGGCTAAAAGATTTTTAGCTAAAAATAATCTTGGATACATCATATTTAGCCATTTGCTATGGAAACGCCCATCCGTTTCGGTATTGGTGCTAAATTTTCTACCTTGACTGTCTATTTGTCCAGTGTATTCAAGATAGGTTTCAAGGTTTTCACTGTAGTTGTCCGGGTATATAAACTCATTTCCTGTATTGTAAGGTGGGTCTATGTAAATCATTTTTACTTTCCCCAAATAGCTTTTTTGCAATAGTTTCAATACTTCCAAGTTATCACCTTCAATAAAGAGGTTTTCGGTGGTATCAAAATCCACACTTTCATCCCTTGCAGGTATAAGGGTTGCAATGCTTGGCTGCTGTATGGTTTTAAAGCAGTCGGCTTTTCCTGGCCAATTCATTCCATAGCGTTCTTTACCAACATCTATACTTTGCCCCAAAGTAAGGCGTAGTTTATCCCAATCTACTGAAAGCCCTTCTGTGAATGCTTCAGGGAAAAGCTCTTTTAATTTTCTCATTTGCTCTTCGGCAATATTCATTGAGGTGAGTTCTTGTTTTTGTATCTCTGACATATCTTTTAAATTTTTTCGCTTGGGTATAATCTTACTGTACCATTTTTTGATTTCCAATGGTCAGCCGTTTTTATTAGAGGCAATTGCCCCGTTTCATTACAGACAATTGCCTTTCCTAATTCTAAGGTTGTACGTCCAAAAAGTTCAACATCATCATCGCTTGCATCTTGCTCCAAATTAAAATGTGCTCCAACTTGATTTCTGATGAACAATAATCTTTTAAGAGCATCTACTATTGGTTGCAATTGAAAAGTAATTTCAACTTCAATGATTTGGCAAGATTCATCTTTTTGTTTTACCGTATGGATTGAGTGAATATTTTTCAGATACTTAGGTTGTAAGGTATCAATTAGCTCCCCTAAAGTGTACTTTAATGATTTACGTTTTGGCAAGTGATATTCATAAACATCAGAAAGAAAGTCTAAAATATTTTCAAGTATAATTCCACTTTTGCTGGAGATAACTTGTCTGTCAAAATATGTTGGATCATTAAGGGACAATTCAAGTTCTTGTAATTCAACACGACCATTCTGAACTCTAATTCCTGATTCTTTTGACCACTTTCTCAACTCAATAAAATGCACTTTCCCACCTGGTGCTCTATGTGTTCTGTATCTATCTTTCCAAGGTCTGTAGTGAGTGGTAATTATAATTTGGGAAAAATGTTCAGTTTCTTCGTGCAATAACTTAATGAACCTATCTAAATGATTTTCATCAACGGACATTACCACATCATCCAACACAAGAATCGTATCGCCTTTGCTGTATTTTTTGGCTAAAGCCAAAAATATACAAATGCCCAAAGTGTCGAGATGGGATTCGCTGTAAACGGACTGAGGGGTGATACCTTCTTCTGTATGGAAATTCGCTTGAAGTTCTAATGAAGTTTTGTACTGTGGATTTAGGAACAATTTAATACCGCCAAGACCTTCATCCGGGTGCAACTGCTGATACATTCTTTCCACTTCATCAGAAATAGATAGAAGTTTGTTGTCGTAAAAATCTTTTCTGCTTTTTTCTACAATATCCAATGCTTTTTCTGCTGCTTGTGATAATTTGGATTTACGGTCAAACAGTTTTAAATTTTCACTTACAGACTTGTATTGTTCTTTTATCGCATTGTGGTGATTGATGGATTTGGTGTACTTTTCTTTAGCGGCTTCAATTCTTTCAGAAAGAGTAGATAACTGAGTTAGGTTATCTTGATAGCACTGATAGTTTGTATTTATATTAGTGGTTATACCATCTATGAACGATGCTATTTCAGGAACGCTTGTTTTATATTTTGCTATTACACTTCGATAATTGACAAGTAAGCTACTGAATAATTGAACTGCTCTTTTCTGAATGGCGACTTTAGCATCCCAATCCCTTTTTGCTTTCTCAACGGCTATTGCTGCAGCACCAATGGCACTCATTGAAGCTATTTTTTCGTCTAATGATTTAACCACCGTGTTTTTTTCAACACTATTGTCACATACCGGGCAAGCATCTATTGTTTGTTGCCCTGCAATGAATTTTTTAGCCTGTGTAAGTAGAGTTAATAAGTCTGCATTAATGGTTGTGTTTTTCTCTTGTAATTTCTGTAATGCTTCTAAAGCTGCATTGTGAGCCTTTTGTGCAATACCTACAGTTATAATGGATTGCTGAATTTCACCGTACTTATTTTGAATTGCAGTCCATTGTCTTGAGAGATTATCAACTTCTCTTAATTGATTGCCTTCTTTGGTTAAATCCTTTTCGGATTCAGCCTTTGCCCAAACCAGCACTTCACCCATTGGACTTTCTTCTTTGAGCCAAATGGATTCTAAAGTCGTTTTTGAGTTTTCAATTACTGAAACTAAATTTTCAACTTCCCTATCAGTATCTCGGACTAATTTCCGAAGTTCATCTCCTGATTTAAGAAGCCCTGAAACATCTATATAACTTTTTAATTTTTCATATCTTTCAGTTGCTTTTCTGTTAAGCAAATCAACAATTTGAGAACGTCTTAAATATCTGAGTTCCGGTATTGACTCGTGGTAGGACTTAACAAAATCCCGAGAAGTACCTGAAAGGTTTGCTGAATAAACTTCCTTATCGGTGTGTAATTCTATTTTGGCGTTTGTGGCATCTAATGATTTGATAAATCTTGCTTCTGTACCTGATTTATCGTCAATTGAACCTTTATCGGAAGTAAATAAACAAATGAGAGCATCAGCAATAGTAGATTTACCGTTACCGTTTTCAGCATATATCATAGTGATTTTCTTTCCTTTCTCGAAAGGAATATCAACGGGCTTGGTAGCACCCCTAAATGATGATATGTGCAGTTTATTTAGCTTCATTTTCTTTTAGTTCATCTTGTTCTTGTTTGGTTATCACTTCTTCTAATGCCACTTTCCAATCTGTATCTTTCAAATTGCCTGTTGCCAAATTAATAGCAAATCTGCTGTCAGTACCCGTTATTAGAACCGCTTCTTTCAGCTTTGCTTCAATGTCTTTTGCTATTGCTTGTATATTTTCGTTCATAGCCATTAGATTAAGTTCCATTTAATTAAAAAGAGGTCGTTTTTTGTGAGTTCCTGCTCTAACTTTTGTTCAATCTGGTCAATCAAACGGTCTTTACTTTGTTCAATTTCTTTTGCTGCACCATCATATTCACGCCAAGCTGCATCACGTTCATTTTCTAACTTTTTGCGTTCTTTCTCCAGCTTTAGTTTTTCGGGTAGATTTGGTGCAAGCCTTGCCACTTTCTTAATCTCTTTAATTTGTTGGTCAAGTTCTTTCAGTGTTATTTTCAAAGAGTTTCGTCTGTCTTCACCCCATAGATCCAATTTCTCTAATTCAATTTCAAAAAAGTTGGCGTTGCGTTGCCCTATTTCATCTATAACCTGCAATTGGTGCGCTTTTAAATGGCTTTCCAATTCATCAGTAATCTGAATGGATACATTGGTTTTATTGTCTGATATAGATGCAGAGAGTGAGAAAAAGCGTTCACAAATTTCTTTGGATAAAACATTTCCATCAGAAGTGATAGCTGAAAGCTGAACAAATTCTTCTACATCAAAAGAGGTAATACATAGCACCCTGCCAAGCATATAGCCTGATTTGCCAATGTAGGGTTCAATAGTAGATATTTTCTTGAATGTGTTGGAGTAATCAAAGGTTAATTCAACCGATGGCAAATCTTGCTTTTTACATTCTTCAATGATTCGTTGAGCCAAAGGATGTCCAATTCGATAAACATTTGAATCGTCAATTGCCTTGCCTATACGGTAAGGACCGGGATGAATTTTAAGGTCGTTGTATGGATTTTTGAGCAAACGGAAAGAATGCTCATTTGCTGAAAAGTTTGCATTGCTATTAAGGGCAAACTGTGTAATGTTCCACAACCAAGATTCGTACTTTGAAAGATAATCTTTACTCTCCTGCAAGTTTATTCTTAATTTTTCGTGTACTTCTTCATCAAAATTTTCTAATAACTTCTGCCTTGTCTGTTGCATCGCATCAGAAATATTCACTTCCAAATCTGCTTGCAATTCATTGAAAGCTACTTCAATTTGTGTAGTGGTTCTGCACTCTTGATAAATACGTGCAATACGTTTTTCAAAATCAACTCCATTTTCGATACTACCTAAAACTTCATCAGATGCACCAAATACTCCATTGAACAACTGGAACTTGTCACGAAGCAATTCATATACTCTCACATCTGCTGCATTGGCTTTATTCAGAAAGTTTACTACTACTACATCATATTTTTGACCGTAACGGTGGCATCTGCCAATACGCTGTTCAATGCGTTGAGGGTTCCAGGGCATATCGTAATTGATAACCATAGAACAAAACTGTAAATTGATACCTTCAGCTGCTGCTTCGGTTGCCACCATTATCACTGCTTCATCACGAAAATAGTCAACTAATGCAGCCCGCATGTCAGCCGTTTTTGAACCTGATACTTTATCTGTGTTTTTGTGTTTCGCTACCCAATCAACATAAATTTTACGAGACTTTTCGTCTATGTTTGAGCCATTGAACAAAACAACTCTATCAGCAAAACCCCTTGCTTCGAGTATATTTCTCAAATACAATTGAGTTCGGGTACTCTCAGTAAATATTATAGCTTTTTGAGGAGCACCTAACCGATCCATTTCATTAAACCCTTTTTCAATGGCTGTAAACAGTTTTTCACCTTTAGAATTTAGCCTGATAGACTTGGCAAGTTTTTCAAACTCCTTTAGTGAATTTATTTCTGTTTTTATATTTTCAATATCTTCTGAAGTATAGAACATTTTTTCCTTTACCAGTTCTTCATCTTCTGCGCCTTCCCACTCATCTTTTAATTCATCATAGGTTTCAAAATCAAAGGCAAAAACTTCATCTGAATTATCAGTTTCGGACTCCTTAACAATATTTTCCAATTTCTTTGCCAAACCCTCCAAAGTACCTGATATTGCAAAGGTTGAGGAAGCTAAGAGCCTTCTTAAAATTAAGGTCATCAACTTACGCTGACTAGCTGGTAGTGCATAAAGTTTATCCGCTTGCAGATAATCACTCACCAAATCGTATAAGCGTTGTTCTTCTTCTGTAGGGAAAAATTCTTCTACCAGTGCTATTCTGTTTGTATAGCGTATGTATTCTAAAACTTGCCTTCTGAGGGTTCTTTTACAAATAGGTTTTAAACGTTCTTTCAGTTCGTTGAATGTTTCTACATCTGCACCACTGTGTACCCTACTGTATTGTGTTTTGAAGCTCTTTAAATCGCCAAATGAATAATCATCAATGATACTTACCAAACCATATAATTCTAGTAAGGAATTTTGTAATGGTGTCGCTGTTAAAAGAATTTTTGGAGCTTCATTCAAAGATTCTTTGATTGACTTTGCAATTTTGTTATTTGCCTTGTAAACATTTCGCAACCGGTGTGCTTCGTCCACTACTGCCAAATCCCATTGAATAAGTTTTAAGTATGTTTCTTTTGTTCTGGCAAATTGATAGGAACAAATAATTATTTCGGGTTGGTCAAATGGATTGAGTTTACCTTTTTTAATAAACTCATTGAAGGTTTTAGCTTCTAAAATAACTGAGTTCAAAAAGAACTTGTCTTGTAATTCCTGTGACCATTGCTTACGAAGGTTGGCAGGTGTAACGATAATAATCTTTCTTTTGCGTTCAGCCCATTTTTGAGAAATTACCAAACCTGCCTCAATTGTCTTACCCAGTCCAACTTCATCAGCCAAAATAGCCCCTTTGGATAATGGAGAACGAAAAGCAAACAAAGCTGCATCCACCTGATGAGGGTTGAGGTCAACTTGTGCGTCCACCAAAGTAGATGCTAGCTTCTGCATACTATCGGACGAACTACGCTTGGTAAGTTCGTAGGCAAAATATTTGGCGTGATAGGGGGTAAGACTATTCACCTTTAATGCTGTTTAAAACTGTTCTTATTGCATGTTCTGCATGTGGCTTACTTTCTACCAAATAAGTTAAATGGGAGGTATCAACATCTAATTTAGCTGTAATAGGCTGAAGTATCATGTCTTTTTCCTCCATTGTATTTTCAATTAAATCCTCTAATTTGTTCATTAATTTTATTGTTAAAAATAAATTTAATTATTATTCCCAATGTACAACAAACAAATGTAAAACTCACAAAAAATACCATAAAAGACTTTTTAACTTAAATTTACTTTTCGATAAAATGTTTTAACCTTATTTCAACTTGGGGATGTGTGTAAGCATAAGCGCCAACTTATCCTGGGAATGTTATTTACGACCAGATTAACGATACTGAAACTTATTGCACCCTGTTCTTTTGCCTTTTCCAAAGAACCCAAGATACTGGAAAAAAATTCTGGCAGCTAATAAATTTCCTCGAGCATATAATAAAATTACACGGATTAGAGAGAACACGTATTCTGTTTGTAAGTAATGTTTATTCCTAGATAAAATCCTTTGATCGGCTTACCGTCAATGCATTAAGGAGTCTGCGTAAAAGAACAAAATCACAGGGTCATAGCGCAGCCATCTTCATACCAAAAGCTGAGCATTACAATTAACCGTATTTTTCAGCTGGCTTAAAAAAAGAATCCCCAACATATAATTGTATTGGGGATTCTTTTTTTTAATCCATGTATGATTTTTAGACAGCTTAAAAAAAAAAAAATTATCGAACTTAATCTTTTTAATTCATATCCATATTATGGAAAACATTCAGGACATCCTCGTCCTCTTCCATTTTTTCAATTAGATTTACTACGTCTTCCACCTGTTCGTCGGTTAATGACTTTGTATGACTTGGAATCCTGTAAAATTCTGATTGTTCTGGTTCAATTTGCTTATTTTCCAGCGCCTTTTGAAGTTTTCCGAAATCTTCGAACTCGGTAATCAGGACAATCTGATCGTCTTCAATTTTTATTTCCTCTAAGCCATGATCGATTAATTCCAGTTCCAGTTCTTCTAAATCGAAACCCGAATTTTTAATTCTGAACACCCCTTTCCTATCGAACATAAAACTGACAGAACCAGAAACACCGAGAGAACCACCGAATTTTGAGAAAACGTGTCTTATATTGGCAACGGTTCTATTTAAATTATTAGTAGCAGCCTCCACAACAATAGCCACCCCGTGAGAAGCATAACCTTCATAAACTACCTCATCATAACTTTCCGCTTCTTTGGACGTAGCTTTCTTAATAGCGTTTTCCACATTTACCTTAGGCATATTGGCAGCCTTAGCATTTTGAATGGCCATTCTAAGGCGAGAATTATATTCAGGATCTGCACCACCACTTTTAATAGCGATAGCAATTTCCCGTCCAATTTTAGTGAAGGTTTTCGCCATATTGGCCCAACGCTTCATCTTTCTATTTTTTCTATACTCAAAGGCACGTCCCATATATAATTATTTAG
>Ga0247843_1002935_pt1 | contig 29350 bp, 24 predicted proteins | sample LaCruzMarch2017__FD_192420 | JGI IMG/M metagenome (GOLD analysis project Ga0247843, IMG submission 192420) | Freshwater microbial communities from meromictic Lake La Cruz, Castile-La Mancha, Spain - LaCruzMarch2017_8m | ecosystem: Environmental > Aquatic > Freshwater > Lake | place: Spain... | reverse complement strand
CCTCCACTTCCTCCTCCTTCATCGCCGTCGATCCACTCCTCGATGACATTGATAATAAAAATAGCAACCACAGCAACAATCAAAACAACAACGATGATGCCTCATCTGTCATATCGACATCCTCGTCCAAGACAGAAGAACGTAGACGCAAACGCGACTCATGGCGAGCACAGCATGATGATCAACTACGAGCCGATTTGGATATTGCCCCGGCCACTCGTCGTCGTACTAAGTCATCATCATCTTCATCATCATTGCCTGGATCTTCGACCAAGTCTCAGTCAGAAGTATCAGCACGCGTCGTTCAACATTTAGGGACGAAGAGTACTGCCAAACCACATACATTACCACCCACTGTGAGTGATGATGTACGTGTACGTAGTAACTTACTACGGACACTTGGGATATCAAATACTACAATTAATAAGGGAGTACAACATGCTTTGGGAGGGGAGAATACGATGAAGGGCTCTGGCCATTCGGGAGGAGGTGCGGCACATCATCAACGTGTCCAAAGCATGGGTGGTGTTGGAATGGGTGGAGGTGGGGATGCTGCATTCGAACCACATTTACATGGAGGAAAGTTGGTACTGCCCGGTGGACGATCACTCTTATCGGATGTACGATTTAAGGAAGAGTTAAAGTATGATAGTGATGATGATGTTGATCCGTACGTTCCCCGTCAGCAGTCAAATTACAGCAATTTTTTCGGTGGTGCTAGTGGTACTGCACGACATCGTCGTCGGTCACGTAGTCGTAGCAAATCACCAAATCCTAGATATAACAATACAACAGCAGGAATCAATAACAACAATATCAAAAATCGTCGACGGAAATTGACATTCCATGATGAGGTACAAATCGTACCAATACCTATGCGTTCGGAGTACTCTAATCGGATTAAGGAACGTATGTACTCAGGTCGGGTGGAACTTAGTGAGAATGCCCAGCGTAATGTAGTTGAATTTGAATCGGAGGGGTGGGATGCCACAACAGTCTTGGATGATGAGACACAATTTTATAAATGTCCATTAACCGGTGAATTGATACATCCGGTACATTTGGCATACTTTAATAAGACTGGAGGAGAAGGGGTGGGGAGTAGTAGTGGGGGCGGCAATCAACTCTCGGCATGTTGATGGTATCTAGTATCGTTCATAAATGAGTGTGAGGATAAGATTTAAATGGACAATCTGTGTTTAAAGATGATAAGTAAACAAATGTAATAATTTATGTGTTACTCCTATCCAACTGTACAAAGATGATTTAAGTGGCCTCATCAATCTTCCTTTGATTAGATACATATTTTCTTCTTGTTTATTACTCATGTGTATATATCTTGTGTGTACATCCATACCTAGGGTGCTTTCTTGGGCCAGTGGAATGAAGAACTGATACAAAATATTTGCACTTGGGTACTTGGACAGACACAATATGTACCATGTAAATGAGTAAGCTGTTTCACTTTTCATAGTATCAATATATGAAAAGCAGATATTATGATAATGATGATTTGTTGATCATACTAGTCATAGTCATAATAGTTGAGGTGCCACGGCTGGTCTGGTGTTGCTGTGGGGATCTAGTGCATAGACGTGATGTGATATGAGCATTAAGTGAGTTGGATGCCCAAATCATAATCTTATAGCATTATACACGAGAAAACAAAAAACAAAAACTATCTTTTACTAATAGACCTCTGTAACCTGAGAGCAGATATCTGTGGGGTTGGATCCATATGACTGCCAGCCACAGTAGAAGATGCTGAAACACTATATTTATGTATGAAGTTGACCTGCTATGAGTATGAAGTGGGTGGGATGCAGCAATCATAACCTACATCATGCTAGTACAAGTGAGAAACCAAGACCAAGAGAATCTCCACTTCCACTTTTCACTTTGAGACCCAAGCAATATCAGGCTGGGGTTGAGTAGATGCTGAAACACATAATAAATATGTATGAACTAGATCTGCTATGAGTATGATCTGGGTGGAGTGCCTCAATCATAACCCACAGCATGATACAAGTAAGGAACCAACCAAATCACCTTCTGCCACCACTGTGTGTGTGAGAGAGAGCATATGCTGGGGTTGCATCCATATGACCACTAGCCACAATAGGAGGTGCTGAAACACTATATAACCTGATATGAGTATGAATTCAGTGACATGCCTCAATCATAACCCACATCATGCTACAAATGAGAAACCGATGGAATCCCTGCCGTGTTCACTGTGAGACCCAGCATATATCATTGTGAGGTTGCATCCCTAGTGCCACTAGCCGCAGTAGAAGGTGCTGAAACACATTATATATGCATGACATAGACCTGACATGAATATGAAGTGGGTGTAAGGATCCAATCATAACCTACAGCCTACAGATAATGATGGTTTTACAACAACTTTAGAGCAGCTCAGAGATCAGATATATTGTGGGTACAGGTTGCATCCATATGACTTGTACCATATGAGAATGTATTAAGGCACATTAAATAAATATATGTGACCTGTTACGAATTTGAATAGGTCAGGTCACTTAATTACAACCTAATAGCTCATATACATTATACATCATAAAACTGAAAACTGACACACCAACTCATGGTTCATGCAGGCTGTGAGACCACCAGTCTCAGATAGCAGGTGGCAGTGACAATAGAGGTTTTCAAGTGTTAGGAAAGATATGATACGATGTCAAAGGGAGTCCTTGGCGTGATAAGTATGCAACCTCATACTGATAGCCTTTGAGGATGACCTGCTTACTGAGAATAGGTGGATATGTAAGGTAGGAAGGCAACCCAAGCACAGGCTGAATTCTACTGCCAGCTATAAAGCGGCTTGCCTCATGTCAAATGACAAATAATGCGACAATGATAGCATCTAACAGTGAAAAGGTAATTTTACAATTTCAATTGGTTGGCCCCTGTGATCTATGTCAGTCACAAGCATAACGTTATCCCAAACAACTGAAATATAAGAGGAGAACACTTAACATCTTCCACAACGTTAGCATAGCCACCGGGAATACTTCAAGAGCCGCGCAAAAAATGAATCATTGCACCAAAATCCTTCTGACCGTATCCGTGCATACTAGCTAATCTATACAAATCTCTTGTGAGACCGGCAACTGGCAATGCGAGATTTTCCTCTTCACCAGCATCTACTGCAAGATTTAGATCTTTGAGCATCAAGTCACTCGCAAACCCTCCTTCATAGTCATTTGCACTGGCTCCACTACCAACATGTCTTGCCACATCTGGATGGGGGTTGTTTACCTCACCACTCCAGCATTTTGCTGTACTTGAGTTCATCACACTAGCAAGTACAGTCGGATCAACCCCAAGTGCTTCACCGAGATTCATGGCTTCACATATCCCCACCATCTGGGCCGCAAGTGCGGCATTGTTGCATAGTTTGACAGCTGATCCACTGCCATTACCACCGCAGTGTACAATCTTCTTCCCCATACGTAACAGAAGAGGTTGCACGCATGAATATGTCTCGGGAGACGAACATCCAACCATGAATGTGAGACTTCCTTCAGTCGCACCTTTTACTCCACCAGAAACAGGCGCATCAACGAAGTGATTGTTTGGCGAAACGGACGTAACAAGATGATTCAGTTTCTTGGCAGTGTTGGGGGCGATTGTCGAAGTGTCAATGAATGTGCATCCGTCAAACGAGGGATCAAATGTAGGTAAACCTTTGAGGATTAAATCTACGACTGTCTCACTTGCCTTTCCATTTGGTAGGCTCATGATGACGAAATTTGGATTAGTGTCCGCCAAAGATGCCAAGTCTTTCGATGCCGTTGTCGAATCACAAATTCCGTCCGTGGTTTCGAAGTGTCTAAAGAAACTAGATACGTTCGTTTCATTCAAATCGTACACTGTCAATCGTATAGGATTGACATCTGCACTCGGTTTTGCTAGATTCAGTGCCATTCGTAGGCCCATATTACCAAGACCGACGAATGCCACGCTCATTTCGGAGGATGCAGACGATGATGACAGCTTTCGGTCACTGCAGCTGCTATACGTATTCACAAACCTCGGATTCACGCGAGACGATGAAGACAGCTTTCGGTCATTGCAGCGAGCTGCTTCGCCCATAGACGTAATTGCGAACCTCGGATTCAGGCGGCCGCATATGTGCCTCGTTAGTAATGACAGCATCTACGCACAAGTGGGATTCAGGCGGCCGCATATGTGCCTCGTTAGTAATGACAGCATCTATTCCCGCCCAGTCTTGACGACTTTCCTCTCCTCCTCCACAAAGAAATCGGCAAGATGAATGGTAGTAGCCCCGTGTTGGGAGACGGAAAGAAGAGGAACAACGGATCATCGGTCGTCGCCGACAGTAACAACAAATGTGGCCTCGACAATGATGACGAATCGCAACATCCGCAGAAGAAGGCAAGGGTCGCAATGACCCCAGACGAAGAGGCTCGGATCAAGGAGATACTAATGAAGAAGAAAGTATTGAAGAAGAAAGAACGACGTTCAACGTCGTTCAATGATGGTAATGATGGTGGTGCAGCCGCTAACGCTGCCAATAAAGGGAAATCCGATAATGACTCAAAAAAGGGTGGGGAGGACGAGGTAGAGGCGGCGATCGATGGCAGCAACAATGTCAAAGACGTCGGCGTTGGCGATGACAATGACTATGGACCGAGACGGCGTAGAGAACGTAGTCCGGCAGAGATAGAACGAAGAAGGGCACGTGATCTTCGTCGAAAAAACGAACGCCGGAATCGTTCTCGAGGAGGGGATGGATTCAAGGGGAACGGGAGGGGTGGAGGGCGCGGGCCTCCCCACTGTGGTCGAAGCGGGCGCGATTATTATCCTCCTCGGGATCCATATGGCAGGGGACCTCGACCTTTGCCACCCCCCAGAGATTATTATCACGGTGGTCCTCCAGGTTCGTGGGGTAACGGCAGCGGTGGTCGATGGCATGATGGACGCGGCGGCGGCGGTGGTGGTGGTAGATATGACGATCGCTATGGTGGTGGTCGGGGGGGACGCGATGATCGAAATAATTGGAATGGAGGCAGAGGAGGAAATCATGTGGATCGACGGGATGAGCGAGGGAGGCAGGACATGTACGGACGAGAGCGGGACATTGGGCGGAGTGAAGAGGCTAAGATAGCCAACAGCTCTTCCAGATCTCCATCCCACTCACGTAGTGGCAGTTACTCGACCGCGTCTGATCACTCATCTCACTCGTCGGGGAGTAGATCGGATCGTTCTATCAGTTCCTCCCGATCCCCATCGCGTGATAGCCGTAGGAGCTACTCCCGATCAGTATCGCGGAGCTACTCCCGTTCGCCATCTCCTGATTCCATCAAACGTAAACGCAGTGGCGGTGGCAGTCGTAGTAGTCGTAGCGGTGGGGGAGACGAGTTTGAGGAGGAGGCCAAGGCACAGAAAGCCATGGAAGACGAGGCGACCAAGGACCAACGTACGATATTTGTTTCACAACTTGTTATGCGAGCTGATGAGCGGGATATTGGAAGATACTTTCGACGTAAGATTGGGATCAAAGTACGGGATGTCATTCTACTTCGTGATAGACGGACTGGTCGGCACAAGGGGTGTGCGTACGTTGAGGTAGGACGGTTGGAGGACGTTGATCGAGCATTGGGTGCTACGGGAAAGACTCCGGACTTCCAGCGTTTTCCAATCCTAGTAAAGCGTACTGAGACTGATAAGAATTCATTGTTGATCGGTACTGGGGCAATGGGAGGGTCGCTTTCATTCACTCCCCCCCTTTCCGTCACTACGTGTGGAGGTTCGTTCGATCGATCTGGCGCTGGATTACAGCCCGCCCAACTTACTGCAGACGGGATGCGCATTGAGTCACAGAAAGTGTACGTGGGGTCGATCGACCCGTGCGTCACCCAGGATCAGCTACGGGCTCTATTCTCGCAGTTTGGAACACTTGATAAGGTCCTTTTGCAGATGGATACACTAACGGGCATGTCACGAGGCTTTGCGTTTTTGAGCTACCGTGATCCAAAGGATGCTAACCTTGCAATTCAGACCATGAGTGGACAGACGATTGCTGGTAGATCACTGTGAGTAGTGCGACATGCACGATTTTATAGACACTGCTAAGGGGGTTTGTTTTTGATGTGGAAATGTGTGTTGTGTCTGCGTTTCGTTTGAAGCTTTAGGAAGGGAATGATACATTTCTCAAAACCCTAACCTTTATCTCTGTATGAATATCAAATATTCTTCATGACAGAGAGGAGTGTTTATGAGAGAGAATTGTGACTTTTGGGCTTTCAGGGAAGACAGGGGTATGGGATATGATGCGGGTGGTCATTCGTGCATCCCAATCGCGGACAGATCCCCAAGAGAATCCTAGAAAAGGCAAATGCAATTGTTTTGAGTGTCTTTTTTGTCATATCTGATTCACCTGCAACTTTAGTTTGGTCTTTTCCTTCTTTTTGTGCAGACGAAATCGAATTGCGTCAGTTTGCGGATTGTGTTAGTTTGCGGAGATTTTGTCACATCTTTCTGTGGCAGAATTGTGTTGCCCGATGTAGGATGATACAACACACCACGTCTTTTCAGCTTCATGTTATACTCACCAAAACAATGCATTGTTCATCTCTGTTCATTTTTCATTCTGCAGAAAAACCGGATGGGCAAACCAACAGTCAAGTGCTCATGGCGTCGTCGAGGTGAAGACCGATGAATTCCCTGTAGACGCCAACGAAAAAATTGTACGAGTGAATGCCATGATGAACCAGCTGACTGGCACTTCCCTCACAACCATGATAGGTCAGGTGGATATCAAAGCACAACAGGCTCTCTTGGCTGCCGGCCCTGCTGGTGCACTCGGCATTTTGCCGCCTGCTGAACTCGCTAGCGTTGCTGATGCGGCGTTAGATATGGCCCTCGGTGTGACTCCTATCGTTAGAGACAGTGCGATGCTAGCCATCGCGGCACCCGCTGTTACCGTGGATGCCAAGACTGTAGGCAGAATTGACAATCCCACCCAGAATATCCTCGTTCACAACATGTTTGATAAGGACGAGGAGACTGAAAAGGGTTGGGAAGAAGATATTCGACTCGACTTTGAAGAGGAGTGTGCTCAATATGGGAAGATTGAGCGTGTTGTAGTTATGTTTGACGATCCTGGTGGGATGATCTACGCATCGTTTGATTCGGTTGAGGGTGCGATGAAGTGTGCCAAGAGTGTTGCAGGTCGCTGGTTTGACAAGAGGCAGCTTCGCGTCGAGTTTGTTGATTCAATTCCGAACTCGGCGTGATATGTATTCTCTATGGGTGATCTCAAGAGGCAAATAGCAGCGTCGCTTTTACCTCTTTCACTGCTATCCTATTTTGTCCATAATTCCGTTCTAGCATTATCATTAGTAGAACGGATGGTTTTTCGCATCATCATCTATCATCTCTCTTGATATTGTAGGTATCTAGAGTAGCAGCACATGATGAGTACGTCTCCCGCAAAAAAATGGATGAGACCGCCTCCACTCACCACGACGCACTCCTTCACGATGTACGGTCCCTTACCCTCCTTGTTGAACGGAACGCCCATCAGCACCGTCGATGTCTATATTATCGTCGTTTGACCATGGCGCTCACGGAGCTTCGACGAAACAACGGATCGGTTTCATACTTGCTCGACGAGTGGAGGGACCTCGTAGATTCATTCTTACTCGATGCATCCTCGTCGAGTAATAATGGCACGGGAGGGAAGCGCAAGGTGAAGCAGACTCAAGAAGAGGATGAGTGGACGCTTGAGGATTTTGCTACGACTACCGATAAAGGCAAAAATGACGATCTTGATAACGAAAACGACAATCATCAATTACAACAATTTTTACAACGGTTGACTAACACATTGCAAAAGCTAAGACAATTTGTTTGCATAAACCTGCCACGGATTATCTCGCGTATCGTACATGCGACAGCACCCATTTTACACGAGTTAAGTCGAGGATACTTCGTACCATTCTTAACTGTCGCTCTGGGGTGTCTTGGTAGGATACATTCATTGTTGACTAAAATTGGAAGAGAAGTGACATCTATACTACGAGAGACGGTATCACGAATACGGAACTTTTATCTGCAGGACGGGATGAATGCAACGAAGAGTAAGGATAGAGAAATGATGATGAGAGGTAGTTTGGAATGGAAGTTGTTACAAGAATTAGTCATGAATTCATTTGTCGTGGAGGATATCAAGCGTAACAAAAGACAAATATTTTCACCACAGCAACAGCCACTAACATCAACACCTTTAATCAATAATGAGAATGAGTGGAATAATTTAATGGAACACTATTTGGATGTAAGTCAAGTTGAGCTTACGAGAAACATCAATGACTTTGTGAAGGGAGAAAGGTGGGACGATGCGGTGTTAAGATTTGGTCTTGGTGCTGGCAACAAGCTTGGTCTGAGTGGTATTTCCAGTAAATTGACCTCATCGCAAGAACAAACAAGTGAAGAGTTGGTTCTTGATGTTCAAAATAGGGAGACACAGTTTGCTGACAATGGACACCTACACCTGGAAACTGTTGTGCACAGTGACACTGGCGAACTTGTTAATGCTCATAATAGCTTTGACACTACACAATTGAAACAGAACACAACATACACACAAGATGATGACAACATGTCACGGATAAAGAACGAACGATTGAAACGTCAAATGAATGAGGTAGTACCATCTACCGGAGCCACTACGTCGAAAAAGAAGAAGAAAAGGAAGCGGACTGATAAAATTGATGATCTCATTAGCGTTGATGATGACAATAATGATGACAATAATGATGACAATAATGATGACAAGTATCTCAACAATGGTGCAACAGCAACTGATTCCTTGGCTGTGCTGTCAGTCTCGGCAAGAGGCGATAACACTGTGGAACGAAGTAGTTCAATAAAGACAAAATCATCGATTAAGGTTAAGAAGAAGAAACGGAAATCGACCAGCGTTATTGACGATATATTCAAGTGATGACCACACTCAGAATTATAGACTTTTGTGACTACTAAATTGATAAATGAAGATCACATACAATTGTTCAAATCTCTTTAATAATTAAGTATATAAGTCTATCCCATTCAACACTAAATCCAATAATTTGCAAAGCCAGTATGATAAACATTCCTCTACAGGTCCACGTCTTGCAATGAAGCTGGAGTGGTCGGACTCTTCAGCGATGTAACATCTCCAATCGACGATGAAGTTTGTGAATCTCCTGGACTCTGTGGAGTCTTATTATCAGTAATGGGAGTGATGGAATTTTTCTTCATTGAATTTGACTTGCTGGTCAAGCCAAGCTTGTCATGACCGGTGGTGGTGTTGTTCTTCATCTTACTCACAGGTTCATCACCCTCCACCCGAAGGTTAAACATCACCTTACCAGTCCTATCGTCTACATGAGGATTGCCAACATAGTGCTGTAGATCTACAATGTCATCGGGGATGTTACGTATATTGATGATTGTAGGCAACGAGGACTTCTTGTCGTAAGGTAGTAGATGTGTATTTGGAAGTTTCTTCATCATACGTGAAAGGTAGGCAATAACAAGTTCACGGAGATTTATTTGATCGAGCGTCTTACCTCCGCAGTCTTTCTTCACGGTAAAGACTGATATGTATCTTGGTGACGAGGATTGCGAGGCATTATCACTGTTACTCTTGGGACTTTCTAGAGGTGACACGTCCCCAACATTTTTGCTTTTGCCTTTACCATTGCCTTTGCACTTTTCTCCTGGCGTTGTAATGAAATTGATCTCATCCTCAATTCCCTTTATCAATCTTGGTACACTCAATTGATCTCTTGATGTCATCATTGTCTCGGCCACAGTTGCTGGATATCCATCGATCTCATCGTTTGTGTACTGTAAACGAATTGTCATGTTTTCGCTTTTTCCTTTTCCAAGATCCAAATCATCAATTGACAATTGACGCCTCTTGTACATCACACGCATCAGGCCGAACACCAACAAGATTCCTACAAGAGATGCCGATAGCCCAATAGCGAAATTGAACTTAAAACTGCTCGTGTCTGGCACAAAATTCATGTCCAAGCTTGCCTTGCTCACTTCAACGCCAGACTCACGCAACAACTGAACATAATAAGTCGAACGTTCACCAGTGAACGATTCCTGAACAGTTTTTGTTGCATCCTTCTCACTTGGCACATCTGTCACACCTGTAGGAAAATGCAACACGCCACCATATATGATTTCGTAGGCCTGCTCCAATCGTCTCACACTCGCACCAGCAACCAAAAGTATCCGACGATCATTCGGTTCAAGTATCATCAATTTGAGACCTTCTACATCATAACCTTGCGTTCGAAAGGAATGTATCAAGTGTTCTTCGGTAATACGTGTAACTGTATCCTCGTCATAGATAGAATCTGTACTTTCTGTGAGTAGCCTGAGTCCGAATGGCTCGAACGCAACAACATTGCCCCCCTCGGAGGACAAGAGCGCTTCTTCAAAGCCAGTGGGACCGTATGTGGGCATTTCGGGACTTCGGACAACCGCTTCAATTGCCTTGACTGTAACGACAGGTGGTGTGCTAGTAGTAATCAATGATAGAGTGGGGGACAAGGTCAGTAGCGGCTGGGGTGGCAGTGATGTCATTTCTGATCCTGCCGTCCCTCCTACTGCTGGAGGAGCTGGTGCTGGTCCCGTGGCGGAAGCTTCTCCTGGCGGCACGAGTAATGCGTCGATGCCATGGATGATGCCGTTGCTTGCAATGATGTCAGGGATGATAAAATTGGCACCATTGATTGTTATGCCTGTATCTGATACTATCACTGAAACAGTAGCCCCAGAAAGAGTGGGGATTTCACCACTGGTAATTGAATCGCTTGAGAAGAGACCAGGAAAAGCATGATAACCAATAGCATCTTGAAGTAATGGCAAATTTTCAGGAAGAAGAAGTGTGTCTAAAAATCCCTCTGGTAGTGCATCAAATGCTTCATTTGTCGGAGCTACAATTTGATGAGTTCGAGAATGAGTTCAAGAATACATATTTAGAGTTAGAGAGAGGAGTATACAACGCAAACACACTTATGATAGATATTGTATACATACCAGCGAGAGTAAGAGGACCGGGTACCTTCAAAACATCAGCGAGATCTGCAGCATTGATTGCATCGAACAGTTTGGAGAAATTTGGATCGGATGCGATAGTATCAAGGAGACTTTTGGAGCCAGCTGGAGACAAATCAAAGCTCATAGCTTTGGATGACTTGCCATCAGGAGCATACATCATGTCACCTGCTTTGCCAGACTTGGCATCCAAGTGAGAAGTTGGTTCTTTGACAAAATACTCAGAAAGCGGATCTTGCACTTTGCCCGCCTTGGGCTTCAACATATCAGTATCTGCTACTCCTTTACTTGTCTTGCTACCAATACTCATTTCGTGAGCTACTCCTTTGTTGACCTTGCTACCAAGGTTGAACATACCCAGGTTGTCCCCGTCCAGTGTAACATTCACAGATCCTTCTCCTTCCACTCCTCCTAATTCAGTCTTGCCAGACTTGGCGTATGATATATCAGAATGTGTCGTAGAAATGGTAGTCTCCATTGTTGTGGTGGGATAGTAATCGTCTGCTCCTTCCGATTTACCAGCCTTGGCTTCGTATGCTTCGTACTCATCGGGCGCAGTAGTAGTAACAACCAGTGATTCTTCAGGCAGTGTAAAAGTAGGAAGTGGAAGAGGAAGTGACATTGCTACTTGTCTGACTTCCTTGTCGGCCTTTCCACTACCAACTTCCTTTCCAGCCTTGGCTACGCCGTATGTGACTGCCTCTAATTCAGAAACAGCAGCCGTCATGGCTGATGCAGGGTTTTCCTTATTTGACTTTGCTGCTACATACCCGTACACTGCGACAGCCTCAGCCGCCACAGCGGCTAGCGAAGTAGTCATGTTTGATGCAACTACGGTCTTGCCAGTTTTGCTACCATCGGTGGGTAAGGGATCTCTGTGATGACCACGACCACCTACATGATGAGCCTTTTCGTATGCCTTCGCTTCTAGATGTCGACTGCGACGTGGGCGATGTTGCAAAACATTCTCGATGTTGTTGTTTCCCGTGGTTGGTACGATGAACCTACCATGGGCGCTTCCATCGATAGCAAACGCGGAATGATTCGCGATCAGCGCCAGCATCAGCGATATCGCCAATGACGCGTACCTGCCTTTTGCATTCCTTCGAGGAGGACCTGCCATGGTAGTATATATTTGTTGTTCTTCACAGGTAGATCAACTTGATTGTCAATATCAGAGGACTAAATATGCTGGAACAGAGTGATTGGCAATGGGGGACCAAGTTGGAGGAGCACGGTCCGTGAGTACAACATTTTTCAGCTGAACGGAGGTTGATTTTTTTCCCCTTCTTCTGGAAAATCGAGAAGCTTTGGTGAGAAGGCAACGTAACCTAACGTAACGGCACTCGTACACGAACAAACCAAGGCAAACTCATCATGTCGACACGAGCGGACGAAGAGTACGACTACCTATTTAAGGTCGTCCTAATTGGGGATTCCGGTGTGGGAAAATCCAACCTCCTATCCCGATTCACACGTAATGAATTCAACCTTGAATCAAAGTCGACCATCGGTGTTGAATTCGCGACCAAGTCTATCCAAACGGAGGGTAAGACGATTAAGGCACAAATTTGGGACACGGCCGGACAGGAACGTTATCGTGCTATTACATCTGCGTACTACCGTGGCGCCGTAGGTGCATTGCTCGTCTATGATATTTCGAAGCATGGCTCATTTGAGAACGTCGAACGTTGGTTGAAGGAACTACGTGATCATGCCGAGGCGAACATTGTTGTTATGCTCGTGGGGAATAAGTCCGATTTACGGCATTTGCGTGCCGTGGAAACAGATGAGGCCATGTCCTTCAGTGAGCAGCACAACCTTGCGTTTATTGAAACCTCCGCCCTTGATGCCTCGGGTGTCGACACTGCATTTCAGAGGATCTTGACGGAAATTTATCGTCTCATGTCACGTAGGAATATGGCCGCCGAGGAGGGGGGGAACCAACCACGCTTGTCTACGGGGCAGACAATTAGTTTGAACAGCGGGGACAAATCGAGGAGGAATTGCTGCCAGGGATAAAGACTATCGTATGGTGAATCTATGTGTGAATGGAGGACGAACCTTCATACTCTCTCCAATCCTGGGGAGAGTTTTGCGAGTGATCCCTTACCTTGCTAATTGAGTTCGTCTCAATGTAAATAATGTTTGAATGGAAATACGGGGGGAGTTGGCGGGGGGAAGGTAGTTGTTATAAAAATAACCTGATTATGCATCATTTTGACGTGCCATATTTTCATCGTCCTCTCCTTGTAACGTTAGACATGGGCATTGTTAAAACTCAGGAAATAATAGGTGACTAAAGTAACAAGACTATATGATCTACGACTATAAGTAAACCACGAATAATTCAAACATCCAACACACGCCTCTTTATATAAAGCAGGAACTTCTAACGTCCAAGCAGCCAGACGTAGCAGACACTTATTACAAACTGCAAATCCAAATAATCGCCAAACGTAATATCTTACATTGCCTTCATTCCCATGACACCGCGGAGCTGTTCAAAAATAACAAGCTGGATGGTTGTAGTTGGTGCGAATCTAGACCAGATGGGGATAAAACCCCTCCAGAGAACGAAGGGTCCCTCATTCTTGATAATCTTCACAAAGCAATCACCCGCATTGGAATAAATCTTCGCATCGGCAGGCTGGTTCATCAAACGAGTACGGACCATGTCAAATGGGGACACAGTGCATGTCATGAAGAACCCAGCAGCAGTGGCAGCAATGAACTGTGTAAGGAGAGAGGACTTGTTCATGCCTGTGTACTGAACGATATATCCCTTCGTTTGGTCGTAGCATGCCATCTTCGTACCATTAAGGACCATGGCACGCATAACATTCGAGTCAATACCACGATAGAACCCACCAATTCCCTGATGCTTCATTAATTCCTTCGCCGTACCCATGATTGATGGTGAATTCGCTCCCTCGGCAGTCATCATCTTCGTTTTGAGCACGTCGAATGGGTTGCCAGCAATAGAGCCGATTGCACCAGCTGCCGACCCAGCAGCGAATTTCTTAAGGAATGTCGTGTTCTCAGGCGTTGTGCAGCCAAATGCGATTTTACATGGCTCGTACAGACCAAGACGGAGAGAGGTATAGCTTGCCTCTCGTAGCCAGGCTTAAGCGGTATCAATACGTCAGAATCTGTACAAGCAGATAGAACTAGGTGCAAGATTGTGAAGGTACTCACCAGCATTAACTCCCTTCCACATGGCGAGGACACCCTCTGAATTCACGACACGCTTAACGGTGCCACCCATCCCCAACGCCGCATATTCGGGAGAGACTTGGATCCTCGTCTTCACAACATCGATTGGGTGTATGAATGATACCGTGATAACTGCCGCACTTCCAGCCATGCCCACCTGCTGGAGGAGAGTAGGTGCGAGGGCTGCTGCAGACGTGGCGACAGGTTGCTGCTTGGTGTTCATGATGATGAAATTGTTGGATTATGGCCTCGCCATTGTCTATTCGGGGGAGTAACGCTTTCTCATTGCTGCCTACGTGTTTTGAATGACCACTCGAAACAACCTAATACTTTCTACCTACGTGGAGTCGTTTTAGACTCAACGTCTCGGCGGGAAGCCAAAAGAGGGCAATCCACGAACCGGAAGGGAGAAATGAGGTCGCGCTTCTCATCAATAAGCAAAAAATAGCAAAAGAAATTTAGACGTCACCACCGTTAAGTATATTTTGTCACTATTGGGACAAACACTGTCATTATTGGGAAAAACAAACTGTGTGGGTCTTCGGACGTTGTGTCCAAAACGACTCCTAAAGCCTACATAGAGCTTACGTAAATTCGGGTATTTACGTAGACTCTCTGGGCGAAACACAAGAGACAAAGACAACGACACGACGAGACCTTCTTGTTTTGCTAGCGGCGGTTACATTAGTAATACAATTAACGTCAGCGCTCACATCGGTGAGATGTGGAAGTCGGGTGGTAATAAGGATTGTGATGTGACTTTGACTGAAACAATGCGACTATTGGTCGGCGAGATCGATTCCATCTTGAATGCAGGACTCGGAGCATTCCAAGACCTTGATGCGACGACGAGACAACTGGCGCAGTCGAGGGAGCTTGTCGAGACTAGATCACGCGAGGCTCAGCGCTTGCAATCTGCTGATGAAGAAAGTCGCGATACACTCTCGGTAAGTGAAATTACTAAGATCTATATTCTAATTTTGTACCAATGACGACGGGATTGACGTGGGCGCGGGGGATGGGGGCGACGGGGGGGGGGGGGCTAAGTCGAACGTCGGGTGGATGGTGGATTAAATATACTACAACTCGGAATTGGGGAGGGATAAGGGATTATTTTTACACTTTCACTTCACTCATCGCTCATCGAAACAATACTGTCAATAAAATTCCAGAACTTGCTCAGAGCGGTTGAATCCTCCAAGGCAATCACACGAGATTCCTCTCGATCTGCTCAAGTTGAGGCACGACTACGGACGACCATCAGCTCCCTCCGTGACGAGAGGGATAAGGCTCTGACAGAGAATACTGACCATCGCAGGAAGAATTCTCTCCTCGAGGAAGAGTTACGCTCGACGAAAGCAAATCTAAGTCGTATCACGCAAGAGAAGATTAGTATGGAACGCGACAGCCGAGCAGGTGAGTAGTATGATGCGAAAAATTTATAAGGCTAACACTTAAACAATCGAATTTCCAAAGAGAATACCTTTGTTTGTTTACTTTATTGGTTTTGTATTCCTGATGTCGCTCACTTTTATTCATTATTTACGAACGAACGAACGAACGAACGAACGATCACTGAACAATAACACGCAGCCGTTTCTCTGGCCCGTAGTCTTGATAGTAATAACTCCAACGACATGGCCTATTACAAACGAAAGGTAGGTGAGCTGAGCGACAAGTTGCAAGCGCAGCAGGATATCATCATGAAGCAGAACAGTACGATTGCCGAGTTGCGTGGGCAGAATGAGAAGAGGCAACGCGTTAGCTACTAATTAGGGGTGGCGTTTGATTGAAAATCTTTTTAATTTATACATTACACAAATGTGCATAGCGTCAATTGCAATAATTATGTCCATTCAGAACACACCTAGTAGCTTACAATGCGTCCACTATTACAATTTTCAGCGGATTGGAGGCAGTGCCATTGCCTAGACGAATGTCATTGGTGGTACTTAATAAAAATTCGAGTGCAGGGCCTACTTTCCCCTCCTGTTTCACACTCATTGGTCCTAACTTCGGTACATAGAACTTCCACTGCTTGTCTGGAAGCACATCGTCGTCCAAATCACTTTGGATAACACGTCGTATGGCCGCAAACGTCGCATTTTGTCGAGAGGTCATTGTAATGAACCCCACATTTGTTGTGTATTCCGCCCCCACACACAATCGTTTAAGGATTTTGCACACCAAGACTCCATCCTCCAATGGCTCGATAGCAGTAGCTCCTCCCTGAATCCCATGATGCTTTAACGAATTAATTGCCATGTTCAGGTTTTTCCTATTCAACGTGGATGTCCGCGGATCTGATGTCCCATTCACCAGTAAATTAGGCGATGGTTTTGATTTCTTATGTTGATACTCCGGTGACGACGAGCTACTAAGTTTCTGCTTCGTAATTTTCTTCAATATTTCAGAATCTTGATGATTCCAATCCATCCTCATATCAATCGGCCGACCATGTTCCAATTGAGCCACGTGCATTGCTCGTTCAAAGTTATTGAATCGACTTTTACCCCCCGACTTTGCCACCTTGCCGAGATCATACTCCTCAAGGAATCCATCATCCCACTTCGTTAGCCTATTATCCCCCAGCACGGTAAAGGGAGCCTCGTTACATTCGAAGAAGTAAATTAGATGTCGCTTACCGAGATTTTTCCGTGCTAGCTGCCTCGCCCCTCCGACGGTCAGTCGAGGATCATAGACACACGCGGGCCACCACCCGAATCCGACACCCCCGGCCGCCCAAACGATCTCCCCAAAACGTGATGTGTATGATGGGGGTAAAGCCGACACAAGAGAGTCGAGCCCATCATCCCCTGTCAGCCGATCCCTGCGATGGCATCTATCTGCAACATAGTACAATGTGCGTAAGAAGGTATTGAACATCATGTTCATGTTTTATACACGAGATAAAAAATAATTAGATATATCACTAACCACAAAAGAAATCTTCATCGGGTACTGACGTCAAAGGAGGGTTTAGACAGTAGATGTGATACTCGTCATTGCATGATTCACAGAGTAATAAATTCGCATGATCTTCATCCCGACGGCACACCTTACAACCATCGTTGTTCCCCATAACAGAGGATATGTTTCTACTCGGGCTATTCGTCGTCGTCGTCGTCTTCTCAATGTCCAAGAACTCTTTGGACTCGGGAGCAAATTTCCCACGGCGACCAGAACGCGAAGCCATCGTCTTCACGGTGGATTCCCCCACCCCACAACGAGTATATCGTGTTGCTAGAGCAAGCAACGTCTACCTCCCTATTCCCACCTTTCTCCCTACGGTACCATGAGATGGACAAAAATGCGGGGAAGTGTTTCGCCTCTCCTTCCCCCCTTGTCCTCGTTGACGCACGGCGACAATGACCACGATGATACTGTGGTAAACCCCTCCTCTTTGCCCCCATCATTCTACCCAATCGACCCAATCGACACAATGCTGATCAATCCGAGGCCGGCATCACCCTCATCGGGTCAATGGATATGCTCTGGCACAAAGCGCATCTCCATCGCTCTCTCATCGGTTACCAATGTCGACGGTTTGGTGTCACTGTATACCTTCCGTCCAACTATAAAAGAGGCTTCTTCGGGTGGTGGTAGTGGCAGACGATCGATTTCGCCAACGACTACCGGTCGACTAAGTGGGGAGTCGGGACTTGGTGTTGATAATAGTGGATTGCACGTCATGATTACTGATGGCAAAACGACGTACTACATTATTATCCGCGGCAAGGATATCCGACATTTGCCGTCCGACGGGGATGAAAACGAACAACTAGACAAGGTGGCCTCGGTGATACTCCGACCGGATGATGAAACCTTCAAGGTTAGCTACAAGCGCATACGTGCTCAATTACTCGGAGGAAGTCAAGATTCAAACGACACTACTAGCGTCGAGGTATCAATTCGTAAAACACTCCTAAACAACATTGTACGTCCAGTATGGGAGGGGATATTGAATGACATTGGGATACTAAACTATCAGGACCTACCACTATTTGCACGGTGTGCATATCCAGAATCTGACACAACTGATTCATCATCTGGACTTGCATTACCAATTATGTTGGGCGATACGATCAATCGACTACATAAAGAAATTGAGACATTGAGAAATGAAAATAGATTACTCGAAAATAATACTCTACGATGGAAGTCAACGTCGGAGAAGATCAGTAATAAGTGGGAAAATGAAAAGAGCGACTTGACATATCACTTCCTTACTCTCTTTAATGATCATAAGGCACGGCATGTTGAGGTAGTGAAAGAACTTGATCAATTGAAAGGTAAGAAGCAACGTGTCATTGGTGGTAATGAAAGCATTATTGATCGGACTACTGTAAAGCGACGCAGTCGTGAAATGAATGCGAGTAGTACGAATAATCCAGATCTACATGATGACAACGATTATGTTATCTATGACAATGCAGACGTGAATCGTTTGGCTGCGGGTAGTAGCACGTCGAAACAGCCAAGTAGTTCGCATGACATGAAGCAACAAATCAACACTAATAATAGAGCCAAGGAATATAGTCATCCCCCTAGCAGCGATGACGAAGACGATATGATAGTTTGATGAATAATTTCAGTGACAGATAAAATGATATTACACTTCGCGATTCTGCAGACTTGTCTACTAATACATACGATGTCGACGTAAGCAGGTTTATATTCATATGGTACACACTTAAACTTGTTAGACGTTATGATTTGAGAAGATCCCTACGAACTTTCTCTCTGTCCCGTCGTCTCCTTGCACGGGATTCATCTTCTGGTTCGTCCTCTGTTGAACCATTCTTCTTGCGCCGTCTCCTTCGAATACTCGAGCTTTCTGATTTGGACCCAGACCTGTGCGACAAATGTTTGGAATTAGATGTTGACTTCGCTTCATCGCGTGACCCCCTCGAGTCACCTCGTCTCTTGTTTCGTGTGGAGCCGTGTGAATGAGAACGAGACGAATTGGATGATTTAGTTGCCTCGCTTGTCTTGCCATGCATGACGCCATCCGTGTTTCCTCGTAGCTTAAACTTTCGCTTGAGTCTTCTCAGCTGGAACCTCTGTAGGATATGCTTTCTCCGGAGCCGACGATACTCATAGACAGCAGCAGAGACCAAACTCATTATGCCTATTACACTTCCAGATAGTGTAACCCAGTTAACCGATGGGATGTAGTTCCACCGGTACGAATTAGTGAGAGTGGAGAATACAACATCCCTATTTCCACTCGGCTCGACAGCGCGAACGTATAACGTATACCAGCCACTTCCTGGCCCGCCGACCTTGTCATCGAGCCATCCCACATTAGCCCCCAAGCTCTTTGTTGTCGCCGTCCACGGGATGAGATCCAAATCGTCGCGAACGAGCTTGTATTCAAACACGTGGACACCAACTTCATTGCTGTCAAAATAGAACTGCGACTGAGATGATCCACTCATTGGCTTTGTAACAATAATGGCTTGGGGGAATGATTCGTCCCTTGACCACATGTCGCGATAGAGGCGACTAGAGTTCTTTCCTATACCTCCCAGAAGTACAACCTGTGTATCAAGAAACGCAGCGGCGCCAGAGTATCGCTCACCGGGAGTTTGACGACAAAAGATTTCTTCCAATACACTAGCTGGATCATGCAGAGTTTGTGGCACTGATACGTAGCCTAGACCATGTACGTCCACCTTAGTTGCTCCTGGGATTGGGGTACAACCGTCCCAATCACCTCTAACACACGGTTTACTTATCCCTCCTCTACCACAAATTGTCGATGGTGGTACCACCCTATTCATCGGCTGGTGAAATGTATCCTTGACTGAACATTTATCCACAATTGCAATCGATAGCGCACGCAAGAAGCAAATATTGGAAACTTCTGGAGCATGTCTACCAGGATAGTCGAGGCCACGCAACTTCACTACCTTGTATAAGTCTGCATACGCCAAATCTGCGACTGTAATCACACCCTCTAACGCCATGATGGAAATATCGCTTCTACTCACGATTGGAGATGCTGATCGACTGGTGGGGTTGATAAGATTTCCGTCAACATCTACTGGAGGCAGCTGAAATCGCTTGACTTCTGCGAGAGGAGAGTCCACACTCATAAACGTTTCACGGGCTGTAGTCGCGTTGATTCTGTATGCATTTGAACAAAAATCGCATAGCCATCCAGCGCCGTCTCGCAAGTTCCATGTCCAAACATCTGACAGCTCCGAATCGGCGTTCTTCCCTCCTATCAAATAAATGCGATCGCGGAATGAATTTTTCGATGATGGAGGTTCGTATACTGTAACGTGGCCAGATCGTTCCGACCATTCAGCGTTGGGAGTAACAATAGACCAATCAGACTGACTGGGAACGCATGAATCATTATTTAGGACCTGCACATCGTCTAAACACCCTCTGGTAGGATTGCAGCACGGATCTTTTGGTAGATCAACCTTCCAAATGTCGTTAAGGTATGAAGTCGATGTTCCTTGAGGATGAAATGTTTCTCCACCAAAGATAAACAGCTTATCTGCAATAGAGGCGTTACTCGACTGACTGTGAACAACCATTGCCGTATGTCTCCCTCGACCATGAAATTTGCTTTTCTTGTCGAAAGCAGACTTAATCTGAGTCCATCGTACCCCATCCGTGCTCATCCAAGCATCATCTATCGCTAGTCTGTAGCCGTCTGTGGGTCCGCATGATCTATTAGAACAGAATGCCTGTTTCACATTGATGAATCCACCAATGACAAACATGACGTCTTCTGCGAATACAGAGCCATCGTCGGCGATTGAAAAACGATGCTGTACTGTCACAGCATGATTCATACGAGGACTAAACATGGGGCAGACGCAGACCCTTTGAGGCGTGTTCCCCAAAGCTTTGCACTCAGCTACACCCCAGCAGTCTGAGGATGTGACACACTTGCTCCCCATCGACCCAACAAATCTGGGCTGCGACGGATCCGAATGATCCGTCGACCACACTTCGGTGTTCATCAAGACGTCTTCTTGTGGATCTTTGCATCCAGGATTGACAAGCTGCCACGTAGCGCCTTCGTCTTGTGAAGACCAAATATCATTTTTAAGGACAAGATCTTCCTGAATTGTAGAATGATCATTAACAGTAACTAAGCGTTTTTGTCCCGCAAGGCCACCAATAAGCCTTGCGTCGTCGATTCTCGCATATTCCCGCGATTCACCACCGATGACAACAATCTTATCATCAGCAACAACAGCACCCAAACCTCTCCTGGGCGACCACATATTATCTTTTTTCCACATTGCTTGGAGGTGACAACCCGGGGCATTCATATCATCATAGCAGAATTGAGGCGGCTCATCACAAATGGATGGATCGGGAAGAGCGAACGAGTAATCCAACCTATCCTTAATTGAATCTTGGCAGGCAATCCACTCGTCATTCGTCAAAGGTAACGAGTATTTAGGTCCGGCTGGCCACGTAGCGGGGACCACTCGACCAGGATTTACTTCACGCCATTGCATTTCAGGTCTTATCCGCTCTGGGTTATAGCTGGATCCTTCAAGAAAGTATCGATCATCATCTATTCGCCACGAGCTTAAATCAGATGTCGACAATTTCACCAACCAGATATCATTGCGGAGTTTGCCATATCCATAGCCAACACTTTCAGATGCTCTAGGAATGCCATCATCCCCACCGAGCAAAAGCAGTACAGGCTTTGCATTTCGCAGCAATTCGGAATTTTCTTCTTCCGTTTTGTAACTTCTGGCTACCGGCTCATAGAGCACTACAACAGCATGGCCATATCTTGCCGACCACATAGGTCTGGACGTGCCTTGCCATTGATCTTTGTCACTGGCTAACTGAAATTGAACCCAATTCGCTGCATAAATTGGCAAGAAGAGATAAGCGAGAGTAAAAAGTGGGCAGCCCTACGTATAAGATATCAGTTACGGAATAAATATGTTACAAATATCTTAAGGTCACGCACCTCCCTCAGCCGCCAGAAAGAGCAAGCATAACACTGTAATGAGGACCACTTTTGCGCTATTTGACGTTGACACCATCAATGTTGTTTCAACTGTTCTTTGAAGACATGTGCGCGCGAGAGAAGATTTTCGACGGCAGCTGGACCTGTGTCTCCTGTGGTAGAACTAAAATTGATACTTTCCTTTTGCGTAAGAAAGAGAAATGTGATAGGATATTGAATTGATGTTTGAACTCTTCGTCGTGGCAAGTGGGATTATTAGTTTGATCCCTAAGTGGACTGCGCATTGTTGTATCGTTTTCGTCCGTGGAGAATAGAGACAACGACATGGTCCGAGCTCTAGGTCTTCATTTTTAGCGAGTTCGGTATAATGTAATGGGTGAAAAATCCGATTTGCTGTGATACCAGTTTTGGGCTGGATCGAAGGCAAGACGATTTGCTGCGTGGGCGAACGTAGAGTTCTCTGAACAGTCGTTTATTCGTTATGCAATATCGCCATCTCATCCTCCTCTTCGATCTTCATGTATGAGCGCTGCAAAGACCATGGCGAACAGATGCGCGGATCGACCCCATCCCATAGGACAAGTTCATTTCGCCAACACCACTGACATCCAAAGAGTGCCGTCGACGAGAATCAGAAGTAAAGGAATCAACACGAGAGTGAAAGCTCTCGTTGTTGTTGCTGCTTACGCTGATACGGTCATCGTGCTCATTGTTGAGTTCCACCGTTTGACTCCTTCGTAAGAATCCATGTTTCGTATTCACGCTCACCATTGGTAATAATTTTTTATTCATGCATAAAGTGACATGAACACAGTGTTCGAAGGAGTGAAAACCCAACGTCGTTATATAGACGGCCAATGCAAGTTACGTATCTGCGTACCAATTCTGATATGTTGTCGACAAGGACGTAGTCCCCCATTTGTCTGTCGAGCCTGAGAGCCTCATTGCTGCTGCTGACCCAGCAAACAAGTGACAAGAAGGAAGGAAAGCAAGGGTCTAGAGACTTATTTACGTACATCATGTACGTATCGTTGGTACCATACTCGTCCATCACTACCATGGTTGCGGCCCATGGACGACCGGTAGCAGTAGCATTGATCCATCATCATCTGATATCAATAACCATACTTATCATCATCATCTGCATTTCTTCCACCACGGTCAAGTTCAGTGACGCTTACGCCGCCGCTTCATCGCCCTTGTCAACACCAAATCATCAAAAATGGTCATCATCGTCGACTACTTTGCAATCCTCTTCGTCCTCAGCCACCACCACTTCCTCTGAAACGACCGCGCAGAATGCCTCGGCATCTGGCGATGACGAGAATATTACAACTCGTGAAATTCTCTCGTTGGACTACATACGCTCAACGTTAATTAGACAGGAGGAGACTATTATATTTGCGCTCATTGAGCGTGCTCAATATAGACAGAATGAAATAGTGTACAAGGTTGGCGGGATACCAGGACTTGGCGTGCCACCGGGGAGTAGCAGTAGTAGCAGCAGCAGTATTAGCACCACTGGCGTTAATGGTCAGGACGAAGAGCTTTCTTTCTTGGACTTCATGTTTATAGGAACGGTGCGTCGCATCGTCATATTTCTGTTCACTTTATATATGTGTCATATGAAATATATCTCACGACAATATCTAAATAAATCATACAGGAGGCACTTCACAATCTTGTTCGACGGTACGAATCTCCAGAAGAGCATGCCTTCTTCCCTTCCCGACTGACTAAGCGTAGTAACTCCCTGTCCGAACTCGACTATCCACAACTACTATCGAACGATAGTGCCATAAATCAACTGAATTGGAATGAGATACTGTACAATAAGTACCTGAATGTCATTGTCCCTGCCATTGCTGATAAGGGCGACGATGAACAGCATGGCTCAACCGTCCTTGCCGACATTGCCGCACTCCAGGCATTATCAAAACGTATTCATTTTGGCAAGTTCGTCGCGGAGAGTAAATATCAAAGCAATCCAAAGGAATTTCAAACACTAGTTGATGCTGGGGATGCGAATGGGGTCATGGCACTATTAACAAATGAGGAAGTAGAAAAGCAGGTACTCACGCGTGCACGACTTAAGGCCTCGACCTATGGAAGGGAGCCGTTAATGTCAAGTCTACCAAAGGTTAAGCGGGGTGATGAGAGTGATCATAATACTGCCATTATCGCCGCGGCAGCCGCGGCCGCAGTCGTGGCAGCAGTTGAGGCAATGCAAACGAGTGACCAAAATGCAATCAATGGTAAAGTCGATCCATCGATTATTGAAAGTATATATCGCCAATTGATCATACCCATGACGAAGGATGTTGAGGTGGCGTATTTGTTCCTTAGATGTGGAAGAATGCCGCCGGTTGACTTTGCATCGGATAGGATGAGTGTTGATGTAACGACGCTGAGTCCACAATAAAGTTGTCACATTAGTCATGGAAGGCACGTGTAGATGTGATAATTACTTAATTATTGGAATTAATAGTTCAATAGTCAAGTCAAAGGTTTCCTAGTCTAACTTCTTATGTGCAGTATTATTTATTTGCATACATACGTACGATTAAATGAAAATGTATTATCTACTTGTCAGGATTATCATCAGTAGAATTGCTATCATCATGATGATTATCATCATTATTATTATTATCAACATCATCCAATTTCTTTGCTTTGTCTCGTTTCCGTTTCCTTTTTGAACTTCCTTTATTACTGTTCTTCCATGCATGGTACTTTGAGTAGTGCACTTGTATAGAACTGGTATTGTCAAATCTATTAGAATCTAGTATTGGAAAATTATATTTATGTTCGTCATCTCCACCTGAACAGTTCGTAAGCTCCTGATACAGGTTAATATCGACTTCATTGAGCTCGGTCAATCTATCCAGCGTACGATTATTAATGGACAATGGAATCATCTTGTTTGCATTGTGTGACGAACGTTCGCAAAAGGCAGATCTTGTTTCAGTTATTCCGGGTACGCCAAAGAATTTTTCGACCGCCAAAACGTACTCTGGATCTTGCAGCCATTCGAGTATGATAATAAAATTATATCTCATCAATTTTGTCGTTGCTGAGATATATTGCTCATCCATTGGTATATCATATTCAGGACAAGATATAGCACCAGCAAACCATTGAAGATAGCAGTTCACTGCGCAAAGACCAAGCTTAAAAACATGCGATTTTTTGCATTTGTGTGGGGTATGCCCACCAGTTGCATTCCACGTCTCAAGCTTGTTCGAGTTTTCCTCCGTGGGTGTGAAGTAATTGCCATTCTTGTCCGGGTTGCGCTTATTCATATGCATTAGGTCGTGGCAGTCCCATCGTCCCTGATACCTAAAATGGCTAATGGCTCTATCTATAGGCTCTCGTAGGTGGGCAACGTAAAATGTTGGTAATTCATCATTTGTCCCTGGCTCCTCCGCCACAACCCATTCATCATGCTGAAATTTCAACCCGTGATGAGTGGCTACCTTCGCAAAATACATTGCCAACGACGTACCCCCGGCCTTACGTGCGTGGTAGAAATATAGCCGTTTGAATTTCGTAGAAGACGTCTCCCATGATGTGCTGGAGGACAGGTATCGAAAGTGTGGCTTACATGCAGGCGATTGCTGTAAATAATGAAGTTCTTCTGATTGCGACTTTGTCTGTTTTTGAGATTGTTGCCTATTTAGGTCTAACAACCGCGTGAGCGCTGCAAGAGAATCTCCGCTCTCGTAATCATCATCGTCTTCGTCTTCATCGTTGTCATGGAACGTCGGTATGTAGTCATCGTCCTTCTCATCAAATAATAATCCATCGTCTTCGTCTTCGTCGTTGTCATGGACCGTTGAATTCATAACGCTTTCACGTAGTTCATGAGTACTCTCGTTCACTGGTAGGTAAGACGAAAGATGCTTCCACACATCAACATAAAACCGCAATCCTATCAGGACGATGAATACGGTCGCCGTCGCCGCTGCTAGTTGTCGTCTAATTGACATGGAGGGCATGCATGGTTCGGTTGAGTCCTTAATAGTTGGTTCATATTCGTAGAGTGTCTACATAAATATAATATATGTGTTATGCTTGGATTCCTGCATCATTGGAGAAATAATTTTGTTGAAGCCAAATTTGCACAACAAAATATATGAAATCATTACAAAAATTGCACCAAGGTTATTATTGGGACTGATCAGTGGGATGCTGGCTGCTGGCTTGCCAGGTAATCATGTAACCCCATTCAACGTGTACGAAGAAACTCTGAAAGTCTTTGGTGATACAATTAATTCCTCCTAGTGTATTTTATTGTTACGTTCAGTGAGTGTTTTTCACATTTCACACAGTGTTGAGTTTCACACATTTTGTATTATATTATTGTCTCAACAACTTGTTGTTCTCGTTTCTTCTTGTACGTAAAGCTACAATACAATTGGAGACAAAACAGGACATTGTCCTCCAAAAGATTGGAGAAGTCCAAATGTTATTGACGTATGCAAGAAATTACAAAATGAGCCTGCAAAGCATGGAATGCAGTTTATTGACACTTCTGATATCATGGGAATAATGAGGGATCAGGCATTTGATTTGAGTCATTATCAAGATATTAGCTCTGATGTGGAGATTATATACTTTGTTAGGATGGTCCTTTCAACGAATTATTATGATCAGTAGACTGCAAATTAATTGACTGGAGAGAAAATGAAGTCACCCCAAAATCATACTATGACCAACAATTTATGACCCGAACAACTCCTTGCGGAATGACCTAGCTTTCACACTAGAGATGACTATTTTTGATGCAGGTGACTAATAGTTGTTTCATATTGTAATAGCGTAGAGTGTAAACAATGATTGAACTTTTTAGAGAGAGAGCATTACAAACGAGATAGCATCCGTTTCTTCGCCTTATCAATCTCCATCAGTGCCAGTGATTGCTTATGCACTGCATCGGGTCCGTCTGCAATACGTAGCGTGCGCAGCCCCACCAAAGCTCTTGCCAGTGGGAAGTCCCCAGAGACACCAGCACCACCATAAATCTGTACAGCTCTATCTACAACACGGGACGCAAGCTCGGGAACAGTCACCTTTATCAATGCAATTTTATCCCTCGCTTTATGTGCACCATGATGATCAATGTCCTCTGCACATGAGAGAGTGAGCAATCGTGCAGCCTCAATATCTGATGCAGAATCGGCTATCAATTCACGACATGAACCATGCTCATGCAAATACCGTCCAAATGTTTGACGCTGGAATGTCCGATCCAGCATTAGCTCATAGCATCTTGTTGCCAATCCAACGGCTCTCATACAGTGGTGTATTCTCCCTGGGCCAAGCCTTGATTGCGATATTTCGAATCCACAACCTTCCCCAAGAATTACAGCAGACTCATCTAATTCAACATTTTCCAACATAACCTCGGCATGTCCGTGTGGCGCATCGTCGTAACCGAACACGGTCAACGGTCGGATACATTTTATGCCAGGGTGAGACATGGGCACAATTACTACCGTTTGGTTACCACCGCGTCTCTTCGATTGCTTTCCCACCTTCGAAGACGATGGATGGCTATAGTCCATCTCAGCTACAACAAGCGCTACACCACAACGGGGATCCATGGCCCCAGTGCTCCACCATTTCTTCCCATTCAACACATATCTTACACGACCATCCTCCTCTACAATTTGTGTTAATTTTGATTGCAAATTCCTCGCATCACTTGATGCAACATCTGGTTCAGTCATTAGGAATGCACTACGTATTTTTCCCTGGAGCAATGGCTTGAGAAATTTCAGTTGTTGATCCTTCGTGCCATGGTTTAGCAATACTTCCATATTTCCGGTGTCTGGTGCCGAGCAGTTACATGCCTCTGGCGCAAGAAACGATCGGCCCATTACCTCACATAATATTCCATACTCGCGATTAGAGAGATACATTGACGGTACCATCGGCACTGCTGCTGCAGCATCTTTAGTAGTAGACGATGATCCATCATCAGCAAATAAATGGTCCGGAACGGAATGGGGGAGGAATAAATTCCACAACCCCAATGCTTGTGCCTCAACCTTCAGCTGGTCCATAACTGGAGGGATAGCAGCCAATTTCCATCTATCAGGTCCATAATATTGATCAACATGACGCTCATATTCAATCTCGGCAGGGATGCAACGATCAATGACAAATTTCTCGAGCTTATCTTTCAATGTCGATGCCGTGGGAGATAATGCAAGGAGTGACATGCTATGCTCGCGCGCCGCTATCCATCTCGACTACACGTTTTTTCAGTTTGTTGAATGAATTCAAACGTTCCAAACGTATGTGAAAACGCTAGAAACGCCTCATTTTCTGAAATCGCCCCAATTTTTAAATGGTCGTTAATGACGTATCCCATGTGATCCAGCGAAGGATTTTGTTCTTTATATGTCTAATAGTAATATGCTAGGCCGGATCACACCAGATACAAGTATTGGAGAAGCTATTAGGTGGTCATAATAGCGTGTTGGGAAGTATGTGAATACTTCATGAGCAATAGAAATACAATCAAAATAGATAGTCCCAATGAATTCTACGTAAAATTTGGCTCTTTAATGATATATCAAACACTATTTCCTTCATATGTCTTCCTCGCCAATTTTGTCATTGAACTTGCACCTTCAAGTGGAAATGATCGCATATAGGGGCTCCGCCACGTCATTTAGGCGAGTTGATGGCGTTGAATACCAATATCTCGATCAATATCATGAATTAGAGAAAGTTATGGTATACCCAATGCTCACCAGATCGTGGGCTTTGATATGATGTACTGATAACGAATTTTTATTTTTTCGCTCCCATTGATGAACTTGTGTGGTCGAGAGGGATAGCCGCGTATACTACCGATGTCATTACACACTGCTCTCTGGAACGGAATGGGCCCCCAAAGAACACTGGGTTGATATTTGAACTCAAACATACCAAACCTCATTTTCACAATGGTAAAAATCCACAACTTTTCTATATCGCTCAGAATCCTATCTCCACCACTAACAATCAAGGGTCTTTGCCGGGCCTTTTTTGCAGACAACATTGTAA
>Ga0247843_1002934_pt1 | contig 29363 bp, 28 predicted proteins | sample LaCruzMarch2017__FD_192420 | JGI IMG/M metagenome (GOLD analysis project Ga0247843, IMG submission 192420) | Freshwater microbial communities from meromictic Lake La Cruz, Castile-La Mancha, Spain - LaCruzMarch2017_8m | ecosystem: Environmental > Aquatic > Freshwater > Lake | place: Spain... | reverse complement strand
TCCAGACGCTCTCGATGGTGAACTTTTCCACCTTGTAGTCGGAGGTACCGGAATGGGAGCCCGTATTCGGAAAGCCGATCGAGATCTCGGCATCGTCGTCAGAAACGGAAACGGCGCCTTTTGTTCCCTGCACGGTATAGATCACCTTTCGCATGCCGGCGGTCCAGGAGAGATAGGCGTGCGCGAATTTCTTTCCGGGAAACTCGAGCGTGACGGTGAGGTTGTCTTCGGTGTCCCAGTTTGGCGCGAGCTTAATGCTTTTGGCGGTGAGGGCGATTGGAAGAGAAGCGAGCCAGGAAAACGTGAGGTAGAAAGAATGCGAACCGTGGTCCATGGCGATGCCGCCACCCGAGAGGCTGTTCTCGCGGCGCCAGTCGGTATTCCATTCTTTCACGCCTTTTGCGTGCGTATTGCGAAAGGTCTGCAGGGTCACGCTCGTGACGTCGCCAATTCTTCCCGACTTGATGCAATCCTCAATCACCTTTACCACGGGGGCGTGCTTGTAGTTGTGGCAAGGGAAGAGCACCCGCTGGCTCTCGGCAGCCTGTTTGAGCATTTTCGTCGCGTCCTGCGTGGTTGGCGCTAGCGGTTTCTCGCAGAGAACGTGAAAGCCTTTTTTCAGCGCGGCGACCGCGATCTCGGCATGCGCGTAGGGGGGAGTCGCGATGTCGACGATATCGAGATTTTTCTCGGCCTCGAGCATCGACTGGTAGTCATTATAGAGTCGGGCCGAGGGCAGATCCTTTTTCGCCTGCTCGAGGCGAGCCGGGCAGATATCCGCTACGGCGACGACTTCGACATCACTGCGCTTCAGGAAGGCAGGCACGTGGCCCTTGCCGGAAATAAAGCCATACCCTACGACCGCGATTCGATGTTTGGTGTTTCCCATGATGCCTATATGTAGAGGGAGAGCCGAGGTTGCGTCAAGCCTGGAAGCGGAGGAGAAAATGGGCCTGGGTCAGGCTTGCCTTTTGGAAGGATTCCACCGGGTTCGCCGCGCCACTGCCGAAACTGCAACCCCACCCCTCCCGGATCTGCCAGCCAGCCTCCAGCGCGGCGGCCACCACCAGGGAAGCATCATGGCGGGAGAGGTAATCTTCTCCCCCCAATCCCAGCGCGTGCCGAATCCGATGCCAGAGTGATGCACGGTGAGGAAAAAGGCAGAGCAGGGACGCTCCCGGCCGGGCGATTCTGCGGGCGGCGGCAAGGAGCGAGCGGATTTCGCCCCAGGAGAGGTACTGAATCAGCTCGAGGCAGAGAATCGAGTCGTAGGTTTTTCCCTCCAGAGCGGGGGGAAGCCCGAGGCGAAGGTCTCCCTCAAAAACCGCGCGATAGGTAGCGGCGGCCTCGCGCAGCAGATCCTGGCTAAGATCGACTCCATCGAGGATCTGCGCCTGCGGGAAGGCTAGCCGGGAAAAAGCGCCATTGCCGCAGCCGAGATCCAGTGTGGCACCTCTCACCTCCGCCTTTTCTTTTTCCAGCAGCGCAAGCCGAGAGCGAAGCCCAAGGCGGCTGTGCCCGCAGGCTGCAACACCGGTGCCTCGGCTTTTCCAGGCGCGCAGCGCGGAGCCGAGGTCGGCTCCCTTCTCTTCCTCAGAGGGCACAGGATCGAAAAAGCCCGTGAGGTAGGCCAGGCCGTGCCGAAGCGCCTTTGTCGAGCTTTTACCCGCCCCTCTCGGCTGCACAAGGGTGGGCACCATGAGTGGCACTATGCCTGGCTGAGTTCTGGCCAGCCAACGGTAGAGCCTCACGGAATATTCCCCGCGCCCGCGGAAAATCCAGCCATTAGGCGCTCCGGCCAGTAGCTCGCGGCGGATGAGGAAATAACCGTAAGTCCAGTCGCGGATAAATGGGCAAAACATCCGGAAAAAACGGTTCAGAACGATGCTGAGCACATCATTCCAGCGGCCGATTTTTCTGGCCCCGCTCTCAAAGCGGCTGGCGACGGCGAGATCAATGCCTTCATCCGCTGCGGCGAAAAGAAGCGGCATTGTGGCGAGGTCATGATTCCAATCGGAGTCACGCACAAGGAGGAAGTCACCAGTTGCCACCCGCGCGGCCTGCAGCACGGAACACGCGAGCCCGAGCCGCTTCTGATTCACGATAACCTTAGCGCGAGAGTTCTTGCTCACCGCGGATTTTTTCCAGAGGTCGAGCGTGCCATCGCTCGAGGCATCATCGACCACGATAAGCTCGGAAACCCGCGGTAAACGCAGGATCGCTTCGGCCAACCGAATGAGATTCTCGCCTTCGTTCCAGGCCGGAAGCAGCACGGAGATTCCCGGAACGTTCGGGTTTACGCCAGGCTCTGTTTCGTATCCGGTCATCGTACGCCATTCTCCGCGCAGCTTCATGGCGTTGGCAAGGCGCTGAGCGCGCAAAGTCTTGCAGGAGAAGGCGGGAAGACCTTATCTTGGAGGAACGGAATGAAATCTCTGCTCGAAACTTTTCAAGAACTGAACCAGGCCCATTTCGGCAACCGCCTGCCGGAAACGGATCTCGTCTGGAACTCGCGTCTCAGCTCCACTGCCGGGCGCTTCTGCCCGGGCCGGCGCATCCAGGGCTTTCGCCGTAAGCCGCAGATCGAGATCGCCGACTACCTGCGTTCCATTCCCGATGGCGAGATGCACATCGTAGACACCATGCTGCACGAGATGATTCACCTTCATCTCTGGGCGGAAGGCCGCCCCTACGGCCATACGGAAGAGTTCCACCGGATCATGAAGAAGGTGGGCGCCAAGCGCTTCAATCCGGTACCCAAGATCCGGCCCTATAAGCACTGGTACGAGTGCCCCGGCTGCCGCGTACGGGTGCCAGCCCGCCGCCGTATCGATAACTCGGCTTGCATGAGCTGCTGCAAGAAACACTCGGGTGGGCGGTATGACCGGCGCTTTCGTTTAGAGCTGGTAGACGCAAGGGATGCTGGAGTTGAACATTTTCCCGTTGTGCAGATGAGCGCCTCAAAGCCGAATGAACCATCACCTGCGCCAGAAAACGAAGAGCCCTGCTTGCCGCCCAGCGAGATCGTGCGAAGGCTCGAGGAGCTCAAGCAGTTTTTGCTGCGGAAGACTACAGCGAAGGCTTGAAAAACGAGAAGCTGGTCATTTTGCTCGTGCATCGGAAGCAGCAGATCGTCGCCTGTTAATTCGCAAAATTGCCGCTTTCACCTTCATATTCTAAACGCGTCAACACTTACGTAAAAAATGTCCTCCTCTGGAGAAGGGCCGGCGAGCTTCCTCGTGCGCTCAATGGCATCGAGGAACAGATTCTTGATTCTTTCAAAGTCCTTCTCGCTAATGGCGTGGATGCCGGTGAAGCGCACGCCTTCCTCATTTCTTTCCTGGAGTTTAAAGATCGCTTTCTGCCGCCAATTCGAGTGGTGAACATTGGCCCACAAAGAAGCGTTGGGTAAATGAAGGTTGTTTTTAAGCCCCTTCCATCGAGTGCCTTCTTTTTCAGCGAGGCCGCATTTTTCCAGATCTTTCAAGCAATCTTCCACCAGGGTTGGGCGCAGGCTCAAGCGCCCGGCGATCATCTTTACAGTATCGTGCCCAGGAACGGTTAGAAGCAGATGGATGGCACTATAGTGCCAGGCGGAATAGTAGAGCTCGGTAGCTTCGGTGACTTTTTGGTCCCGAAACCTCTCTGTGAGGTCTTGATGACGTCTTTTGATATCAGAAATTTCGTCCTTTAACAGATGCTGGAGTGTTGGGGTGCCGGCTCGAGCGAGGTTCACGAGGGCCAGGAAATACTCCGTTTCAAGGGAGCCCAGGTTCCAGAAGGCGGCCAGGAGAGCGGCTTGGTCAGGGGTCAGGTGAACCTCGCCCTTCAACGCTCTCGAGAGGTAACTCCCATGCACCCCCATTGCTTGGGCCATGCGCGACTGGAACCCCCTTATGGCCTTATTTTGCTTCAGCTTTTCCCTAACGATGTCGATGTAATTTTGAGTGACAAACAAATCCATGTTGTTAATATTTTATCATCAATTCAAGAATATTTTGACAATAATAATATGGCGATGAATTAATGCGACGCGTATATTGGGCCTCGTTGAAGCAAACCAAAACGAACCAAGAAGGATAATTTATGAAGTACCTCGCTCTTACGCTTCTAGTTGCAGTTGCCTCCCTGACGGCCGGATTTTCGGCCCACGCCGGCGGATCATCCACGGTCGGAGCTCTTGGCCCCACAGGTCTCATCATGAAGGCCTTCGATGTCGACTCCGAAATCCAAACCGAAGTTCGCAAACTAGAGAGCGAAGGCTACAAAGCAATTCAGAAATGGCCAGTGGTAGAGCTCATCGAAAGAACAAACTGCCGTGTTCCCGAGGGCGATCAATACGTGGGCGGAAAAGCTACCTTCACCATTTGCGATAGCACCTACTCCGCGGAACGCGACTTTAAACGCCCCGGAAAAGGCAAAGTTGTGAAAGTTCGCCGCATCGCCAAGCTCCAAGGCCGCAGCGTGCAGTTCTCGAAAGAGTAAATCCAATCACCGGTACGGGCTTCCTGGTCGATCTTCCTAAATAAAAAAACCCTTCTGCAGTGAGCAGAAGGGTTTTTTCAGACTAAAGGAGTGATCCTTCAGGATCTCAGGAAGGTAATCTTACTTCTCTTTTTTAGCTTTTGCGGCTTTAGGAGCTTTCGCTTTCGCGGCCTTCGGCGTTCCCGATGGTTTCTCCGCGCGCGTATGCTTCGCTTTGGCTTCTTTCTTCTTCGTGCCTTCGGCAGTCTTACCGGCAGCAGTGCGCTTTACGCGAGCATTGTAGATGCGGTTCTTCACGCGCTGGAGGCGCTCGGAAAGAACCTTTTCGCCGGCGGCCATAATGGCAGGAGTGATACCACCAAGCTTATCAATCGTGCGGATCGCACGCGTCGAAAGACGCAGGGAAATCATCTGCTGCAGCTCGGGGATGAGGTAGCTCTTCTCGCGGAGATTGGGCATCCAGCGGGTACGCGACTTATTGTTGGCGTGAGAAACAGTATTGCCGTAGGCAGGGCGCTTGCCGGTTAATTCGCAAACCTGGGACATGAAAAACCTCCGAACAGTTGAGACGTTGATCAGTAACATAGTGATTCTTGAGGATCAACAACCCAGCAATCTTTATCGAAAAAACGGCTCAGCCCTCGGCCAGGGCCCGGTTGATCCGGGCCGGAAAAGACGGGCCTGAGTAGATGAATTCGGTATAAGCCTGCAGGAGATTGGCTCCGCATTCGAGCCTTTCCAGGGCGTCTTTGCCGTCGGAAAGTCCGCCGACCGAGATCAGCAGAGGCTTAGGCCCCACCCAGGAACGGATTTCGCGGATCTGGGCCAAAGCCAGCTCCTTTAGCGGCGCTCCGCTGAGCCCCCCCTCTTCCCCTACGAGCTGCGCGGAAGCCGCTGCAAGCGCGGGGAAATCCCGGCGGCGGCTCGTGTTCGACGCGATAATTCCATACCCCTCCTGCACAGCCAGCTCCACGGCCAGCTTGCGGGCTGCTGAGTCAAGGTCGGGTGAAAGCTTCAGGAGCAGCGGGCGCAGGTGGCCGGCCACTTTCTGGGAAGAGCGGTCCCGGGCTTCACGCACTTGTCTCAGAAGCGGCGCCAGGCTGGCTCCTTCCTGAAGCCCAGTCAAACCAGGGGTATTCGGGGAGCTCAGGTTCACTACGAGATAGTCAGCCACAGAATAGAGGCTCTCAAGAGCGAGCACATAGTCGTCAGCGGATCTTTCTAAGGGCGTATCTCGATTTTTGCCCAGGTTTACGCCGATGGGAAACTGTATGGGCGCGAAGGCGCGAAGATGCGTAAGCCTCTGAGCGACGGCTTCGCTGCCATGGCTGTTAAATCCCATGCGGTTAATCAGCGCGCGAGCCTCTGGCACTCGAAATACGCGGGGCCTCGGGTTACCGGGTTGAGGTCTTGGAGTTACCGATCCCACCTCGACAAAGCCGAAACCGAGGCTGTGCAGCCCGAGAATGTATTCGCCGTTTTTGTCGAAGCCGGCCGCCACACCGAGAGGAGACTCCAGCGGTATTCCCGCGAGCTCCACCTTGCAGCGAACGATTCTCGGAATCTTTGCCTTTCCTTGGGTGGAGAATCCGCGCCAGCGCAGATATTGAGCGCCCAAAGCGTGCGCCCACTCGGGATCAAGGCGAAAGAGTAAGGAGCGCAGGAGTTTCCACAACATGCACGCACCTTAGCATGAACACGATTCTCACAGGAGCTATTGCGTTTGGGCGCTCGGCACTGTGCGGCGAGACGGTCAAGTTCCTTCACTTGTCTCAGGTGCGAGTCCTAAGGTAAATTTTGAAGATGAGAACAAAAATTTCGATAGTCCCAATAATCGCAGCAACTTTTCTGCTGTCCTCCTGCGCTTCTCAGGCTCCCAAGCCCAAGTATATGGACGAAAAGAACGAAGCTAAGTATTCCAAGAGCCGCACTCTGGCCGAGCCTCCGGAAAAAGTTTTACGCGCCGCCCGCAATGTGCTCGATGAACTCACCAAAGAAAGCGAGCCTCAAGCTCCTGATGCGGTAAAAAGCGAGGATGACGCCATCTTCACAGGCTGGGTGTATGGCCAAGCCAAAGACAAATACGTGCAGTACGACTACAATGGAACGCCGCGCCGCAAGCAGCTGGCGCTTCGCCGTACCTACGGATTTACGGTCAATCCAACATTGGCGGGCAGCCAGGTGGCCATGAAGGTGGAAGAAGAGCTGCAGGAGATCGACCTGAAGTCCGGCGAACCCAAAGGCTGGAAACGAGTCGAAACCGATCCCGCGGCCTATGACCTTTTGCTGCGCCGTCTCAGAGAACAGATCCGCGCTCAATAGTAGAGCCTGGCTCTTCCTACTGCGCTATAGAGGTGCGATGAAACTTGGTTGCTTGCCAATCGAGTTTCCGTACCCAAATTTGGACTACCATGAGCCAGGATCTAGTGATTTTAAATCCGCAGCAGCCAGCCGTGTTGCCTATCCTCCCTTTCGAAGGCAGCCCGGTGCTTCCGGGGCTGATGTCGTCTCTCCAAGTAGCTCGGGGAAAAAGTATTTCCGCGGTGGAAAAGGCCCTCGCCGACAAAAGCATCGTGGGCCTGATTCTTCCGAAGAAGAAGCTTCGCACCCTGGCCGCCCCTAAAGACAGTACCGAAAGCGCGGAGGTCAGCTACGGGTTTCCCGATCTATTCACCAAAGGCGTGAGCGCGCGGGTGCTCAAACGCGTGAATATGCCGGATGGCTCCGTGACTCTTCTCGTGCACGGGGTGCAGCGCTTTAAGATCGACAATCCAGTTACCAGTGAGCCATTTCTCTCCGCCTCAGTAAATTACTTTGACGACCAGAACACGAAAGATCCCGAAGTTGAGGCTCTTGCCCGCGAAGTAATCCGGCAGGTGCGTATGCTTTCGGAAAACAATCCGTTTTTCACCGAAGAGATGAAACTCGCGATGATCAATACGCCATCGCGGGGCGCGATGGCCGACCTCGTGGCCTTCGCTATTGGCCCTCGAGGAAAAGAAGCGCAGGATTTTGTCGAGACCACCGATGTAAAAGAGCGCCTGCTGAAGTTGCTTATATTTCTAAAAAAGGAACAGGACCTTTCCGATCTCCAGCGCAAGCTGTCCACGGAAGTGGATACACGCGTAAATAAAATTCAACGCGAATTTTTTCTCAAGGAACAGCTCAAGAGCATCAAGAAAGAGCTCGGACTCGAAGAAGACGACAAAAGTCGAGAGACCAAAGCCCTCCGCGAAAAACTCGCAAAAGCGCAGATGCCCGCGCACGCCAAAAAAGTGGCGGAGGAAGAGCTCAATCGCCTCCTGACGATCCCGGAGATGAGCCCGGAATTTAATATGACCCGTACCTACGTGGATTGGCTGGCCTCGCTTCCCTGGGAGAAGCTTTCCAAAGATAACCTCAACCTCAATCACACACGGCGCATCCTGGACCGAGGCCATTTCGGACTCGAAAAGGTGAAAGAGCGGATTCTCGAGTTTCTTGCCGTGAGAAAGCTTAAGCCTGACTACCACGGGTCAATTCTCTGCTTTGTGGGACCTCCCGGCGTAGGCAAGACGAGCCTCGGCCGAAGCATCGCGGAAGGCCTTGGCCGCGAGTTCTTTCGCTTTTCTTTGGGAGGCATGCGCGACGAGGCAGAAATCAAAGGCCACCGCCGTACCTATATTGGCGCGATGCCCGGAAAAATCCTGCAAGGAATGAAAAGAGCCGGCACGAACAATCCAGTGATCATGCTCGATGAGATCGACAAACTCGGCAGCGGCGTTCAGGGCGATCCCTCCAGCTCTTTGCTTGAAGTGCTCGACCCTGAGCAGAATTCCGCGTTCCTCGATCACTACCTCGACGTTCCATACGACCTATCCAAAGTGCTGTTCATTGCCACCGCTAATACGCTGCAGACAATCCCACCCGCTTTGCTCGACCGCATGGAGGTGATCGATATCTCCGGTTATACATTGGAGGAGAAAGAGCATATCGCCGCCGATTACGTGATCCCGCGTTCGCTGGAGCGGCACGGCCTCGCGAAAGACGCAGTCAAATTAACGAAGCCTGTGCTGCGCAAAGTGCTGCGTGATTACGCCAGGGAACCTGGCGTACGCTCCTTTCAGAAAATTATGGACCGGGTGGCGCGGAGAGCGGCCAGAATCGTTGTCGAAAAGCGACGAAAGCCGGGACCGATCGTGCTGACCGAGAAGGAACTCGATACGTGGCTTGGCCCTCAGCGTTTTTACAACGAGACCGCGGAACGCGTAACCCAGCCGGGCGTGGTGACTGGCCTCGCCTGGACCAGTGCTGGCGGCGAAATTCTTTTCATCGAAGCGATCGCGCTAGAAGGCAAAGGCGAGCTTAAGCTCACTGGCCAGATGGGCGAAGTGATGATTGAAAGCGCGAAGATTGCGCTCTCGCATGTGAAAAAGATGGTTCTCGAAAAGGGGATCCAGATCGTCGAGAATGGAAAACCTACGGCGCTTACTCCTCAGGAGTGGTTCCTGAAACGCGATATCCACCTGCATATTCCGGCCGGCGCGGTGCCCAAAGATGGCCCCTCGGCAGGCGTGACCATGGCGACCGCGTTGCTCAGTCTGGTGACTGGGCGGCAGGTGAAGCCGCGCCTCGCGATGACTGGCGAGCTGAGCCTGGTGGGTAAAGTGCTACCCGTGGGCGGGGTGAAGGAAAAGATTCTCGCTGCCAAACGCGCGGGCATCCGTACAATCCTGCTGCCCAAGCTGAACGAGAAGGACCTCAAAGAAATTCCCAGGCCGCACCGCGAAGGGCTGAGCATTCTTCCCGCTTCCCGGATCGAAGATATTTTCCGCCTTGCGCTCAAATAGAGTCGGCATAGAATTTAAGCCTACCGATCTTTTAATGGAGGCTCTATGTCACTTTCTCTGTTCCTGCTCACTGCTTTTGTGTCGCTCGTGCCCGCGCACGCTGAATCGGAAGACGGCTCGCACCCTTGCGCCGCGGACCGGAAAAAATTCTGTGCCGACGTAAAGCCAGGCGACGGCGCCATCATGAAATGCATGAAAGAGCATGAAGGCGAGCTTTCGGCAGAATGCAAAGCCAAGGGTGAAAAAATGAAGGGCAAAATGAAAGAGGCCCACCAAGCCTGTAAGGGCGATGTGAAGAAATTCTGCAAAGATGTGAAGCCAGGCGGGGGCGCGATCATGAAGTGCCTGAAAGAACACGATGCCGAGATATCGGCGGAATGCAAAGCGGCGGCGCCCAAAGGCCGAGGCCGCGAGTAATCAAGGCTCTCTGTTGAGCTCGATCCCATAACGCTGCGCCTTGCGATAGAGGGTGGCGCGATCGATTTCGAGCAACGACGAGGCTTTCGACTTGTTGAAGTTCGTTTCCCGGAGCACCCGCAGAATGTGCTCCTTTTCCATTTCTTCCAGCGACGCCGCCGTCTTGGCTTCCACTTGGGCGACCATGGTAGCGGGAATAAAGTCAGAAAAGTCTTCCTGGAAGAGCACCGGGCTTTTGCTCATGGCCACGGCACGCTCAATCGCGTGCTCTAGCTCCCGCACATTGCCCGGCCAGCTGTGCCGCGCGAGAAGTTCCATAGCGTCCGGCGAAACATGACTGATCCTTCGCGTTCCTTCTGAGGAAAAGCGCGCCACGAAGTGATTCACAAGCTCAGGCAGGTCTTCGATACGATCGCGCAAGGGCGGCAGCCGAATCTCGATCACCTTCAGGCGGTAGAAAAGATCTTCGCGAAACTTTTCCTGCCGAATCAGCTCTTCGAGGTTGCGGTGCGTGGCCGCGATCACGCGGATATCACATTGGCGGCTGACGGCGGAGCCGACCGGCTTAAACTCCCCTTCCTGAAGAAAACGCAGAAGCTTCACTTGAAGTGCGGGGCTCACATCTCCCACTTCGTCGAGGAACAAGGTGCCGCCGTCGGCCTCTTCGAGCAGGCCTTTTTTGTCCTGAATTGCGCCGGTGAACGCGCCTTTAACGTGGCCGAAGAGCTCACTCTCGAGCAAAGAGTCAGTGAGCGCGCCGCAGTTGATCGCGAGCATTTTTTTCGCTTTCCGAGGGCTGTTCTCGTGGATCGCACGAGCCACGAGTTCCTTACCCGTGCCGCTTTCCCCCACGATCAGCACCGAGCTTTCGGATAGCGCGGCGCGGGCGAGGTTCTTGTAAACGTCGACAATCATCGGAGAGTGCCCGATCAGCGTCTGCTTTTTGAGCCGGATGGGTTCGCTTGCGGCGGGCGTGCCGGCCTCGCGCAGAAGCTTCCACTGCTTAAAAGCGCGCGACACGAGCTCTTTGAGGTCCTGGATGCGGAACGGCTTGGAGATGTAGTCGTAGGCACCTTCCTGGATCGCGCGCACTGCGCCTTCGAGGTTGCCGAAGCCAGTCATCAGGATCACGAAAGTTTCCGGATGGTCTCTGCGGGTTTTGGCGAGCAGCTCGATGCCGTCGAGCTCAGCCATGCGGATATCAGAGATCATCAGCGGGAAAGCACCGGATGCGAGACGCTCGAGCGCTTCCTCACCACTGGCGGCCGAGCTTACTTCAAAGCCTTCCATCTCGAAAACTTCACGCAGCAAATCTCGCGTAACGTTGTCGTCGTCAACCACGAGCAGGCTCTTCTTCATGAATCTAGCCCTCCGTAAGGAAGCTGAAGCACGACGCGGGTCCAGAGGCCTTCCTTGGATTCAATGCCGAGGCTTCCCTGGTATTTACGGGCAATCTCCTGGCAGATCGTGAGACCGAGGCCTGTGCCCTCGCCGGGGCCCTTCGTGGTGAAAAAGGGCTTGAACACATTGGCGATATTTTTCTTAGTGATGCCGCCACCCGTATCGTATACGCCAAGCTCAACCCACTCGTTTCGTCCGTCTTTTCGCACACGGGAAAAAACTTCAAGGCGGGCAGGCGCAGTCTCACCGGCGTTCCGCTTTTCCTGGATGCTGTCGAGCGAGTTATTGAGCACGTTCAGCAGAACCTGCTCGATCTCGAGGGGAACGGCGCGAAGAGGGCCAAGCGCGCGGTTAAGGTCTTTCTCGAGCCGAACTCCAAGGCTGCCGATCCGCGGACTCACGATGCCGAGCGCTTTTTCGAGAACCTGGTTCACGTCGAGCAGCTGGTGCTGCGAAGCGGGCTTCGCGGTGGAATGCAGGAAGCTTTTCACGATCTTTTCGATTTTGAAAAGCTGGTCGCCGATGATTTCCATGCGGTTGAGCCATGGCTGGCTCCCGGGCACGCGAGAGACTTCGTCCTGCAGAAGTTGGAGGTGACCGCCCATCGCGTTAAGCGGCGTGCCGATTTCGTGTGCGAAGCTGGCGGTAAGCTGGCCCATCACGGCGAGTTTTTCCTGGATCATCACCTGCCGCTCGGCTTCGCGGAGCTGGCGACTTAGCTCGGAATTCTGCAGTTCAGCTTCGCGCAGGAGGCGGTCATTCGCGATGGTCTTGCGAAGAAAATAACTAAGGGCAAGAATGAGCAGCACGATACTCGCAAGACCACCGAGCAACATCACCTTCCGCATCGCGCCTACGAGGCTCGCGGCGTTCTGCAGGGAAACTTCAATCCGCACTACTCCTATGGCGTTTTTTTTGCGCCCCATGATCGGGGCCCAGATTTCCCAGAAACCGACTCCATCCTCGAAAGTTTTGTGCAAAGAGAGAACCTGGTCTGGGAAACTGTCTTCCGGAGGTCGTACCGTGAGTGATGCCTCTTCAGTGCTTGCGGCAAGCTCGATCAGGCCTTTTTCGTCGCGACGAAAGGCGTCCACCTGGAGAACGCTCGGTTGCAGGTGAAATATCCCGCGCAGCTTTCCTTCGAGCTCAATTTCCTTGCCGGCGGCTAACGCGTGGTCGGCCTGAATTTCTTCAGCGAGCGAATACGCAGCGTGTACTCCCAGAACGCGCATCTCTTCTTCCACCACGGGGAGAGCGATCTGCGACACCATCAGACTCACAAGTAGGTAGGTCGGAGCAATCACCAGCACGAGCACGAGCACGACCTTGACCTGTAGGTCGAGGCCGGAGAAACGCTGCCGGAGCTGCGGCCATTGCCAATGGCGGTGGAAGAGCATCATTGGAATCTATCCCGTATAGAGGGAAAAAAGAAATGCCGGGAAGGCCAAAGGCCACCCGGCACTTTCAGAGACTAAAATCAACTACTCGGACTTGTGCTCTTCCGAAGTGGCTTCTTCCGTCTTGGTGGTTTTCTTGGCCATTTTGCCTTTTGCCATTTTCTTGCCTTTGCCTTTTTTGCCCATTGGCTTGGCATCGTGAGCTGCGTCAGCGTGTGCAGCATCAGCGTGCTCAGCAGGGGCAGCAGCAGGGGCAGCGTGGTCGTCAGCCATTACGGGGGCAGAAATGAAAGCGCAGAGGCCGAGAACGATTGCGAGATTTTTCATGGAAAACTCCTTTGTTGATTTGGTTCAGACACTCTGGCTGCAATGAGAGTGCCAAGCTCATCTAAATTCTACTGTGATTTCAGCTGGATATGAGCCAGAGGGTGTCGCATTCCGCGAAAGAGGCCGGCGAAGAGTGTTGCGAAATACAGCAGCCCCAGCCTGCGGCGCATAGCATTAAAACCGTTGCCAGGTTCGCCGTTTTCTTGCATCCAACACCCTACGCATCCCGTATCCTGAGAACATGTGTGGAATTGCCGGATGCTTGAGCACGCTACCCGCTGAAGAAGTGCGGTCTATCGCAACACGCATGACGGCGGCATTACAGCACCGCGGGCCCGATGCAGGGGGCATCGAGATTGTGAGCGGCCCGCTTACCTTGGCGCTTGGTCACAGGCGCCTTTCGATCATCGATCTCAGCCCGGCCGGCGCGCAGCCGATGCTTTCGAGCTCGGGACGATTTCTGATCACCTTCAATGGAGAAATTTACAACTTCGCAGAGTTGCGCGAAGAGCTCAAAGGCGCGGGCTTTCGTTTCCGGGGTGGCAGCGACACGGAAGTTCTGCTCGCAGCCGTGGAACACTGGGGTCTCTCAGGCGCGCTTGGCCGCTGCGCCGGGATGTTCGCCTTCGCGCTTTGGGACAAGCAGGAGAAGAAACTCTTTCTCGCCCGTGACCGAATGGGGGAAAAGCCCCTTTACTATGGAAAAGCAGGCCGAGATTTCGTTTTTGGCTCAGAGCTGAAAGCCCTGCGGGAGCATACCAGCTTCCGCCGCTCGGTGAACCCGAACGCCTTGGAGCTCTTTTTGGCCTTAGGCTACATTCCCGCTCCACTTACTATTTTTTCCGAAGCGCAAAAACTTCTCCCAGGGCATTTGCTGGAGGTTTCCGAGAATGGAACTTTTGGCGAAGCAAAACCCTACTGGAACCTCGCGAAAGTTGCTCAAGCTGGAATAGAAAATCCTCTGGCCCCGGAAGAAGCTGAAGCTGCGATCGAAAAGGCCCTGCGCCTCACGCTTCGCCAGCAGCTCGTGAGCGATGTGCCGCTCGGCTGTTTTCTGAGCGGCGGAATTGACTCGAGCCTCATAGCCTCGATGCTTCAAGAGGAGCTCGGCTCGCGAAAATTGCGAACGTTCTCCATCGGATTCGGAGACGGCGGCTTTGACGAAAGCAATTACGCCCGTGAGGTGAGCAAAGCGATTGGAACCGAGCACACGGAACTTCGTGCCACCGCGGCGCAGGCGCTTGAGCTCGTACCGCAGCTTCCCCGCTTGTTCGACGAGCCGTTTGCCGATGTGTCCCAGCTGCCGACACTATTGCTCGCGCGCCTCGCCCGCCCCTTCGTGACGGTGGCCCTCAGCGGTGATGGCGGCGACGAGGTATTCGCGGGTTACAATCGCTACCTGTTTCTGGAAAAAGCCCGCCGGATCCCGGATTTTGCGGCCCCGCTGCTCAGCTTCGCTTCAAGCCTTGCGGCGCTCGGCGCTTTTCGCTCCATAGAAAACGCAATTGGCCTGCCGCAGATCGAGGAGAAACTGCGAAAGCTCGGCGCGGTGGCGAGTGCTGGCTCGGAAGCCGAAGCTTACTGGGCGCTGGCAGCACAAGGAGTACACCAGCCACTTCCCTATCCGCCAGCAGAGCGCGTCGCTTCCGGTTTTTTCGGTGTATCGGCTCTCCAGCTACGCGACCAGCTGCTTTACTTGCCCGACGACGTGCTCGTAAAAGTGGACCGAAGCGCGATGGCGTCGAGCCTCGAGACGCGTGCCCCATTCCTCGATCACCGAATCGTGGAGCTCGCCTGGAGGTTGCCGCTTTCGCTCAGAACGGGTGGCGGCAGGGGCAAGCTCATGCTGCGGAAAATGCTTCACAAGCGAGTTAACGCCGCTCTCTGGGAGCGGCCAAAGGCCGGTTTCACTCCTCCTGTGGGCGAGTGGCTGCGCGGCGGGCTGCGGGACTGGGCCGAGGAGCTGCTATCGGAGCACTCCCTGAAAGAAACTGCTCTTCCCGGTGCTGGCCTCGTGCGCAAAGAGTGGCTCCGTGTAGGAACAGCAGGCGGTGGCGGGGCGCTTCGTTTATGGCCAGCCCTGATGGCTCAGGCCTGGCTCAAAAGCGAATTATAAATATTTATTGTTTTATAAAAAATCTGCCGGCCGGCGAATTCCGCCTCGGCCCTTGCTCGTGCCGCGGTGCCAAGTCGTGCCCGCAAGGCGGGATCGCGGATCAGCCGCTCGAGAGCCGCGGCAAGGGAGGCAGGATCGCGCACGGGCACGAGCAGGCCGGTGAGCTCGTGCTCCACGACTTCACGGCAGCCAGGAACGTCGGTGGCTACGATCGCGAGTCCACAGGCCGCCGCTTCAAGCAGGGAGCGCGGCAGCCCTTCCCGCCAGGAAGGCAATACCGACACGTCGACCGCCTTCAGCAACGCAGCCATATCGTCGACGTGGCCTAGCCAGCGCATCCATCCCTCGCCCTGCCAGGCTGCTAATTCTTTGAAGGTAAGTGAGGAAGGATTTCCTTCATCGATGTCTCCCGCAAAAATCAGCTCGAAGGCGAGACCTTTTTTCTTCAGCATCAGTGCGGCCTGACGAAGCTCGTAGAGTCCCTTTTCTTTCAGGAGCCTGGAGCCAAAAAGCACGCGAACCTGGCCCTGACTCGGCGGCTCCCCGGTGGCGGGGCGAAAATGATCAACGTCGATTCCGGATCCACGAACCAGAGTAAACCGCCCTGGCTGCGGAATTCGTAGTTTCTCGAAAACGGCGAGATCGTCGGGATTCTGGAAAAGGAAATGCACTCCCTTCCACTTGGCCACCATGCGATAGAGTCGCACCAGAAGCGAACGCACCAGCCTCACCATCGTTGAGTCTGACAAAAAAAGGTGTCCGAGGCCCGTTACGGAGTTCACCACACATGGAACCCGCGCGATCCCCGCGGCCAGGGAACCATAAAGCACACATTTCACCGTATGGTGATGCGCGAGATCGGGCTTTTCCACACGGTAGCAGCGAGCGAGCGCGAGCAGGGAAACCAGATCTCCAAACGGATTCATGCCCTTGCGGTCGAGTGGCAACGGAAGCACACGAAATCCCAGCGCACGAAGCTTTTCGGTGTACGCGTCTACGGGTGCAATCAGCACAAGCTCAAAGCCGCAGTCTTTCAAAGTGTTGAGGAAAGACAAGCGAAAGTTGAACAAGTACCAGGAGCTATTCGCGACTAGAGCGACTTTTTTCATCAGCTATAAATTTTCGGCCGAGTGGCCTTGAAAGCAAAGGAGAATCCGAAAACACCTGTTTTTAGCCATAGCCACAATCTTTTCATAATCTGGTAAGATCAACGCTGGTTCGTGCCGAAAGGATTTTAGCATGACTGCCACGATGGCTAATCTTTGGATTTTCTCTCTGACCTCGTTTTTTACGACGTTCGGCCTCTGCTATTTATTTATCCGCTTCCATCATCTTCACAGCATCGGTGCCCGCTCCGACAAACGACGCCACAATGAACGCCCGATCCCTTTGCTTGGCGGCGCTGCCATTGTTGCCGGATTCACAATCGGCGCGATCGCGATGTTCATGACTGATTCCTCGGCCATTCCCACCTCTCGCCTCGCCTTCGTGCTTGGCGCGTTGTTCATCGCCGGAGTCGTTGGTGTGCTCGACGACGCCATCGAAATTCGCGCTCGCTGGAAGTTCATCGGTCACAACCTGGTGACTCTGTTCATGGTTCTCGCTGTGCGGGATTTTGAGACCCCGCCCGACCGGCTGCTCGGATCGAACTCGTTCGCGGCTCTGGCCCTGGAATGGTTCTGGTGCCTCGGTATTCTGAACTCAATCAACCTGATTGATGGACTCGACGAGCTTGCCAGCGGTCTCGGACTTCTCGTGATCTGTTTCCTCACGCTGGTCGCCACAGGCGGAGCTCAACTCCAGGCGCCTCTGCTCTACGTGGCGATTCCTGCGATCCTTGGATTCTACCTCTGGAACCGCCACCCGGCACGGATCTACTTGGGAGAGACTGGCGCACAGGCCATGGGAATTTTTCTCTTTCTCGCTGCTATGAGCTTTCAACGGGCATCTCCTGGAGCCGACACCGTCGCACTTTTTTTTCGCAATGGGAGTGCCAATACTTGATACTTTACTCGCGATTTCCCGCCGCATTTCCCGCGGCACGGGACTGATGGTCGCTGACCGCGAGCACCTTCACCATCGGTTGGGTCGGCTTGGCCTAAGCCATCCGAACATTTCGCGCTTCCTGCATTTTCTTACCATTTACCTGTGTGGGATTTCGTACTGCTTCCTGCAACTAGGAGAGCTAAAGCCGGAAGCGCTCATGCTTGCAATCGCCGGCCTTGGCATCAACCTCTTCCTGCTTCGCCAGGCGGAGCGGAAGCTCTACTCCTACCTCGCAAATTTCGCGTCCCATATGCTTCGCACGATCGACACGTCAAACGACTCGGTCTCGCTGAGTATGCGCCGCCGGATGTTAGCTGAAGCCGGCTCCCCCACGATCGCCTTTCGCCTAGACCTGAGCCTTTGCGTCAGCAATCTGCTGGAAAAGTCTCCTGGCAGGATCCAGAGCTTTTACGGAAAGCTTGGCGATGCTTTACGCGGCTCGCCGGGACTGCGCGAAGTTCATTTCGAAAATTCGCGGACAGTGATCATACTGCAGACGCTGAAATCAGATGAGGACGATCCCTCACGACTCGCTTTCGGCCTCCGCGCGGATCTCGAGCGTTTCGAGGAACGCGAACGCATCGATCTCGGTTTGCACCTTTCAGACTCCCTCCGTGTTCTGCCCGCCGATGCCGAAATCGACTTTGGGAAAGTTGCATCGATCAGCAGTTCGGCGATCGCCTAATAAATCAGAAGCGAGTCGCGTCGCTCACGGCGCGAACGAAGCTCCAACTCCAGCGCTGAAGGGAATATTCCTCTACCGCGCGCAAGCGGGCCGCTTCCCCTAGCTCATTGCGCATCGTCGCACTCTCAACCAGGCTAAGCAGGGCACGCCGCCATTCATCGCCCGTCGAAGCGAGTAATCCGGCCTTGCCCACTATCTCGCTGTTAACTCCCACGGGAGAAGCGACCACAGGCAAACCGCAGGCCATATACTGCACCAGCTTGAAACCACACTTGCCTCTCGACCAGGGATCGTCGGGCAGCGGCATGATCCCGATATCGAATCCCTGCACATCGGCGATCTCCCGGCTTTCGGCCCATTCACGGAGCTCGGTATTCTCACCCCCGGTTCCCGAACGTGCTCCCGCCCCCACGAAAACGAGCCGTGCCCGTTTTCCGTCAGCCACCTCGCGAAGTACCGGAAGCACGGCCTTCAGGTATTCCGCCGTGGATGGAGAACCGATCCAGCCAATCACCGGAATTTCTCCGCCGGTCTTCTTCAGCGGCTGGTAAAGCGAGGTATCGACCACGGTCGGAATCACGCGTACATCCCGCTGCGAAGGGCGCAAATATTCGGCCAGATATTCGTTACCGGCAATCACTACTCTGCTCATCGCAGCGATTCGCGGAATCTTTTTGCCCAGCAAGGCACGCAGCCAAGGATTCTGGTCGTACCGATGGAAAATCGCATCGTCAATATCGAGCACGATCGGTACCTGCGTGGCGAGAATACGCTCATAGATCGCCGGTAAATACGGAAAGACCTCGTAGTTCAGAAGCACGGTGCCAAAGTTTCCGGCGCGCAGCAGGTCATTCCAGCGGCGGAGACCCGCGCTCAGGAGCGGAGCGAAGGGGATGCGGCCGGCAAATCGGGCACCGAGATAGTCATCAGCAAGCAGCGGAGAAAGCTCCGGCTGATGCCCGGCCGCTTCGAGTGCGGGAAAATACTGCGTAAAGCGGTAGCGGGTGCTCGCCGCGCGCTGGCCATATTTCGCGAGTACGAGCAGCTTTCTCATTCTTCAGTTCTCACCTTATCATTGTTTCACGACTGGGATTCCTACGCCAGACTAGGCACAGCTATAGGGTACGGTTTACAATCAGCCATTCATGGAAAAAACCGGCGCCCACATTCTCTACATCTGCCACGACGGAGTGATTCCCCCGCTTGGCCAGTCGCAGGTAGTCAACCTCCTGGTTGAGCTCTCGCACGGAAACAGGATCAGCCTGCTCTCTTTCGAAAAAGACTACGATCTGTGCTCGGAAACCTTTTCCAACACTAAAGCCAAGCTTGCCAAGGCCGGGATTGACTGGACAGTACTGAACTATCATCGCAGGCCAACCGGCCTGGCCACGCTCTTTGATGTTACCCACGGCATCTACCGCGGCCTGTTGCTGATGCGGCGGCACAATACCGCGATCGTTCACGCTCGCTCCTATGTGCCAGCATCGATCGCCCTCGTGCTGAAACTTCTCACCGGGCGCCCCTTCATCTTCGACATGCGTGGCTTCTGGGCCGACGAGAAAGTGGATGTGGGTACCGTATCCCGAACGTCACTACCCTATCGGCTCGCCAAGCGGGCGGAAACTGCGCTGCTTCGAAACGCAAACGTGATTGCGTCGCTGTCGCAGGCTGGCGTGAACGAGATGCGGGGCTGGAGCGCCTTCCAGGGGTTCGAGCCTCGTTTCGAAGTCGTGAGCACCTACACCAACCTAGCCTTGTTCACCGGTAAAGAACGCCTGCCCGCCGGCGCGCCTTTCACAGTCGGTTACGTCGGGGGCGCTCAGGGCTGGTATTTAATTGACCCTTTCCTTGAAACTTTCCTTGCTGTGAAAAAAGAGATCCCATCGGCCCGCCTGCTGATTCTCAACCGCTACGACCATGAGTTTCTCGGAAACAAAATCCGCGAGCACGGAGTTCCGGAAAGCTCTGTGGAGCTGAAAGCTGTTGAGCACGACGACGTGGCCCGGCAGATGGCGCGAATGAGCTGCGCGGCATTTTACATTCGACCTACGTATTCGAAGATCGCTTCGGCGCCAACGAAGCTTGGTGAGCTCCTTGCCAGCGGGATCCCCTGTCTTACCAACGCCGGCGTGGGTGACGTGAAAGAAATCCTCGAAGGCTGCGGGGCAGGCGTGGTGGTGCAAGGTTTTTCCAGGCACGAGCTTGCGGCGGGTGCGCAAAAACTTATTGCTCTCGCACGCACACCAAAAATAAATGAACTCTGCCGAGACTCCGCGGAGAAACATTTCTCCCTGGAAAAGGGCGCCGAATTATACCGGAAAATCTACGCCAGCCTCAGCTAGCTCGCAGAGGGAAGCAGTACCTTGAACGTAGCTCCCTGCCCGAGCGCGCTCTCCAGGGTAATCTTTCCTTTGTGAGCGTCAACAATCCGCTTGGAGATAAACAGCCCGAGCCCAAGCCCGGAAATATTCCTCGAAGAGATTGCTCGCTCAAACCGATCAAAAATCAAGCTTTGCTTATCGGCGGGAATGCCCATTCCTTCGTCGATCACAGAAAAGAAAACCTGCTCGCCCTCCCGCCCCAGCTGCACACGCACAGGTTTTTCCAGGCCGTATTTCACGCTGTTCGACAGAAGATTAATCAGCACCTGTTCTATGCGAAAGGGATCTGCATGTGCGATTAGAGGCTCCGCGCCGGTAACTTCCACTCTACAGTTTTGCAGCCGAAGCGCCTCACCAAACCGCTCGATCACAGAATCGGTAAGCTGGCGCAGATCAACTTCAGCGAAATCATAAACGATCTTTCCGCTTTCGATGCGCCCTACATCAAGAAGATCATCAACAAGCGCATTAAGCCGATTTGCCTGAGAATGGCAGACGCGAAAAATCCTGCCGAATTTTTCAGCTGACAAAGGCACCTCGCCGCTTTTTTCCACTTGCATTTCCCCGAGTTGAATCTGGAGCTTGAGCGAGGTAAGCGGAGTCTTCAACTCGTGCGCGGCGATGGAAAGGAAGGAGTCGCGAATCTCGATCGCTTTCTGCGCGGCCTCGTAAAGGCTCGCTCGCTTATAGGCCTGGGAAGCCAGTGCACCAAGCGCGATCGCGAAGGCCCGCTCATACTCCGAAAAGGTTCTTTCCTTTTCGAAGCGGAACGTGAGCGCTCCGGCGAGAGCTCCGGGCTCACCGAGCGGCACCACCATCGAGGATCCCATTTTGTAACTGGCCATACTCACGCCGGCGGGAAAATTTCGAAACAGCTCTTCCCGCGTTTCGGGAAAATACGGTTCAAATGCTCGCAGCGACCTCGAGACCGGGATATCGTTCCAAATGGAAATACTTTCCCAGCCGGCTTGCGTTTCCTCCGGATAGCCCGAAGAACGGAAGAAATGAAACGTTTCGCCGTCGTCGTTCAGGCGCAGCACCGCGCCCGCGGATGCTCTAAGAATGGAAATCCCCTCTTCCACTACGGCATCCGCCACCTCTTTAGGTTCGATTGCACGAGAAAATTCGGCGGTAATCTTCTGCAGGTGCGTCGTACGGTCTGTGCTTTCTTTCAGGTTACTCAGCATTCGCTGAAAGGCAAAGGTGAGACGCCCTATCTCGTCATGGGCGCGAATCTGCACAGCGACGGCGAATTTTCCGTCGGCCACCTGGTCGGTGACGTCAAGCAGCGCCTGGATCGACGTCTTTAATCGGCGGGTTACCGACATTCCGAGCGCAAGCGCGGTCACAAAAAAAACGATCGAAAGCAGAGATGACAACACGAAGGGCGCATGCCGGTTGCGATAAACCGCTTCCATCAGCACCTCGCTCATGGTCGCCATCTCCAGGCGCGCCTTCCGGGTAGAATCGACGAACTCAATTTCGAACTGCTTAATCAGCAGAAGGTCTTTGCCTGCGCTCTCCTTCTGCAATTTTGTCAGCAGCGGCAGGGCCGCGAGCAGCCGCCGGGAGGCTGCATCAAGAAGCCCAAAAGAGGCCTGGGCATTTTGAACCATTTCGTAGATCTTGGGCTGATCGGCAGAAAGAGCAAGGCAACTCTTGAGGGAGCTAGCGGCCAGATTATGGCTTGCCTCAAAGGCGGGGCGATACATGTGCCCTCTGCCAGAGGGATCTGCAATCATCTTTTCAAGAGTTTCCCGGGATGCGATCACGTTCTGTGCTGCACGAGTGCACAGGAAAGTAAGACGATTGAGCTGATTGAGGTTCTGCAGCTCCTCGATATATCGCCGGCTCAGAAGCCACGTGAACAAGGAGCTCACGAGCAGCAATACAGCTATCAACACAATGATCAGGCGTAGGCGCTGCAAGATGGAAGAAGTCTGCCTGAACTCCCTGATCGTTTTCATTCGCCTCTATTCAGCTGTTTTGGTTTTGCCTCGCCGGATTCATGAGTCGCCGGTATTTCATCTCCCCTTTTCTCTATCTCAACTGCGGTAAGAGCGCAGGTTAAATTCCGGCCTATGGAAACTTGCCTCTGGAGGCAAAAAGCCCCGGGGCCTCGAGCCCTTTCATTTAAATTCATTTTATACATAATAACGTATTTATTATGCATTTCCATAATTTAGATCTCAGGCGCATATTCCGCCTCGCATAACCAACAAACAACACGTGGCCCCGGAGTATTTAATGAAAATCCAATTTCTTGTTCTCGCCCTCATCGCTTCCCTACCCGTAACTTCCATGGCTGCCGAGCGCCAGCTCACGCCTCGCCCCGACCGCGCTGCGCGCGAAGCCGCTCGCAAGGCCTGTGCCTTTGGCGAAAGCACTGGCGACCTCGATGAGCACCTCTCGCTCGCCAGCGGCAGCAAAGGCAAAATCTGGTATAAAGGCGAGCACCTCTCGCTTAGCAAAAAAGAACGCCTGAGCGGCCTTTCCTCTGCCGAGCGCAAAATGATCCTTCTCGCTGTGCACGGCGAGAATCAGAGCGACGATGAAACCCTGGCCGACTTTTCCAGCAGCGAAGGTTATATCACCTACTTCTCGCACAACTCATTAAACCGCGAGTTCGCCATCGTGGCATCCTATCCTGGCGACAACGAGTTCGGCGTGATCCTCGAAATCAAGAAACTCCAGCGCCGAGGGGAGTTCACTGTGCTTACCGTAGCTGCCGTGATCTCAGACGGTGACCTCGAAGATTGCAAAGTGACCAGGAAAGAAGTCAAAGAATAATCACACCATCCCCGGATATCGCGAACCTCGCCCCAAAGGCGGGGTTTTTCTTTTTGACCCCGCTACAGCTGGTGATAGCGTTTTCGAAGACAATCAAAAATCTGGAGATGAGTATGAAGAAATGGAGCCTATTGCTCTGCCTGGTCGCAATCGCGCTCGTCACTCTCGCCCGCGCAGAAGATCCCGCTCCCCCCGTTACGGCAACGAGCAGCTCGGCAAGCACTTCCACGAATACCAGTCGCGACACCTGGACCCTGCACCGCAGCCGTTTTCCACGGAAGAAAACGACTACGACGCAGTGAAATCGAACTATGAGCTGAAACGCCGACTTCGATAGTTTTCTACTTTTGTTTCACACAGGGAACGTTGAAGTTCATCTTGAAGAAGCCAACGGACGCGGTAAAAATCGCGCGCACTTCCTGGCCGTTTCCGTCGTCTACCAGATTGCCGTTAAGCTGGGCGCGCATTCCATTTTTCTTTACAGTGGCCGTACCGTTTACCGCCACAGTCTGCGGACTCGTACAGCTAGCTACATAGTCCACGTTGTTCGCGAACTGATCAAGGATTGGAAGCGAATCTGTGTGATGGGGCTGGCCATCAGGAAAAACTTCCTTTTCGTTAGCCACGTAAACGGTTTGTCCACGCTGATCCACCGTTTTCATTTCAAGATTAAATACTCGGTCGCCGAGGCTTCCTTTGTATTCACAGGAAAAGGAACCATTCCAGCGCGGGCAGGCATCTCCAGCAGCTGCGACAGGGGTGAAGGAAAGCGACAGAGCGGAAACGATGATACTGATGAACATATAGAACCTCCGGGTTACAGGGTCCGGGTGAACGTTGCGGTATCATCACTGCTTGCATAAAAAGCGCAAGCTCCTGTACAAAATGGAAATTCTCTATGGCAGTTGTTTACATGGGCATGGAGCGTCAAATCAAAAAAACCTCGAGGCCTGCCTCTCAATTGTCAGAAGTGGGTTCGGAAAATCTTGTTGTTTGCATTTCGGGATAATTCCACCAGACGCTTCGGGTGCAACAGACCTTCGCTGCCTACTCGAGCACAAATGTGCGCATCAGTTTTGCTGCGATTGGATTTTCCAGCTTCCTTTGAGCCGAGATCAACCAGAGCTCCTCGAATACTCCATCCAGGCGTCCTAGCTTCTCGAGGTCTTGCGTGCCGGCTACGCCCGTTTCCGAAAACGGTGCCAAGCCGACGCCGTGCTCGGCAAGTAGTTTCTGAAGGCTGGTATCCTGCGTTTCTGCGGTCGGTATCGCCTGAATTCCCTGCAGCTTGAAGAAGTGCATCAAATCGTGCCGAAGTTTACTGTGGGAAGTCGGCAGCACGAACGGCTGCCCATCGAGCGACTTCGGAAAGGCGCGACGCAGGCCCTTGAACTTTTTCGCGCCATACACAGAGACCGGCAACTTCGCGAACGATTTCGAATAGACTTTCCCTTCCTCCATTGCCGGCGCAGGGTAGTTAGACACGATCAGATCCAGGCGATGGGCCCGCAACTCTCTAAAGAGTTCGTCCCCCCTTCCTTCAAGAATGGAAACAGTACAACGAAATTCTCGGTGTGCGGCAATGACGAGGGCGAGGAGAACGCTTTTCGGTACGGAATCGAGCGCACCAACTTGCAAGTGAGTTTTGTCGTCTGCGCTGCGATCCTGGAGCACCTCGAGCATCTCGTCGCCGAGGCGAAAAATTTCTTCCGCGTAGCCAAGCGCATCACGGCCAGCATCAGTGAGTTTGAGCTGACGATTGCGGCGCTCAAAAAGCGGTTTTCCCACTTGATCCTCCAGTTGACGCAGCTGGGTGCTCAAAGTGGGCTGGCCGACGCGCAGTTTTTTTGCGGCCGCAGCTATGCTGCCCTCCCGGGCGATCGCGCGAAAGTAAAAAAGGTGATGGTAATTCAGCCACTGCATGGCACTCTCCAATCCTGAATCTGGTTACGGTTTCTCAGCTTTTCGCCAACGTATCTTGGCTCGAATGGGGCAGACTGGCCGAATCAATACATTCGCAAAAGCGAAGTAATCGATTCTATTTATCGTATTTTCAGAATGATTCGTCAAAGCTATAATGTAGCTCGGAGGTTTCTCTTATGGCTTGGGTAAAAAGAATCGGTCTCTTTGTTGCGGTGAACCTGCTTGTTATGGTCACCATCTCTTTTGTGCTGAACCTGCTGGGCGTTGGGCCCCACCTGACCCGCCGAGGCATGGACTGGGGCAGCCTGATGGTATTTTGCCTGGTTTGGGGCATGGGCGGAGCGTTCATATCGCTCGCATTGTCCCGCATGATGGCCAAGTGGATGATGGGTGTGAAGGTGATTCCCACGGACACTCGAGACCCTTCGCTGCAGGGCCTACTGCAAGAGGTGCATGAGCTCGCCCGGGCTGCGAGACTCCCCGTGATGCCCGAAGTTGGCATTTATGATTCTCCCGAAGTTAACGCATTCGCGACCGGGCCCAGCAAGTCGCGCTCGCTTGTGGCTGTTTCGACCGGCCTGCTCCAGCGCATGAGGCGCGAAGAAGTGAAAGGTGTGCTCGGACACGAGGTTGCCCATATCGCCAACGGCGACATGGTGACCATGACCCTTGTTCAAGGTGTGGTGAACGCCTTCGTGATGTTCCTCGCCCGCGCGATTGCTTTCGGCCTGACGATGGCCGGCAGCTCCCGAGACGAAGAAGAGAGCAGTACCTCGACACCAATGAGCTACTACATAGTCACTTTCGTTCTCGAAATGATTTTCATGGTGCTTGGTTCGATAGTGGTGGCCTGGTTCTCCCGTTACCGAGAGTTCCGAGCTGACGCTGGCGGCGCCAAACTCGCAGGACGCGGCCCGATGGTTCAGGCCTTGCAGAGCCTGCAGCGCAATGTGGAGATGATTGATACCGGCGCGCAGCCCGCCATTGCATCCCTTAAAATCTCAAGCCGGCCGGGTGGCTTGATGAAGCTCTTCTCTACACACCCTCCTCTTGAGGAGCGCATCGAACGCCTCATGAAAGCCGGCGCGTAGTTAAAAATGTTTCATTTTCTTAATGGCATCTCCGTCGCGCCTCCCGAACTCTGGCTCGGGTTTTCGGCGGGGGTGCTATTGCTTTTGCTTGTCGATCTGAGCCTATTCGGCAAAAGCGGGCACAAAATGTCGACCAGATCTGCGTTGCTCGAGAGCGGGCTCTGGATCTCGATCGCGCTCGCCTTCAATGTGTGGTTCGCCATGCGGTTCGGCTCTGGGCTTGGCGTGGAGTTCCTTACAGGCTACCTGGTGGAGAAGAGCCTCAGCGTAGACAATCTTTTCGTGATCCTCCTGATCTTTGGCTCCTTCCGAATTCCGCCCGAACACCAGCACCGCGTTCTCTTCTACGGCGTGCTGGGAGCGATCGTGCTACGGGCCTTTTTCATCTTGGTTGGCGCGCAGCTGCTGCATCACTTTCATTGGATTCTCTATGTATTCGGCGTGATCCTGCTCCTTTCGGCAGTAAAATTTCTGCGCGATACTGACAATGAGACCGAAGTAAAGGAAAGCAGCTTACTGAAGCTGCTGAAGAAGTACCTGCCTTCGACCGACAGCAGCGCCTCCGGGAAATTCTTCACCGTTGAGAATGGTGTGCGCAAAGCAACTCCCCTTTTTCTCGCACTCATCGTAATCGAGTTTACTGATTTGATCTTTGCGGTTGACTCCATTCCAGCCGTTTTCGCAGTTACAGAGGACGCTTTCGTAGCGTTCGCCTCGAATATTCTCGCGATCCTTGGGCTGCGCGCACTCTACTTTGTGCTTGCCGACTGGGTGGCTAAACTTCGCTACCTGAAGCCAGGCCTGGCCGCTGTGCTCGCCTTTATTGGCACAAAGATGCTGCTGATGGACCTCTATAAAATCCCGAGCTGGGTTTCACTGCTTGTAATCTTCTCGATCCTTGCTACAGCCGCGCTCGGATCCTGGTATGCAACACGTTCCGAATCCCGAACAATCACTTGATAAGGAGGAAGTATGAATTGCCCTCACTGTAAGGAAGCCAAGCTGCTGCTCTCGGAGCGCAAAGGAATCGAAATCGATTACTGCCCCGACTGCCGGGGCATATGGCTCGACCGCGGAGAGTTGGATAAGCTGCTGGAAAAATCGCGGGAAGAGGAAGCCCCCCTGAAAAGGGATGCGCATTTTCAGCCTCGAGAAGAAGAGCGACACAGGCACGACGACGACAAATACGAGAAGCACGACAAGTACCGCTATAAGCGCCGTAAATCTTTCCTGGAAGAGTTGTTCGACTAGAGCTCGCCCCTGCGTTCACCTGTTCTTTCTTTGTCAGGAATTCACGCAGGCATTGTGCGCCAACCCGTTAGTTGCTAGGTAAAACTTCTATCCCTCAGATATCAAAGGAAAGAAGTATGCCTAGCTTCTGTGTTTTGGCCGCAACGTTTTCAGTGCTTTTTTCTTGCTCTGCTCTCGCAAATCCTGTTTTCGACTTGCCCGAAATCGAACTTCCAGCTGACGAGCTCTTCTATCTCAATGAAATTTCACAGGGCACGCATCAGAAGTTTGAATTCCGCACCTCGACCGGAGAGTTCTTTTTGGACAGAACGCTTTGCCCCCGTAAGGTGGCTGGCAGTGAACGCTTGGTGCATGACTATCCGGTTCACTACGGAATCTCTCCTGGCCGTTTCAACATCGATCTAGATCCCCTTGATCTCAATGTATTGGGTAACGGCAGTCACTCACTGCGGCGCGTGCGAGTTATCGGCATGATGCAATTTGACGAATGCGAAAAAGTTCCCTGCCTGGAAGAAAGGCAATGGAAACAGGACTGGAAGGTTCTCGCCGTAGACATTCTGGATCCCGCCTATAGCGATGTGAAGGAAGCCAGCCAATTGCCGACGAGAGACCGCCTGGCCATAGTAGATTTCTTTTCTAACTACAAAGGCCCCAAAAAAGACGAGAGTGGGAAGGAGCATCCGCAAACTCGGGTGACCGGTTTTCTCGGGAAGAAAGAAACGCTTGCGCTTATCCGCAAGGATTTCCCCCTGATGTCGAAGGCAGAGCGCGCCAAAGAGCAACAAGATTGCGATTCGCTTTTTTCCAAAATTGCCTCTTCTGTGCCCCAGCCAAAACCAAACGATTTTTATCTCAGGTGCCTGCAACGCGTTCGCAACCCTCTTGCGCTAAGGGACTCCGCGAGTTTTGATTTTTTTCTGAAGTATAATGCGGGAATGCGCCTGCTCGATCTCGGCGAAGCCTCGGCCACTTTAGAGAATGCCTTTGCGCTTATGCAAGCACGCAAAGAAAAAGGGAAAACTTACTACCGATTTGTTGGCCACGACAGGCCGGCGCCAGGCACCGGCAACGCCGTTTTTGAGTGGGTGGAAACGAAGAACCGCAACAGTGGCTGCCCGAAAGGGTTTCCCGCTCAACACTACGAGTCGCGCCCACTAGTTGACATTGATTGAGCTGCCTGCTTTAGAACAAAAGTTATTCAGTCTTTAGATAAAAGCAGGAGTATCTGGCTTAGTTCCGGCAAACAGGATTGCCCTTGCCGCGGATCAAGTTTTCGCTTTCTTCGCCCAACTTGCCGGCAATCACTCCGAGACTGCGAAATTTTTCTTTCATCGCGTAGTAAGTTTTTAGCTCTTTGGTAGACAGAGGATCTTTTACGTTCTCGGCTTTGCAATTCGGATACTCCGGAGCAGCTGAAAGCGCTTCATCCATCGTTTGATCTCCTGACTTAAAGAATAGCCGAGCTTGAGGCTGAGTCGCTTGGGCTAACTTTTCGTCAATCGCAGTTACGATTTTTTTTGCTCCATCAATCCCGGCCTGCAATGCGGCTTGTGAGGGTCGCGCGCAGGTGCCATTGGAGGCGATATAGGCTCCGAAATTTTGAGACAAAATTTTACTGAAACTCTCCAGATCATCGAGGGAAGGGCTCAGAAAATAGGTTTGCAGGCGCTCGTGGTTTTTGGTGCAATTCTTCGAGTTGGCTTTCAACGATTGTACGTCGGCTTTAGCCGCACTGATAAGGGAGGCAGCTTTCGCGTTTAAGTTCCAAATCGGTTCGGCATTCGCTGTAGAGTTCAGTGCGAGAACGAGAAAAAGAGAATAAACACTCACGCGGAGCTCCTTTAGATCTAGACGAGTCGCCAGGATGGTTCGCATCTTAATTGCGTGCCTGGGCTATAGCAATGCAATTACCTGACAAAGATGCTTTTAATTAAAAATTCCATTATTACAAATACTTAGCCCCCCAATCCCTCCGTCGCCAGTCTTTCTGGCATCAGCTCCCTTCCGGGACCGGTTCTTCGCTCGGTGAGCCAGTCGCACACGGAAGCGCATAAATTAAGCCCGCCCGCACCGCCGGTACAAAGACACTAATGAAAACATGAGATTCGCCAGCGATTCGGTCACCTTAATTCTCCAAGGATTTTGTCACCCCCGGTTGTTTTGCTGATCGGGCTCCTAGGCCGCTTCTTGAGGGCGAACTGGTTTTTCAAAAGGCTTTATCGAG
>Ga0247843_1002933_pt1 | contig 29366 bp, 28 predicted proteins | sample LaCruzMarch2017__FD_192420 | JGI IMG/M metagenome (GOLD analysis project Ga0247843, IMG submission 192420) | Freshwater microbial communities from meromictic Lake La Cruz, Castile-La Mancha, Spain - LaCruzMarch2017_8m | ecosystem: Environmental > Aquatic > Freshwater > Lake | place: Spain... | reverse complement strand
TGCGATCCAATGCGAACTGATCCTGTCCAATCCGACGACGGGCCATCGCTGCCTCCAGCTTCCGCACGACGACATCGAATCAGAGACCGCCGCGTCGAAGCAACCCATCCGCGCACAGGTCTCATAAACCGCCATCGATGTCGGGGACTGATCGAGACTAAACCCGGCACCGGGGCCCATCCCAGCACGCGCTCTCGTCTTCCTCGAAGGGCTCGCCGAACGGGGAGAAGGGCGGCTCCATCAACTCCTTCATCCATTCGACATGGTCGGTGACCCAGAGCCTCCCCAGCGGGGCTGGATGAACACCGATAGCGCAGGCGACGAAGGGCAGCTTGCGTAGGGGCACATAGACCGTTGCGGGGTCGGTGCCGGAAACGGCGGCCGTCGGCGCACCCGCGATCAGCGCGACGTCGCGGGCAGTCACGCCGCGAAGATCCATGATCCGACGTATTTCAGAAATAAAAACGCCTAAGATTGGGATCTTGTCGCCATAAAATTCCGCTATTGCCATCTCATTTATTAAGAACCTAAATATCCATAGAAATTTTCTGGTTGTCCCGATCAATGCAAGCAGTTATTTGATATTTTATGTGGCCGTAATTATTATTTTTCGTATTTTCGATTGGTTTATTTTAGAGCCGTGAATTCAGCTCAGCGAGGCCGCCTCCCCATCAGCAATGGGAAGATAGCGCGGCTTAATCAACCCAACGGCATCGGGCAGCTCGATCCTCTCAAGCCCCTCCTTCATCGCCTTGACTTCAACGCGCCCATACTTCGCACCAACCCCGCCCGACCTGCCCTCATCGTGCCCGCACAGTTCGTTTGAGATGCTGTCCGGCACATGGGCATTCCGGAGGGCGGTCTTGAGAGTGTGGCGCAGCGAATGGAACCCCAGACCTTTCCGTGACTTCAGATCTAACCGCTTGAGCAGGCGCTCGCTCATCCAGGCGCCGGGCTGCTTGCCGGCATCGCCGTGGACCTTGCCGGGCATGGCTGGAAGGAGCAGCCGTGCCTTCATCGCCTTCTGCCGCGCGGCAAGACGGAGGAGGCCGATCTCTTCGAGGCGACTGTGCACCGGGATGGGTCGCGCCGTGCCGTGGTTCTTCAGCGTCTTGCCGTCGTCCTCGTTGATGTCCAGCACCGCGACGCCCTCGACGACGCGGACGTCGTTGGGGCGGAGCTGCGCGATCTCACCGATCCGTGCCCCGGTGAAGAGCGCGATCAGCGGAGCCCAGAACATCCAGTCGTCAACCAGGTGAGGACCAGGATCATAGCGCTTCGTGTTGCTCTTCGACCCCTGAAAGAGAGGGCACCCGAACAGCATTTCGAGTTCGTCTGGTCGGAAGGTTCGGTCCTGCTCGACGAACTTGCGCGGCTTCGTCACCGTCTTGTCGGCGAAGGGATTAGACGACACCTGACCCGCCTGCAGCTCCTGTTCGAAAAGGTTCCTCCACGCGCCGAGGTATGACTTGACGGTCCGGAACTCCAGCGGCGGCAACTCCAGTTCACGTGCCGTTGCTGCCTTCTCAAGAACCGTGAGACCCTGCAGCTCTGGATGAACCCGAAAGTGCGCCGGCAGCGATTGCAGCGCTTCGAAAAGGCCGCCGGCATCCGCGGTTGTCACGGTCGCCACCTGCCGCTCCTCGCCAAAGGCCTCGGAAAGCAGCCTCAGGTCGGACTGCACATCGATGATCTGCTTTTCCGTGGCCTTGTTCTGGCGCTTGCGGGCGATGAACAGGTCGATCGCGGCCTTGATTGAACGCGAGGCAGCTACAGGCTGAGCGGCTGACCCCGTGGCTGGGTGCGCCGCCGCTTCTCCTCGCTGCGATGGCAAGAGCGGTTGCGCGAGCTGCGGCGGCATCGCGGCCACATCACCATCTGCCCAGGCAACCTTGGTCTCCTGAAGATCGACGAAAGCTTCCAGCATCAGGCGCGACAGGATGGCTCTCTCCTGCGTGCCACGCCGCTCGCCAAACCCCGCCTTCTTGAGCACGCGTCCCGCCTCTGTGTCGAAGCGGCGAGCATCCTTACGCTTCACCTCTTCAAGAACCAGCTCGATGATCCCCATTGCGTCGCGACCATACATCTCGGCGCTGAAGGCCCGACGACCGGCGTCATCGAGGTCGGCAGGCGCCATCACAGCTGCGAAGTCACCGCGTTCGAGGATGATCCACTGGTCGGCGATCGCAGCGCGCAACCAGTCGTCAGCGAGCCGCTGCAGAACGTCCGGCGTGAGCGCCTTCCCCTTGCCGATCATGCTCCAGAGCTGATCGAGGTGCAGCGCGACGCCGGCCACGATGAAGGCCGCCGAACGTCGGTGTGAGGTGCCGAGAGCGCGCACGAGTTCGGTGCGCCCGAGCGTCGGCACGAGGTCGACGGGGACCCGGAGACGTATGGAATGACGCTTGTTCCTGATGAGGAGATAGGAGCATGTCGGCGGAGCCATGTGGTGCGTCCTGTGTTACAGGCGTCACCCGGACCAGACCTAAGTTCTTGGAAAATAACGGCGGTGGTGGAGGTGAGCGGGATCGAACCGCTGACCTCGTCATTGCGAACGACGCGCTCTACCAACTGAGCTACACCCCCGCACCGCAGGGCGCGGGGTATGTCGCAGGCAGCGCGGTCAGTCAAGAGCAGGGCTGCGCTTGTGGCAGGGCCGGGGCGGCACTAGCTTCCGGTCATCTTCTCCAGGGGCCCATGCATGCTTCTCGACGCCGTGTTCTTCCTGCTTCAGGCGGGGCTCGACCTGTTCTGGTGGGCCATCCTGCTGGCCGCCATCATCCAGACGCTGCTGGCCTTCAACGTGCTGGACGGGCGCAACCGGATCGTGTGGACGGTCGCGGACTTTCTCTACAAGGTCACCGAGCCGGCGATCCGCCCGATCCGCAATCGCCTGCCGAACCTGGGTGGCGTCGACCTGTCGCCGCTGGTCGTGCTGCTGCTGATCAGCGCGGTCGGCATCGCGCTCGGTGCCGTGCGCCGCTACATGATCGCGGGCGGATTGTATTTTTGATCCCATGCGCATCCTGGTGCGGGCGCAGCCGCGCGCCCGGCGCGCGATGGTCGGCGGCGCGGCGCCTGATGGCGCGTTGCGCGTCGCGGTAACCGAGCCGGCGGCGGATGGGCGCGCCACCGAAGCGGTGCAAAGCGCCGTGGCCCAAGCCTTCGGCCTGCCGCGCCGGTCTGTGCGCCTGGTGCAGGGCGCCGCGGCGCGCAGCAAGGTTCTTGTTCTCGACGGCGACGAGGCGGTGCTCGCCGCCCGCATGAAGGAGTTGTTGGCGTGACGGCCACCTTGATCGACGGCAAGCAGGTTGCGGCGGGCTTGCGCGCGCGCATCGCCGAACGTGTGCAGGCGCTGGATTTCCGCCCCGGCCTGCGCGTGGTGCGCGTGGGCGAGGATCCGGCGAGTGGCGTCTATGTGCGCAACAAGGACAAGGCGGCGCTGGAGGTGGGTTTTGACAGCGCCACGCTGCACCTGCCGGCCAGCACCAGCCAGGCCGAGCTGCTGGCCACCATCGCCGCGCTGAACGCCGATCCGGCGGTGGATGGCATCCTGGTGCAGCTGCCCCTGCCGGCCCACCTCGATGCGGATGCAGTGATTGCCGCGGTGACGCCGACCAAGGATGTGGACGGGTTCCACCCGGTGAATGCCGGGCTGCTGGCCTCTGGCCGGCCCGGGCCGGTGCCCTGCACGCCCAAGGGTGTGATGCACCTGCTGGCGGCCTCCGGCACCGTCCTGTCGGGCGCGCGGGCGGTGGTGCTCGGGCGCAGCCAGATTGTCGGCCGGCCCATGGCGCAGTTGCTGCTGGCGGCCGACTGCACCGTGACGATCGTGCATTCGCGCACCCGCGACCTGCCCGCCGAATGTCGCCGCGCCGAGATCCTGGTGGCCGCCGTCGGCCGGCCGGAGATGGTAAGGGGCGACTGGATCACCGAAGGGGCGACGGTGATCGATGTCGGCATCAATCGGCTGGGCAATGGCCGGCTGGTGGGCGATGTCGCCTTCGCCGAGGCGGCGGAGCGCGCGGCCGCCATCACCCCGGTGCCCGGGGGCGTCGGGCCGATGACCATCGCCTGCCTGCTCGAGAATACGCTCGAAGCCGCGCTCGCCCGGCGGATTTGAGATGGGGCCCGGCGGGCTGGCCATCGCCGGGCTGTTCGTGGCGCTTTGGGCCTCGGCCTTCACGGTCGCGGGCGTGGTGGTGCGGGACTGGCCCGCGCTCTGGTCGCTGGCCATTCGCTTCGGGCTGACCGCGCCGATCCTGCTGTGCATTGCGCTGGCCTTCGGCGCCCGCTGGCCCGGGCGGCCGGATGCGGCGCGCGTCGTGGCGCTGGGACTGTTGGGGATGGGCGGCTACCTGGCCTTCGCCTGGCTGGCCCTGGCGCGCATCCCCTCGGGGCTGGTGGCGCTGATCTGTGCCGCGACGCCGATGCTGATCGCCGCCGGGGAAAGCCTGTTCCTGCGCCGGCCGCTCTCTGCCCAGGCCTGGTGCGGGCTGGCGCTCGGCTGGTCCGGCGTGGCGCTGCTGGGCTTCCTGCGAGCCCTGGATGGGCTGGATGCGTCGGAGGCCACGGGCTTCGTCTTCGCCATCCTGGCTGCCACGTCCCAGGCGGTGGGGCTGTTGATCTATGCGCCGGCCAAGGGGCGCGTGAACATGTGGACCGCGAGCCTCGGCCAGACCACCGTCTCGGCCATGCTTTGCCTGGTGCTGGCCCTGGCGCTGGAGGGCGCGCCGCCGACCAGCCTGTCCTGGCCGACGGGCGCGGCGCTGGCCTGGTCCATGCTGGCGGTTGGCATCGGCGCCTATGCGCTCAACTTCATCCTGCTGAAGCGGGTGCCCACCTCCACCGCGGCCGCGCTGCAATTGCTGGCGCCGCCGCTGGCGGCGGTGTTCGGCTGGGCGCTGCTGGATGAGCGGCTTTATGTCTCCGACATTGTGGGCGGGCTGCTGACCCTTGCGGGGCTTGCGGTGCTGGTGCGTGCACGACGCGCATGACCAGGGCCGGGCGGCCTGTGTAGCCTCATCGCATGTATACGCCCGCCGCCTTCCGCGAGACCGACCCGGCCTGGATCGCCGCCTTCGTGGCGCGCCATGATTTCGGCATGCTGGTCACCACCGAGCCCTTCATGGCCAGCCACCTGCCCTTCCACTTCGACGCCGCGCGCGGCGTGCTGGTGACGCATCTGGCGCGCCCGAACCCGCAGGCCGAGGCCTTCCGCGCCGGCCCCGCCCCGGCCCTGGCGATCTTTCGCGGCAGCCACGCCTATGTCTCGACCGCCTGGTATGGCGCCCTGCCGGCGGTGCCCACCTGGAATTATGAGGCGGTGCACGCGGAAGGCATGGGCCGCCTGACCGAGGATCGCGCGGTGATCACCCGCCAGATGCGCGCCCTGGCCGCCGCCTATGAGCCCGAGGCCGGCTTCGACATGGACCAGCAGCCGCCGGATTTCATGGACCGCATGCTGAAGGGCGTGGTTGGGCTGGAGATCACCGTCGGCACCTGGCACGCCAAGCGCAAGCAAAGCCAGAACCGCCCGCCGGCCGACCGCGCCCGCGTGGCGGCCGCGCTGGAGGCCCGGGGCGAACATGAAGCCGCCGCCGCCCTTCGCGAGGCAAATGGCCTTGGCTGAGCCCGACATCACCTGCACCGGCACCAGGCTGGTCTATGAAAATCGCTGGATGCGCGTGCGCGAGGATGCGGTGGTTCGCCGCGACGGCTCGCCCGGCATCTATGGGGTGATCGAGAAGCAGCATTTCGTCACCATCGTGCCGCTGCATGCGGATGGCACGCTGACCCTGGTCGAGCAGTTCCGCTACCCGGTCGGCGAACGCGGCCTGGAATTCCCGCAAGGCATGTGGGGCCCGCCCGGCACGCCGCCCTTGGCGGCGGCGCGGCACGAGCTGCTGGAGGAGACCGGCCTGACAGCCGGCAGCTGGACCGAGATCGCCTTCCTGCACGCGGCACCCGGCACGATGAACCAGGGCTATACGCTGTTCCTGGCGACCGACCTGACGGAGGGCACGGCGCAGCTGGAAACCGAGGAGCAGGATCTGATCGCGCGCCGCATCCCGCGCGACGCGCTGGAGGCGATGATCCGCGCCGGCGAGATCCGTGATTCCATCACGCTCGCCGCCTTCGGCATGTTGCGGGCGCGCGGGCTGCTGTAGCGCGCCGCCACCTTCAATCCGCGAACTGGCCTGCCGCCAGGATCAGCGGCCGCAGCCGCTGGATTTCGCTGGCCAGGAAGCTGGTGTGGTAGGCGGGTGTGGCTTCCGTGTCGGTGGCCACGCTGGTCAGCGTCTCGGCAAAACGCTGGCGCAGCCGGTCCTCGCGGAGCGCCGCGCGCATCGCCTGCGCCAGGCGCTGCTGCATCTCGGCCGGCGTGCCGGGCGCCGCATACAGCCCGTGCCAGGCGGACATGATCAGATCCACGCCCTGTTCGCGCGCCGTCGGCACCTCGAAGCCCGGGATCCGCTCGGGCATGGTGACGGCATAGGCGCGGATGCGGCCGTCGCGCGCGAAGGGTGCGGCGATGGTCGCCTGGTCGCAGGAAATGTCGAGCCGCCCGGCCATCATCTCGGTCATCGCCGGCGCGCTGCCGCGGAAGACGATGGTGGTGGCGCTGCGCCCGGCCGCCGCCTGCAGCAGCATGCCGCATAGCTGGTTCGATCCGCCGAGCCCGGCATGGCCGAGATTGAGCCGATCCCCCTGTTCGCGCATCACCGCCAGATAGCCGGGCAGGTCGCGCGCCGGGAAATCCGGCCGTGCCACGATCGCCATACCGGTGTGGGACACCAGGCCCAGCGGCGCCAGCCCGCGTTCGATGCTGAAGGGCAGGCTGCGATAATGGGTGGCGGCGGCGGCCAGCCCGATATGGTGGATCAGCAGGGTCTGCCCGTCGGGGCGGGCCTGCGCCACGCGCGCCGCGGCAATGGTGCCGCCGGCGCCGGTGACGTTTTCCACCACCACCGATTGGCCGAGCTCACGGCCCATGCCCTCGGCCATCAGCCGGCCGATCAGGTCCGTGCCGCCACCGGGGGCGAAGGGGACCAGGATGGTGATCGGTCGCGCGGGCACGCCCTGGGCGCGGGCGGATGCGGCGATCAGCGGCGTGGCGAGGGCCGCGCCCGCCAGGGCGCGCCGGGTGATGGACATGGTTGCTTCCTCATGGGTTCTTGCGGGCCCGGCTTTCGCGCCAAGCCTTGCCGCCATGATGCCGGCTCTGGCCGGGGGCGCAACCCGCCCCCACAATCCCAGAGCCTGTGAATCAATCGAACTTGCGAAAGAATGCCCGCTGACATAATTGGATTTCTTCCGGCAAATCCGGTTCTGGCGGGCATTCTTTCACAAACTCTCAGCCGCGCTTGCCGGCGCCGATCGCCCACACATAGTTGGCCATCTTGTGGAAGCCGGTGTGCACCACCTCGTCATTCATGCTGAAGATGAAGACGTTGTGGAAATATTCGAGCATCAGCTTCTTCAGGTCGGGCGCGGTCTTGCAGTTCACATGCCCGAGCTTCGACTGGGTGGAGGCATAGGGCTGGCTCTCCAGCGAGGGCAGGCCGAGGATGCCCACGCCATTCGCGCCAAGCGGGGCGAAGCTGTTGGCCAGGAACAGCCGTTCCTGCGCCGGGTCGATATGTTCCAGCACGTCCAGCGCGAAGACCGCGTCGAAGGCGCCCGGCACCGGCCCGTCCAGCATGTCATGGACGAAGATGTCGAAGGCCCATTTGCCGATCATCCGCGCCTTGGCGTCCTCGATGAACACCGGGTCGAAGTCGATCGCGGTATACTTCCCCACTTCCTGCTGCACGATGCGCGAGCCGAAGGCGTCGCCGCAGCCGATCTCCAGCACGCTGTCGCGGCCCGAGAGCATCTTGGCCACGAATTTGTAGCGGGAGAGGCGGAACACCAGGTGCTTCGGGTCCTGGTACCAGCTCTCGCTGGCGCGCAGGCCGAACCGCTCCACGCCCATGTCCGCCGTGTGCTCGACGATGACCTGGTACTGGGTTTCCTTGGTCTTCGGGCTGTCCATGGCGGCTTGGTCCCCGGGGTTGCGGTTGGTCATAGCGGCAGGTCGCCATCCAGGCCCACGATACGCGTGCGCGGGCAAAGCACCACGAAGCGGCCGCCACGTTCCAGATAGGCGCGGTTGCTGTCGATGATCTTCTGGGCATGCACCCAGGCCAGGATCACGCAATAGTCGGGCTGGCGGGTCAGCAGTTCGGCGGTCGGCACCACGGGGATGCCGTCCCCGGTCTCATACTTGCCGACCTTCTGCGGATGGTCGTCCACGATGAAGTCGAGCGCGCCGACCAGGCCGAGCTGCAGGATCAGCGTGGGCCCGCTGCGCGCCGCGCCATAGCCGGCGATGCTGTGGCCGGCCGCCTTGAAGCCGGCCACCAGTTCGGCCGTGCGCCGGCGCAGCAGCTGGATCTCGGCGTCGAATGCCTTGAGCGTGGCGATCTGATCCAGCGCGCGCGCATCCTCCAGCGCCACGAGCTCAGCCACCGAGGCCTCGACGGGGCGTGCGCCGCCGGCCAGCTGCACCGTGCCGATCAGCGAGCCATGCTGGATCGGCGCCCGCTCCGCCGCGATCAACTCCAGCCCATGCCGATCGAGGAAGGGGATCAGCGGCTTCGCCGAATGGTGGCTCATATGTTCGTGGAAGATGGTGGCGATCAGCACGCCATCGATGATGTCGAGCAGATACTGCGCCTCGAAGGTGAACAGCCCGTCGGGCGCCAGCAATTCGCGCACGCAATCGACCATCTCGCCCAGATCGTCGGCATGGGCGAAGACGTTGAAGGCGGCGACGATGTGGGCCGGGCCATGCTCGGCCCGGATGCGCCGCGCCAGGTCGCGCGACATCAGTTCCGGGATGGTCGGGATGCCATCCTCATTCGCCTTGCGCGCCACCGCCGTGGCCGGGTCGATGCCCAGCACGCGGAAGCCCTTCTGCTGGAAGGGGCGCAGCAGGGATCCGTCATTGCTGCCGATATCCACCACCAGCGCGCCCGGGGGCGGGGCGGCGCGGGCCAGCATCTGCTCGGCCATGTGCCGGAAATGTTCCGGCATGCCCTTCGCATTACCGGAATAGTAGGTGTAGCTGTCCCACAGCACCGCCGGGTCGATCACGTCCAGATGCTGCACATGGCCGCAGTCGGCGCACATGTAGACATCGACCGGATAGCGCGGCTTGCCGGTGGCCATGGCCCGGTCGGCCGCATAATTTTCCGACAGCGGAATGGGTTCCAGCTGCACCACCCGCTCCACCGCGGCGGAGCCACAGAGGCGGCACGTATCCCGGCGGCTTACCGCGTCCTGCATGCGATCTGCTCCCGGCCTATGGTTGGTTCTGCGCGGCGGCGTCGCGCGCGGCCAGGTCGGCCATGATGTCGTCGATCAGCGCGTCCAGCGGTTGCGGCGCGATGCCGGTCAGCGCCGTGGTGCGCGCCATGCCAAGGCCGCTGAAGCGCGGCTTGAAGGCGATGTGGATGCCCTTGGCGGTGGCGGTGGTCGGGCGGATCAGCGCCGGATCCACGCCCATCCGGCGGGCCAGGGAAGCGGCGAAATCCGGGTAGCTGACATTCTCCGCACCCGACAGGTGCAGGTTCCCCGCGATGCGCGCCGCGCCGATGGTGGCCAGCGCCTCGCCCACGAAGCGGACCGAGATGGGGGCGAAGATCAGGTCCGCGAAAGGGTCCACTGTCTCGCCCCGGCGCCAGGCGCCGAACCAGGCGGGCAGGGGGGAGACGCCGGCATTCATGATCTTCGTCAGGCGCACGATGTTGAGCCGCGCGCTGCCGCCCTGCGCCTCGGCCACCCTCAGCACCGCGGCCTCGCCTTCGGATTTCTGCGCGGCATAGGGGATGCCGGGCGCGTGCGGATCATCCTCGGCCGGCCAGGGGCGCTCGCCGCCGAACACCGAATTGGTCGAGATGAAGGTCACGTGCAGGCCCTGCGCCAGCAGCCGCCCGATGGCGCGCGGGATCAGCTCCACATTGGTGGTGCGGGCCATGGGATCGGTGGCGCAGCGGTCGTAGTTGGTGGCGGCCGCGATCACCAGCGCGACGCCCACATCCGCCGGCGCCTCGATCGCGTCCGGCTGCTCGAAATCGAGGAAGATGCGGCGCGGCCCGACCGTCGCCTGCCGGCGCGTGGTGCCATAGGCGGCCAGGCCGCGTCGGGCCAGCGCGGCCAGGGTGCCACCGCCCACCAGGCTGTCGCCGCCGACGACGAGGAAAGCAGTCCGGTCCATCATCCGATTGTCCAACCCGCTGCCATTCCCCGTCACGGACCTGTCCCCAACCATGGGTGGCGCGAGCCTGTCAATGCGCGGGCGGGACCGCCGCGTCGGTCGCGGGGCGGCGAAGGCGGACCAGGGCGCTGGTGCAGAAGCGCGGGCTGGCAGCCCGCGGCCGCTGGCTGCGCCGGTTCACCAAGGCGAGCCCCGCGGCAACCGCCGGCCATAGGCCGACGGCAAGCAGCGCCACCGGCAGGTTGCGCAACCGCGCCGCAGCCGCCCGGCGGAACAGGCCCTGTTCCATCTGGGTCAGGACGCGCCGCGCCAGGCCGCCGATAAACTGTGCCTCGACCTGCCAGCCGAGCCAGTCGGGCGGCAGGATCCGCTCGGGCGCGGCGGCCAGCTCGGCGCCAAGGTCATGCGCCAGGGGCGCATCGTCAGCTCCCAGGAAGAACAGCGAAATCGTGCCGCCCGGGCGCAGCAGCGCCGTCGCAGCCTCGATCACGCCGAGGGTCCCGGGCAGCGGGGCGGGCGGCAGATGCACCACGATATGGTCGTAGCTGCCCGGGGCGGCCGGCACGCGCCCGCGCATCAGCGCCGTCAGGTCGAACCGCTCCTCGAAGCCCGCCAGCCCCTCCGCGAGGCCAACCAGCGGGCTGCCGGCGCCACAGACCAACAGGTTGCGACCAGCGCCCGGCGAGCCGGCCAGCGTGGCGCGGGCGAGGGCGGCATCGGCCCAGCCCGGATGCCAGACCGGCAGGTGCGGATGCTTGCCGCGCAACCGCCGGCCGAAGTTCAGCAGCCGCTGGTGCAGCCCCATCAGGCGGCGTCGGGCACCCGTGCCGCCCGACGCGTCGCCGGTGGTGCTGGCCAGTTCCGGCGGGCTCCGCCCGTCCCCGCCGCGCAGGAAACGCCACACCGCCACCCCACCCAGCCAATAGGCGTGGTTGCGATGGGCCAGCGGCGGCAAGGTGAGGTGCCCGTCGAGCCGCGCCATGAAGGCAGCCAGCCCGGCGCGCGCGGCATCGAACCCGTCGGGCAGCGCGCCGGCGCGAAAGACGATCTCGAAGGCGGCGACGCGGCGATGTTCGGCGGTGGTCCAGCCCATCAGGCCCTGCGCGATCTGGCTGACGCTGGCCCGCCCGGGCCGCAGGAAATGCTTCTCCTGCTCGGTCGCCTGCAACTCCAGCATGAAGAATTCGTCGGAATCGCCCAGCACCACCATGTCGCCGGACGGGACCAGTTCGGGCACGAAGCCGTAGTCGCAGTAGGAAGCGACCGGCCCAAGCGGCACTTCCGGGCGGATCGCCACCATGAAGATCAGGAAGTGCCGCGCCAGCAGCGTCTCCCGGTCCACCTGCCAATAGACCTGGTTGTGGGTGGTGGAGGTGACGAAATCCTGGCTCACCGTCTTGCCGATCACGGTCGGGTGAAGATGCGCCAGTGCCAGGCGCACCATGCTCCGCGGCGCCATGGCCAGGACGCCGCCCGACGGGCTTTCGATCAGCGGCAGCACCGCTTCCGCCCTGGCCCGGAGCGAGGGCGCCAGCACGCAGCGATGGCCCTGCCGCAGCCGCGCCAGAACGGTCGCGAGCGCACCATCCGACAGCACAAAGTCGGAATTCATGAAGATGAAGTCGGTCTCGGTCTGCGCCGCCCCGCTATCCTGGATGCCGCGCGCATAGGCCAGCGTCAGCGTCACGCCATAGAGGCCGGGGCCGATCAGATCGTCGATCAGGATGAAGCGCACCGGGCAGGTGGCGCGCAGATGCTGGAAGCAGGGCTCGGTGTCGAAGGCCGGCAGGCTGGCGGCCGAGGTCATGATCAGGACCTCGAGATCGGTCTCCGCCGCCAGATGCGGCAGGTTGCCGGGTGCCAGGAAGGAAGGCAGGGCGGCGCGGCAGAATTCCGCGACATAACGCCCCCCCCAGATGACCGCGAGGAAGCGGACGCGCCGCGCGTCACGCATCCTGCTGCCCGCCCGCTGATCGGTGGTTCGAACCTGACGAAGCCTGCATCCTGCCCCCGCGACGATCCGGGCCGCCGCCCGGCGAGCCAGCCAGGCATGCCCCGGGCGGCGGCTGCGCATCAGACCATCCCCGCGTGCCGCCCGCCGCCCGCCCACACGCGGTGATTGCGCGGGCGGTGCCGCAGGGTCAAGCCCGGGCGCTCATCTTGTGGCGCGTCGGCCCGGCCGGCGGGACGATGACAGGCAAGGGACCGCGGGCTATGAGCAGCGCGTGCGCAACTCCGACATCGCTGCCCAGACCGTCATTCTGCCAACGCCGGGACATTCGCTGGTTGTGGCGTGGCGCGACGTGGTCGATGGCGCGCGCCTTGCCCCGGTCTGGCTCTATACCGGCTGGATCGACGTGGTGCAGCGCTTCCGCCGAACCCGGCTCGGCCAGTTCTGGCACACGCTGAGCCTTGCTGCCTTCATCCTGGTGATGGGGGTGCTCTGGAGCACGATCCTGCGGCAGGATCCGATCGACTATCTGCGCTTCACCACCACCAGCCTGATCGTCTGGTCGCTGATCTCCGGCCTGGTGACCGATGGCACGATGGTGATCATCAATGGCCAAGCCACCGCGCTGTCGATGCGCTTCCCCTACACCGCCTTCGCCATGGGCCATGTGTGGCGCGGCCTGCTGATGTTCGCCCATCATTTCGTGCTCTACATCCTGGTGATGACGGCCACGCTCTACCCGCCCGGCTGGACGGGGCTGCTCGCCGTCCCTGGGCTGCTGCTGGTGGTGGCGAACGGCTTCTGGATGAGCCTGCTGGTCGGCATGCTGGCGCTGCGCCGGCGCGACGTGATCCCGGCGGTGGGCAGCGCCATGCAGATCATGATGTTCGTCACACCGGTGCTCTGGCCCAAGGAATTGCTGGGGCCGAAGCTGGCCTTCGCGGCCGATCTGAACCCGCTCTATCATCTGGTGCGCGTGGCGCGCGACCCGTTGATGGGGCTCGCGCCGGGCATCGAGAATTGGGCCTGGGCCATCGGGCTGCTGCTGGTGGGCGGCGGCGCCACGCTGTGGCTGTATGGCAGGTGGCGCAACCGCATGCCCTACTGGTTCTGACCGCAGCCGATGGCACGGATCAAGGTGGAGAATGCCTGGGTGGAGTTCCCCGTCGCGCTGCCACGCGGCCGGGGCGGGCTGGTCGCGCGCACCGGCGGCACGATCGACGCGGCGCGCGGCGTGGTCACTGCGCTGCGCGACATCTCCTTCGAGGTCCGCGAGGGCGATCGGCTTGGCCTGATGGGCCACAATGGCGCCGGCAAGACCACGCTGCTGCGCCTGCTGGCCGGCGCCTATCCGCCGACGCGCGGCCGCATCCTGTCCAGCGGGCGCATCTCCACCCTGTTCAACGCGCTGCCGGGCCTGGCGACCGACGGCACGGGCCGCGAGAACATCATGACCTGCTCGCTGCATCTCGGCCTGACCCGCCGTGAGATCCTGCGCAAGATGGACGAGATCATCGACTTCGCCGAGCTTGGCGACTTCATCGACCTGCCGGTGCGCATCTATTCCGCCGGCATGCTGACGCGGCTCGGCTTCGCGATCGCCACCTCGGTCGAGCCTGAGATCCTGCTGCTGGATGAGGGGCTGGCCACCGGCGATGCCAGCTTCGCCCAGAAGGCGGAGCGACGGATGAATGAGCTGATCGCCCGCGCCTCGATCTTCGTCGTCGCCTCTCATTCCGACACGCTGCTGGCCTCGCTGTGCAACCGCGCGCTGCTGCTGGAACATGGCCAGGTGCTGCGGGAGGGGCAGGCGGGCAAGCTCTATTCCAGCTACATCGAGGGGGTCATCCTTGCCGCGCGCGCCGATGATGAGGCGGCACAGGCCCGCGCCTATGCGCTGTCGACCGAACTGACCACCCAGGGCCTGCCGGTTCCCGCCGAATTGGAGGAGCAGGGGCTGCGCCACGCCATCCGCATCAATCCCGGCAACGTGCCCATGCTGCAGCGCTACGTCACGCTGGTGCAGGCCCAGGGCCGCATCCTGCCACCCTATGAGGAAGCGCGGCTGATGATGACGCTGATCGGCATCTATCCTGACCGCGATTCCTATCGCGCGCGGCTGGCCGAACTGATGCCCGCCGCCACGCCGCGGCTCGACCCCGATGAGCAGCGCGCCGCCGCCACGCTGATCGCCGGCTGAGCGGCGACGCATGCGCCAGACGCCCGCCTCCGCCCTCGACCTGGACGCGCTGCTGGCGCTGATCGCGGCCGGCCACGCCGGGCGGGAGGCGGTGATGCAGGGCATCGCCGATTGTCTGGCGGCCGGGCGCGCCGTTCCGCTCGAACTCGAATATGCCGCGCTGGCCTTCTATGTCGCCGAGGATGCCAGCCGCATCGACCTGAAGCGGCGCATGCTGGCCGTGGCACGGCTGCTGGGTCGCAGTGCCGACCCGTCGCTGCTGGCCGAGGTGCGCGATTCGCTGCTCGACCAGGAATACGCCACCGACTTCCAGGCGATGATGGATGCCTATGGGCGCGACGTCCGCTTCGCCGACATGGAGCCGGAATTCCGCGCCATCCTGGACCAGGTGCGCCGCTACACCATGACGACCGTCGAGCGGCTCTACGCGCTCTGGGGCAGCGTCGGCTATGTGGCGCAGGCCGGCCTGCCGGGCGCGCTGGTGGAATGCGGCGTCTGGCGCGGCGGCAGCGTGATGGTGATGGCGCTGGAACTGCTGCGCCGCGGCGCCGCCGACCGCACGCTCTGGCTGTTCGACACCTTCGCCGGCCTGCCCATGCCCGACGCCGCGCTCGACATCGACATCATGGGCAATCGCGCGATCGATGGCTGGCAGGCCGCCACCCTGCCGGATGGCCAGACCTACTGGGCCTATGCCGATGAGGCGGATGTGCGGCGCAACCTGGCGCTGACCGGCTACCCGGCCGCGCGGCTGCGCTTCGTGCCCGGCATGGTGGAGGCGACGATCCCTGAGACGGCACCCGGGCAGATCGCGCTGCTGCGGCTGGACACCGATTGGTACGCCTCGCACCGGCATGTGCTGCACGCGCTCTATGATCGGGTGGTGCCCGGGGGCGTGCTGATCTTCGACGATTACGGCCACTTCCAGGGCGCCAGGCGGGCGGTGGATGAATTCCGGGCGGCGCGGGGCATCGTCTCGCCGCTGATCCGGGTGGATTATTCCTGCCGCATGATGATCAAGCTGCCGGACGCGCGCTGAGCATGACGGCGCCGCTCGACCCTGCCGCCGCCGCCGCCCGCGCGGCCCAGCTGATCGCGGCGGGGGAGGCGGTGCCGCTGGCGGTGGAGGAAGCGGCCCTTCGCCACCACCTCGCCATCGACCCGATGCGCCACGATCTGGCCTTCCGCCTGGCGATGATCCTGGTGGAATCCGGGCGCGACGTTGCCGCCAATGTCGAGGAGGGGGCGCTGCGCCATGCGCTGGCCGCCGATCCGGGCCGGCTCGATTTGGCGACGCGGCTTGGCATCGTCACGCTTGAGACCGTGCTGGCGCCCGCCCGGGCGGCAATGCCCCGCGCCACGCCCGATGGCGGCGCGGCGATCATGGCGCGCGCCCGCGCCCGGCTCGACACGGCCGGGGGGGAACGGGCGGGCCTGCCCCCGCTCGGCGTGCGGTGGGAAGCCTATGCCGCGCGGATGCGTGCCGCCATCGCGGACCTGCCAGACCCGGTGGCGGCGCTGCACCTTGCCCAGACGGGGATCGGCTTCGAACACCGCCTGCCCGCCGCCGCGGCGCTGCGCGAGCATGCGCTGGTGGCGCGGGAGCTTGCCGGCGAGTTCCCCCAGTTCACGACCGCGCTCGCCGGTTTCGACGACCCGCCGCAATCGGCGCCGGAGACGCAGTTCACCCTGGATGGGCGGCCGATGAGCAACATCGTGCCCTATCTGGCGCGGATCGTGCTGGGCTGCCTGAGCCTGCTGCCCGAGCCGCCGCGGAGGGTGCTGGAGCTTGGTGGCGGCTATGGCGCGCCGGCGCGTGCCTGGCTGACCAACCAGGTGGCGGCACCCGCCACCTACATCATCGTCGACATCGCGGAATCCCTGTTCTTCGCGGATGCCTTCCTGAGCCTGAATTTCGGCCCGGAGGCTGTTTTCTACGTGCCCGACAGCCAGCCGCTGGACCCTGCCCTGCTGGATCGCCACCGCGTGCTGCTCTGCCCGGTGGAGCGGCTGGACGCGCTGGCGGCGCTGCCGGTCGATCTCATCGTGAATACCGGGTCGCTGCAGGAAATGAGCGAGCCCTGGGTGGACCATTATATGTCCTGGCTCGATCGGCAGCCCGCGCGCTTCTTCTATTCGCTGAACTATGCGGCGCAGCCGGTCGGCGCGCTGGCCGAGAGCGTGAACCTGTGGTCCGCGCGCCCCTCATCTGCCTGGGTGGCCCGCCAGCTGCGCTGGAACCCGCCGCTGCTGCGCATGCAGGCGGACCGCAACTTCCTCGAAGCGGTTTATGAGAAACAGGATGCCGCCCTGTCGCCGGCGGCAGCGATGGCGCGGCTGGGAATGCTGGCGGAACGCGCCATGACGGGGCAGATCCTGGTCGAGCAGCTGGACCTGTTCCGCCGCTGCCCGACCGCCGAGGTGGCGCTTTCCGTGCTGCGGCGCGCCATGCGGGAGATGCCGTTCCAGCCGAAGGAAGCGCTCTGGCTGGCGCAATGGCTGCTCCGGCAGCCCGCGGCGCCGTGGCAGGCGGAGGTGACCGTGCGGTGCGAGGCATTGGCCGCCGCCCGCGCCGCCGGCGTTGAGGGAACGCGCTGAAGCGGCTACCAATGGCCGCAGCTTCGCCAGACCCCGCCATAGCCGGCGACCGGCGCGCCCGTGCCATCCTGACCCATGTAGAAAGGGCGGCGTGAGGCGCGGATCGGCGCGGCCAGTTCCACGAAGCGGTCCCAGTCCGCGTCGCTGCGGTAATGCGCCTGCGTCGGCCCGCGATCATGGGTGGAGTGGGCGCCCTTCTCGGCGATCACCAGCTGCACGCCCAGCTCCGCCCCGATGTCGGGGGTGAAGGCGTTGGGGCGGGGTTCGGCATTGGGATCGAAGCCGAGCATGGCCCAGGGCCCATCCACCACCCCGGCCCAGTCGCGCGCCGAGCCGAAGGCCAGCTTGCAGTCGGCCCAGCCATTCACCACCGCCCAGTCGAAGAACCAGCTCGGCGACAGGGCCGAATAGGAATAGCGGGTGGGCGTCGCGGTCTCGAGGTGAACCACGCGGCCATGCGGGGCGCAGAGCGCGCCGATGTTGCGCAGCGCCGCCGCCGTGTCATGCACATTGTCCAGCACGCTGCCGTTGAAGATCAGGTCGTAGCGCCCGGCATGGGCGGGCGGGATGGGCTGGCAGATATCCAGGATGATGTCCGCGCCCTCATAGTCGGAATGGTCGATCGCATGGATCTCGGTGACGCCCAGCATCGCCAGGAAGCAGGCATCGCTGACCCACTGCCGGTCCGGATTGGCGCGCGCCTGCAGCGTTGTCGTGTCGATCTCGATGGCTGGCGCGGGCAGGCCCCATTTGGCCGCCATGCCGAGCAGCGTCGGCGCGTCAAAGGTGACGGTCTGCCGGCCGAGCAGCAGGACGGCGCGGGGGAAGCTCCGCCAGGCATGCTCGGCGCAAAGCGCCTCGGCCGCGGATCGCGGGATGGCCATGCGGTCTCCTCGGTCGCGATCGGCCCGCGCGGTGGGGCGGGCCGACGGACCCGGCTTCAGAAGCCGACGGTGATCCCGAAGCGGACGGCGGTGAAATCCCGCCGGCCATCGACCCAGGTGGCGCCGGCGGTGATCGGCGTGGCGGCCGGCAGCGTCACGGCAAGAGTATATTCCTGCCAGGACGGGATGAAGAAATCATCGCCGGTCGCGCGCGTGTCGGTGACGCGCGCCAGGCCGTGGATGCTGCGCCCGAACACCTCACCCAAGGGCCGGGCGAGCGACAGGCTGTTCCGCCAAACCTGATTCTGCAACTCATAGTTGATGTAGACGCCACCATAATCAATCGGCCGGGACTCATAATAGGAAAGTGAATTCCCGACCCCGAGCGTGAAGCCAGCCGCCAGCGGGACATGCAGATCACTTGTCAGCGAGCCGCCGATCACATAGCCGCCGGTGCCCAGCGCGTCGGACCCGGTGGCACCGCCGCGGACCGCGCCGGTCCACGGCCCTCGCCAACGCCGACCTGTTCCTGTTCCTCTGATCCGCCGCGCCCGCCACCTTTCGGTGGTGGGCGTTCGCCGCCAATAGCCGGCGCCATGCCGCCGCGCGCCAGCACTTCCCATGCTGGCGCCGGCGCGTCCTACATCAGTCCCCGCAGCCTGGCGTGCAGGATGCAGCCCAGGCTGAACCCGTCGGTGATCTCGCCATCGCGCACCATCGCCTCCAGCTCGGCCACGGTGACGGCTTTGGTGCCGGTGATGCCCTCATTCACGGCCGGCAGGCCCGGCCAGCCAATCTCCGCCAGATAAAGCGCGACGCCGAGCCCGAGCAGCCCGGTGGCCGCATGCGCCGTGCCCAGCGGCACAAGGCCGGTCACCGCCGCCCCGATCTCCTCGGCCAGTTCCACATGCACGGTGCGGTCGGCATCGGCGCCTGGCTCGATCCCGCCGCGCGGCACCTCCCAATGCCATTTGCGGGTGGCGTGCCGAAAGTGCCGCAGCAGCAGGAAGCGCCCATCCGGCAGGCGGGGCAGCACCGCGACGCCGGACGGGTCGCCGCTGCCGCGCAGCACGCGGTGATGGATGCCAAGCTCGCCGCCCGGGAAGCGCACCGCGTCGCGCACCAGGATCAGATAGGGGTCGCGATAATGGATGCCGGCTTCCGCCCAATCGGCCGGCATGCCCCGTGCCGCGTAGCGCACGGCGGTCGCCTGCTCGGCCGCGTCGATCTCGGCGGGGTCGAGCAGGATGGCGATGCCGCCCGGCGGGTTCGCGGTCCAGCGCGGGTCCTGGCGCAGCAGCGCCAGATACGCGGTGATGCGCGCCGGGACCGGTGCGCTCAAGCGGCGACCTGCCGGGCGAGCGCTTCGGCGAAGCCCGCGGCTTCGGCCGCGCCTTCGGCCGGGGCCCAGGGGGCGCCCTCGCTGCGGTTCGGGTCGAAGGGGCCGCTGGTGGTTTCCAGATAGACCAGCCAGTCGCTGCGGAAGATCAGCCCATGGAAGGTGCCCTCGGGCATCCGGTAGAAGAAGTGGCCGCCCGTCTGATAGGGCGCCATGCGCACCAGCCGGGTGATGGCACCGGCTTCATCGAAGATAACCGCGTCGGCTTCGCCTTCCAGCACGGTCAGCGTCTCGGTCTTGCCCCAATGGCGATGCGGGCGGACGTAACTGTCGCCCCGCATCACGATCAGCATTTCCTGTTGCGTGGCCTCAGGCGTCGGGTGGGTGCACAGCCGGCAGCGCTTGCGCGGCGTGGTGGGGGCCAGGCGCTTCAGCAGTGCCACCTCCTCGGCGCCCGCCACCACGAAGCTGCGGTCGGTGTAGAGCACTTCGGGCGTGGCGAAGCGGAAGCCGGGGGGCAGCGGATGCGCCATGCCGGTCAGGCGATCAACGCGCGCACGCTGCGCGGGCTGGCGGCGAAGACCGACATGAAGCGCCCGCCGGCCGCGGTGAAGGCGGCGTTGCGGGCAATGACGCGATCCTCATTGCCGATCGACAGCGCCAGCAGGCACAGGCCGACGCCGCGCCGCACCATCTCCTCGGACGGGATGATGGGCAGCCGCGCGCCCGGCAGGAACAGGCCCTGCTTCTGCGGCGTATCATCGGCGACGAAGTCGATCAGGTCGGCCAGGCCGTGGAAATTCACGAAGGCGCAGGCCAGGTGCCCGGCGCCGAACAGCGCGATCGGCGCGCGCGCCCGCTCGGCCGCCAGCGCCTTTCGAAGGGCGGCTGTGGTGGGGCCGAACCCGGCGGCATAGCGGGCCAGCAGGCCCACCTCCGCCACGCCGGCCGGGTCGGGCTGCGGCGTGCGGGGTGCCTCGGTCTTGCGGCCGACGCGCACCATGCAATTCTCGAAGGGCAGCGGGTAATGCGCCTCATGCACCGGCGCGAAGCCGCCCCATTCCAGGATCGGCCGGAAGGTGGCGGCGGTGAAGTAGAGCGAATGCTCCTCCCACACCATCGCATAGTCATTGCGCGCCAGGCTGGTGCCGCAATCCGGCGCCTCGATCATCACATAGCCGTCGGGCTTCACCAGGGCGGCCAGGCCGCCGACGAAGGAAGCCAGATCCTCGGCATGTTCGATGATGTGGCGCACGATCAGCAGGTCCGCCGGGCCGCCATGCCGCGCGGCGACCTTCTCCATCAGGGTGGGCGCGGTCATGCTCGCCACCGTCTCGTAATTCGCGTTCGGGTTCGCCACCCCCAGATCATCCGCCACCGAGACGCGCCACACTGCGCCGAAGCCGCGCCGCCGGAAGCGATCCAGCGTGGTGTCATCCTTCGAGGTCAGGCCCGCGATCACGCTGCTGGTGGTCAGGCCCGGCAGCGCACAGAGCTTGTCCACCACCTCGTCCAGATGATCCTCCGGCTCGCGCGCGAACAGCCAATCATAGGGCGGCACCAGCGCGGCGTGGGGCACGGGGCGGGTCAGCTGGATGGTGCCGCAATCCTCGCACTGCGCCAGCACCAGGCCGTGGGCGGCTTCGGGCGCATCCTGCCGCGGCAGGTAGAAGGAGGAGACCGGATGGGCCCCGACGTCGAGAAGCGGCGTCACCCGCGGGGCGCGACACACCTGGCAAGGCATCATGCGGGATCCTCAAACTCGCCCGGGCCGCCGGCGGGGCGGGGGACTCGCGTGGCGATGCGCCGATGCAACGCCGGGGGGCCGAATCCCAGAGCCATCCGGGACTGTCAAGTTGAACCCCTCAAGCCGGATAGGGCGGCAGGTTGGTGGTGGTGCCACCGCTGGTCGCGGTCCAGCCGCTGACATCCATCACGATCATCCGCGGCGGCTCCACGAGCCGGTGGGTGGCGCGCAGGCCGTCCAGCGTCCAGGCGACATAGCCCGGGCGCGGGAAGCGCCGGCGCTTGCGCTGCACGCGGCGCACATCGACCATCGCGGTCGGCGGCGCCCACACGATCTCCATGCCGCGGTGCCGCAGCCGCCGATAGACATGCAGATGCCCGCAGGCGATCACCTTCACGCCCCCCGTCGCACAGGCGTCCAGGAAGGCTCCGCGCGCCACATGCGGGATGGTCGATGTGCTGAAGGTGGCGTCACCGGGATCGCCGTCGAAGGGCGGCATATGCACGAAGACCATCACCGGGCGGCCGCCGCGCGCGCCCAGCGCCTGGGCGAAGGCTTCCTGCTGCGCGGCTTCCTCGGGCAGCGCGCTGCCCATCAGCGCGGTGTCCAGGCCGATCAGGCGCCAGTCACCGACATCCTCCACCCACCATTGCGGCCCGACCGCATCCCGCCAGGCCGCCATGCGCGTCGGCGTCAGGGGCTGGTTCAGCCGCGAGAAGGAAGGCGCCTCGCCAATGTCATGGTTACCCGGGATAGCCCGCCAGGGGCGGCCGAGCGCCTGCATCGCGGCCGCCCCATGCGTCAGGTCGGCCGGTGCGACGGGGCCGTTGAAGGCCAGGTCGCCGCCATGCACCAGCAGGTCCGGCGGCGCGGCGGCCATCGCATCGGCGAAGACCGCCCAGTTCAGGTCGAAATAGCGGTGGGTCGGCGAGAGATGCGTGTCGCTGACGTGAACCAGATGGATGGGGGGCATGGCGGCGCTCCGGCAGGGCGCCGGCATGCGCCCCCACCCTGGTTAGGGGTGGTGCCACGCGATAGAAAAGGCATGTTCGTGTGACAGATGCCGCCGCGGCGGATGCGGTCACGGCCCTCGGGGCTTGACCTGCGGCGTGGCCGCATCGCCGAAGAACAGCCGGATGCGATCGGCCAGCCGCGCGAGCAGATGCGGCTCCTCCATCATGCCCATGGGCTCGCCCTGCGCGCGCAGCCGCTGGTCCGCCGCCTCCAGCCGCAGGATCTCCCGCGCCACATGCTCGACCAGTTCCGGATGCGCGGAGATCAGCGGCGCCAGGCTGGTGGCGTCGATCTCGGCCAGCGCCGCGGCTTCCCGGGCGCGCACGGTGGCAAAGCGCGGCGCGCCCGTCATGGCCGACATGTGGCCGACGATCTCGCCGGGGCCTTGCAGGTAGATCTCCTGCTCGGCGCCGGCGGCATCGTGCCGACGCACGCTGACCTCGCCCTCCAGCACCAGGAACAGCGAAGCGCCGGGCTCGCCCTCGTGCATGATCGGCTCCAGCGGGGCCACCTGCAGCAGCCGCGCCCGATCCGCGAGGGCCAGGCACTCGGCCGGGCGCAAGGCCGCGAAGATCGGCGCACGGCCGAGCAGCCGGGCGATGTCGGCCCGGTCGAGGGCGGGCTCGGCCATGGGTGGTGCGTCGCCAGCGCGTTCCAGCAGGCGGCGATGCACGGAAAGGGCGATGCCGGCGCGGCGGAATGCGTACCAGAGCGCCTGCCCCACCTCATCCTGCCGCAGGATCGTCACGCTCGGGTCATCGTGCCAGAAGATCGCCTCGTAGCGCGCGCCACGCTCCTCGAAGGCCTTGAACAGCAGCAGCGGCGCCGGCGTGGGCAGGACGCCGGGCTGGCCGTGCATGGCCGCCAGCGCCACGCGCCGCACCAGGCCGGGCGGCGCGTCGATGTCGGCGACGAAGGGCAGGTGGTGGCGCACGGCATGCGTCGGCATGTCGAGGTTGGTGATGCGCGCGGCCGAGATCAGCGTGTTTGGCAGGGTGACCAGGTGGCCCTCATAGGTGCGCAGCGTCACCGCGCGCCAATCGGCATCGGTGACCACGCCCCAGACGCCATCCACCTGCAGGCTGTCGCCGATCCGGAACGGCCGCGACAGGTTGAGCGCGAGGCCGGCGAAGACCTGCCCCAGCGTCTGCTGCGCCGAGACGCCGAGCACGATCGCGACAATGCCCGAGGTTGCGGCGACCGCCGTCACATCCAGGCCCCAGACCCCCGATGCGATCGCCAGCGCCACCAGCGCATAGCCGGCCAGCGACGTCAGGCCGATGACGATGTTGGGCACCCGGGCGCGGCCCTGCTCGCCCAGCCAGCCCCGCCAGACATGACGGCGGATGGCTGCATCGGCGGCGAAGGCGGCGGCGACCGCCGCCAGCGTGGCCAGCCCCTGGTCGGCCAGCGCAGGCAGCGGCGCCGGCGCTTGGGGAAGGCCGGGCAGCCAGCGGAACAGCAGTAACCGCACCAGCAGCAGGCCCAGCGCCAGGCTGGCGCCGAACCAGATCCATCGCCCGCCCCGCGCCAGCAGCAGGCCGAGGGGCGCCGCCGCCATCAGCGCCGCCAGCAGCAGCAGCGCCAGCAGGTCGAACATGGGCATCGCCGGTCCTCAGACCCGGTCCGGGCAGACGCTCTGGAACATGGTGCTGACATCGACGGTGGCGCAGCGCCCGATATCGTCGAAGTGCCGATCCAGCCAGCGTGTCGCGGCCTGCCGCCCGAAATCGCGCAGCAGCAGCAGGAACTCCCATTCGGTGTTGAGCTTGGAGGAGGCGCCGAGCGGCAGCATGGCCTGTTCCGCCTGGATGATGTGCACGCGCGTGTCGCGGAATTCCTGGGCGTTCAGCTTGCCCGCCGCGATCAGCCGGTGGATCAGGTCGAGCGCCGCCAGATCCTTGAGCAGGGAGGCGTTGAAGGTGATCTCATTCACCCGGTTGTGGATGTCGCGCGCCGTGGTTGGCGTGCCGGGGCGCAGCACCGGGTTGATCTGCACGATGGCGATGTCGTTGCAATCGGTCTCGTTGATCAGCGGGAACAGCACCGGGTTGCCCATATAGCCGCCATCCCAATAGGGCGCGCCCTCGATCATGACCGCCCGGAACATGAAGGGCAGGCAGGCGGAAGCCATCACCACGTCCAGCGTGATCTCCTCGCGCGCGAACACCCGGGCGCGGCCGGTTTCGACATTGGTGGCCGAGAGGAAGATCGGCATGTCGGTGCAGTCGCGCACCTTGCGGAAATCCACCATCCGGCCGACCAGGTCGCGCAGCGGGTTCAGGTCGAAGGGGTTGGTCTCATAGGGCGAGGCAAGGCGGTTCACCAGGTCGAGCGCGATGTAGCCGGGCGACCAGTCAAGCGACCAACTGCCGCGGACGCGGTCGATCCAGGTGCGGCGGAAGGGGCTGCCGCGCCCCGCTTCCGAGACCGCGCGCCAGAAGGCTTCCAGCGCCACGCGCGCGCCCGGCCCGCCGCCCTCATACATGCCCTGCGCGGCGACCACCGCGTTCATGGCGCCGGCCGAGGTGCCGGAGATGGCCTCCACCCAGATGCGCCCATCCTCGAACATCCGGTCGAGCACGCCCCAGGTGAAGGCGCCATGCGCGCCACCGCCCTGAAGCGCCAGGTTCAGCGCCTTGGTGTGGTGTGTCTGCCGCCCGCTATCCTTGGCCATGTCGGTCCCCTTCGCCGTGGACTGCCCATCTCTTGGTTCGATGGCGAGCTTAGGCAGGTTACCACGATGCGATGACGGGCCAACGCGTCTGCCCAGTGGGCGCGCAAGGCACCCACCGGTTCACGGTGTCGATCTCGACTCTGGTGTTCGATCCCAGGCGGCCGGAAAGGCGGGCCTTCGCCCGCCCCCTGGGCCGAAAGCAAGCCTTATACCCGGCGCACGAAGTTCTGACCTGCGGCCCGAAGGGCCGAGCGCGCGAATGCACGCCGCGGCGTATGCGTCATGCGAGCAGCATGCCGCCGGCATGACGAAGCCAAGGGCCGCGGATGCGGCCCGCCCGGCGTGTGAGGGGCACGAAGGTGAAACCTTCGTGCGCTCGGTATTAGCGGCGGATGCCGAGGCGCCCGATCAGGGTCTCATAGCGCGACTTGTCGCGCGACTTCAGATAGTCCAGCAGGCCACGGCGCTGGCCAACCAGCACCAGCAGGCCACGCCGGCTGTGGAAGTCCTTCTTGTGGGTCTTCAGATGCTCGGTCAGCGACACGATGCGGTCGCTGATCAGGGCGACCTGAACTTCGGGGCTGCCGGTATCGCCCGGCTTGGTCGCATATTGCTTGATAATCGCGGCGCGGCGCTCGGTATCCAGCGACATCATCTTTCTCCGTCTCGGGGTTCAAGGATCGCCCCTTCGTCGCTGCCGTCACGGCCGGGTTGGATCAGCCGCTCGGGCTGCAACCATCCCTCGCCGAGCCGACAGAGGCTCAACAGGCGCCCCCCCGCCATGACGCGCACCAGACTCCCTTCGGGATCGGCGCCATCGGGAACGCGGCCCATCAGGGTGACCAGGCTGAGCGCCTGGCCCTGCACGAGCCGTGCGGCCTCCTCAGCAGTAACGGCCAGTGCCGGGATGTCGGCCAGCGCGGTCGTCACCGGAAGCAGGAGGTCCGGGGAAGGGCCGGGTGTATCGCCCGTCGCGACCAGCCTGTCCAGCGGAATCGCGTGGCTTTCCAGGAAGGGGCCGACGCGCAGCCGGCGCAGCGCCGCAACATGCCCGACCGTGCCGCAGGCCCGCGCCAGGTCGCGCGCCAGGCTGCGCATATACACGCCCTTGCCCGACTGCACGGCGAAGATGGCCGTGTCGGCATCGGGCCGCGCGATCAGGTCGAACCGGTCGATCCGCGCGGGACGCGGCGCGATTTCCACCACCTGCCCGTCGCGCGCCAGATCATAGGCGCGCGCGCCGCCGATCTTGATCGCGGAATAGGCGGGCGGCACCTGCTGGATGTCACCGCGGAAGGCGGGCAGCGCGGCTTCGATCTCGGCATCCGTCGGGCGATGGGCGTTGGTGTGCGTGACGCTGCCATCGGCATCGTCGGTGTCGCGCGCCTCGCCGAAGCGCAGCGTGAACTGATAGGTCTTGGTGCCGTCCATCACATAGGGAACGGTCTTGGTGGCGGCGCCGAAGGCCACCGGCAGCAGGCCGGTCGCCAGCGGGTCCAGCGTGCCGCCATGCCCCGCCTTCTCCGCCTGGAAGGCGCGCTTCACCTGGTTCACGACCTCGGTCGAACCGATGCCCGAAGGCTTGTCCACGATCAGCCAGCCATCGAGCGGCCTGCCCTTTGGCTTCTTGCGATGGTGGCGGGGGGGCTTGTTCACGGCGTCTCGGGGTCCTTGTGGGGGTCAGTTTCGGGGTCGGGTTTGGCGGGCGGCGTCGTCAGGTCGCGCTGGATCTCCGGCCGTTGCAGGAGGGTTGCGATCTTCAGCGCGTAGTCGAGCGCGGTATCGGGCTGGAAGTGCAGGTTCGGCGCGAATTTCAGCCGCACCGCCTGCGCCACCTGGCGGCGCAGAAAGGGCGAGACGCGCTGCAGCCCCTTGAACTGCGCCGGCGACAATTCATGGCCAAGGCCACTGACGAAGGCCGTCATGTGCCGCAGGTCGGGGCTGGCGCGCACTTCCGTGACGGTGATCTTCAGGTCGAGCAGCGCTTCATCATGGAAGGTCTCGCGCATGAAGATGGCGGAGAGCGCGTGGCGCACTTCCTCAGCCACGCGGCGCTGGCGCTGGCTGGGGGCGGCGGGATCGCCGCCGGGCGCGGCCTTGCGGGCCATGGGCAGGGTTTCCTCGACAGAAAAGGGGCGCGGCGTCCGGCGCCGCGCCCCCGATGCGGACCAGGTAGGGGGGCTCAGAGCGTGCCGGCGACCGTCTCGGTCTCGTAGCACTCGATCTGATCATCCACCCGGATGTCGTTATAATTGGCGAAGGACATGCCGCACTCGTAGCCGTTGGTCACTTCCTTCACATCATCCTTGAAGCGCCGGAGCGTGGAGAGCTCGCCCTGGTGGATCACCACGCCGCCGCGCAGCAGGCGCACGCCACAGCCGCGCTTCACCACGCCCTCGGTCACGCGGCAGCCGGCCACATTGCCGATGCGCTTGACCTCGAACACCTGCAGGATCTGCGCATAGCCCAGGAAGTTCTCGCGCTGCACCGGCGCCAGCTTGCCGCGCACCAGCTCCTCGATGTCGTCAGCGACCTCGTAGATGATCGAGTAGTAGCGGATGTCCACGGCCTCGCGCGCCGCCAATTCCCGAGCCTGCGAGGTGGCGCGGACGTTGAACGCCACGATCACCGCGTTCGACGCCTTGGCCAGCTGGATGTCGCTTTCGGTGATCTGGCCGACCGCGCTGTGCAGGATGCGCACGCGCACTTCGTCGTTGCCGATCTTGCCGAGGGTTACCGAGATGGCCTCGGCGCTGCCCTGCACATCGGCCTTCACCACCACGGCGACATTCTTCTGCTCGCCTGCCTGGATGCGGGCCAGCATGTCGGCCAGGCTGCCGCGGCCGGCCGCCATCGCCGCCACCTGCTTCTCCCGCAGCTTGCGCTGGCGGAAGTCGCTGATCTCGCGGGCGCGGCTTTCATCCTCGACGGCGATGAAATTCTCGCCGGCCGAGGGCACGCCCGACAGGCCCAGGATCTCGACGGGCAGCGAGGGCGAGGCTTCCTTCACCTGCCGGCCCTTATCGTCCAGCATGGCGCGCACGCGGCCCCATTCGGCGCCGGCCACCACGATGTCGCCCTGGCGCAGCGTGCCCTTCTGCACCAGCACCGTCGCCACCGGGCCGCGGCCGCGATCGAGCTTGCTTTCGATCACGGTCCCCTCGGCGGCGCGCGCCGGGTTGGCGCGCAGGTCGAGGATTTCGGCCTGCAGGCTGATCGCCTCCAGCAGCTTGTCCAGGTTGAGCTTCTGCGTCGCCGAGACCTCGATCTCCTGCGTCTCGCCGCCGAGGCTCTCCACCACGATCTCGTGCTGCAGCAATTCCTGCTTCACGCGTTCGGGGCGGACGCCGGCCTTGTCGATCTTGTTGATCGCCACGATCAGCGGCACGCCGGCCGCCTTGGCGTGGCTGATCGCCTCGATCGTCTGCGGCATCACGCCGTCATCGGCGGCGACCACCAGCACGACCATGTCGGTCACGCTGGCGCCGCGAGCGCGCATGGCGGTGAAGGCGGCGTGGCCCGGCGTGTCGATGAAGGTCACGCGTTCGCCCGAAGGCACCTTCACCTGATAGGCGCCGATATGCTGGGTGATGCCGCCAGCCTCGTGGGCGGCGACATCGGCCTGGCGCAGCGCATCCAGCAGGCTGGTCTTGCCGTGGTCGACATGGCCCATGATGGTGACCACCGGCGGGCGCGGCGTGAGGTCCGTATCCTCGTCAACCTCGCCTTCCAGGCCGATCTCCACATCGCCTTCGGCCACGCGCTTCACGCGATGGCCGAATTCCTGCACCACCAGCTCGGCGGTGTCGGCGTCGATGCTTTGGGTCAGCGTCGCCATCACGCCCATGCGGAACAGCGCCTTCACCACTTCGCCGCCGCGGGCGGCCATGCGGTTGGCCAGTTCCTGCACGGTGATGCTTTCGGGCACCACCACGTCGCGGACGACGCGTTCGGTGCCGCTGCGCAGCCGCGCCAGTTCCTGCTGGCGACGCTCGCGTTCACGGGCGCGCCGCAGGCTGGCGATGGAGCGCGTGCGCTCATCCTCGCCCTCGATCGCCGCATCCACGTCGATGCGGCCTTCGCGGCGGCGATCGGTGATGCTGAGCGTCTTCTTGACCGGCGCGGCGGCCGGCTTCTTGGCGCCGGCGGCCGGGGGGCCGGCGCGGCGTGCGCGCTGATCTTCCTCATCATCCCGCGGCGAGCGCGCCTTGAGGGTGAGCTTGGCGGGCGGCGCCGCATCCGGCGGCGGGATCGAGATGGCAGCGCCCGGCGGGCCGCCGGGGCGACGCGGTCCGATGCCGGTCGGCACGGGGCCGGGGCGGCCGCTGCGCATGGGCGGGCCGGGCGGACGCGGGCCGCCGGGGCCAGGGCCATAGCCCGGACGCGGCGCGGCGCCAGGGCCGGTGCGCGGACCATCGCTGCGCGCGGCATAGCCATCCCGCGGTGCATAGCCTTCGCGCGGCGGCGGGCCGCCTTCGCGGCGCGGCGGGATGATGCTTTCGCGCGGCGCGGACGGGCCGTCCCGGCGTGGGCCGAAGCCGTCGCGGGGCGGCGGGGCGCCATCGCGCCGGGGGCCATAGCCTGGGGCGCCGCCTTCGCGGGCCGGCGGTATGATGCTGTCGCGCCGGGGCGCATAGCCATCCCGGGGCGGCGGGGCGCCATCGCGGCGGGCGAAGCCCTCGCGCGGCGGCG
>Ga0247843_1002932_pt1 | contig 29367 bp, 19 predicted proteins | sample LaCruzMarch2017__FD_192420 | JGI IMG/M metagenome (GOLD analysis project Ga0247843, IMG submission 192420) | Freshwater microbial communities from meromictic Lake La Cruz, Castile-La Mancha, Spain - LaCruzMarch2017_8m | ecosystem: Environmental > Aquatic > Freshwater > Lake | place: Spain... | reverse complement strand
CCATTATTAAGCTTGAATACTTTGATATCGTGCAATGAAGATGGAGATTTTATGAGACGTGTTGGTGCACCATCTTGCTTTGAATCTTGCTTGTTTTGAACCCGCCAAAAAAATTAGTAGAGGAGCATGCGAAAAGCATCGAGCATGGCGGAGAAGTAGTCCTAAAGTAAACAATGAAACAATTTCGGAAATACTATAGAGCCACGTAGGATCCATTCACTTGTATTATCGTTACCTCTTAAATCACATCAAGGTAACGGGCTTTTGTTGGACAAGTCTTCTAAGACAGACTGAATGGTGACTGTCTACTCTCGAACATTTTACACAATTGAGAAGTAAAATTACAGGGGATTATATTTAATACAAGTCTGCTACACTGGAATCTAGGAGTAGCGTGTTGTAGGTTTCTTTGTTCATGATACCCTTGCTGACCTCACTCACAAAAGAACCCATCGAGTAAATAATAAGAAAATCAGAGGATGTTGGCCGGTGCGACGATCACAAGAAAGAATATGACACATGCTTAGCTGCGCTAGCCGATATTAAACTTATCTCGAAATGTTTTTCTGCATGTCCACATGTGACAGAGATGCTGATGGACGCGCTGAGAATGGAAGGGGATGCATATTTGGAATCGAAGAAGCTCATTACCGATATCAAATCAATCTTGAAGAATTCATCAACTCATACGGAAGAAGAGATAGATATCATCTCCCCCACAGGGCACAAGAAAGATGACGATGCGAATAGCATCGGGCGGTCGGATGAAGTAGATCCAAAGGTTCAAACAATTAAACAATTTCGGAAAGACTATAGAGCAGCTGTAAAATCCATACGCTTGTATGTGAAAGTGATATCGTTAGCTCTTGAATCACAGCAATGTGCAGGGCTTTTATTAGACCAATCTTTTAAGACAGACTGACTTGGATATTCTCTTTAACATCTTTCGACGATTTAAATTAGTCTACTTTTTCCTCCCCCCCTCTCCCTTTAATATGATTACAACCGCTCCCATCTCTTTTTAACGTTGCCGAGACTTAAATATAACCTGTGTCAAATCAGAATTACAATCCAACCATCATCACCTACACATTGCAGCAGCAGGAATCTAGGGGTAGCGTGTCAACAATATTAGACATGGATTATTATACAATCACGAAAAGTTAGAAGAAAAGCCAAGTACACTTACATTTCTCACGAGCATGGGTTTCTTTGGACATGATACCCTTGCTGACCTCACTCACAAAAGAACCCATCGAGTAAATAATAAGAAGTTGAATAGCAATTTGAATTGTGAATCCTGCAATTTGATCGCCGACAGGTTCGGCTGTCGTATTCCATGGAAAGACTGCACAAACAGCAATAACCAAGCCAAGGTAAATGACCTGCCAGACGAGAACGATGGAGACTGCGAGACGGTGGAAGTTGATTGCGCCCCAGGCTGCAGCAAGGTGGAAGAAAAGGGCAATACTGTAAACGGTAATCGTAATCCAGGTAGTAACAGGAGGAGCGATATCGTTTGCAGTGTAGTACTTGCTCGGAATGAGCGATGCGACTAAACCAAGTACGTCACCAAGTGCTGCCAAAACGGTGAATATAATTGTCGCCTTTCTGGTGTCGCAGCAGCAGAGGACTGGATATTAAAAAAGAAGAATGAGTAAAGACGGTCTACAACATGATTGGCGAGATTGACATTATCTTTGTCGTACCTCGATGGCCCATCTTTTCCTCATGACGAGAGCCTGCGATAAGTGGAGTTTCGTCGACCATTATTAAGCTTGAAATACTTGGATAATCGTGCAATGAAGATGAAGATTTTATGAGATGTGTTGCACCATCTTCCTTTTGAATCTTGTTTGTTTTGAACCCGCCAAAAAGTCTAAGAGGTAGTATCCCACATAGAGCACAAGAAGGAGCATGCGAAAAGCATCGAGCATCGGCGGATGAAGTAGATCCTAAAGTAAACAATGAAACAATTTCGGAAATACTAGAGAGCTACGTAGGATCCATTCACTTGTATGTGAAAGTGATATCGTTACCTCTTAAATCACAACAAGGTAACGGGCTTTTGTTGGACAAGTCTTCTAAGACAGGACTGAATGGTGACTGTCTACTCTCGAACATTTTACACAATTGAGAAGTAAAATTACAGGGGATTATATTTAATACAAGTCTGCTACACTGGATCTAGGAGTAGCGTGTTGTAGGTTTCTTTGGTCATGATACCCTTGCTGACCTCACTCATATCATTTCAATATTGTTTTTTCTTCATTGCGTTTTTTCAATCTATCATCTTCTTGACATAGCATCTTAACCAAGCTCGATTGAATATCCTTCTGTCTAACATTCATGTCTGGAAGTTCAGATGGCATATAAACTATTTTTTCTGGAGTGTAGTCTTCTGTGCTGCTACTACCACTGTCGAGAGAATCAATGAAACGAAAAGACTGTTGTGCTTGTACCTGCAGATGTTGCTGCCGTGACCCAGACTTAAAAGATGCATTCGGTGCGTTATCATCGCTAATTAACCAAGGTGGTAGATACAGATTCGTACCCATCGGGATAACCAATTCCATGCTCGGTGATAATTGCATGCAACTCTGAAGGAATAGGCAAGCGGATTGCAGCATGTATCTCGGTCTTAAAGAATTGTGGTCGCCGTCAACGATTACAATATTCTTGTCACCTGCATACATTTCATACAGACGCTTCGAATGACGTTTGTCGATAAATGCATCATTATCTCCAGCGACAAACATGGCTGGTATGAAGCATCGATTGACGTGCTCAATCGGCGCAATGCGCCGAATTGAAAATCCTGCTTGACTCTTAATGGAGCTCTTTATCATCCGCAATGTCATCGACACGACAAAGTTTGGCACGTTGATACCCTGTTCCTTCACCTTTTCTACCATCTCAATTGCCAGTCCGTTTAGATCTGTGAACGCCGAGTCGAGGATCATGCATGATAACGTCGGATCGCGGCTGCCGTACATGATTGCAGTCGCGGCACCCATAGATCTACCCCATAATGCAATTGCAGACACCTCTCCTGATGATCTCAAATAGTGAACGACAGTTTGCAAGTCCTCTTGTTCGTAGTATCCCAGACTTACAAATGCACCCTCAGACCTTCCCGATCCGGCAAAGTCAAAGGCAACAACGGAAACTCCGAGGCTGAGCAAGTGTGCCAAATTGGGTATAACTTCAGTTCGGGACGAAGAATTACCGTGGAGGTAAATAACAACAGGATGTCGACGACATTTCCTTATTCTGGTTACACCTCCGTAGTAAATAGCACGTGGTGAGGTTGATTCGTAATGCCGTCTATCGCGCGTGCCCCCCGGAGGAGGATCTCGCTCGAATATATCTCGACTCTCGTCGTCGTCATCGTTTACTTTGGTATCATAATTATTATCCCACGGTGCCGATGATGTCTCATCAATTGAAGAATCTTCGTATTCTGGTACTTGCAGAAACAACCGACCTCTCTCCTTGCTCTCATCCCAGTCGTCCACATTAAGAAATAATTGTCCGCAAAGTTCACTGTCATCTTCATCGTCTATTTCCGCGACGACAGCATCATCATCCCTTAACTCATCATCCTCACCACCGTCTGATTTCTTCCACATGCTACATTCTAACAGCAGTCCACGTTCGTTCACGACTCCAAAGTCCCTCCGTATAAATCGCTCGCCACAAAAGACAAACTCCTCCGGACCAAGCACCTCTGTTTTATAGTCCGACCTTGGAGGTCGTATAATTGCATTACAAAGTTGTTGATATCCGAGTTTGGCAGTTTGATACAGACCCATTTTCTTAGGACTTCGACTAAGTTTTCTCCTCGAAGTATTTAATGATTTAGAGGATGATGATGTCGGTGAAGATTTGGATCGTACGCGAGATGGAATTTCTCGACAATGTTGCGTTCGTCGTTGTTGGGGGCTTGCAATACTACTTGCTGCACGGCCTCGTGGTGGTGGTCGTACAACCACATCATCAAAGTAATTGTCTATAGGAGAAGAAGACGAAGAGGAGGAGGAGGAAGAAGAAGAAGGCGTCATTGCCGCTTCAATCGTCTGGTTCATCGCCTCGTCCAATGCCGATTGACTCCGCGGAGTTATCAATGAATTGTTGTTAAATATCCGTTGTCTCATTGTCCCTGACGGTGTCCTGGCGACATTATCGATCCGTGTCGTCCGTTTTACTGGCGATGCAGGGCCTTGAGGAGACGACTTTCGCTTAGGCGGTGGAGGAGATGGTCGATAGGGGATGACGACAACCTCCAGCCCCTGATCGCATAGAGTTCTCTCGTCGTCATCGTAGTACTGTGGTGGTGGTGGAGGCGGCGGTGTTGTCATGATACGTCGGCAATTCTGAGCGTTTTGCCTTAATTTTTTGGCGGGTCTTGGTCCTACCCTTCCGCATGTGGCCATCATGCCAAAGCGTCAAAAGGAGAAGCAGTATCAGTCTGCACGTGAGCATCGAGCGAACCAATCTATCCGATCAGGCTCTTCGCTCAATGCTGCGTCTTCTTCGGCCGGGTCTCGTCCATTGCCATTCGATTGTTGCGCCCTAACACTCACTCCCTACGTTGCGCCAGTTTGCACGACGGATGGTGTTATCTTTGATAATAATGCCATCATGTCACACCTAATGAAACACAAGGTAGATCCTGTCACCGGCCGCACCATGACAAGTCGAGATTTGATTGGTAAGTCATTTTGTTGCGTGATGATTATTAATGCATTCAATGCCTCTGTTCAGCTCTGTTTTTCAATGTTTTACTACTATATATTTTTCAGTGCTCAACATGGACAAGGATGAGTCGACGGGACGATGGCAGTGTCCTGTTCTCAACCGGCCATTCACGGATCGAACTGCCATCGTGGCCATACGCCAGCGCGGGGGGACGAATTCGAATGAGGCCAATGTTTACAGTCGTGAGGCATATCGAGAGTTGAATGTAAAGGCGAAGAATTACCTCGATTTGATAAGTGGGATGAAATTTGACAAGGTCGACGTTATTACACTTCAAGATCCAGAAGATGAGGCACTGTGTAATCTACGCGACATTCGAAACTTTAGCCATATCAATAGAATGAGAGAGGATAACAATCAACGACAGGAAGATGCGGCTAACGTAGCCGGTAGCAACGTCACGTACAGCGTCACTGCCACGCGGATTATGGAAAAGTTGGATAAGGAGAAACGGAAGAGGGAACGTGCGGCGGAGGAGCAGTCAAGGAAATTACTGCTACAACCAAAAGATGATAATTGCTGTGATGTGGGAACGAGTGAGGAGAAGATTAGTATCTACACTGACGAGCTCCTAAGCGGGTTGTCAATGACCACTGGTATGGCATCTGGCTCGCTAACATCGACTACCATGACGATCACACGCGAGAATAGTGCCCGATTAGCCACCGAAGAAGAAATACTTACATCTCAGTGTGAACAGCTACGTCGACTTAAGAAGAAAGGAATGGTACGCATGTCCACTAACGTGGGTGTCATGGACATTGAGTTACACTGTGACATTGTCCCACGAACATGCATGAACTTTTTACTTCTGATAATGAAGAAGGAGTATGATGGTAGTAAATTTCATAGATCGATACCAAATTTTATGATCCAGGGTGGGAAAAAGTCTGGAGCAAAGTCAAAGAGTGATGAGGGAGGTAGTGTCTGGGACAAGCCATTTATGGACGAATTCGACGACAGGCTGAAACACGTTGGACCTGGTATATTATCTATGGCAAATTCAGGTCCATGCACGAACGGACGACAATTCTTCATCACGTACAAAAGCTGTGGTCATCTCGATCGGAAGCATTCAGTTTTTGGCAAGGTAATTGGAGGACTTGAAATTTTACGCAGGTTGGAACAGTTGGCAACTGACGAATTAGATCGACCGTCGGAAAATGTGAATATTGATAGCATTGAAATACTCGAGAATCCTTTGGCGGAGGCGCTCGAGATTGAGAGGGAGAGGATACGTAAGAAAAAACAAGAAAAGTTATTGTTAGTTCGTTCACACAAGAGCCCTTCTGTTGCGATGACGAATGATGGAACCAACACGACATATGCGGATGATAATATTGGCAAGGTGAAGTCACCTGGAGTAATCGAAGGCGAGGATGTATCCACAATTGGAAAGTATCTAGTAGCATCGAAAGAAGATTCGAAGAAACAAACATCCGGTAAATGTGAAGATGGGGTTATTGGAGTCAACGCAGAATCAACATTTACATCGCGTCTTCCACCTGCTCCGAAGAAGACTACGTTTGGCGACTTTAGTGGTTGGTGACAATATAAGGCGTAATATGGTAACTCGCGGCGCCAGCCGCAACTTGCGCCCCCGCGAGTTTGCGAGCGAAGCGAGCAACGACTGCGGTGAGGAGAGCGCAAGCGATCCAACGCTGTAACAATCATCCCATATCGCGCTGCTTGCCCGGGACCCTACCGAACCATGGCCAAGGGTTCAGCAACGAACCACCACCGACCCCCCAGGAATGAAGATTCAATAACAACCGCCGCCATGTACGAGCCGCAGGCAAGTAAGAAAATACACAGTTCACAAAGGGGTTCGAGCACACAAAAATCTTCCTCGCCTATGGCTCGGATATTTCCGCAGTGTTAAAAATGGAATTGTGGGTAGTGCTGGTGGTGGCGACGAGGAAGCTATGATGTTTGCAGTAATATGGGATAACGGACGATTTCAACACATGGGGGGAGGCAAATAATAGGTTCGGGATGATCTCACCAGAACGATAACGACCGTCATCAATGGTGGATTGTCGTTGCTCGTTTGAAAATGAAAGGCTATAGTGGAGCAGGAGGAGTGGATGATAGAGAAACTTGGGGAACGTAGACAGTCGGGAGAGCAGCAGTCTCATCCTGCAGCCTTTCGTAATAAATAGTGATAAAGCTTAAAAATAGTATAAATAAATCTTAAACACCAATTTTGCTTGTACTGTAAGTAGAAGAACCATATCAATAAGGCAGGTGAAAATGATACGCATACCTTATCCCACCCTTTTATCCTCTAAGAAATATTCTCCACCATTGAACGCGCAGCCAGATATCAGAAAGCTGAAAAGCCGGTTCTTCTTGCATGCGGCCAAACCATTGATCTAAAGCGACACCTTGAGCATGATTGGTCACTAAAGCATACTCACCAATCATTTTTAGGCGCCCGAATAATACTGCTGTAACTACATCGGCTGAGCTAGGTTTATTGCCAAATAAATAATAATCTGGAGTTGGTAGTTGATTTACATAGGCGCTTATTCGGTTACGCTCTATTGCCATCTTCTCCTGTAAGCTAGCGCCCTGAGTAAAGTAAGCAATGCGCGATTGGTTTAAATCAATCTTTGCTTGCAATGCAATAGGGTCTTTTGCTGTTACTAGCTGTGCCTCGAGCCCTTTAATGACTTTACCCAAGGCACGTGGAAATATAAACTTCAAGATTGGCAAATGGATCATGGCCTTACCAAAGGTCAAGCGCTCAATAGGGATTGCATAGTGCGCTTCAACGACTGACTCAATTTGAGGAGCTAAATCTAAATCAATATCAAGCCACTGATTACCCGCTAGATTTGCTGCTAAGAGCAAGATAGCTTGACTATCAATCAAGATGGTTTCGCCATCCACTAATGTTGGCACTGTCATATGGGGGTTAAGCGCTACATACCATGGAGCAAGTTGCTCTTTGCGAACATGGATATCCATTGGATGATTTTCAAATGACATATGTGCTGTATTTAATGCTAAACGACCAATCATCGAATAATATGATGGCGGCGCGCTATAGAGGATCATTCTTCTGGAGGTACTCCTGATGCCTGTATAGTGTGCAGTAATCTCGGAACCATCGAATGGTGGTCCGAGTGCATCGTTGGGCGCTGCCTCAAGTATGGTTTTCATCACCCCTCCATCCTGTGTGATCGACACATCGATTGCTTGCTGTTCGTCAGTTGACATGATGGAGTACTACCTATGGATAAGTTGGTGGATCGACTAGATACGTGCAGATAGTGTCGAATAGAATATTATGCTTGCTTCGCACCTTCGTTTCCTTCGCACCTCCTGCTCTGCCTTCTGCCTCGATCTCTGGCATACATACCAATCGCACGATGAGCTCAGCACCACTCCTGCACACTCTCCTTGCGGCGGTGGCAGCATCGTCATGCCTTGGATTTGTACCATCCCGTCGGCTCAGTCTTGATAGCAATGGCTTGTCTACCACTTTCACTTGCACAAACGCATTGATGTTTGACGATGATGATTGCGAGGATTTATGCAGTGCCTTCGCGGATGTCATACTCCCACCTGCTCCCATTGCTGCAGCGTCAACAACAGGAGTGCAAGAGACGAAGAATGCTGTTGCCATTGATGATGCAACGGGTTGTCGTGTGGAGGATGATGATTGTCAAGTAATGGCCAAAATAACGGTACACAATTCTCCATTACTGAAAGGTGCAGCAGTAGCAAAACGACGCTCACGTGAATTATGGTGGCCAGATGTCGAACCGGATGAATGTAAAACATGTATAGGCAAAGGCAAATGCACATGTCAATTTTGTGAAGGGACGAGTATGATGTCCGCCATGGGGGGTGATACAGCATTATTTTTAGAAGGGTTGGGTCAAATATGTCCTGTATGTAATGATGGTATGGTCAGTTGTCGTACATGTACGGGAACTGGACTTGTATTTTCATGGAATAAGACGATGAATCGGACTGATTCGTTACGACCATGAAGCATATTTTGGCAAACGGTTGCAAGATACTTTACGCGCGAATCGTGAGGTAATGCTAACCCGTTCGCCCATTGAGACAACACAACAGCAATCTCCAAACAAGTGTGGTGCGGTGAATAATATCGTACATTAATTTACTCTAATATAGTAACACATTCCGTTACGATTAATTTCTGGGGAATATCTCACAAAATCCAATTCTACCTGTGGCTCCTCGCTATTTATTTCCATCAAACTCTTATCCTACATACAGTCGGTACAACATGGGCAATCAACAGGTGGTGAATCTCCCCAACAATCACTTGTCAGTACATCTAATACAAGGTCACAAATAAAGTCACTCATTTCACCTGTAAGGTCATTATTCTGTATAGTGAATTCTCGTAAATTGTCTAAATATCCCATATCTCGTGAGAGCTGTAGTTTGCCACTAAGTAGATTATTATTCAGATGGATATGCTTGATATGTATCAATGGAGCAAAGTCGGGTACACTACCACGTAATCGATTGTGTTCTACACGGACCTCATGCAATTGTACCAAATTTGATATCTCAGATGGAATTTCTCCCGTAAGTTTGTTATGTGAAAGGTCAAGTATGTTCAATTGTGTGGCATTGGATATCGACGCGGGGATTGTCGAATTCAACTTATTTGCATTTGCACTAAATATTTCCAATTCGGTCAAGTCACCAATGAAATCGGGGATACTTCCCGTCAAGTCATTCTGGCCAAGATAGATTTCACGCAATCGTTCTGAGCCAAATTTAGGTATCGTCCCAGTAAAGTAATTAGTATCCAAGTGTGCTTCTTCGAGAACTTTTGCATCGTAGAATGATGGGATTGTCCCTTTGAGATCATTCTCATGTATCCGTATTGTTACAAGCGATTTCATTTCTCCCACGAGTAAAGGCAATGTCCCACTCAATGAATTCGAATCGAGAAGTAACGTTTCAAGCTTAGATAAGCTGATCAATGACAGTGGAAAGGTAGAAGTTAGAAGATTGTTACTTAGGCGCAAATCTCGCATTTGACTAAGGCTGCCTAGCCCATGAGGAATGTGACCACGAAGTCTATTGTTCGAGAGATCCAGATGCTTCAAATTTCTCATCAAGTCAAAGGTATCACCGATGTTTCCATCTAGGTAATTATTATCCATATAGATTGTATGCAAGTTGGCAAGACGAGATAGTGTACTGGGTATACTACCCACCAATTTGTTACCCCATAAATGTATTTGTTCCAAGGTAGTAATCCAACCAATTTCGGGAGTGATAGTCCCCACTAGATTATTACTATTCAAATCCATATATGTAACATGAAAGGTTGTATTGTCATCTGAGTCACATACCACACCGTACCATTCACATTCATGTCCATTACCCCAATTCCTATTTGTTTTCCAATATGTGCCATTGGTGGAGTAGTACAATGTTGCTAATGCATATCGTTGTACAATCCGAGACGTTACACTTACGGGATATATCTTAATATCATTCCTACTCCACTCTAGGGCTTTGGCTTGGGGTGAATGTGGATTAATCATAATTGACAAGTCTGAAGTAATTTGATTCACAATGGATTGTAATTCTGCAGCAGTAATGGAATGTAAACCAATACTATCATCAAATCCATCAATTGGCTTTATGGGGACAGCTGGTAGAGGACGAGGAGGTGGAGCACTTCTACCTGTGATATCATTGGTATATGGCAATGTCGAAGACAGGCCATCATGAAAATCAAGGTATAGACCAAGACATACGCCGAGAAACACAACGGATACTGCACATATAACAAGCCCTAAGCGTCGTCTATCTCTTTGCCAAATCAATCTCATGACATGATTTTCATTCCTATGATATTCTTCATGGGATTCATTTAATTCTGCCAAATGAATTATATCATCTTTCTCATCATCAACTACTTTTATTGTGTTACCATCGTTGTTAAGATTTGTCAATACACTCTCCTCATCGGCCCAAATAACACTTTCCATTTTTGCAAGTTTTGCGTAGGATCGTTCTTTCTTCGTTTGTGATATTGTTGTTCCAATAGTATGAAGATTAAAGTCATTATCAATTTTACTTTGATCATCCTTCCTTCTAACGCCACCATTTACCAACGTTTGTACTATTTTCCCAACAGATAAATCTGTGGTACGTTCTTTTATTATATTGTTGTAAAACCCATTTGTGTCAATTTTTCCATCGGACAATCTCGACTGTGCCGCAATAACAAGTGATGCTGGATTCCACCGGCTTGTTGGGAGGTCGTCATTCGGGTCTGTTATATCATATGCCGTTTCCCCGTCATTATCATCTCCATAATAATCCTTGCTTATTGTAGAAGTAGTGGTAGTAAATGACTTCCTCGTCCCTCCATGCGATTGCATCATGGATGGTGGGATGAAGGAGTTAAAAATAGCCGATCTACGAGTGGCATCTGCAATATTTTCATAACTGTCGTCCTTTATTGATTCCTTCTTCTTCTTCTTCTTCTTTTTCTTTCGTTTCCTTATTGCCTCATCTCCCGATGAGTAGTATCCCTCATCCCCACCATCATTAATGGTATTAGTAGTATTGTCTTGTCGTAAACGTGAGGAGGCCATTTCTAACACATCGTAGTACTCCTGTTTGGCTCTATGATTCCGTACGGAGCCATCGGAGGTTGTGCTACTACCACTCACTGAAGATTTCATTCCAGCAGTCTCCACCTATCCAAGCAGACACTAAAACAGACTAGATATTCTACCTATTGATCCGTCAACTGTCATTCGTCAGGACTTTCACTACATACTACGTAACTACCAGCCAAGTCGTGAAATTTTGAAGTGGTCAAATAAATCTAAACGGACGCGTAAATATATGCCAAGGAAAATTTTGAAAGTGTCGAGTAGGAGGCATGATTGCAGAATGTCGAAGTGCTCCATGCATTCAGATGAGCGTGTTATTTCGTTTTGATAACTCTAATCATTAGTTTGCAGTATAACAAGCAATGTCGTTTGTCGAATCGGTAGATACTCTATTCGGTGTTCAAGTTATTCCATTAATAAACGATGATAGATTTCCATCAGGACCGCCGTTAGTGAAAGGAGGTAGACATAATAGTGACAAGCGTTCACTCAAGTTACATAAAATTATATGTCGCTCCGGCCTTCCACCTCAATATCGATGTGCTGTCTGGATTACATCCGTAGCACGAATTGCCAACCCACAGCTATCAGTTTCCGAAATAGAGTCGTATGGAACCATAGCTCATGCAAAGAACATTAATGCACAATGGACTTATGCGTTAGGAATGACACTTCCGAATCCACAAGTTAGGGATGATGCTATTTCTCCTGACTTTGGTCTTGGACAGCAAGGTCTTCATCAATTGATACATTTTGACTATGGTGAATGGAATACAACTTTGACAACGTTACCACAACAGGGCAATAAGAAATCGATTCCTGACGACGGGGTAAAAGCATTGACTGGTGTACTGTGTGTCATACATCAAGTTCTTGGTATTGAATACTGTCCACCCCTGCCCGATATTGCTGCAATACTATTAACTCACATGCCTGAGTGTTTTGTCTTTGCTACAATAAGAGAGATGATTGATGATACGTCTCACTTCCTCCCTGTTTCGCAAAAGGATTATTATGCCTGGTGTAAAACATATGCATTCTTCGTTGAAAAGATGTTTCCGCATCATTATAAGCTGATGAGAAAGTGCGGGGTGTTGGATCCATTAAAAGGAGGCCTTGATCCAATATTCAAACGATTCTTTGTCACTCTTTTGAAACGAGATGATTTGTTGCGCTTTATGGATGTATTCGTTATAGAGGGCGGCAAAGCTATCTTTCGTCTTGGTCTTTCCATGTTACACCTAATTTCAAAGAAAGCTATTGGGTCACTGCCAATAACAGATTCGTCGTCTTGGTGGAGTGAAATTAGACGTCGGACACACGACCGACAATTCTCCTTTCAATCTCATCTCCAATTAATGTTCCCTAAATTTGAGACAATATCAATGCGATATCCCAGACGTTCTCTACTCGGTCGTATGAGTAGATTTCATGAAAAGTGGGCGTTGGAAATCATGCCAACGCTCATTGACGAAACACCACCGAAAACATTGAGCATTACTACATCATCGAGTGAGTGTGTCCTTGCGAAGCAGGCCAATGTACGAATGAACTTGGCAAATTGGCTCCCTCCATCACTTCAATCAACCAAGCTTGATTTGATTTACTCAACTGAGAAACATGGTCGGTCGTTTGTATCATTTTACAATGAATGTCACAAGGCTAAAAATACAGTGTTGTTGGTCGAGGCCATCAATGGGAATGTCTCCTCAATCGTTGGCATGTTTGCATCGCATGCATGGGCTATAAATTATCATTCGATAGGAGATGGTAACTGTTTCTTGTTTAGGATAGATCCTATTCCTAAGTGCTGGTATTGGACTCCCGACGTGCATGCATCAACAAATTTGCATGACTTGGAGAATTTGGCAGTGAGAGAACAATTCATGATTGCCCGGAGTGATTTCATTGCCATGGGTGCAAACATCGGTGGCACAAATGGACTCCGCTTAGACTGTGATCTGAGTAAAGGGGAAAGCCATTCTGCAGCTGGGTTTGATAATGAACCTCTTGCTGGACAGCATCATAAAACGTTTGACGTTGGCATTGTCGAAGTGTATCAGCTCGTTCGAGACTTTTGAGAGTGTGCCTCAGAGAAAGCTTCTCTGTGTAGTACTAGAAAGATTAAATAGTGTTATGAAAATGTCGTCAATAATAGGCTTTATTTCCTAAAGTATCCGCAGTTCACACATATTACAGCTTCCTCCAGAAGAAATCAGCCCATAAGTCTGTTTGCTGCTGCTTCAATATTGTTGTCGGTTTGTTGAAGTGCTCGAATCACAGCCTGTCTCTCAAACCCCATGCTCAACAGTAGTTCGATCGCATCTTCTGATGGCGGGGGATGAGCCGGAGGAGGACGTGGTGCGGCTGCCGGAGCTTGTGCCACGGCCCGTCGCTGACGATCCCCTCCTCTCTCTGCACCTCGTTGAACCGATCTTGACATCATTATTGCAGGCGCTTCGTCCATAATTGTCTTTCCTACTATTTCTCCAATTGAGTACACAAATTGTGGAAGTTCATTTTCACTAAGACTCACACACAGACTGCCACAAATGAATCCAACAAGAGTGGGAATAACTGTGCTCAGACCACCAAACAATATAACCTGTGCACACAGCCCATATGTCACAGATTTTTCACTAAAATCTACTCCCAACATGCCAAAGAACTTGGGATACATCCGTGGGGTAAAACGTCGGTATAACATAATGACTGCTCCTAATTGTGGATACGGACCGGAGTATCGCTCGATATCAAAGAATATATTAAAAACTACCAGTTCCACAATTGTGGATAGGATTGATGTGTAAACAATGAATGCAGCAAATCTCCTACTGCCCATCTCGCGCTCAAACCGCCGCATTAATGGGAATAATGCCAATGAACCAAGTATCAATTCTCCCAACGACGAGAAAGTGAAATTGCAAACAAAAATTCTGTAGAATTCTGCGTGATCGAAAATTTTCGTGGTGTCTACAACGAGCGTCGAAAATCAAATGGAAATTAGCAATGTGGAGACACAAATGAAAATCAATGCAGATCGTTTATCCTGTAAAAGTATGTAATCGTCACGTACCCAAAATAAGTGCGTCATGAAATTTATTCATCTCTGCTAGTATGAAAACGAGAGATGTTGCTATGGCTATCGTCTTGGAGACGGGCGCCCCAAGAAACCATGCAGTCTTCGTCGTCGCCATGATCTTTTCCCAGACACCAAACAACCTCCACGGACTCAAAAGTAATCTACGTAATTATGTATCAGGTTGGTGAAGAAGACCTCCTTGTAGGTATGATGAAGTGGGTGAGGTGCCTCAATCATAACACTCTAACGTCGCCATATTGTCAATCAAATTTTGTATTTTATAAGTCTTTAATGTATAACGCCTAAATCTTTCTAGGTGGCAATGCAATGGGAGGGGCAGAGATACTTTGATTTCCAGTGTCTACACCCCGTCGATATTCACTCATGTACTGTAGTGCACCACATTGGCTGGAAATCAGACTCGCCAATGCCTCCGTTTGGGCAAATGTTAGTGGACCAATTCGTCCACCAACGCGAGCACGTAAAATGTCATTCAACGCAGGATCATCATCATGTATTGGCGGACATTCCAAACTGATTTTCACCATTATCTGAACAGGAAATGGCGAGGTTGTTGCCTTAGGATTCTTCGAGAAAGCCTTTGGTTCTAAGTTCATTTGCGCAGTGGTTAGAGATTCAAAGATGCCAAAGATTAGCTTTTCTGACACATTGTAAAGAAAGATGGTCGACCCAGGTCGGATCCCAGTGGCAGTGATCTTCATGTGAGCCGGTAGACCAAACAATCCCCGACCCAAACATTCATCCATGGTTTCAGAGTTACAGCCAAAGATGAAACCTGGACCAGGCATCGTCGGCCAAGCGATTTCATCTGGTAGAGGGCATCGAAAATCAGTCAATATCGCCTCACCAACTGGTGGAGGTTCCCAAGCATCGTCATCATAGTCTCCTCCACTCCAGGATTCGTACAACGTGCAAAGTGGAGAGTTCCATATCGCTTTCATCACCGCCTCTCCTGTCTTGGATGTCATTTCTTGACAATACTTTGTTGTGGCAGTTGGAAGAATTAAATGAGGTGCCGCATCCAAGGCAGTTGAAACTGGTAGCTCACATGTTCGATACCACACGCATTGTAAGCGGTAACAAAATGGTCCGTCGCAGTCAGCGACAGCCTCTGAATGAAGAGCTTGCTCATGATCGACAGATTTGACATACGTCGCCATCGATGTCACCAACGCAGCTCCTTGAATGTGATGCGAATCACCGACGGTGAAGAATATCATAATCTGTCTCGACTGATTGTAGGCAGAATTCAACGCCTCTGCATGTTTCCTCTGAACAAACCACTCTCCCCTATTAGTCGAAATTGAACAATCACGGTAGGTCGCAGCACGAACGATGAAGAAAGAGGCATTTTCTGGCTCAAGAATCGGTGACGGCTTACCACCCCCAGCCACACCACCCTGATAGTAGTCGACGGTTGTCGTTTCTTGGCTGCCAAACATGTTGTCCGACAACTCCTTCTCCCCATCGGCCTCCCCTCCCCGACCTTCTTGTCCGGGTTTGGGAAATTTGCGTAAATCATGCTCACCATGAGCAAAGTGACATCCCTCCCCGAATGGACAGTCACCATTCATAAAGTGTTTGCATAATGACACCTTGAAGAACTCATTCGGCTTCGGTGCTGGTCGACGTACGGCTGTGACACCATCCTTCCCCGCCTGCATTTGTGACAAACCCAATGTAAAGTCTGCCACGACTGGTAAATCCACACGTTCACGACGTACATGTCGGTATCTACAAAATGGACCATGAATGCAGAATCCCTGACTGTAAAAGACACATTCTAATCGATCGGCCTCATTAATATGCCGAAAGGGACAATCTTTCACCTTACACCGGTCGCCATGTCGACATAATGGCATTTTCGATAAATCATATTGATGTAAAAATTCACACGCGGAACCTTTCATACATAAATCACGTAACCAATGTCGACATACAACTGTGCGTAATCGTGGGTCGTGCTTTGCACTCGTTAGTTGTGGTTCTGCCTCTTCTCCCGTCGATGCAAAGACGGACCCAGATTTACGATAGGGTAATGGATCAAGTGTTTCGGGTATACCCATGGTTAAAGCGTAATTTTCAAAGTCATACTCTACCATGTCGATAGTATTTGTCGGCTCGAGGACTGTCCTCCTCCCCACTTCCGCCAACATGATTATGATTAGGCTGTTTTAGTTAGTAGAGCGGCTGAGGGGCAACAACTGGAGGGGGGACACGGGTGTAGAGATTTGAGCGGGAACTAACTGCAAATGGCGAAGTCCTATTCGACGTTCTCCATGAACGATGTCGTCTCCACGACGGCAACGACCACCGAGGCAACATTCGCACTCGAGGGTCTGACATGTGCAACGTGTACCAATGCCGTGAAGATGGCAGTACTCTCACTTGGCGCTGAATGCGGGTTAGATATTGATTCCGTCGATGTACGACTGCTCCCCGATGCAACATTAACTGTCATGTATGATAGTCGAAGGATGGATGATGAGGATGTGGTGACTGCAGTTGAAGATGTTGGATTTGGTGCAACGTTGACTTCTAAGCGGATTGTCTCGCGGCCGTCAACGGTCACGACCGCAATGGAGGAGGGTGCAGGAAGAGAAGACGCAATAATTCGGAACACGACCAAGGTGCTTTACTTGTCCTTGGCCACTGATCGACACGTCGTTATCAAGCATCTACGTGGCATCGATGGCGTTATGGATGTTCAATGCTCAAAAGCACCAAAAACTACTGCAAAGAATGACAATAGCGTGTTACGATCAATATGGACTGCAATTCGTCGACCCGCTGACTATTCTCCAATAGCATTGAAAGCAGAATTTAGCGACGACGCGGGTACGCTAGAGGTCACATACGATGAAGACATCTTGGGGGTGCGAGACATTGTTGATGTCGTTGAGTCAATCACTAGCACTCAAATTGAAGCATGGGACGCACTTAGCTACCAAGTGAGACAAAAGTCTGTCGACCTACGTCGACGGAAAGAAATTGATCAATGGAGGGATCAGTTTCTATTCTCGATTGCATTCGCTCTACCTGTGTTCGTTATATCGATGGTCCTGTCGAAGCTATCGGTGACGTGCGATTACTTCATGGCTGTGAACAAGTACGGATTATCAAGAGAAGAGTTATGGACATGGATACTGGCCACGCCAGTGTTTATTTCTGGTGCACGTTTCTACAGAGAATCTCGACATTCGATCCGATCAAGAAAATTAGGCATGTCATTCCTAATTGCCACGGGAACAACAGCTGCATATTCGTACTCGGTTGCGGCAGTACTTTACAATGCAATGAACGTCGACAGTGAACGACCGAGATTGATGGCATCATTCGAGAGCAGTTCGTTGTTAATCTCATTCGTTCTGCTTGGAAAATTCCTTGAGGCGAAGGCTAAATCACGTACATCTCAGGCAGTGTCCGCATTGGCTTTAATGGCACCCGACTACGCAGTGTTGATCGGTACCGTTGACGCTGCATCAGGGAAAGAAACGACCGTCGTCGAACGAAAGATTCCTCTAGCACTATTGCAACGCGGAGACATTCTATTCGTTCGTCCCGGTGAGAAGGTCCCAACCGATGGTATTGTTAAGTCTGGATCGTCATCTATTGACGAATCCATGCTTACAGGTGAGAGTCTTCCAGTGTCAAAGGGAGTTGGGAATAATGTGATTGGTGGAACAATTAACATGCATGGAGCACTGCAGATGATTGTAGAGAAGGTGGGAGAAGATACAGCCTTGGCGCAAGTTATCCGACTTGTCGAGACTGCTCAATCTTCGAAGGCTGCGATTCAAGAGACGGCAGATCGTATTGCTGCCATATTTACACCTATAGTAATTGCTATTTCAATCACAACCTACGTCGTGTGGGCTGTACTTTTGAACTCGACTTTACTTGTCGGGATAAAAGAAGACTGGCCTTATCGTCAAGAGGGATTTAATGACTGGACGCTTCCGTTGCTCTTCTCTATATCGGTCCTCGTTATTGCGTGTCCATGTTCCCTGGGCCTTGCAACCCCCACCGCAGTGATGGTTGGAACAGGTATTGGTGCTAGTCTAGGCATTTTAATTCGAGGAGGTGAACCACTAGAACTTACGAAGGATGTAACGTGTGTCGTCTTTGACAAAACAGGGACACTAACTCAAGGAGAAATGGTGGTTAAAGATATTCTATTGCTGTCAGATCGCATGACGGGAAAGATCGTCAAAGGAAGCTGTTGTGACAGTGATGATCCAGTGAAACTAGTTCTTGAAGCTCGTCGTGGAGCCATCAAGAAATTGCTCTACCTCGCTGCCTGCGCCGAACAAAGTAGTGAACACCCGATTGCGAAAGCAATACTCAAGAAAGCTACAGAATACGGTATTGGTACGGGACTGCCTCGCCCGTTTGACAAAGTTGATAATTTTCAGGCAGAGATTGGGAAGGGTGTTAAATGCACAGTGGAAAAAGTGATGGTGCATATTGGTAACCGTCGTAGTCTAACCGAAAATGACATCAAAATCACTCCTGGAACGTTTGATGCGATGGAATATCTCGAAAATCAAGGACAGACTGCAGTTGCCGTGTCAGTAAATGGTGTTTCCGAGGTAGTGCTGGGGATTATGGATCATGCAAAGGACGAGGCTGCACTAACAGTGAACGTTTTGCAGCACGTTTATGGCATCAAGGTTCATATGTTAACTGGTGACAATTTTAGAACTGCTCGAAGTGTCGCCCACGATCTTGGCATTCCCACGGCAAACGTCATGGCAGACGTGTTGCCGGCAGGGAAAATAGAGTACATCAAATGGCTACGATCAGAGGGTGAACGCGTTTTAATGGTGGGCGATGGCATTAATGATTCTCCCGCGCTTGCTGAGGCAGATGTTGGGATAGCCATTGGAAGTGGCACACAAATTGCCCACGAGGCAGCTGGTATAATCCTAGTCAACTCCAAACTTACAGATTTACTCGTGGCGATAGACCTTGCAAAAACTGTTTACTCACGGATACGGCTAAATCTGCTGTGGGCACTTGGATATAATTCGCTTGGAATACCTATCGCTGCTGGAATATTGTATCCCATAACTCATAAGGCCTTACCTCCATATGTGGCTGCGTTTGCGATGGCTTTATCTTCGGTTTCGGTTTTGGTATCGTCTTTGTCATTGAATAGATATCGAGCTCCAACATTTAGCACGAAAAAATATGGACGTGAATTACGAGGAGGTGACTTGGGCATTGAGAAGATAGGCTTCAGAGCATCGACCGGGATACAGTTTGATATTGATGTAAAGTGCGAGGCCACAACTACCAGGCCCGACACCAAATTGACGGAGAAGAAAAATTTTCCTGGTTGCCACGATGCATGGGGCAGCAAATGCGGTTGCAATCCTTGTAAGTGTTTGGGGTGCCCAGGCAACACAACGGGTAATGTTTGAAGTTACTTAATGCAGCGTGTAATGGTATAAATTCAAAGGACGCTTATTGTTATTTGTTTCATAACAAAAGGGTGGTAATGTACTTAATCCTCGCTATTTCTTCTCTTCCCCTGCCTCAACAACATCTTCTTGTTTGCTTTCATCAACTTCAATATCTTTTTCATCGCCTGCAATTCCGTCAGCTTCCTCAATTTCTTTGGACTCCTCTTCTCCAACATTGTCCACCGTAGCAGCAATAGCAGATACTGGCATCTGCCGTTCTAGCTCTTTCGCATCTGCAATCAGTTGCAGCGCATCTTCATCGACGAATGATGTCCACCAAGCAGCCTCAAAAGGTTCAATAATGTTCGTCTGTGCAGCAGTAGTGCCCCCGATCAAGAGCGAAATCTTCGTCCCTAACTGTAACGTCGACCTACGCGGACCAGTTCCAATCTGTAATCTCTTCAAATACAGATTCTTTCTCCTCTTGTTCATGTCCCTTTCTGGCCGAGACCTACGTTTGATGAGTTGATTTATCATGTCCCCAGTCAAACGAAGTGCATCCTTAGCCAGTTTTACATCCGTACTTATGTCTTCCCCCTCCACAGTTTCATCGTCGATGTTGTCAATGGTTACCTTCATTCGATTCTCTTGCATCTCCAGCAAACCCTTGTGCAATTCTTCCAACACTTTATCAACCGTCGCTGTTTCAACAGCAAAGTATAGCCCAGTTGTCTCATCAACAATCTGTTCGGCAGCAAACAGTGCCGCTCGGACCCTTGGCTTACCATCCTGAACCTTCCACGTGGGTGTCATGGAACGTAGTATCCCGTCCACTGCCGCTTTAGATCCAACGGATTGTAATACAAATCGATTACACCGTTTGAATTCTTTCATTGCCGTGGCAATAACCTTGGCATCCCTCATCTTCCCCGGCCGTGCCGATTCACACAACGTGACGAAGTCTGATTGACGGATCAACTTATTTCCATTAGCCTCGGAGGCGAATTTTTGAAGGACAAATATTGCATGACCGGGAGTTATCTCCTCAAGCGTGGCTTGTTCGAGGGCACTGGGCGGTCGCTGTATGGCAGTAGATGCATCTTCACCAATTGTAGCGGTGGTGGCAGCGTGCATTGATGACAAATTACGGTCCACCACACGATAATATGGTTGTGCAGATACTAAAGTTGGTACTACATTGCGACGTAATAATAACGATGATGTCGGCGGGATTAAGTTTTGATTTATAATTCCTCCCAAAGTGGTCGCTACCGCCGAATGTAATTGCCTGCTAGCCCGCAGCAAGCTCCCGGATCTCCCCACACCTCGAATTAATTGATGCATCCCCATCGTCGTCGTCGTAGATAACATTTTCATTTGCGTATGTTTGGACTCGTTCTTGTCCATAAAATCACCTTTGTTGTATTCCTACCCTTCTCCGCGTAGCCCCGGTGACAACAAACACGGCAAGCAAATCTACCGCAAGGCTCCAACAAATTCTTGTTAACAGTGTTGTACTAGTTAGAGAAAGAGGAACCACGACATAATGGTGAGATATGTATTTTATCCATTGTTGTTTCCGTTGCCGTCCATTTATCTCTCATACAAAAAATTATTAAAAACGCACACGATCACAGTCGCAGCTAATTGTCAATCCCAAACCATTCCTTGCCGACTTGACAGGGAAACATGTACGTATTCGTCTTAAATGGGGACAGGAGTATCAAGGACGACTTGCTTCGTCGGATGCATACATGAATTTACAATTAGAGGATACGGAAGAATTTATTGATGGACAATTTGCCGGTGCGTTAGGGGAGGTATTAATCCGATGTAATAATGTTTTATATATAAAGGCGGCCGAATCGAAGGTGGGTCAGGCGGCGATGGATGAGTAACGAAAAATACACGCTGAACTAGGTATCAAGTCCGAAACGAACAAATATCAACAGGTGGTAATACGTAACGACATACATTTATACGATAATGTGCCGAGGAAGCCGTTCGGTTCTTATTTTGAGGGAGCCTAATTTAAACGACGCTGTCGCTGTCTCCGCTCTCTATTGCAAATCTCCCGTCTTATACCCAGGAATAAATGTAATTTTTGTAGAACTTGAGTACCTCCGATTGTAGTCCAATGACAGTGTAGGTAGACCATTTTATCGCTCGAACTATTCCTTCAAGCAGATGCAACTGGTACGCTATTGGAAAATTTTGATGATTGCCCACTCTCTGCACCGTTCCCCGTTCCATTGATGAACCCCAACATGCAAGGAATCAAAACGTGAAGAGAAGGTTCTCCATAACCCGCCAAATTGACATCAATATTATTTGATTTGCGCTGACGCCGACCGCTACCAGAGACGATTGATTGGAATACTCATAACACGTTTGCATACTCATAACACGTTTGCTGTGCAGTGGGAAAAGATTAAATGATCATGATCGTAAGAAATGGCGTCGTCTCGGCGGCCCTCGCGGCGGCAGCGGTGGTCTCCACAACATCGTCCACCATGGCGTTTCAACCTCATGCTCCTTTGGTGGTAAACAGACCTTCATCCAACCGCCACGCGAATCAATCGACCAAGTCTTCGTCGCTCGTGATGCGTGATTTCCCAAAACCAAATGTGGAAGATACTGACAATTATCGTTACGCTGAGGCCATGTCCCGAAGCTTCAAAACGACGCTGAGGATCAAGGACCCCTCACAGAAGAAGAAGGTGGCGGTTATCGGTGGCGGATTGTCGGGATTGTCATGTGCCAAATATCTTAGTGATGCCGGACATGAACCCACCGTCTATGAGGCACGGGATGTTCTCGGGGGTAAAGTCTCGGCTTGGCAGGATGCCGATGGGGATTGGATCGAGACTGGTCTACACATCTTCTTCGGAGCGTACCCCAATGTCATGAATATGTTCGCCGAACTTGACATACATGACCGATTGCAGTGGAAGATCCATCAGATGATATTTGCAATGCAGGAACTTCCTGGCGAGTTTACAACCTTTGATTTCATCCCTGGCATACCGGCGCCGTTCAACTTCGGTCTTGCCATCCTTATGAATCAAAAGATGCTTACATTTCCCGAAAAGCTCCAAACAGCGCCTCCCCTCATTCCCATGCTTATTGAGGGCCAGCCCTTTATAGATGCACAGGATGAGCTAAGCGTTACCCAGTTTATGCGCAAGTATGGCATGCCTGAACGTATCAATGAGGAGGTGTTCATTGCTATGGCCAAGGCGCTCGATTTCATCGATCCTGATAAGCTTTCAATGACTGTCGTCCTTACTGCCATGAATCGGTTCCTGAATGAGAGTAACGGTCTACAGATGGCATTCCTTGATGGGAATCAGCCTGATCGGGTATGCAAACCCATGACTGATCACATCGAGAAGAATGGGGGGAAGGTTGTGCTTAATGCCCCCGTGAAGGAAATTGTTACTAACGATGATGGAACTATTAATCACCTCCTCCTACGTTCTGGCGAGAAGATAGTAGCAGACGAGTATGTCTCTGCAATGCCCGTTGACATTGTGAAACGAATGTTACCTACGAAGTGGCAGAATATGCCATATTTTCGTCAACTTGATGAACTCGAGGGCATCCCGGTTATCAATCTACACATGTGGTTCGACCGTAAGTTGAAGGCTGTTGATCACTTATGTTTCAGCCGTTCACCCCTCCTGTCTGTGTATGCCGACATGTCTGTAACATGTAAAGAGTATGCCGACACTGAAAAATCAATGCTCGAACTAGTCTTCGCACCATGCTCACCACTTGCCGGGAGTAAAGTAAATTGGATTGGTAAGAGTGATGAGGAGATCATTGATGCTACAATGGGCGATCTGGCCAGGCTATTCCCGACCGAAATTGCCAACGATGACAAGTGGCCAGCCACGAGTAAGCAGGGTCCGAGTGGACAGGCCAAGTTACTTAAGTATTCAGTCGTCAAGGTCCCACGGAGTGTGTACGCAGCCATCCCTGGACGTAATAAGTACCGGCCCAGTCAAACATCGCCCGTCCCCCACTTTACCATGGCGGGGTGCTACACGTCCCAAAAATTCTTAGGATCGATGGAAGGCGCAACGCTGGCCGGGAAGCTGGCAGCCGAAGTTGTATCAAACCGTGCTCTTGGCAATCCTGACAAACCGATTAAGGAAATTCAACAGCATATTGTGAACGCCGCTGCCAGCTACGTACCCAAGCCACCTGTGGGTGTCAAGGGGGAGGGCGCGATTGCATTTGGAGGTGGGTACACCGTCGGAAAGAAGGAGGAGGCGTTACTTCGAGAGGCGGATCCTGCTCAATATGTGGGTGCTGCAGAAAAGGTTTTAGTCTAAATATGAGTAGTGAATAATTGATTAATATTGTAATAAACTGATTCTTGCAGTTGTATTTATTCTCTAGTTAGAGAATCTGAGGAGGTGTGTATTGTTTTTTGCGTTTGGGTCTTAAAATTTTCTCAATAGCTCCGTTATTTGCGTACAGGTATGGTATCCATGTAATTATCACCCAATTAATCATTCAAATTAAGCATCCAATGGGGATGTCATTATCCTGTCCAAACCCGATTGTCTCCTCAATATAAAATTTCACCTCACTCCCCAACCCATCTACTATATTCCCCACCACAAAGTTACTTTATTTTGGCCTCAGTAAAGAGAACTCTTCGTCGAACGATGGGATCAAATTTAACAAACTTAAACTTTTCAGGCGTCGCCGTGACATTCCGTCGTGTAGTGTAGAAGTATCCCGTTCCAGCGCTACTCACGAGCTGTGCACACAATGATGCGAGATGATTAGTACACAACAATTTTGAGCGCCTGGGTAAAAAGTGAAAAACATCAGCTCATACACCTACCTTGATAGGGATAGTCTTGCCTTTCCCCCTTGCCATGCTCAGGATCGCTGTCGGCTTCATTATTTGAAAGGTGGGTATCGAACTGTACGAAGCAAAGTAGGTACTACCACGGACTTCAGGGTCGACTCAAAAAAATCCCCACACAAAAATAGCGTTTGAGCTGACCAGCAAGTTTGATGCTCCGCCGCCTTTTTTCGCTCGCTCACGATCGCTGGATCAATTTGTCACACCCGAGATTTTAGCGGTGTTGCGGAAAATTCGAGCGATCGTAAGCGAGCGAAAAAAGGCGGCGGAGCATCAAACTTGCTGATCAGCTCAAACGCGAGAGTCGACACCCATAGTCCGTGCGTGGCTTGTTGCTCGCCACGATCGCCCACACCGCCAAAAGCTCGCTTACGCCACCGCACTACTTAAAACAGGCGACGTGTTCTTTGTGGGTGCATTTCGTACCACGCCACGAAGCTTTGTTTCGTCTCCTCGCCTCTCATATCCTCCCACTTCTACGCACAACCGTCACCATGTGCAAACCCTCGAGCCAATCTCCGACGATCAAGCTGGCCAAGTGTGACCAGTGGGTTAAAGACTTCGATCACGATGCTTTCACTGCCGACATTAAGAACCTTGGCGACGAGCTCGAGAAGAACCAAGGACCGGCCGATGTGGCCCACCTGAATAAAATGATTATGTGGAGTAACATGTGTGGTATCGTGGGTATGCTGACTATGGGACTGGGTGTCAACCTAGTTGCCATTGTTGGACTATCAACCTTTACATTTACTCGATGGACAATGATCGCACACCATACCTGCCATGGAGGGTATGATCGGTGCCACCCTGATAAGAACCGATGGAATAGGTTCAAGTTCGCGATTGGTAGTTTGTGGACACGCATGTGTGACTGGTTCGATTGGATGATGCCCGAGGCGTGGAATGTGGAGCACAACAACAGGCATCATTACTGTCTAAGTGAGATTGAAGATCCAGATCTTGTGGAGAATAACCTTGTGGAGATGCGAGAGATGCCTATTCCCCGCTTCGTCAAATTGATGGTAGTGCCCATCGTCGCGTCTATTTGGAAGTGGTATTACTACGCACCTAATACCTACAAGGAATTAAAGCTCGCACGGTGGAGGAAGGCGGGTAAGAAGATACCCGATGGAGTTGTTCCAAGCGATGCCGTAACCGTCCGCTCCCTTCTCTTTCAGGGTGGAACACCCTTTTACTCCTTCTGGGAATTCTTCTCCATCGTCATGGGACCCTACCTTCTCATTCACTTCTTCCTTTTCCCGGCCCCCCTATTGGTCCTTGGCGAGTACTTGGGCACTGGATATGATATGTACATATCGGCAGTGAAGAACCTCTTCCTTGCTGAACTCCTAACGAACATCCATGGCTTCGTGGCCATCGTGACCAACCATGCCGGTGATGACATGTATCGCTTCCGTGACGGGTGTCGTCCGTACTCTGGATCATTCTACCTTCGTCAGGTCTTGGCATCTGTCGACTTTTGGACTGGCAGTGATATCAACGACTTTATGCACGGCTACCTCAACTACCAAATTGAACATCACATGTGGCCCAGTCTATCAATGCTTTCGTACAAGAGATCTCAACCTTTGGTCAAGGCCATCTGTAAGAAGCACAATGTTCCATACGTACAGGAGAATGTCTTTCTTCGGGTAAAGAAGACGGTTGACATTATGACTGGTGCGTCGAGTATGCGTTGGTTCCCCGAGGAGTATGAGAAGAAGTTCCTTGAGATGGATGCCATTGCTGAGGCTGCCAAGAAAACTAGCAGGAAGACGGTCCTGCTATCGGACAAGTGTATGGATGCCGTCCGCGAGTAAAGAGAATTTAAAGACTATCATATTTAGTCTTTAGTTACCCCTTGTACACTGAAATACACCCATTATAATAAAAACAATTTTATGTGAAGTTTATCTACCATTTCGTAATCAGCGTTTATGACAACATAGACTGATGCTAAAGCAATCCGTAGTTAGTTGTTCCCCACGTATTGATTGGTTGTACCATTGCAATGACGAAATGGCAATCTAGCTGATGATTACTCATAATATGAAGAATGATTTGGCAATATACCTTCATCTCGAGAGGTGAGAAACTTGTAATAACTTTGATGGAATGAAGACATGCCCCAATTCAGATCCTTTATTTGTATTTCGTTATAGTTTCATTTGACAAACAGCAAATGAATGGCCATCACAGCACAGCTCAGGCCAACATACGGACTAAGTCGTTCTCCTATTCGGCTTAATTTCCAAAAAAATCCCGTCACACCAGTTCGTTTTAGTCTCGTTTCGCCCGGTTGAAGCGTCTGTCGGTAAACAAATAATGATGATGATTAGAAGCATGAGAAAAAACCGTGGTTCATGCGTTGCTGCTGTCGATGACGGGAAGTCTTACCTGTCCACCATCAAATATTGTCGGTCGCATATCTCGAAGATATGCACACGTGCATATTAAAAGGAGAAGTACGGTCAAGAGGCTTGAGAAGTCGAATATCGCACTCATGCTTTGAACGATTTAGTTTGTGATTTGGCGGTTTCGACATCTGTTCCTTTCTCCACTCCCAATACATAACACACCAGACCCACTATCCTCCACCATGATGTTGTCTCTTCTCCGCTCAGCAGTCTCTCCTGTCAGTACCTCACTTCGTAGAACAACAGCGGCGTGCGGCTTACGTTTACAGTCGACCCTCGTGGTCGCCGAACCCAACGCTGATGGATCCTCTCTATCTCCAGCTACACTCTCTGCGATCACAGCCGCGTCGAAGCTACATTCTGGTCCAATCTCTCTCCTAACATTCTCATCTGGAAAGGTCAGTGTCCCTTCGTCTATATCATCGGTACTTCAGGCGACAGCAAGTGGCAATTCTAGCTTACTGGCGGAAACAATTACTAACGCAGTAGTAGCGGCTAATGCAAAGTTTGCTTATACTCACATTGTGGCTCCGGCGACGAAATTTGGTGGCAACTACCTAGGTCGTGCGGGGGCACAACTTGGCGTTAGCCCGATTTCGGATGTAATTGAGGTATTATCTGAAGATACTTTCATCCGTCCTCTCTACGCTGGGAATGCGTTGGCAAAAGTAACGGCAAAGAATTCACCTCTGAAACTAATTTCCATTCGTCCCACTGCGTTTGATAAGGCAGAAGTAGTTGTTGGGGGTGAGTCGGCTACCACTGAATCACTGGATGTGCCCCAAAATGAACTCACAGAATGGGTGAAAGAGAACGTGTCAAAGTCGGAGCGGCCTGATCTTGGTTCAGCATCGGTGGTTGTAAGTGGAGGTAGGGGTATGAAGAATGGTGAAAACTTTGTCCTACTAGAGGCATTGGCGGATAAATTAGGTGGGGCCATTGGTGCCTCTAGAGCGGCTGTCGACGCTGGCTTTGTTCCGAATGATATGCAGGTCGGTCAGACCGGGAAGGTAGTTGCTCCTGACTTGTACATTGCTGTTGGAATTTCCGGCGCCATCCAGCATTTGAGTGGGATGAAGGATTCGAAAACTATTGTTGCAATCAATAAGGATGGGGATGCACCAATTTTTCAAGTGGCTGACTATGGACTTAAGGCTGATCTCTTTGATGCTGTTCCTGAGCTGACGGGGAAATTATAGTTTTGTACATATTTATCATTTAAGAGCATTGTTTTGATTGAAATACCTTGATAGTGCGATGGCATCTAGTGTGACTGCAAAGTAACACGGGCCTGTGATGTGGGACAATGCTAATGTATTGTAATCATTTCCAAGAATGTTCAATGTGACTTTATCAGCCAGCCCCCCTTGCTGGAAGATGTCTCCACTCAGTGGCAGATAATCTGCTGATTCAGGAATGTAATGCCAAAAGCCAAACGCGATGAAAGGTAACTCCGACAGTGGACCACCAAATGCAGTTATTGTCGCTGCTACAAGTGCCACAGGAGTTCGGTCGAGTACGATCCATTGCAAGATATCTACTGCTACCATTATTGAAATACATATTTTAGTATCCAGTAGAATTGTATAGTCACCAAGTGCAATCACATCATGAATCTGTAAAAACTGAGATAGCTTGATGATGAAAGCAGTACTTGAGACTGCCAAAATGGCTCTGCGTTCTAGATCTGGCTTGTGTATTCTCTGGTTGTCAATTGATAAACTTTGAGGATGAATCACTAATTCAATGATTCGAGGGAGAATAAATCCTAGAACTATGTATGCAATGCCAAATAGTGGTGGAACGACCCAACTAGAACAAAATACAGTAGATGAAGACAATGAAGATCCGAATGTGATGGGAGCTATATCGTACGCAAGGAGGCACTGATTATGCAAAGAGTCTACGACGGGTCCAACTGTTGAGCCTACCAAGAAAAGATTCGCTGCCGTCGCTCGTGGTGGGAGCAGAGATGAGTGTGACGGGAGCTTCATGGAGTGGTGTATGGACAAACTTTCACTACCGTTCCATCATTCCTGTCACTTTCATGCAAATAACAAATGAAAACTGCTTCGCTCGGGCTTTTGGAGGTGAGGGTGGTACGTGTGAATGCCGGGGGGGATGCCCCCCCGGACCCCCCCTCTGTTGGTGACGA
>Ga0247843_1002931_pt1 | contig 29376 bp, 22 predicted proteins | sample LaCruzMarch2017__FD_192420 | JGI IMG/M metagenome (GOLD analysis project Ga0247843, IMG submission 192420) | Freshwater microbial communities from meromictic Lake La Cruz, Castile-La Mancha, Spain - LaCruzMarch2017_8m | ecosystem: Environmental > Aquatic > Freshwater > Lake | place: Spain... | reverse complement strand
CCAAGATGGCGCGATCAGCATAATACTAAACACCGTACCGAGCGATTGCACCCAATCAGGCAACGTGGAATACAGCAAGTGGTGCGGTCCAGCCCAGATATAGATAAAAATCAGTGCCCAAAAGTGAATGATGGAAAGTTTGTAGGAGAAGACCGGGCGGTTGGCGGCTTTTGGCAGGAAGTAATACATAATACCTAGGTAAGGCGTAGTCAGGAAGAACGCCACCGCGTTGTGCCCGTACCACCATTGCACCAAGGCTTCCTGAACACCCGAAAAGATCGGATAACTCTCGGTCCAGGTCACGGGCATCTCCAAACTGCGCACGATATGAAGCACGGCTACGGTTACCCAGGTAGCGATGTAAAACCAAATGGCTACATATAAGTGACTTTCGCGACGGGTCAGGATGGTACCAAACATATTGACACCAAAAATCACCCAAACAATTGTGATCAGGATATCCAGCGGCCAAATCAGCTCAGCATACTCGCCACTAGTGGTTAAACCCATTGGAAGCGTCACGGCGGCACACAAAATAACCACCTGCCAGAGCCAAAAGTGAATCCAGGAGAGTTTGTCGCTCCACATACGGGCTTTTACAAGCCGTTGCAGGGAGTAATAAACGCCCATGAAGATACCGTTGCCCACAAAGGCAAAAATAACGGCGTTGGTATGCAGCGGGCGCAAGCGACCAAAGGTCAGATAGGGGCCGTAATTAAGCTCAGGGATCACTATTTGCAGCGCCATATATAGGCCTACCAGCATCCCTACCAAAGCAAAAACAAAAGAGGCGATCCCAAAGGCCCGCACAATTTTGTTGTCGTACTGAAATTGTTGTATGTTATTCATAAAGAAGGCTTTAAATCTTCGTCTTGTAGTGTCTTTTCTGCGGCTCCCCTCCCTTCTGTGGAGAGATTTTGGGAGGGTGGATCCAGGCTTGGGGTGTCGAACAGCATCCGCACAGCGGGTGTGTAGTCGTCGTCAAATTGTCCGTCGCGCGCTGCCCGGAGGTAAGCAATCAAAAAGCCCGCTGCGAGCAGTAGGCTTACCAGGATGAGGAATAGCATGATTTTCATTGCGCCGTGTGTGACTTCAGTTCTGTTTGAAATCGGCTGCAAGATCGGGGGGGGTGGAGGGGGTGCCGGATGACGCAAGTCAGGGTGAAGGGTGATTTTTGTCGGAGGGGGGGAATGAAACCTGAAAAAAGACGCTTTTGACCACATACTCACGGCACACTATGCTTTGTGTCGCTCGGTGGTCATCGGAAATAATATCCGCATAAAATATTTTGTGTTTTTATTTTAAAAACAAAACAAAGTATTTTAAATTTGCTCCTTATTATTTTTCAGAAATCTGTCTACATTTAAAACACATGCCAAACGATGCCGGATAAAAAAATACAAATCCGCAACAGCACTGCTGAGTTCCTGATTTTCAGCGCCCAGGCGAACGAAGACGGAATTGAGGTTCGTTACGAAAACAAAACCATTTGGCTTTCTCAAAAAATGATGGCCACATTGTTCGGTTGCAGCGCGGACAATGTCTCGTTGCACCTGAAAAACATTTTTAAGGAAGGCGAGATGGTGGAGGAATCAGTATCCGAGGAATACTCGGTAACTGCCAGCGATGGCAAAAATTACAAAACCAAACACTATAACCTTGATGCGATTATCGCCTGCGGATATCGTATCAATTCTTTTAGAGCCACCCAATTCAGGCAGTGGGCAACGGCCATTTTGCGGGATTTCGCCGTTCGCGGGTATGTACTCGACAAGGAAAGGTTGAAAAACGGCGCCTTTTTGGGCCAAGAATATTACGATGCGCTGCTGGCTGAAATCCGGGAAATCCGCGCAAGCGAACGCCGATTTTATCAAAAGATAACCGACATCTACGCCACCGCGATGGATTACAACGCGGACGATGCCACGACCCAAACCTTTTTTGCCTCGGTGCAAAACAAACTGCATTTCGCCATTCACGGAAACACGGCAGCCGAATTGATTTTCAATAGGGCAAACAGCGAAAAAGCGCACATGGGACTGACGACCTGGAAAAACGCCCCGTCAGGGAAAATCATCAAGACCGACGTGTCGGTCGCCAAAAATTATTTGACCGAAAAAGAAATCAAAAGCCTCGACAGGTTCGTGACCATGTACTTGGATTATGCTGAATCGCAAGCAGAACGGAATATACCGATGACGATGGCCGATTGGGCAAGCAAGTTGAACGCCTTTTTGCAATTCAACGAAAAAGAAATTTTGGGCAACGCAGGCAAGGTGACCCAAGCGATAGCCAAGGCTTTTGCCGAAAGCGAATTTGAAAAATACCGTATCGTGCAGGACAGACTTTTCGAAAGCGATTTTGACAGAGCCGTAAAAAAAGTGCTCAATCCCAAAACCGAAAACCCCTCTGAGACCTGAAAGAGTCAACTGTCCCCAAAAAGCGGACAGCTGAAAATGCTTGCCGAAAATGGAAAAAAGCGCGATAACGCCAAAAACGATGAATAACTTCAACCTCTTCCATGCCCATAGAGGCAGTCTCGGAATTCTGGAACAGCCCAAAACCGCCTTCCTCTGTTCCCGCCAAGTCCCGGCAGATGCGGTGCTTAAATGTTACGATTGGGCCATTCAGATGCGAGAAGCAGGCCGTTGCGTCATCAGTGGTTTTCACAGCCCGCTTGAGCAGGACGTGCTGCACTATCTTTTAAAAGGAAAACAGCCTGTCATCCTCGTATTGGCACGGGGGATGAAAACAAGCTGGGCCCCAAGTATTCAAAAAGCGTTGGAGGAGGGCAGATTGCTCATCGTTACCCCTTTTGGCGAGGGCGTAAAACGTGCCTCAGCGGATACTGCCGCCGTCCGAAATGATTTGATGATCACCCTGGCGGATGAAGTGGTGGTTGGATACGTAAACCCAGCGGGAATCTTGAAAAGACGGCTGGGATTGGAGCGAGAGAAAAATCTACTATTTCTGGCATGAAAGCAAATGAAGTTGCTCTTGGCTTTGTTGCCAGACGTATAATCTCGGTGGTAGCGGGAGATAATATTGGCATAAAATATTTTGTGTTTTTATTTTAAAAACAAAACAAAGTATTTTAAATTTGCTCCTCAGGAAGGGAAGTGGGAGGAAGGCGCGGAAAGTGTATCGCTATAAAAAACGAAACCCGATAGTTTGAGTTGCCTCAGGGACTACCGGGAATAAGTTGACTCAAAGATAAGCAATTATTTGAAAAACAAATGAGATTCCAAGATTTTGAAAAAGTGATGTCGCGTCATCGGATGAATAGGTACCTGATGGCTTGTAATGGTCGATCCAAAAAGGCTATGACATTGTACCGACTAAACTTGAGGTTGTCGCAGGAAATGTTTACGATTATTAGTTGCTTTGAGGTCGCGCTTCGTAATGCCATAGACACACATTATCTGTACCGACATCGACAATCTTTAGCGCAACCAGCCTTAACTTTGCCCCACTTATGGACAAGCAAGTCAATAACCCCCTACACGGAAAAACCCTGCAAATGATTTTAGAGCATTTGTTAGAAGCCTACGACTGGAAAGGCCTGGCCTTCCATGTTGACATCAATTGCTTTAAAAACGAACCCAGTATTACCTCCAGCCTGAAGTTTTTGCGCAAAACACCCTGGGCAAGACAGGAAGTGGAGGCCTTGTACTTACGAACCTTAAAGGGCGCTTAAACAGCATAAGTCATCCCCTACCCTGACCTTCATCATCCTTCCGCAGGCCTCCAGTCAGGCACCTTTGTGACATAAAAAATTACATTGTTATGCAGAACACCACGCCTATTTCCAGAATTATGACCCGGAAGCCCGCCACGGTCGCACCTGACGACACCCTTGAAACTGTGCGGAGCATTTTTGAAAAACACGGCTTTCACCATATCCCAGTCATTGAAGCGGGCAAACTCGCTGGCATCATAAGTTACACCGACTATCTGCGCGTTATCAGCGAATTGTACGGAAATGCACAAGCAGAGCAGGCCAACGAAAGGCTGCTTCATTCCATGCTGGTCAAAGAAGTAATGACCGAACATTTGGTTTGTCTGGCCCCAACCGATACGGTGGAAGATGCCCTCCGGGTGTTCAAACCCAACCACTTCCACGCTGTCCCTGTGATAGAAGGCGACCGTCATTTGGTCGGAATCGTTTCCACCCACGATTTGATAAAAGTATTGGAAAGAGTGCTTGCCCCGGAGATTGATTACGCTTCTAAGTAAAATTATGAACCCTACCCCTTCCGACCAAGAGCATCCCCCAGCCCCCTCCACCTCCCCTTCCTTTACGGGATTAACTACTGCACAAGCAGAAAAACAGCGGAGCATTTTCGGCAAAAACGAACTGGATGCCACCCGCCGCTACCCCATACTCGACAGCATCCGGGATGTAGTGACCGAACCTATGTTCTTACTTCTGGCGGTCGCCTGCGTGTTGTATTTTTTACTGGGCGACTTCACCGAGGCGATCATGATGGTTGTGTCCATTTTGTTCGTGACGGGCATTGAATTGTATCAAGGAAACAAAAGTGAACGCGCCCTGGAAGCCTTGCGCAAATTTACCAGTGCTCAAGTTACGGTGCTGCGCAATGGCAAATGGGTAGCCTTGCCCTCAGAAGACCTTGTGCCAGACGATGTTGTGAGCATAGAAGAAGGCGAGCGCATCCCGGCAGACGGCATACTGCTCGAACAACATGACCTTTCGATAGACGAATCGGTACTCACTGGCGAGAGTCTGCCAGTTGAAAAAGTCAACAGTCAAAAGTTAAAAGTTAAAAGTCAACAGTCAACAGTCAACGGTCAAAAGTCAACAGTCAACAGTCAACAATCAACCCTCAACCTCCTCTTCCAGGGCACCACCGTAGCTTCCGGGAAAGGCATTTTCAAAGTTACTTCCACCGGATCACGTTCCGAATTTGGCAAACTGGGCAAGTCCATCGAGTCCATGGATACGGAAAAAACACCCTTACAAATACAAATCAAAGGGTTTGTCAAACGAATGGCCATTATGGGCGGTTTGGCATTTGTGTTGGTTTTTGCCTTAAATTTTTGGGCAGAAAATGATGTCTGGAAAGCGCTTTTGTTTTCCCTCACCCTGGCCATGGCCATTTTGCCCCAGGAAATCCCGGTAGCGTTCAGCGCCTTCATGGGTTTGGGCGCTTTTCGGATGATAAAATTCGGCATCCTGGCCAAACAACCCAGCACGGTGGAAAGCCTCGGCTCTGCCACGGTCATTTGCCTGGACAAAACAGGGACAATCACAGAAAATAAAATGTCGGTGGCGGAAGTGGCCGATTTTTCCGGGAGCGGACGAAGCCTCGAATTCGCCTTGTGGGCCAGCGAACCGGAGCCCTTTGATCCGATGGAAAAAGCCATTTTAGCGGGCCAAATTTTAGCCATAGCATCAGCTGCCGACCCGCGCAAAGGTTTTGAATTGGTCAAAGAATACCCCCTTTCTGGCAACCCGCCCATGATGGCGCACGTATGGAAAAAACAAGGCGCCCAGCGCATCATCGCTTGCAAAGGAGCTGTAGAGCGTTTGATGGACATTTCAGGGGTAAAAAAAGACTTGCGCGACCAAATTTTGAGCAAAACAGAGGAAATGGCCAGGCAAGGTTACCGGGTGCTGGGCGTTGCAAGCGCGGTGCTGGAGGGCAACCATTACCCGGCAGAACAAGATGATTTTGAATGGAAATTTGAGGGCTTGGTGGCCTTTTATGACCCACCAAAGAAAAACGTGGGCGTTGTTTTCAAAAAATTCTACAAAGCCGGAATACGGGTGATCATGATTACAGGCGATCACGCTGCCACGGCCAAAAATATTGCCCAAAAGACAGGTTTGAAAGGCTGGGAAACGGTTATGACCGGGGAGGAGGTCATGCAACTCAGCGATGCCAAGTTACGGGAAGCCGTCTTGAAAGTCAATGTGTTTGCCCGGATGTTTCCCGATGCTAAACTCAAAATCGTGAATGCGCTGAAAGCCGAGGGCGAGACGGTGGCCATGTCTGGCGATGGCGTAAACGATGGCCCGGCACTCAAAGCCGCCCAAATCGGGGTGGCAATGGGCAAAAAAGGCACTGAAATCGCTAAAAGTGCCGCCTCGCTGGTGCTATTGAACGACAACTTGGGGGCCATGGTGACGGCTATCCAAATGGGCCGACGCATCTACGACAACCTGCGCAAGGCGATCCGGTACATCATTTCTATCCACTTGCCCATTGTGCTGACCGTACTGGTGCCTTTACTGTTTGGCTGGCCATATACCCACATATTATTGCCTTTACACGTTATTTTTCTGGAACTCGTCATGGACCCAACAGCCGCCATTGCTTTTGAAAACGAGCCTGCCGAACCCAACCTGATGCGCAAGCCGCCTCGACTTGGCAATGCTTCTCTTTTTTCCTGGAATGAGCTGGGAGTCAGTCTGTTGCAAGGGGCCGTCATTACTGCTGGCATATTCGTTATGTATCACTTTGCCATCGGGCAAGGAAAAAACGAGGAAGGTGTGCGGTCCATGGTATTCGCTACTTTGGTCTCCGCCAACCTGTTCCTGACCTTGGCCAACCGCTCTTTCGACTATGCCTTAAATCGCAGCTTATTTTATAAAAACCCGATACTGCCCGTCATACTCGGCGTTTCGGCGATCCTGCTCCTGGCGATTTTGTACGTCCCGTTTTTGACCCAACTGTTTAAAATGGGTCCACTTCCCATCGCAGATTTGGGCTGGTGTGTGTTGGCGGGTTTCGTCAGTGTGGTATGGTTCGAGATTTACAAAGCAGTGCGTTCCATCAGACCTCCAGCAGCAATTCTTTGAACCGCTCGGCAGCGGCCCGTTCAAGGGCCTCCCGGTCATCAGGGTGTGCAATGGAAATTAATGCCTTGGCCCGTTCTCTCAGGTTTTTCCCAAACAAAAACACCGCGCCGTACTCTGTTACAACATAATGTACGTGGGCGCGGGTAGTGACCACTCCCGCTCCTGGTTTGAGCATCGGTACAATTCGAGAAACTCCCTTGGCCGTGCGAGACGAGAGGGCAAGGATTGGTTTCCCTCCTTCTGACAAAGCTGCGCCGCGCATAAAATCCATTTGCCCACCTACTCCAGAATAGTGGTATGTACCAATAGAATCCGCACAAACTTGTCCCGTAATGTCTATCTCGATGGCACTATTGATAGCGACCACCCGCTTATTGCGCCGGATAACAGAGGCTTCGTTCACATAATCTACATCCAGGAAAGCGACCGCTGGGTTGTCATCCACAAAGTCGTAAAGCCGCCGGGTGCCCAGGGCGAAAGCCGTTACTGTTTTGCCGGGGTGAATTTTTTTATAGCGGTTGGTAACAACGCCTTTTTGCAGCAAATCCACCAAACCATCCGAAAACATTTCCGTGTGAACGCCCAAATCTTTATGCTGGTGCAAACTGCGCAAAACCGCGTCGGGAATGGAGCCAATGCCCATTTGAATGGTACTTCGGTCCTCAATCAGCTCCGCAATCCGTTGGCCGATTTGCAGGTCCTGCTCCGTCACCTTATCTCCAAAATGCACCTCCTGAAGCGGGGCTTCGTGCCGCACCATGGCATGAAATCGGCTGATATGGATCATGCCATCGCCGTGGGTGCGTGGTACTTGTGGGTTCACCTGAGCGATGACGTATTTGGTGGCATTGACTGCCGAGCGGGCGATGTCTACTGAAGTTCCTAAGGAGCAATAGCCATGCGCGTCAGGTTCAGACACCAGTACGATGGCCACATCGAGTTGAATGATATTGCGTTTGAACAATTCAGGGATTTCGCTTAAAAAGACCGGAACATAGTCGGCACGACCCTCATTCACCGCCTGCCGGATACTATCCGAAACAAACAGGGAATTAAAGCGGAAATTGGGGTGGTAATAGGGTTTGTCCACTACCACATCGCCGTAAAGGCTGATAGACACCAGCTCCACGTTGAGCAAGCGCGGGGCCAGTTCAGCCAATTGCTGAAGCATATAAATGGGTGTACAGGCACCGCCGTGTACAAAAACGCGCTGTCCTGATTGGACGATTTGTAGCGCCTGTTCTGCGGAAACGTAGTTCATTATGTTATTTGTTCTTGAGAAATCAGATGAAAATGACAAGTTATTGTTCATCCGTTCCTTAAATACAGGATTGATTTTTAGAAGCACAAAGTTGCAGCTTTTTGCGCCCGTTACAAATCATACGGCAATTGAGACCAATCATTGCCTGAAATGACATGAGTCACCCCAAAACTCGGAATGACTCGTGCCGAAAAACCAGCGAATTGTTTTTTACTGGAATACCCGCACATAATCCACGATCATTCGTTGTGGGAAATTGGTACTCGGATCTGGGTCTCCCGGCCATTGTCCGCCGACCGCTACATTGAAAACGAAGAAGAAATCCGCATTGAATGGGTAGGCAGCTGGTGAAACATCCGCTGAGGTAATCTGGTAAAACTGAACGTCATCCAACAGCCAGGTAATTTATATTGAAAGGGTTGTCAATGTCGTCGTTGCGGATAGTAACGTTGGCACGTGCGCGTGCAAGGGTCGCGTTGATGGGGTCGAGTAGCAAGACCACGAATTTTTCGTCTGGCTCTAACACCTCATCACCGTTCAACTGGAGCAAGATATTTTTTTCGGTTTCTCCTGCCAGAAAGAGCAGTTCACCATCCATTATACCGATAAAATCGGAACCCGCTTTTGCAGTGCTGTCTTGCGTAGCGAAGTTGACTATAACGTTGCGGTCGGATGCCGCTGAAAGCGTCACTTTCAAAGACAGACTGCCATTTATCTTGCCCTCCAACGCAGACCTGTCAGCGATCGAAAGACTCGGTAGTGCCAAATCTGGGTCTTTTTTGCAAGCGACAAAGACGGAAAGCACAAGCAGCAAGAGGATCGCGGTGGTTTTGAGCAATGACATGATTATTGGTTTTTTGTAAAATCGATTTATGTCCCTTTGGGAATTTGGAGGCGACTAAATAGTTGCAAACCCGCAGAACCTTGGAGGTATAGCAGCCGTTATCTCCTCCGCAAAAAACTGGGTTTGCCGGGAGACGCGAATTTGGTAAAGATTGTGATGAGTGTGTGAATATTGTGGGATATTCAAGTAAACACTTGGCCACTCTGGCAGCTTAAAAAATTCCCATCATTCCTTTCAAGAGGCTGAGCGCCCCCAAGCTAGTAAGCACATACATCGGCAGGTGGAAATCCACGCCACATTGAAAACAGAGAAAATTGATGGCGAAACTGGATACCAGTGTGAGTGCCCCCGCCCCCATCCACAATAAGCCGTATTTAAAACGGCGCGCCTGTTTTTCCTTAGCAATTGGGTCGAACCCTTGATCAGAAGGTTCAAGATTTGATTCTGGAGAGCGAAAATCTTGGTCTGAGTTGTACATCGATTCCATTTTCGTTACTTAATTTGAAAAATGTAGCATTATCGAGTGCAACAATAAGGCGTTATTTTGCTTTTACAAAATTTATATTGTATTTTGTCGCTCAAACTCAACCCAGAAAACGCTGCCCTCCTCCACTGCACTTTCAAAACCCACGGTTCCACCCATCATCTCGGCATAACGCTGCACAATGTAAAGGCCAAGACCTGTGCCTTGCGTAGTGTTCACGGCGTTGCTGGCACGGAAAAAGCGGTCAAAAAGGTGCTTTTGTTCCCAGTCTGGGATTCCAATACCACGGTCGCGTACACTGATGCGAATCGTTTTTTCGCCCACGGTGGTTTCAACCAGAATTGGGGCTCCTTCTGGCGAATATTTTATTGCATTAGAGATCAGGTTGATGAGGATGTTTTTCATTATGCTGCAATCCACGACAACCGTTGCTTCTCCAATATGTCGATGCTCAAAAGTTTGTCCAGGTTTGAAGATGTTTTTTAAGCCTTCGTGTACTTCTGCGATGCACTCCGAGATATTAGACTCCCCCAAATTGACCGTTACACGGCCTTCTTCTAACCGGCCCAGGGAAAGAAACTCCGTGAGAATGCTATTAAGTCCACTTACCGCACTTTTAATCCGGTTAGTATGTTTTTTTACGTTTTCAAAATCCTGACGATCAGCATATTGGCCTGCCAACCCTGCAGACGACAACACGGCGGTAAGAGGCGTACGGAATTCGTGAGAGGCCATGCTGACGAAGCGACTTTTGAGTTCGCCCAGTTCCCGCTCCTTGTCAAGCGCTAAAGCCAGATCGTTTTTGGCTTGCTCAAGTTCGACCGTACGTGCTGCTACTTTGTTTTCTAGTCCTTCGTTGAGTTCCTGTAAGGCTTCACTGAGGGCTGCGAGTTCTTGTTTTTGCAGTAGAATTGAGTCCTCGTGTTTCTTTCGGTAGGTATTGTCTACCACAAATGCCACCACAAATGCACCTTCCGAACTTTTGAAGGGGCTTAAACTCACCTCTACGGGAAATTCACTGCCGTCTTTTTTCAAGCCCTTCAAATCCATCCCGATGCCCATACTTCTCGGCTGAGGATTTTGATGGTAGCGAGCACGATGCGCCGTGTGTTTGTCTCCAAATCGTGTGGGGATTAAAATATCCACCGACTTGCCCAACAACTCATCTGTATCGTAACCAAAAAGTTGTTCGGCTGCCGGGTTAGCCATGGATATAATGCCTTGTTGGTCTGCGAGTATGATGCCGCTTATGGCAAATTGGAACAGGGCTTTAAATTTTTCCTCTTGTTGTCCCTCTATTTCGCGCAGGGAAATAAACCGTACGACAAAAAACGCTGCTGCCCAAAAACTAAACATGGGTGGCAGCCGCTCCAACAAAATTTGCTGCAGGGGGACTTCCAAGGGCTTGATCACAGCGCCGATTACTGTAAGCGTGGTGGTTACGACTGCTAATAGCAGCACATCGCTTTTTTCTTCGAAATAAACGGCCAGAAAATGTGCCAGCAGATAAGCGAATACAATGTCAAACTGCGGGGGCAGCAGAAAATCTGCCACAAAAATAGCGGCTACCAGTAGCCAAATAAAACGCGACCAATTGGAATCACTGCGGAAAGTAAACATGGGGCGAATATACAAGTGTACCTGTTTATACAGTGCTACTGGACAATTTCTGGAATCGAGACCCGAAACTTGAATAAGGGGCAAAAAAAAATCAAAATTATTTTGTAAATTTCATGTTAAGCAAACAGGTATTTCTCCCTGTAATTAAAAACAGGTATAAATACCTGCCTTCAGAATGTTCATGTTCATCATCTTTGCACACAAAATTTTCATCATTTGTCTTTTAACACAGCAGATAAAGTCCCTAAAAAGCCAAACAGGAAAATTTGAAGTCAATCACACAATTCTATCACGCAATACTTAAACTAAATTTACAATCATGAAAAAAACAACAGCCATTACCCTTCTCTTCTTCACAGCAGCCTCGTATTTTCTTTATGTAGGCTGTGGTCAAGGTACTCCCGACGCTTCAAAGTCCGGATCGCCCAAATCTGAAGCACTTCTGGCATCCATGCCATCCCGCCTCCCACAAGATGTTATGCAGTCCTGCACCCTGAGTCAGGCAGAATTTAACAGCTGGTTTGCTTCAGGCACAGCCTCGGAGAATGGGTTGGTGCTGCCAGCGAACAGCGTCACCTTTGGCCACAACAACAACTGCGATTTCTATCAATGGTCCTGGCAAATGTTTGCCTGGCTGGTTTCTCCACTTTCTGCAAACGAAACCGTGATGTCTAGTCCGATATTTTATACGGTGTCGCCTGTGGATGGTGGAAACCGTAATTTAATTCCGCATGTGGCCGGCCAGGCGCTCCGGGCAACCAGCAGCATTACCCAAGCTGGCCCCAATGGGCTTCCCACTATCATGGATAAAGATGGGAAATTGCATGAGGTTGAAACCGCTGCTCCCAAAACCAAACTTATGCTGTTGAAAGGAACTCAAAAAACTGCCGTTAGCAAGGTTGAAATGGATGCCAACGGAAAACCAGTGTTCAAAGACCAGGCTGGAAAAGTTATTGACAATCCCAAAGCCATAACCAAAGCAAAAGGCAATGTGGTTCAAGCATTTACTGCCACCAATGGCCAAACCGTATTGCTGGGCCCCAATGGCGTCATTGAATCTGAGGAAGGACAGGCTGGTGGTAGCCATGGGCTTATGGCACAGAATGGTTCTATTGTTTATTATATCTCTATGGTGAACGATGTGTTCGCAGTTTATCTCAGCGCTGCAAAAACTGGCAACATGTCAGGGTTTGAGTTTCCGACTACTGCAGCACAAAGAGACAGTATTGTTGCCCTCGCAGCAGCAAACAACATTACACTCCCGGATCCGAATGCCTTGGCTATTGAAATCAAAACGTCCTGGGTGGAAGCGTCTACTCTTCCCGATGCATCGAACTATGTAACCATTAATGCCATCATACCGCTCTACAATAAGTCAAACCCAAAACAATGGGTTCCATTGAAAAGAGATACTACGGTCAAACTCGCGCTTCTGGGCACGCATGTGGTCGGTAGTACCGCCGGACACCCCGAAATGGTTTGGGCGACTTTTGAACATTTGCAGAATTCTCCCTTTGCTGCCTATCAGTATCTCAACAGTAAAAACGTAGTGGATACCGTGCCACAAGAGACCCAAGGAAAATGGACCTTAAACGGAAACCCAACGGATCCAAATCCAAATAATTTCACTTTCTCTGCAAGTGGAAATACACTCACTGGCAAGGTCGTCAGTGACCCTCAGGATCCTACAAAGAGCGATACTGTGTCCGTTAGTCCCTGCAATACAACTTTGGTATTCCCATGGGGTTCGGAAATGGGTCAATCGCCCAATGCAGAAGACGGCTCTTCGGCAGCTTCTAATAGCGAAGTTATATCCATTAACCAATCAGTGTTTGGATGGCTGGTCGGAAATGACATCCGGAAAAACTACTTGCTAATTGGCGCCACTTGGACCAATGGAGGCGTTGCGCCTTCCGGGAAAAACTTTTCTACCAGCCCAACGGATCCTGGTGCTGCCATCGGCACCAGCCTTTTGGCCAACAGTACCATGGAAACCTTCAAACAAAGCAATCAAAATAGCTGCTTTGGATGCCATAGCACCGCTGGTTCCAGCACACCGAGCAATCCACCCTCCTTATCACCCAATATTCTGAGCCATATTTATCCGGATCTTCAGCCTTTACCTGGCTTTAAGGGCTTGCCTGTCAAATAACAATCCAGTGGTCAAAAGGGCCCGCCAATAAATTTTAAAAAGTTCAGGGCCAAGTGAGGCGGTGACTCCAAGTCACCGCCTCACTACCACTCATTCAAACTTGCACTTTTAGCCGCCCCCTTCTTTTAATACGCAATGCTTGCCTAAAAGCGTCCTCTTCTCCACATAAACATCCCCCTCATATAGATATTCCGTTTGAATCGCTGCCCATAACCTATTTTTTTGATCCGCATTCAGACAATCAAGCAGTTGTTCCAATTCGTCCAAATTATAACTGAATAGTTTTGAAATACATTTGGCTGTATGCCGCATGTCGTATTCCGCCAGAATAGCGGCAAAATCCTTTACAGATTGGATGCCAATATTGTTAAGCTCGTTCTCGAGATGAGGGTGTTTTCTTCCCATTCCCTTATCACAGTCAATAATATACAGCCAATTTACCTTATCGGGAAATACTGAAGCAAAGACCTCGTTGATATGCTCCTGACTTGCCCCTGTGACATTGATATCGTTGATAAAAATAATGCCCCGTCCTTCAAAATCCTCCGGAGATATTTCAAAGTGATTTTTGCGAATTAAAGCAATCCGGTCCGCCCAGTTGGACCGGCTGTACTGGCTGAATTGTAGTAGGTGGCGGGCATTGCCATCCATGGAATTTTCCGTCTGTTGATTATACAAGCGAACCATGGAAAACCTTCCACCCGGGTATTTACTTTGGAGGGACGTGCAAATGCTGCCACTTAATAGAATAGCAGCCGTCGGCAGCCTGCTTGCCGGAGGGGCGGTCAGTACCCAGGATTCATATTGCGGGTTGTCGGCTATGATCCGTTCTACTGCAGGAAGGAGCTGATCGGCGAAATACTGGACGCTATGGCTTACGCCCAATTTTAACAGGGCATATTCCCGGCAAAGCGGCCGACTCAAATCAAGGGGGTAATCCCTGAACTGGTAAAGGGAATGAATGATATCAGGCGTCATGGTGGTTGTCTATTTATCTGCCAAATGAGCGGTTAAGGCATTCAGATATCGTTGAAGCGTTTCCAGCACTGTTTTTCGATCAACCCGGTTTGACCGAAAATCTTCCGCCAGACCAAAACAAAGCGAGTTGATCTTCTTGGAAGTCTCCCCTCTGTCATACCCCCAGATATCGCCCGACGCCTGGATCAGGTGGTAGGGAATTTGCAGTGCCGGATCAGGTTGGACAAATCTTTCACTTTCCGGCCAAATAGAGCCGCCCCAGCGCAACAGCTTATTGGAGACAAGGCTAAGGATAGGGTATTCAAAATGCTCATGGACGGTATAGGTTTGAAAATCAACCAGAGTTGCCATGGCTGGTATTAGACCGATTTCCCGGGTATGCTGGAGGTTGACCCCATCGAACTTCAGTTCTCCCATCCCTTCCTTAAAGTGACTAACCCGTATGATTTCTGCTTTTTGCTTCGCGTTTAAAAACTCAATATCCTGCTCGCCGTACCGTATTTTTAAATCCCCGTCTTCCTGCCATACCCGGATTGTCGTTATGCTATTGACGGAGGTAATCCCGTACCTGCGAAGCAGTCTTTCCGCTTCCAGTTGCACCAATTGCCCCGTAGAACCGTAGGCAAATAGCCCGCCTGATTTTTTGGGTCTGCGGTGCGCGCGTCTGATGAGCATACCCGCAGGGTGGTTTTTCTCTTCGCTCAGTTCATCAAAGCCCAAATCAAGGATACCATAAATCGGTAGAGTATCAAAATTGGACTTGCTGTGCCAGAATATCCGTTGCAGCAGGTGTTGTATCACCAGTTCAACAAAGGCATAACCCAGCTGGTAGAGTCCATTTTTGTGCAGGAGATTGCGGGGTTGCACGCCGGGCGCCACGCCTGTTCCTTTGACGTCAATCAGGCGGTTTTCATAGATGCTCAAGCCCTTGCCATCGCCCTGTAAAAGTCCTTTGTTGTTTTCTTCGACCGAAAATACCAGTGCCCGGCCGTAATGCGGTGGCCGGTATGCGGTTACCCGCTCTTCCCCGACCAGAATAGGTGTATTGACGAGTGTTTGGTTCGCCTGATTTTGGGATATATAGGCGGTATGCTGCAGCAGCCACTCGTCTATGAGCTGGCAAATGGCCTGCTGCTTTTCCGCTTCCTGCAAAGTCTTCAAGTGCGGGTGTTCCATTTCCAAAGCAGCTTCCTGCAATTGGGGGAAGTCATGTTTTAGCAGTGTATAATTGGCATATACAACCCTTGCCCCCGCCACGCGCAACACGGTTTCCGAGGGAACATTGCTCTGGTCCAGGTCTTCGATGGCACTTAAAATTGGCCCTGATGCAAAGCCATCGCCGATGTTACAGTATTTCAATTCAGGGTTGGAAGGCTTCATGGGTGTTTAATCATACAGTGCCACCACCGAGGTGACCCTGCCATCTACCAATACTTTTTTCAAGGGCATTCCATACAAATCAGACAATATCTGATCCGTGAGCATCTCTTCCGAAGTACCGTACAAATAATCATCCAAACCGCGCAGAATCAATACTTTATCTGCGATATGAATTACATGGTTAGGGTCATGCGTGGAAAAAACAGCGGTTGTGTTTGTTTCTTTTAAGGCGCCGATCACGGACAGGATATGGTTCTGATTGCCGTAATCGAGCGAGGCACAAGGCTCGTCAAAGACGATGCATTTACTGCCTACCGTCAAGGCGCGGGCAATCAAGGCCATCTGTTGTTGTCCGCCGCTCAGTTGGGAAAAGTTTTTGTCCAGAAGCTCGGTAATGCCCAATTTCTCCGCACAAGTTCTGGCCATTTCATAGTCTGATTTCTTGGGCACCGAAAAAGCGCCAATGTATTGGTATCGGCCCATCACGATCGTGTCCAATACCGTCATATCGTACACAAAATTCACTTTTTGCGGCACATAGCCTACGGGAGAGACGACATCGATCTTGCCCTCCTGAGGTTTATTGATCCCAGTGATACATTTAATGAGTGTTGTCTTTCCACTGCCGTTTTTGCCAAGTATGGCACACACTTCTCCTTGATTTACTGACAATGAAATATTCTTGAATACCGGGTGAGGGTTTTCGGGATAGGTGTAGGCTATTTTTTCGATGTTAAGCATTTTTATTTCTCGCGGATGTTATGCAGATTATTTTTCTCGCAGATGTTACGCAGATGGGAAACACAGATGTTACGCAGATTATTTTTCACACAGATGTTACGCAGATGGGAAACACAGATGTTACGCAGATGCTCTTTGCCCCAGATCGTACGCTGATGTTGCTAAAATAAATTCTGCGTAACATCTGCGTATTTATCTGCGTAACATCTGTGCGAAAAATTTCAATTGGATACTTTCCGAGTATGTAACAAATAAGCCAAAACTGGCGCCCCCACCAAAGCCGACAATATACCAATCGGAATTTCTCCATAAGGGGAAATACGCACCAGCGTATCGGCCAGCACGAGGTAAATGCCTCCAATGAGCGCCGAAGTCACTACCAGGCTTCTATAATCGCTCCCGGTAATCATCCGTGCAATATGCGGCACCACAAGCCCCACCCAACCAATGGTACCACTGACCGAAACGGTTGCCGCTGTCAACAAAGTGGTCAAAGCCAAAAACAGTATCCGTAAGCGAACAACATCTACGCCCAACGCGTAAGCTTCCTCGTCGCCGAGGGCAAGCAAATTGATTACATACCGGCTCTTAAATATGACCGCAAAACAAATCAGGCACACCGTTCCAAGCAACAAAACCTTGTTCGCGTCCGCACCACTAAAACTCCCCATCAACCAATAAACAATCACAGGCAAGGTATCTCTTGGATCGGCGACAAAGGTGACTACCGAAACAAGAGCGGAGAATAGGGCCCCGGTTACAATCCCACCCAAAATGATCGCCAGAATATTTTTACTGCCTACTTTCCCCGCGATGCTCATCGTGAATAGTAGCGACAACACGCCCCCCACAAAGGAGCAAGCCATGATGGCGATGCCACTCAAGGCCATAAAAATAGCCGAAACTGCACCAAAGGCGGCTCCAGAAGAGACTCCAATCATACTCGGCCCCACCAAGGGATTCCGAAAAATGCCCTGCAACACAGCACCCGCTACAGAAAGTGCCATTCCAGAAAGCGCCGCCAACAAAATTCTGGGCAGGCGCAACTGGAATATAACGTTGTATTCCACGGAGTTTTCAACGGAATCTGGCTGGGTAAGTCTTACCCATATCGCGTGGTATAATTTTTCAAACGAAATGGTATAGCGCCCCAACAACATGGCCACGCAAATGGTAAGCAACAAAGCAATGGTCAAAAACACCTGAAGTGTGATCTGCTTTTTTCCCATTTCACTGTGGGCTTTTAAAGTGGGTGTAACCTTGGGATGCTGCATTTGCCTGATAAAACAATACTTCATCTATATCAGACTCGGTCAGGTCTATCTTGTATTGCCAGGAATAGGATGTATGGATTTCTTCCCGCAAGTTGTAATCAAAAAGCGCGGGTTGAATCATTTCCGCCATCCATTTCCAGGGGAGCACGGATTCGTTGCTTGCCCAAATGGGCACCTTGAAAACCCGACGGTTTCGTACCGCACTCAGGTCGGCCAGCATCGGATTCTGATAGATATTTACGGGATTGGTATGGTTCAACCAGCCACCAACCAGGATTATATCTGGATCCCATTCCAGTATTTGTTCCAGGTTTACGCTGCGGCCCACGCCTAAGCCTACACCCAGATTCCGGCCACCTGCCAGATTGATACAGACATTTTCATAACACTTTTCTCCACCTACATTGAGGGTTTCATAGTTGTAGAAGTAGAGTACTTTGGGCCTGTTTTCAGGTGAAATACGGTCGCTGACTAATTTCATTTGTTGAAGGGCACTATCCCTCCATTGCATAATGCTGTTTGCCTTTGCTTCGCGGCCTATCACTTTTGCCAGGATGTTTACCAAATCCCGGTCATTTTGCTCACTGCCGTCATAACGGAGCCCTGTTACATTATAGCCAAAACCCTGCATTTGCGCGATGGCTTCCGAGAATCTACTCCACATTAAAATCATATCTGGTTTCAACCGAATTATCTCCTCCATGTTGGGCGCAAAACCTTGGGTACAAACCTTATCCGGCAGGTTTTGAAAGTTGGGGAAATAATGGTTCAGCACGTTGGATTGCATACCAACTTTTGCCCCCGGATGTACGCCTACCAAACGTCGGTCGCTGGCATCAAGCCCCATAACTATGATTGGAAGCGGTTTGCAAAGGCTGATGACCCGTTCTGCCGGAGCTGTGCGCCCGGATGGCATGGATATTTGTGGTGTACCGATACTCGTTGTGCTGACAAGGTACAGGACAACGCAAATGATGGCTATGAAGGCGAATAGGTAGGCTTTCTGCATAAACGATTTTTTTCACGCAACGACGCAAAGTGTGTTTCACGCAACGTAATGTTTCACGCAACGGCGCAACGGCGCAACGCGTTATAACGTTGCGCCGTTGCGCCGTTGCGTGAAATAAAACGCCCTCACTCATTCCACCACAACTTTTGATACAGTGTCGCTTGTGGGATATTCGGATTGGTGCTCACCTCTGCCTGCGGATACAAACCCCTCCATGTAAAACTGCTGGCCACCGGAACATCATTGTCGTCCCGGGGTATTTCGTGATACGATGGATATTGATAGTTGTGCCGCCGCACGTCTACCCAACTCTCTACATTCATTGGAAACATGGCAACATATTTTTGTGTCATGATTTTTTCCAATGTGATGGTTTGAGCAGTCTCCTGGGTATTGCTTAGCTTGTAATCGTCTATTTTTTGCATGTACTGCGTCAATTGACTCCCACTCACTGTCCCGGCATACCAGGAAGATACTTTGTCAATGGAAGCAATGATTCCTTCGTTGCAGGCGGTGGCGGCTCTTGGCAAATCTCCTGCACGAAATGCGGCCTCTGCTTCAATAAAGCGAAATTCTGCGTAGGTGGCCAGGTGCATGGGGGAATCTTTTTTGTCGAAATAGCCGCCGAGCCGCGAGTACGTTTGAATCAAATTGCCCGTCGTGGGACTGCTATTGTCTTTTCCACGGTAGGCGCCGTCAATGATGGCTTTAGTCCAGTAGTTTTCCTTCCTTGGATCATTGGTGGTTTCCAAAAGGTTCATAAAATCATGCGCCGCCACCATCCAGGGGTTTTGCGAATAAAAGCCAGACCAGGGATTGTCCTTCCCTGAATTCTTGTATGGATAAACCAGGTCGCCCGTGGAAGCCGTAAGCCCTGCAGCAAGCCCTTTGTCCACATAATCCAAAACGTCCTCGGCAGAACCTGATGGGTCTTTGATACTGAGGTGGTTATGGTAACGGGCCAACAACAGATATGCCACCCCTTTCCACTTTTGAGCACTTCCGCCATACACAAAGTCTTCTGTGCCCAAGGCTTTGACAGGTGTCCGCTCCAAATCCGCTATACTTTCATCCAAAAGGGTAAAAATCGTATTGTAAATGGCCTGTTGTGCATCGGTTCGGGGCGCGGGCTGCAGCGGCCCTTGTAAAGCTTCGGTATACGGAATGTCGCCATAGATGTCTGTCATGTACCCGAGCGCATGAGCGGTTAGTATTTTTGCCACGCCCACATGATGCCAGAGTTCCTGTTCCGTACCCCTTTTAATCACGTCTTTTGCATCCAGCAGCCCATTGTAGAGATTGTCCCAGTCGGACTCTCTATTGGTGATCTCGTTCCAATTGTCATAAAAACTGTACGTCCCGGCAAAGGCCCGGATAAACGTGCCACTCATAAAATCGTAACTCTCCTCTCTGCTGGAGTACTCGGAAAGTATATGGTCTTGCGCCGCAGTCAGCACCAGTTTTACATCTGCGGTGACCGGGTTATTGGGGTCGGTGTTTAGTTCTTCAAAACTTTTTTGGCAACTAAAAAGAAGGAGGATTGCCAGTATAGAGCATAGTTTTTTCATGTTTCAAGAATTAGAAGTTCATTTTTATAGAGAAACTGTAGCCTTTGGTTCCAGGCACTCCAAACATGTCAATGGACTGCACATTACCAGGCCCCAACGCGCTGGCTGCTTCGGGATCTACACCACTATAGGGCGTGCTGATCCAAAGGTTGCGCCCGGAGGCCGTGAGCACGACTTGTTTGATAAAAGTGCGTTTCAGCCAATTGGGATTGAAACGATAGCTCAAGGCAATGTTCCGCAAACGAATCCAGGAGGCGTCTTCAATGCCCGCTTCGTCTATGAAGCTGCGCTTAGATCTGAAATAGTCTTCCGTATAAGCCACTTCTTTGGTATTGGCCGCGCCGGTGGATTTTACCACCCCTTCAAATACTGTTTTAGTACCCAGTTTTTCTACGTCAATATCACTGCCAAAAGCCCACATGGCCAATCGGGATTCGTTCAACAGGATACCGCCCTGTTTGGTGTCAAAAAGGAAGTTTAGGCTCCAATTTTTGTAGCCGACGGTGTTAGACATATTCATGAGCCAATCCGGGTTCGGGTCACCCAGAATTTTTTGGTCGCTGGATTTTATTGGATAACCGTCGTCGCCGATCAGGAGGCGGTTTTGATCGTCTCTTTCATAATATGAACCACTAACTATGCCGTATGCATGTCCGGGTTTTACGAGAATATTGGCGCCAAACCAGGCCGACTGGGCTATGCTGATCTCATTGAGCCCAGCGGGAATCTCCAACACCTCATTCTGGTTCTTAGTAAAATTGAGGGCGGTATTCCATCTCCAGTCTTTGGTGTTTCTCAACAAATTGGGCATCGAAAGGGTAAGTTCTATGCCTTTGTTTTCAATTACGCCAGCGTTTAGGATATAAGTGGTGTATCCAGTACTGCCTGGCAAGGTGGCCATGGCGATTTGGTCTTTGGTCGTCCTTTTGTAGAGGGTTAGGTTCAAGTTAAACAGGTCGTCCAAAAAGCCCAGATCCAGGCCAAGCTCCAGAGAGGTAGACAATTCTGGTTTGATGTTTGGGTTCTTGGAACTGTTGGCGATCGAAAAAGCCGACTGCCCCGCCACGGTATTGCTCAGGTAATAGGTGTTTGTAGTGGCATAAATGGGGGCATCATTGCCAATTTGAGCCACAGAAGCCCGTATTTTCCCAAAATTCATCCAATTCGTTTTCAGGAACTTGGTAAAAACAAACCCTGCGCTTGCAGAGGGGTACAAATACGAATTATTGTCTTTGGGCAAGGTGGAAGACCAGTCGTTGCGGGCAGAAAGTTCGAGGAACAAAAATTGCTTAAAATCAAAGTCCAATTGGCCGAATGCGCCGATGATTCTGCGGTTGTTGACGGTATTGGTTACGGTGACCGTCCGGGCATTGGAGATGTCGTCAAATTCCTTGAGGTTCAAGCCCAGGCCGTAGATAAAAGAGCGATCGAAGTGCTGCTCAAATACGTTGTTGCCGACCAGATAATTGATGTTGAGATTACCGCTCATCACATTTTTGGAGCCCGACAATATCAGGTCCGAATTGATGTCCCGGGAATTGGCGTAGAGATCGTACATATCTCCTTCCAGAATAAAAGGTGAGCCAATGGGCCGGACACGTTTTCTTTTTTCGCCAAAGTTGTCCATCCCGAGTTTGTAACTCAGGTTGAGGTGTCGGGCAAGTTTGAAGTCCAGACTCACGTTTCCGATCAGGCGGTTCAGGTTACAATATTCTGGCTCCTTTTTAACGATCCAGACTGGAGAAGGCTTGAAATTCCCCTTTGAATAAAACGTGGTGTTGCCCTGACTGTCTTCCCATGGGCCGTTGATGTCGTAAACGGAAGTAAAAATGGTGCTCAGTCCATAGGTTGGACTTCTGTATCCTGTCGGGAAAGCCACCATATCCGATCCGATAAAATTGGTGCTCATACCCACTGTAAGCCTGTCGGTTACTCGATAATCTCCCTTAAGCAGCAAGGAGCGTTTTTTGAAAGCATCTTCCGGCATAATGGATTCTTGATCCAGATGGGAAAAATCGGCAAAAATGCTTCCCTTATCGTTGCCTGCAGAAATGCCAAGGGAATTTCTGGTGGTAAAGCCCGTTCTCCAAAAATCATCGTAATAATTGGTGTTGTTGGGAATCAATTGGCCCGACACATCCTCCGTGGTACCATCCATGTTCAAATCAATGACCGTGCCCGCCGGGAATACCGGGTTGTCGGCATAAGCCGGTCCAAATTTCCGGGTGGAAGTGTAATTAAAAACCCCGCCCGACCCTTGTGCGAATTTGTGCTGAATTTTGGGTGACCTGCTGATCTCGGTCAATTCAAGCGCTGAATTCAACACGATGTCAAAACCTTTTTTTCCGCTCTTGGTCTTGACGAGAATGACCCCGTTGTTCGCCCGGCTGCCGTACATGGCGGTGGCTGCCCCACCCTTCAAAACCGAAATGGATTCTACATCGAACTGGTTGAGGTCAATGGCCCGGTTGGTGCCGCGATAAATAGAATAGGCATCTCGATAATCAGCTATGTCGCCGCCCGCATTGCTTGGATCAGTTTGGTTGCTGATGGGCACCCCATCGACTACAAACAAAGGTTGGTTGTTGCCACTGATGCTTGAATAGCCGCGAATGACAATATTGGACGCCCCTCCCGCTCCACCGCCTGCGGGCGTGATGTACACACCGGCAAGTTTGCCATTCAGGGCATTGACCAGGTTCGACTCACCGGTATTGCTCAAATCTTCCCCGGTCAGGTTTTGTGCAGAATAGCCTAGTTTCAGTCTTTCTCTTTTCCTTCCCAGGGCCGTAATAATCACGTCGCCAAATGTAAGATCGTCTGGTGTGAGGCGCATATTGATTTCGTTGCTTGCGTCAACCGTGGCCTGTTCTGGTTTCATTCCTAACATGGAAAACTCCAGCACATCTCCTACCGAGGCCTTGATTTCAAACCGGCCCCTTTCGTCGCTCATAGAGTTGGTTGAATTTGCTTGCACTTTGACGGAAACACCCGCCAGGCCCTCGCCATTTTCATCCGTTACCGTACCTGCAATGGTTTTTACCTGGGCAAACGTACCTTGGCACCATCCCAGGAGCAGGACAATGAGTAATTTTTTTGTCATGGTTATGATTTTTATTTTTGAAAAGTTGGTATCATTCACGTTTCAATCTATTGTCGCTGAATGATCCGTTTGCCAATGTCAGCAATAGTAACAACGCAGTCAACGCCGCGTGGCAATCGGAAGAAAGATTTTTCATTTTAAGAACAATTTAGTAAACGGCAATTGTATTCAGATTAAGGGCTCCGCCAGCATTTGCGCTCCATGCATTTCTTTCCAAAAACGACTATTGGGCCACCTTTGCTCCATCTGATAAAAATATTGGCGCATCTCCAGATATTGCGCATATTGTTGGTTCATTTCCTGTGAATAGAGGCTAAAATTGCTGATACCCCCATTCAGTTTGTTGTGAATAAGCACTGCCGCAGACAAGCCATTGGTTATTGATTTTATAATACCCTGTGCCGTGATCGGGTCATACGTTGAGGCGGCGTCGCCAATGGCCAGCCAGTTATCACCCGCCACCTTGTCCAGCCTGAAAGAAGGCGCCTGAAAACCTCTGGGGCGCTCTTCTACTGGCTCCAGCCCAAGGGTCAGTTTTTGGGTATTCGGCGTGGCGTTCAGATGTGAAACCCAGGCTTCCATCTGGTTCAGTTTTTCTGATTTTGCTATTTCGGCTGTCGTGTAAAGCGCAACCAAAAGCATTTCATCGGGTATCCTTGCGGCATACCACCAGCCATATTCTACGGCTTCCAAATGGGTCAATTTTGAGATTTTTTGGAGTGAGTCGTTTGTCTTGAACCGAACACCCAGGCAAACCAAGGGCAGGGTGTGTGTTTTTTGGCTGCCCTGTGCTGTGGCAAAAATTGCCCGGCCTCCGGAAGCGTCCACAACTATATCGGCAGTGACGCTTGAAAGATGCTGCTTGTCGGTGCAAAGGGTGATTTCAAAGCCCCCCGCTTCAAGTTTCTCGGCCTGCTGGAAAGCAGTGTTGGTCAACAATGTAGCGCCCTGAGCCCTGGCTTTGTTTGCCAGAAAATGGTCAAACCGTCTGCGATCCAGATGCCATCCGTTTCCATGGGGGTTGAGCAAGAAATCGTTGTATCCCCGCCGTTCATCTCCCCAGAAAGAACAACTTCCATAACAGGGCTCATGGGCCTCCACTACAAAATCGTGGTATAAACCCAATTGCTCAAAAAGCACATTGGTATCCGGGGGAATGCTCTCCCCTATCCTAAACTTCTCATATTCGCCGGATTCGACCAGCAGCACCCGATCCAGCCCCAAACGGGAAAGCTGAATGGCACAAGTGCTGCCGGCCGGTCCGGCGCCTATGATAGCGACCTGAAACTGATTTTCTTTCAAATCTTAAGTGCGCTAGGATGCAGGAGGGTAAACGGTATCATTTACCTTATTTCTCCATTGTTCAACAAGATTGCTTTCATCCTTTTCAAATTGGCTTTCTACTTCCAGGTAATAGTTTGGATCATAGTTTGGATCGTAGCCCTCTATAGCAGGGCCTTGAATGATGGTGCCGATCCGGTGCCAGTTGTCCAGCATATCCCGAATGGTCTGGTACCTGCCCACTTCCATGGCTGCGCCTTCGTAACTTTCTTCCGGAGCGTTCGTTGCCGGAGGTCGGGGGAAGTCTGCATTGTCAACATGGGTTCCGGCGCCGCGAACAGAAAAGCGCTGTGTAACGTCATCCAAATTGCCACCATTTTGCTTTAAATCATCATAAGTATACACGGCTACGGGGCGTTGCGCAGGCCAGGACCAGAAAAGCGTGGTGTTTATGCCTGAATTGATGGTATTGTTTTTCAGTGGTCCGCCCGGGTTTGGGTCTGGCGCGTGAGTGGCGCAGGAATTGTAATCCATGTGCCACGGAATGGCCATGAATTTACAGATATCACCTGGCTCTACCGGATTGGTTCTAAAAGGAATATACCCTGCCGTCAAATAGGGCGCATCGTTAGTAACCTGCTCATAATCCATGGATCTGGCATTGATTCGGAATGCGCCGATTTCCGGATTTTTCCAATTGGCATTGTACAAATGGGCGTCCTGAACAATAAAAGTAGCCTCGATGCCGGGGCTAAAACGGCCACCTAGCGAATTGACCAAAATAGTCTTGTCCAATCGTTCTCCTGCGCTCAGATTTGTGGCTGGAACACCGGCGCACTTACCAGCCCACCATTGTTCAAGCAGGAAATATTGTGTGGTCGTTACCGTAAGAAAACTCCTTCCGTTGTTGCCCAGCGAAAGTGGCATTTGCAGATTGCCGTTTTTTTGGCCCTCTGGATCGTTGGGTTTTCGGATATAAGAGAGCACATTCCAGCCTTGTTGATTGGGCACCGCCGGAAGCTGGGCGATCCGGGCATGGCCCTGAATGGCCGTCGAGTTCAGGTTGGTATTCCAGCGTTGCATGTGGGCTGCATTGAATATCGGGAACACCTCATCCTGGAAAGAAGGGGTATATTGGGGATTGTATTGGTTGTTGCTGTACAAATTGGGGTCGAGGCCAAGGTCTTCCAACCAAGTGGTATAGACACTTTCCCAGAGGGAAACCACATTTAAGGTCTGGGGGGCATAAGCCGGATCGGTGGTGACGACCCAGGCACTGCCTTCCAGGGCCCTTGTACTACCGTCTTCAAAGATCAACACAGCCGTTACAGGTCCGTCCGCTGTGTCATCCAGCCAATTGTCATTGTCTACAGCACCCTCCAATTTCACATTTGGGTTAGGTTTGCCCTGGTTGTCAAACCCACAGGCCAGACCAAAACCGCCCACCACAATCAGACGGCCTTTTGTATCCGTTTGTAATTCACCCAGATAAGTGATGGGTTGGCTGCTCGCATTGTAATCTCCGGTCGGCCCGTCAGATGCGGGAAAAGAAACGGGATAAGCGGTTTGTGAAAGGATGTCCCCGGTTTTGCTGGCGTAACTTGGAACCGTGCTTTTGTCAAATTTCACCGTTGTATTTCCTGCTGTTGCGCCATTTATAGCGCGTGGACCGGCATCGATGACCAGTTGCTGGAGCCGAATTTTGGCATTGAAGTCAGCGTTGTTTTGGAAATTAGCATTTCTCAAGGGCGGGAATGCGCCGTTTTTGTACAGGTTAAGCCCTGTATTGTCGCCGGAGCCGGCTTCTGCTTGCCAACAATTGGCTTTTTTGTTGGCCAAATGAACCGTCCAAACGATGTCTTTTACGGTTTTCCCATCTACCACTGAGCCAATGACCACCTCTGTACTTTCTTTTGAAGGATAGGTGTAGGTGTCGCCGTCATGATATTGGTAAATTTTGAAGCGCGCCGCTTGTTTTTTAAGCCTGCCATCCGAATCCCGAAGATCCGTGCTGCTGATTGGCGTGGATTCCGTCCCTGGCTTTATAGGCAACCCGCCTGTAAGGGTTTGCCCCTCAATGGGCTCAGCAGCCATGGTTTCAGGCCCTAAATAGTATTCAGTGCTATTCCCCACCCTCGCGATACCGATTGCAGGATGAATGCGAAGATTTGATTGACTCATGGTATTCTTATTTTTAGAATTTTTGTAATGGATATTATTTCTTCTTGTTGGCCACAGCCATGGTCTTCTCTAAATAATTGGTAATCAATATGTGACTGGTCAGCACATTCTTGCCCGGCACGATGAGCGTATTGCTCGGCACGGTAGCCAAAGGCATCGTATTGTGGCAACCAAAACATTGATTCAGTTCACTGTCGCTTTGGGTAAATGTTTCTATAACCGAGTTAGAAAGCTGTGTAGAGCCTGTCAATAAAGCGCTGTTGCTGTTAAAACTGGAGTTTGGTTTCAAGGCATTGCTGGATTTAAACCAGATGGCGCCGATCTCCACATAATTGCGCCAGATCGAATTGGGTGCAAGTTCCCCGTGTATCTGCGCATTCAGGCGGTCGATATTATTCTGATTGGCTGAGCGACCGCTACCCAGGCGAAATTGCCGGAAAACTTGTGTGGCGGGCGTCAGGGTCTGGGTAACGGTGTCTAATTTCAAGACGGGTATGGCTTTGTTATTGCAATCCTGAGCCAGCGTTTTGCTTTTATAAAAGGTATAACCCTCTTCGGATACAATATCCGTTTGCAACTGATCCGCAACGGTATAGGGCGCATTGTTCACATGCTCAAAAGTGGCCCAGATCATTTCTGGATGCCCGTTCACTACGACAGCGATATGAAAGCCCACGAGGGCAACCTTGACCGTCTCCAGTTGATTGGTGAGTACAATCTTTTTGCCACTGTACCCCAACTTCTGAATCTGAGCCTCGGTGGTGTAATAATTACTGGCATTTTCCCCGTCTGCAACCACTTTCCAGGCAGCCTTCAAGGAAAAAGCGCCGATGGGGAAATTGGTAGTATCTGGAAAATTCCGAAGCGCTTCCGGGTCGTACAACTTGTTTTTAATTACAAAATCCCGGTAAATATCATTGATCATAATGGTCGTATACACCGCACGACCATCCTGATCCACCAGAATCCCGTCTGAAGTGGCCTGGTTAATGCCCCCTAGCACCATGTTTTTAGTGCTTTTTACTGCCAGGCTTCCCACATTGGCCATTTTGTTGTTCGGATCGATGTCTTTATCGGAATACATCGTTTCAAACCTGAGTTTTCCACCTTTAACCTCCTCCGTCAACCAGAGGAAGTATTGCCAGGAAATTTCATGGAATTCAAGATTTGATTTGGACTGAAAAGCCCTGGGATCAGGTTCGGGAACAGCATCCTGTTTCGGAATAGTGCCCAGCGAAATTACCAGCAGCATAAACATGCTGACATAAATCATCAAAAACTTACTTGAGTACCGTATTTTTTTCATAATTAAACAGGTTTTGCAACATCGGATCAAGGAGCGTTGCATGAAAAATGAATGTAATTTTATGTGCAAAGGTGAAAAACAAATGTTATTCAGAAATAGGTAAAAATACCTGTTTTGTAATTTGGGGAAAACTACCTGATTGCGAATAAATTTCTTTTAACCCCCGTATTTCAATACAATACCCCGCCTTGAAGTCTCTCGGAAACCCCATCTTTTGGGCATCCGAATCCGACTGACATCTGCGAGGCACGAGCAGGTGTCACCCCGTAACGGTCCAAGTCTGTATGAGGCAGACCCTATTTGAGTATCATTTTGACCAGATTCACGGCGACTTCCTGAATCGGACCACTGCTTGATACCATTGACCTGTAGGTGAAAGTCACCCCGGTGAGCTACAATGAACTGGCCAACACCGAAGATCGAGGATTTGGCGGAGGCGATACATTATAGGAGTTTGGATCGGGAGGGCGGGGCGGGGTGAGGAATACTTCGGAGTTCGATATACACTACTATTTCTAGCAGAATGTAGCATAAAATTGCCACATTCCGCTAAATATATTTTTTATTATTGGCGGAATGTATTATTTTCGTACCACATTTCGCTGAATATATTATTTTACTATGCAAAACACGCTGATCGGTCGGTACGAAGAAAAGCAAATACTGCTTAGTGCGCTGGAATCGCCTGAAGCGGAGATGGTCGCTCACTGAATCTGATGCCAAAGCGATGCCTCGGAAAATGTCGGTTTTCCAACGTGTCACAGACACCCGAAAGCGTCTGATGATGACCCTGATCACGACTTTCGGAATTAAACACAATGCCCACAGCCTGGGCCTGATAGAAAAGGTGCTGACCCTCGAGGATTTGTTCGGTTGATGGATATTCGGTTGCACCCAAATCCATTCGCAAATCGCAAATCTTGTAATCGGATATCATAACAACACCCTCGGCACGTTCAGCAAGCATTGCCGCTCCAGTCTTGGCTGAAATTCACCGGGTGAATTTGAGTCTAATGTCGTCAACTTAAGACCCTGAAAGGGTCAAATATGAATAGCCCCGAATGCAATTCGGGGAAATCGTAGGGCGTGTATTTCAATCCCGATGCAATCGGGATTGAATTTGCGCTTAGCAAATGATATTCAACCCCATTCGGGGTTGTTACCGATACCCCTATTCACCCCCGATTTCATCGGGGGCTATTCAGCCTCGCTTGGTCTTCCCCTCTCTTACTCCAAAAATAAGCCTAGTGCCGCATCCGGCAAATAATGCACGAATATAGCGGCCAAATTTTTCCTTTCTCTACGTTGTTCGTCGGTTAAAATGTCCCGCATTGCGCCCTCCTCCGGCCTTGATAAAGAAAAAATTTG